>ERZ839767.2642-NODE-2642-length-22773-cov-4.063342_pt1 | contig 22773 bp, 17 predicted proteins | sample MGYA00519879_ERZ839767 | MGnify/ENA primary metagenome ERZ839767 (study PRJEB31850, sample SAMEA3708852) | human gut metagenome | biome: human gut; feature: human-associated habitat; material: faeces | place: China | collected 2014 ... | reverse complement strand
CGGGATTCTCTGTGCAGAATGCCGCAATGAGGCGCCGGATGCGGTGGAATTGAATGAATCCACCGTCTATACCATGCAGTACGTGATCTTGGCGCGGATTGAAAAATTATATACGTTTTCCGTGAGCGGGCAGGTGCTGGAAGAACTGACAAAAGCGCCTGAAGATGGTGAGCAGAAAATGCTCTGCACCATTATTGAAAAACACGGAAGTGCACCGCGAAGCGCAGGCACCCAGATGGTGGTGACTTCTTTGGGACGTGTGGTGGGAACCATCGGTGGAGGATGTGTGGAAAGTGAGATTATTCAGAAAGCACTCTTCATGATCCGTACGGAGCAGGAAGGATTCCAGGTATGCAAGGTAGATATGACAGCAGAGGCAGCAGAGGATGAAGGTATGGTCTGTGGCGGCGTTGTTGAAGTCATGCTCGAAAGGGTAAAATAAGCGCTCTGAAAAAAGTTAAAATGATAGTAGTAATTGAGAGTGGAGAATAAGAAAGATGGATGATATCAAAATTTTAAAAGGAAATATTATCTATACAAAGACGAAAGATGAATTTGAGATATGTGAACACGGTTATCTTGTGTGTAAAGATGGAAAAGTAGAAGGAATCTATCAGACACTTCCATTCCGACTTGGAGGGGAACCAATTGAGGATCATGGAGATTGTCTGATCATTCCGGGAATGACAGATCTGCATATACATGCACCGCAGTATACATTCCGCGGTACAGGGATGGATCTGGAACTTCTGGAGTGGCTGGAAACGAATACATTTCCGGAGGAAGCAAAATACAAGGATGTATTATATGCGAATGAGGCGTATGCGAAGTTTGCCAAGAACTTGAAACATAGTTCAACAACAAGAGCATGCGTCTTTGGGACAATTCATAGAAGACCGACACTTGTTCTGATGGATCATCTGGAAAGAAGCGGTCTGGTCACGATGGTCGGAAAAGTGAATATGGACAGAAATTCACCGGATGGACTTCGTGAAGGTACACAAGAGTCTGCGGAAGAAACAGTGGAATGGATGAAGGATGTGCAGCATAAAAAGTATAAAAATACGCTGCCGATCCTGACACCTCGTTTTATTCCGAGCTGTACGGATGAGCTTCTAGATATGCTGAAGATGGTTCAGATGCGTTACCAGATTCCGGTGCAGTCACATTTATCAGAGAATTTATCAGAGATCGAATGGGTAAAAGAACTTTGTCCGTATGCAGAGTTTTAGACAGACAGAAGAGGAAGACGATATGTGGCTTTCAACCCTAAAAAAGAAGATCAGGTGAATAAATGGAAACAGAGATCCAGAGAATGAAAGAGAACGGTGTGTATGTAGCACATTGTCCGGAATCAAATGAGAATCTTTCTTCCGGAATTGCACCGGTAAAACGTTATCTGGAAGAGGGGCTTTCTGTAGGACTTGGAAGTGATGTCGCAGGAGGATCGACAGAGAATCTTTTCCGGGCAATGGCACATGCAATTCAGATGTCAAAGATGCGCTGGAGACTTGTCGATCAGAAATATCCGGCATTGAAGTCAGAAGAAGCATTCTATATGGCAACTAAGGGTGGCGGATCCTTCTTCGGAAAAGTCGGAAGTTTTGAAGAAGGATATGAATTCGATGCTGTTGTATTAGATGACAGCAGACTTGAATCCTCCCGTCAGATGAGTGTGAAAGATCGTTTGGAAAGAATGATTTATCTTGCTGATGAGAGAGAAGTGAAAGCAAAATACGTCAGAGGAAATAAAATTATATAAAAAGCAAAAGCTCAATGCGGATAAAAGCGTTGAGCTTTTGTTGTTAGGGCATGGCTCTGTTTTTCTAAAAAATAATTGTTGTAGAAAAACATTGAACACTATACATAAATATGTTATCCTATTTTAAAGCATATTTTCTAAAACATCTAAATTCATATAAAAGGTTTCATTACAGGTAGAACATACCTGTCAAATCAGGAAATTCATGCTTTTAAAATTCATTATTTAAAGCAGAGGTTTTCTGATGAAGAGAGAACTTCTGTGAAAAATCACATAAGGAGGTCTCTTAGATGAAACAAAAGAGAAAGCAATTGCCGGAAGAACAGCAACCGGCAGGTGGAAAACTGCTTCAGTGGCATCCTGCATTTTATGCAGACTTGCAGATTGAATTCAGAGAAGAAACGGAAAAATTAAAGTTTGAGCGGGAGTATCTATTAAGTTCAAAGCCAATGGCAATTGATGTGTTGATCATTAAAAAGAAGGATACGGAACCGATCCATAAAAATATTGGGAAAATATTCCGCAAGTATAATATTATCGAATATAAATCACCATCTGATTCACTTTCCGTGGACGATTTCTATAAGGTATATGGATATACGAATTTTTATAAAGCAGATACAGGGAAGGTAAATGAAATTCCGATTCAAGAGCTGACAATCACCTTAGTGTCAAAACGATATCCAAGAGAACTGATCAGACATTTGAAAGAAGTACGCCACTACACTATTGATAATCCGGAAGAAGGGATTTATTATGTAATTGGAGATATCTTACCGATTCAGATTCTTGTAACAAATCGGTTGTCACCGGAGAAAAATCTCTGGTTATATAGTTTGACAGATACCCTGAAAGACATGTCTGTTACTAGACAGCTTTTAGAGGATTATAAAAAGAACAAGGAGAATCAGCTGTATCAGTCTGTTATGGAGATTATAGTAAAAGCAAACGAGAATCGGCTAAAGGAGGGAAAACGAGATATGTGTAATGCGTTATTAGAATTAATGAAAGATGAATTAGATGAAAAAAGAGAAGAAGGGGAAGCTCTTGGAGAAAACAGGATTAATCAACTGATTTTAAAATTATCCGAACTAAACAGAACTGATGAGATTCTCAAGGCAGCTGCTGACAGGGAATATCAGAAGAAGTTATTGAAAGAGTTGGGACTTTAAAAGCCCCAATACCCAAGGACAGAGTTTGTCAATATCCAAAGGACATTTATTGACCTGTCCCGCATTTCTTGCAAGACGCACAAAAATAATGAGCTATCGCGCGACAGCTCATTATTTTAATCTCTTATGGACTTTATCTGATTTTTCACTACATCTTTTCAACAATCCGCATCAGCATTAATCCATTATGAATAATCAGCATTTCTGCCGGATATCAATTCTACAGATGCAGAACTCTCTCCTTGATCTCCTGCGTTCTGCCCTGATTCCAGAACTGCGTTCCGATATATCCGCAGGTACGTCTTGCAACAAACATATGATCTTGATCTGTGTTTCCACAGTTTGGACATTCCCAGATCAGCTTTCCTGATTCATCTTCTTTGATCTGAATCTCTCCGTCGTATCCGCAGCATTCACAGTAATCACTCTTTGTATTTAACTCTGCATACATGATGTTATCATAAATGAATTTCATCACGGATAAAACGGCTGGAATATTATCCTGCATGTTTGGTACTTCAATGTAGCTGATCGCTCCGCCTGGAGATAATTTCTGGAATTCTGACTCAAATGCCAGTTTGCTGAATGCATCGATCTCTTCTGTTACATGAACATGATAGCTGTTTGTGATGTAGTTCTTATCTGTAACTCCCGGAATGATACCAAAACGTTTCTGTAAGCATTTTGCAAACTTGTAAGTTGTTGATTCCATTGGTGTTCCGTATACAGAATAGCTGATGTTCTCTGCTGTCTTCCATTCATTACATTTATCATTTAATTTCTGCATAACTTTTAATGCAAATTCTTTTCCTTCATCGGATGTATGAGACTTGCCTGTCATACGGACACACATCTCATAAAGTCCTGCATATCCAAGGGAAATCGTGGAATATCCATCGTATAATAACTTATCGATCTTCTCGCCTTTCTTCAGTCTCGCAAGCGCTCCATGTTGCCAAAGGATCGGCGCAACATCAGATACCGCTCCCTTTAATCTCTCATGGCGACATCTTAATGCTCTGTGGCACAATTCCAGTCTCTCTTCTAAGATGTCCCAGAATTTATCCATATCTCCATTAGAACTGCATGCGACATCAACCAAGTTGATCGTTACAACACCCTGATTAAATCTTCCATAGAACTTATGGCTTCCATCTGCATTTCTCTGGGAATCTTCAACCGTTAAGAAGGATCTGCATCCCATGCAAGGATATACTTCACCATTCTTCAGTTCTCTCATCACTTTCGCTGAGATATAGTCTGGAACCATGCGTTTTGCTGTACATTTTGCAGCTAATTCTGTCAGATGCCAATACTTGGAATCTGGTGTGATGTTATCATCATCTAATGCATAAATAAGTTTTGGGAAGGCTGGAGTGATCCAGACTCCTTTTTCATTCTTAACACCCTGAATTCTCTGTTTCAGGACTTCTTCGATCACAAGAGCCAGATCGTCTCTTGTCTGTCCTTCTGGTACTTCATCAAGATACATAAAGACTGTGACAAATGGCGCCTGTCCATTACATGTCATTAAAGTTACCAGCTGATACTGGATCGTCTGGATTCCCTGTTTGATCTCATCATACAGACGCATCTCTGTAATCTTGTCGATGATCGCATCATCCATAGATTCTCCGATTACTTTACGTTCCTTCACGACATTCTTACGCAACTTCTTTCTACTGATGTCTACAAATGGTGCTAAATGTGCTAATGTAAAAGACTGTCCTCCATACTGGTTGCTTGCAACCTGAGCAACGATCTGTGTTGTCACATTACATGCTGTAAAAAATGAATGTGGTTTCTCGATCAATGTCTCACTGATCACCGTTCCATTCTGAAGCATATCTTCCAAGTTGATCAGATCACAGTTATGTTCTCTCTGTGCAAAATAGTCAGAATCATGAAAATGGATGATTCCTTCTTCATGAGCACGAATGATCTCATTTGGCAGAAGGACACGTTTACTTAAGTCTTTGCTGACTTCTCCTGCCATATAATCTCTCTGCGTGGAATTGATCACTGGGTTCTTATTCGAATTCTCCTGATTTACTTCCTCATTAATATTATCAAGTAAAGAAAGAATTCCATCATCGGTCGTATTTGATTTTCTTCTCAGTTCTCTCTTAAAACGATATCTTACATACTTCTGGGCAACTTCATATCCTCTCATCTCCATGATCCCTGTCTCGACCATATTCTGGATATCTTCTACATTCACCGCATGAGAAGAGTTTGCTACCTGATCTGCAACCTTCTCTGCGATCGCCATGATCTGATACTGATTCATCTGATGGATCTTTGTTACCTCTTCATTCGCCTTCGTGATCGCATTGATGATCTTATCGAGATCAAAGGTTACCTCCTCACCGTTTCTCTTGATAATCTTTGTTTTTACATCACCATTCATAGTTTCTCCCTCATTTATATAAAATTACAAGATTCTGTGTGTTTCCATTTTCTGACACAAAATCTTGTTGTCGTTCTACCAATCAGCACTATATCTTGTGTCATTGCCTTTATTATATTACACTCTTTTTCATAAAAAAGAAAGAGCTAATTTTTCATTTTAGAGAATATGAAGATGCTCAAACAGAATCTTAAATCCCAAAAGTATCAGTATTATGCCACCTGCGAGCTCTGCCTTGGATTTATATTTTGTTCCAAAAATATTTCCGATCTTTACTCCTACAAATGAAATCAAGAAAGTACAGACTCCAATCATCAACGCTGCGGATACAATATGCACATTTAAAAAGGCAAATGTGATCCCAACTGCTAATGCATCGATACTTGTCGCAACAGCAAGCATGAACATTTCTTTCACTGCGATCGAATCATCTGCCTGTTCTTCATCATTTGATAATGCTTCTTTGACCATATTGATTCCGATCAGCCCAAGAAGCACAAATGCGATCCAATGGTCGATCGATGTGATCTGGTCTTTAAACTGTGTTCCAAGGAAAAATCCGATTGTTGGCATCAGTGCCTGAAATCCTCCAAACCATAAACCAACAATGATCCCTTTTTTCAAAACTTTTTCTCTCATCGCCAGTCCTTTGCAGATAGAAACAGCAAATGCATCCATCGCCAATCCAACAGCCAGTGTTAATAACGTAAGTAAATCCATAAAAACGTCCTCCATATCGTAAGTTTTTCATATCATAGGGGATTCCATCGGAATTTCCTATGATATGAAAAAGACCCACAGACGAAAGCCTTGTTATAAACAAAAGCTTATCGTCTGTGAGTCTCGTTAATTAAGACAGCACCAGATGTCGTTCATCATTATGTTGATACTGTCACAGATTCTCTGCTAACTACTCCCTCACGGAAATATCTATAAGATCATACCGGATGTGCTTCCGGCAAAATGTGCCTATGTATCATATCTCAACTGAGAATCTTTGTCAATATCTTTCCTTTAATTTTTGATTACGCTTTTCAAGATCTAACAGGTATTCTTTCATTTCCAGACCACCTGCATATCCTGTCAGTGAACCGTTCATTCCGATCACTCTGTGACATGGAACAACGATCACGATCGGATTCCTGTTATTCGCCATGCCAACAGCTCGACATCCTTTTGGAATCCCTACTGATTCCGCAATGTCTTTGTAAGTACAAGTTTCCCCATATGGAATCTTCTCCAATGCTTTCCATACTTTGATCTGAAATTCTGTTCCATGATAAGAAAGTTTCAGGTCAAACTTCTTTCTCCGTCCATCAAAATACTGTGATAATTGCAGTGCTGCTTCCCTGATCAATTCTGTATTCTTCTTCTCGCCTTCTAATATCTTCGTCCCAAAATATATCCCGCAAATGCCATGCCCATCTTCCTCAATCGTTAAATTACCGATTGGAAAACTATAATCATAATAGTACCTCATATGACAATCCTCCTAAAAATAGGTATACCATATTCTTCCATGGTTGGCAAGGACTAACTTGACATGTACATATTTCTTGCGTACAATGAAAAGAACTGTATAAAAATGAACAGATATTTATTTTAGGAGGAATTTTCATTGGACCCCAGTATGATATTACAGATAATCGCAATTATCATTTTATTACTGCTTTCTGCTTATTTTTCATCTGCAGAAACAGCGCTTACAACCGTCAATCCACATAGTATGCGTGCCATGGCAGAAGATGGCAATAAAAAAGCTGCTATTGTTTTAAAATTGATCGAGAATCCAAGCCAGATGCTTTCCAGCGTCTTAGTCGGAAATAACCTTGTGAATATTTCATTAACATCCCTTACTACAACGATCGCTATTCGTATCTTTGGAAGCATGGGAGCCGGAATCGCAACTGCTGTGATCACAGTACTTGTATTGATCTTTGGTGAGATCACACCAAAGACTTTTGCAACGATCAATAATACAAAACTTGCTCTAAGCTATGCTTCCAGCATTTATCTGATCACAAAATTACTGACACCGGTTGTTTACATTATCAACAAACTTTCTACAGCGATCCTTATCATCTTGCGGATCGACTCGAAACAATCCAAACGTATCATGACTGAACGTGAACTTCGTACGATCGTTGATGTCAGCCACGAAGAAGGCGTTATCGAAGAATCTGAGAAAGATATGTTAAACAACGTTTTTGATTTTAAGGAATCTCTTGCCAAGGATATTATGATCCCGCGAATTGATGTAACTTTTGTGTCTGTAGATGCTTCTTATGATGAAGTTCTTGATATTTTCCGCGAGGCCGGTTATTCTAGACTTCCTGTTTATGAAGGAAGTAAAGATCATGTTGTTGGTATTGTTTATTTTAAGGATGTTTATTTCTACCGCAGCCAGCACAGAGGCGAGATCTTTCATTTGAAAGATGTTCTGCGTAAGCCGTTCTTTACGTATGAAACTCAGAAAGTATCAAGCCTTCTTGCACAGATGCGTGAAAAATCTGTTAGTTTCTCCATTGTTTTGGATGAATATGGAGTGACTGCAGGTCTTATTACTCTAGAAGATATCGTTGAAGAGATTTTTGGAGAACTGCGTGATGAATATGATGATTCTGAGGAAGAAACTTTCAAAAAATTATCCGATGGATCTTATATGGTATCCGCTTCTTTAAAGCTTGATGATCTTGATGATCTGCTTGACGTAGACCTTGATTCTGAGGATTATGATTCTCTTGGCGGATATATCATCGAACTGCTTGATCATCTGCCTTCAGAGGGCGAAACTGCAGAAGATGAACATTTTCTTTTTAAAGTTGTTTCCGTTGACAAAAACCGTATGGAAACAATTCATATCATTCCAAAAGAGCAGTAAAAAAAGAACCTTGCTTTTTCTTGCAAGGTTCTTTTTTTGTACTCTTATTTGAAATATTCTACTCCGGATTCGAAGATCTTCTGATCTTTCTGTCCGTAAATATTGATTCCTACATAGCTGTCACGACGTTCTGAATGTCCCATCTTACCAAGGACTCTTCCGTCTGGACTTGTGATACCTTCAATCGCATGGTAAGAACCATTTGGATTGAATTCTTCATTCATTGTAGGATCACCATTGAGGTCAACATACTGTGTTGCTACCTGTCCATTTTCAAACAGTTTCTGGATCACATCTTCATCTGCTACGAATCGTCCTTCTCCATGAGATACTGGTATACTGAAGATATCATCTACATGTACATTGTTAAACCATGGTGACAGATTAGAAGCAATTCTTGTATAAGCAACCTTAGAAATATGACGACCAATGCGGTTTGTTGTCAGTGTAGGTGATTTCGCGTTCTGTTCTACGATCTTACCTTCTGGAACAAGTCCTAATTTGATCAGAGCCTGGAATCCGTTACAGATACCAAGTGCCAGTCCATCACGGTTATTTAACAGATCCATGACTGCTTCTTTTAATTTTTCATTTCTAAATGCTGTTGCAAAGAATTTTGCAGATCCATCTGGTTCATCACCGGCACTGAATCCACCTGGGAACATGATGATCTGGGATTCTTTGATCGCTTTTTCAAAAACTTCCACTGAATCACGGATTCCCTGTGCATCTAAGTTCTTAAATACCTTTGTGATCACGTTCGCTCCTGCACGTTCAAATGCTTTCGCTGAATCATATTCACAGTTTGTTCCTGGGAATACTGGAATAAATACATTTGGTTTTGCAACTTTATTCTTGCATACGTAAATATTTCCTTTTATATAGTGTCTTGTTGTATCAACGATGCTCTGATCTCCTTCAGATCTTGTTGGGAATACTTTCTCTAATGGTTTCTTCCATGTATCGATTGCTTCTTCTAATGTTACAACTTCGTCACCAAATACAAATTCATGTTTGTCTGTAACCTCACCTAACATTAATCCTGGAATCGCAAGTTTATGAACATCTCTTGTGCTCATTTCAACAACAAATGATCCAAACTTAGGATCTGTTAAGTCTTTTAATTCTACTTCTTCATCAAAAATCACACCTAATTTATTACCAAATGCCATCTTGGCAACTGCTTCTAAAGCTCCTCCGCCGCCAATTGCATATGCAGATTTGATAATTCCATCTTTGATCAGTTTTGTAATACGTTTGTATACTTTTTTCACTTCAGAATATATTGGAAGATTGTATGCATCTGTTGGGATACAGATACGGATCAGACGGTTTCCTGCTCTCTTAAGTTCTGGTGTGATAACATCTGTTGTCTTCGCTACATCGACTGCAAAAGATACCAGTGTTGGTGGTACATCAATGTCATTGAATGTTCCAGACATACTGTCCTTTCCACCAATCGATGCAAGTCCAAATCCCATCTGTGCCTGATATGCACCAAGCAGTGCTGCAACCGGCTGTCCCCAGCGTGTCTTATCTTCTCCAAGACGTTTAAAGTATTCCTGGAATGTCAGGCGGATATTTCTATAATCTCCACCAGTAGCCACGATCTTCGCGATAGATTCTGTGATCGCATAAACTGCTCCATGGAATGGGCTCCATTTGGACAGATATGGATCAAATCCATAACTCATCATTGTGACTGTATCGCATTCTCCTTTCAATACTGGAAGTTTTGCGACCATTGTCTGAATTGGTGTCATCTGGTATTTTCCACCATATGGCATTGTAACTGTTGCTGCTCCGATAGAGCTGTCGAATCTCTCTACGAGACCTTTCTGTGAACATACATTAAGATCAGATAATGTATTCTTGCACACTTCTTCAAATGTACCTGTCTCGTCTTTGCGGTTAAAGTAAGATTCTACACGGTGAGGGATCTCTACAAATACTTCTGTTTCCTGATGTGCTCCGTTTGTATCAAGGAAAGCTCTTGAGATATTAACGATCTCTTTTCCTCTCCATTTCAGTACTAATCTTGGATCTTCTGTTACAACAGCAACTTCTACAGCCTCTAAGTTCTCTTCTGCAGAGTATGCAAGGAACTGATCTACGTCTTTTGGATCTACAACAACAGCCATACGTTCCTGAGATTCAGAAATCGCTAATTCTGTTCCATCAAGTCCTGCATATTTCTTAGGTACTTTATCAAGATCTACAACCAGACCATCTGCAAGTTCTCCGATCGCTACGGAAACTCCACCTGCACCAAAGTCGTTACATTTCTTGATCAGACGGCTGACTTCTTCTCTTCTGAATAATCTCTGGATCTTACGTTCTGTTGGTGGATTACCTTTCTGAACTTCAGCTCCACATGTCTCGATAGATTCTTCTGTATGAACTTTAGATGATCCTGTTGCTCCTCCACAACCGTCACGTCCTGTTCTTCCACCTAATAAGATGATGATATCTCCTGGGTCAGAGTTCTCTCTGATCACGTTCTTTCTAGGTGCTGCACCCATAACGGCACCGATCTCCATACGTTTTGCAACATAGTCTGGATGATATACTTCATTAACATATCCTGTTGCAAGACCGATCTGGTTTCCGTAAGAACTGTATCCATTCGCAGCTTCATTTACAATCTTATACTGTGGTAATTTACCTTTTAATGTGTCTTTTAATGGAACTGTTGGATCAGCAGCACCTGTAACACGCATTGCCTGATATACATAAGAACGTCCTGATAATGGGTCACGGATCGCTCCTCCAAGACATGTTGCCGCTCCACCAAATGGTTCGATCTCTGTTGGATGGTTATGTGTCTCATTCTTGAAACTGATCAGCCATTCTTCTTCCTTACCATCAATTTCTACTGGTACAACAATGCTGCAGGCGTTGATCTCATCGCTTTCTTCCATATTGTCAAGAATTCCATCTTTTTTAAGACGTTTCATCGCCATTAATGCCATATCCATTAAGCAGACATATTTGTCATCACGGTCTTTGTACATCTCTTCAAAGTCATCCATGTAAGAATAATATGCTTCTTCTAATGGTGCACGATAGAATCCATCCTGGAATCCAATGCTTGTAAGTTCTGTGGAGAATGTTGTATGACGACAGTGATCTGACCAATAAGTATCCAGTACACGGATCTCTGTCATGGAAGGATCTCTCTTTTCTTCTCCTTTATAATAATTCTGGATATGAAGGAAATCTTTGAATGTCATAGCAAGATTTAAAGAATCATATAATTCTTTAAATTTGTCTTCTTCCATATCTTTGAATCCATCCAGAATCTTAACATCTGCTGGTTCTTCAAAATCCATCACTAATGTCTCTGGTTTGTCTGCAGCTGCCTCTCTTGAGTCAACTGGGTTGATGCAATATTCTTTGACTGCTTCTAACTGTTCGTCAGTTAAGTCACCTTTTACAACATAAGTTGTTGCACTTCTGATCAGGGCATCTTCGTCCTCATTCAACAATTTCACACACTGCTGTGCAGAATCTGCTCTCTGATCGAACTGACCTGGCAGAAACTCAACGCTGAAAGATATTTCCCCATCGGCAAGTGGTAATGTCTCTTCATACACATCGTCAACTGGTGGTTCACTAAATACTGTAACCAGTGCTTTTTCATAACTTGCATCGGATAGATTCTCGATGTCATAGCGGACAAGGACACGAACAGATTCGACATCCAGTCCAAGATACTGCTTCAATGATGCATGCAGCTCTTTTGCTTTTACTGCGTAGTCTTTTTTCTTTTCAACATAGACTCTTCTAACTTCTCCCATGATTTCCTCCCATTTATTCATGTAGTTTCTTAATCACCTGAAATGCAGATGCATTTTCCAAAATCGTTGGCTGATCCTCGGCATAGAATATGATCCCATCTGCCGTTGAACGGATCTCTGATAAAATCTCTCCATTATATGGATTAATGACTTCACCAAGCAGCTGACCTCGGTTAACTTCCTCATTGATCGTCACAAAACGTCTTAGGAATCCCGGAGCACTTGCTTTGACGGATACAAGATCCTCTTCTTCTATAATACTCGCAATATACCCGTTATGGCAATTATATTTTAAAATACCCATTCGAGTCAAGAAGCGAAGCACGGCAGATACAGCCTTCCTGGCCAGATTCACATCGATATTATCTGTTTCCCCAGAATATACCGAAAATGCATCCGTCCCATTGATCTGCCAGTTATAAGTTAATGTCTTTTTATCAAAATTTCGTTGTTTGCTTGTTAATACATAAGGCAACCCGAACAGACTTGCAAGGCTGGTGCTTTCTTTTCCTGTTGCAGGCATTCGCACATGTGGCACAAAATCCCCGCTTCTGAAAAATGATGCAAAATGGATTCCATAGCGGAATCCTTTAACCCGTTCAAATAAATGTGCTGCCAGACGGCTTGTTGGTTCCCCGTCAAAATTCCCAGGAAACTGACGGTTGATATCACTGTTATCAGATACCCAGTATTTCATTCCGACATTCATTGAAAAATTATTCACACATGGAATGACCAGAATCTGATTATCTCCAACGATCGCACCACTGTTCTCCAGTTCTTTTAAACGTTTGACTAACTGAGAACAAATATATAACTGCTGATATTCATTTCCACGCATTGCTCCGACAATACATGCCGCTGGTTCTGATCCTTCACTTTGTTTTCCAAAGAGATATCCTTCGATCTTAAACTCATCTCTTAAGTAATTTCCTGAGGAATATATGATTTCTTTTTTCATAGTGCATTCCCTCCGATCACTCTGGCTACCAAGGACCCTTCCGTTACACTTGGATGTTCTCTTAATGTCATCAAAATACCATCGGTTGGGGCAACCACTTCTTCTTCCGTTGCTCCCATTAAAGGATTCTGTACGATCCCTATGATCTCGCCTTTCTTTACCGGATCCTTTAATCGCTTGTAAGAAACAAACAATCCACTGGATTCACAATTTAAATAAAAGATCTGGTCTTCGTGGATAAACGGAACCTTTGTTTTGCCTTGAACCTTTCCCTTCCAGATACCAAGTTCTGCCATCACCGAAAAAATTCCATCTATGATCTGGCGGCAGTACTCGTAACGGATACGAAATGCTGCACCGGATTCCGTAACCATAGTTGGGATTCCCATCTGGTTTAAAGTGAAAGCTAAACTTCCTTCATTCACTGTCTGAGAAGGATGGATCCAAACAAGATCCGTATTCATATATTTTGACAGATGAAGTAATGTCTCATCGTAATCGTTATTTAAACGTACTTGAGGAACTTCCTGCAAAAAGATATTACTAGAATGAATATCAATGCAACAGGATGCTCCTTTGATATCTTCGATCAATTTAGCTGCTGTATAATCTTCCAGACCTCCATTGATGTCTCCTGGAAATGCACTGCTGTAATCGATATCTGAGATTGGTACTGCTCTTGTTCGTGCATCCAGTCCTAATGGATTGACCGCTGGATACACATCGACAATACCTGTCAGATTCTCAAATTCTGCCTTGATCCGGCGAATGATCTCTCCGCAGATATACTGTCCGCCAAGCTCATCTCCGTAGATTCCAGACACCAGACAGATTCTCTTCTCCTCTCCAGTCACCACATCCGGCATCAGACGATTTCTTTTGATCCTTAGCATCTCTCCGATCGGAAGTTTTACAGATACGACTGTGTCTATCATATTAAAGCCTCTTTTCTATTGTTTTATCTGTATCGTAAATATTTTACTTTTGACCCTCACGTCTTATTTTGCAAATAACATTTTTAAAATGATCGGTGATAAGAGTGTTGTGACGAGAACCATGATGACTACTGGTGCAAAGAAAATTTCTGATAATAATCCAACAGAAATTCCTTTCTGTGCAACGATCAGTGCAACTTCACCTCGGCATACCATTCCTGCTCCGATCTGTACAGATTCTCTCTTCGTATATTTGCACAACAATGCTCCAAAACCGCATCCCGCGATCTTCGAGATCACTGCGATCACACATAAAATGATCGTAAAGATGATCAACGTCTGTGTCATTCCATGAATGTTTACATTCAGACCGATACTTGCAAAGAATACTGGTGTGATCAGCATATACGATAAAACTTCAATCTTGTTATATATATAAAATCGTTCTGGGAGCCTGCATAAAATGATCCCTGCAAGATATGCACCTGTGATATCAGCGATTCCAAACACTTCTGCAAGAAATGCAAGTGCTAAGCAAAATGCAAGTGCAAACACCGGAACTCTTCTTCTATGACGTTCAATCTCTGGATTCTTATAAGTAGAAAGCCACTCAAAGAACTTCTTGATCCCAACTCCACCGATAATAGAAATCGCAAAGAATGCTGCCATCTGGATCAAGATCTTAAGGATTGCCTGAATATGGAATCCAGATGCTCCCCCAAGGCTTGTCATAATTGATAATAAAACGATTCCCAAGATATCATCAATGATCGCTGCCCCAAGGATTGCTGTTCCGACTCTTCCTTTTAAATGTCCCATATCCTGTAATGCTTCTACTGTGATACTTACTGAAGTTGCTGTTAGGATCACTCCAATAAAGATCGATTCCATGATATTATTTCCATATATAACAGCTCCCATGATAAGTGGGATCAATACTCCACATAACGCAATGACGAATGCGGGAATTCCACTCTTCTTCAACTCATCAATATCTGTCTCAAGACCTGCCTGAAACATTAAAACAACTACACCTACTTCAGCCAGATTTAAAACTGAATCTGAAGGACTCACTACATTAAGGACCACTGGTCCTAAAATGATTCCCGCGATCAATGCTCCAACGACTGGCGGCATGTTAAACTTCTTCGACACAAGACTAAAAGACTTGGTCATTGCCAGAATGATTGCGATATCCAGCAAAAACTTATATTCTTCCATTGTTTTACCTCCATTAGTTCGTATCGTATCATACCTGTTTTTTCTTGTCAATTCTTAGACAAAGTGATCTTTTTTTATCCTTTTCTTGCTTTTTTTATGATCCTTTAGTATAGTGGAGAAAAGACTAAGAAAAGAGGTATCAAAATGAGTGAATTTAACGAAGTAGATAATATCATTGAAGAAGAAACTCCTGTGCTCCATTTAGAATTAGAAGATGGAACTGAACAAGACTGTGCCGTGATCGCTTTATTCTCTGTAGAAGAATTAGATGATCAGGAATATATCGCATTGATCACTGTTGAAGACTTAGAAAGTGATGACGAAGAAGGGGCTTTACTTTTATATCGTTACAACGAAGACCCTGAAGATCCTGATACTTTCAGTCTTGACAACATTGAAACAGACGAAGAATATGAGACAGTCACTGCTGTCTTAGATGAGATCTTAGAAGACGAAGAATAATATGATATTAATAAAAAAGCCCTTGCATCTTATATGCGGGGCTTTTTTTCATATTGAAGTTTTGTTCGAATCACTTTGTCAAGTTCATAATACTTTTCTTCCAGAGTTTTTCCATTCAGGACACAATCCATTGCCATACCCATGGATTCCAGCATCGTTTCTGTGATCTGATCTCTATACTGTAATAAAATATTCAGGCGCTCATGAAGATCTGTTTCATCTAAGAATTTCAACAGTGGTTCAATGTCTGCTGTTTCTTCTGTCTCATCACATTCATTTTCCTGTGCTGTCACTTCATCAACCAGTTCTGCTTCTGAATCTTGCTCTGTTTCCTTGATTTTTATACCATACTGGTCTCCTGCATTTTCACACAATTCTACTTTCTGAAAACGATATGTCTGTTGCACATCTGGGTATTTTTCATGATCAACTTCACTTAAAAACATCGCAAGTGGTCTTGCATATGTCTTAAACGTTCCATACATTGCCTGATAGACCACCAATGGTTCTTCTGTCTCTGTATGTATTGCAACCGTAACGATCTGATAAAGTTTTCCTTTAAAATGCATATAAAATTCGCCTGCTCTTGGCATCGCTCTATTTTCCATGCAAAACACCTCTTTTCTCCTGACGGCTTCTTAGTTCTTCTACGAACCTTGACGGCCTGCTGTCTTTGTTATAAAGTTTCTTTACTGACAAGATGTGCAGATATTTCTTGGCTCTTGTAACTCCAACGTAAAACAAACGTCTTTCTTCTTCCACGTCTTCTTCTTTCATGGACTTCTTATGTGGGATCACGTCTTCATTGACATCTGGCAAAAAGACACGTTCAAATTCCAATCCTTTGGTGCTGTGCATCGTGCTGACCACAACTCCTTCTTTTTCTTTCTGATTCTCTTTTGACTGGCGGTTTAATTCTTCGGTGTATTCTTTGATATGATCAAACCATGCCTCATATGTATCATAGCCTTTTGCGCTCTCCTGAAGTTCTTCTAATACTTGTGTAAATTCTTCTTCCTGAATCTTGCGAAATCTTGCATATTCTGCTAAATACGCATTGTATCCCACGGATTTCCGGATATAATTGATCGCCATCAACGGAGTCATATTCTTCATGATCCGAAGATCTTCCTTAAAATCTTCTACATATTCATAAAGCCATGGTTTATCTTTGACCTTCTCTAACAGATCATCAAATGACACTTGTGATTCGGTCAGATACTCCCTGCTGATATAACGCTTGGGGCGGTTCATGACTCTTAAAAATGTGCTTCTTTTGCGATCTCCCATCGCAAGGTGCATATAATCTATGATATTTTTGGAAATCCAGTGATCAAACAAATTCGGTACTGCATCCTGCATATAAAATGGGATATTGTATGCCATCAATGCAGCGATCAGCTGTCTTGGTCCCTGATTGGTCCGATAAAGGATCGCGATCTGGGATAACGGTGTCTTCTTTGCCATCTCTTCCTTGATCGTGTAAATGATATGCTTATTCTCCTCATAGTGATCTTTAAATGTACGGACCTCAACCATACTTGTAGCATCTTCTCTTGCCTGCATCTTCTTTTCAAAACGTTTTGTATTATAAGAAATGATATCTTCCGCAACCTGTACGATCTCTTCCCCGCAACGATAGTTTCGGTTTAAGATCACCTGTCTGGTATTTTCAAAATCCTTTGAAAAATTTAACATCAGTTCTGGTCTTGCACCTCGAAACTTATAAATAGACTGATCATCATCTCCTACGATAAAGAGGTTCTTTGTCTCTCCTGCTAACATCTTGACGATCTCATACTGAATCTTATTGATATCCTGAAACTCATCGATCAAAATATATGGAAACTTCTGCTGCCATGCTTTTCTGATATCCTCACGCTCTTTTAACAACTCATACGTATAAACCAAAATATCATCAAAATCGATCCAACGGTTCTCATGCAGTTTTTCTTCATATGCCCGATAAATTTCTTTAAACACTTCATCCCCACAGCATCCACTGTGATAATAGGCAAGAGGGATCATCTGCCCTTTGACTAAGCTGATCTCTTGTATGATCTGACGCATAAAATCTGCTTCATCATCAATCTCCAGCTCATGATCTGTGATGATCTCACGGATAAAGTCATATTTTTTATGTTCCGGCAGAATATTATCTGCACTATAGTGATAGGCATATTTTAAAATCGTAAAAAACACAGAATGAAAAGTTCCAAAAGAAACCGGCAGGGTTTCCCCTGCCAGCCGCCAAAACCGCTCTTTCATCTCATTCGCTGCTGCTCTGGTAAATGTAATGACCAGAATCCGCTGCGGTGGGATCTGATAGTGCGATATCAAATATTGAATTCTCTTTGTGATCACAAGTGTCTTCCCTGAACCTGGTCCTGCAAGTACCATCATCGGTCCATCTTTGTGCATCACTGCTTCTTTCTGTGCCTTGCTCAGCTGGCTATGCAAGTGCTGCCTCCAGTTTCGCGATCGCATCATTGATTCTCTTTAATGATTCTTCTTTTCCCAGAAGTTCCATTAATTCTGTTGCTCCACCTGGTGTCATCTGCTTTCCAGAGACTGCTGTACGAACTGGCCACATTACATAACCATTCTTGTACTCATGTCCTTTTGCAAAAGATACTAACATCTCATATAATGCATCATTTGTAAAATCTTCCTGTGCTTCGATCACTGGATAGATCTCTTTTAATACGGTTAATGAAGTCTCAGGTGTTGTCTTCATCTTCTTATGTTTGTACATCTCTACATCATATTCTGGAACTGCTTCGAAGAAGTCAATGTGTCCCGGAATCTCTGTAAATAACTCAATTCTTGTCTTCACCATAGAAAGGATCTTATCAAAATCCATCTCTCTGTGAATTGTCTCTGTTACATATGGCATAGCAAGTTCTTTGAAACGGTCGAAGTCCATGGCTTTGATATATTCACCATTCATCCATTTGATCTTGTTCATATCAAAGACCGCTGGTGTCTTAGACATATGTTTGTAATCAAAGATCTCTTCTAATTCTTTTAATGAGAAGATTTCCTGTTCTCCTCCTGGGCTCCATCCAAGTAATGCAACGAAGTTTACGATCGTCTCTGGCAAGAATCCCTGCTCGATCAGATCTTCGAAGGAAGAATGACCTTTTCTCTTACTTAATTTGTGATGTTCTTCGTCTGTGATCAGTGGACAATGAATGTATACTGGTTTTTCCCATCCGAATGCATCATATAAACGATTGTACTTTGGTGTAGATGATAAGTATTCATTACCACGAACTACATGTGTGATTCCCATTAAATGGTCATCAACTACGTTTGCGAAGTTGTATGTTGGATATCCATCCGATTTGATTAGGATCATATCATCTAATTCGATATTATCCACTGTGATCTCTCCGTAAATCTCATCAACGAAAGATGTTGTTCCTTCTGTTGGGTTATTCTGACGGATAACATATGGTACTCCTGCGTCTAATTTCGCCTGAACTTCTTCTTTGGATAAGTTTAAGCAATGTTTGTCATAATGACTGATCACAACATCTCCTGATTTTACTTTCAGTGTGTCTAATCTCTCCTGATCACAGAAACAGTAATATGCTTCTCCCTTGTCGATCAGTTCTTTTGCATATTTTAAATAAAGCCCCTGTGCCTGTCTCTCACTCTGAACATATGGTCCGACTCCACCATCGATGTCTGGTCCTTCATCGTGGTTCATTCCGGCTTTCTTAAGGGTATTGTAGATAATCTCTTCTGCCCCTTCTACCTGTCTTTCCTGGTCTGTATCTTCAATTCTTAAAATAAAATCTCCGCCTGCATGACGTGCGATCAGATATGCATAAAGGGCTGTTCTTAAGTTACCTACATGCATACGCCCTGTAGGGCTTGGTGCAAATCTTGTTCTTACTTTGCTCATGATTTCCTCCCATTTGGTTTTAATTCTATCTTTCTATTCTACAAAACTTATCTTTCTTTGTAAAGAAGCAGTCTTATTGATTTTCGTTAATTTATGTTGATTTTTTGAAACAATCCGTCTTAAATCTCATTTAAGATCCTGCTAGCTTCCTCAAATGGCTCTAAGGTTCTCTTTAAGATTCCCTGCGTTGCCGCGATAAAGATTCCATAGTTCACGATCGGAACACCTGCATCTTTGACTCTTGCGATACGGTTTTTCATCTCTCTTCTATTTAAAGTACATCCGCCACAATGAATGACCAGATCATAAGTATCCAAATCTTCAGGGAAAGAGTTTCCACTGCTTGTATGAATATCAAAATCCTTACCTGTATATTGTTTTAACCATCTTGGGATCTTTACCGTTCCGATATCATCGCACTGTCTGTGATGAGTGCATCCTTCCGCGATCAAGATCTTCGCCCCTTCTTCTAAATGTTCTAAGGCTTTCACTCCTCTGACTTCTTCTTCCAGATCACCTTTATATCTTGCAAACAGAATCGAAAATGAAGTCAGTTTGATATCTTCTGGCACGATCTTTGAGACTTTGCCAAATGCCTGCGAATCTGTAATGACCAATGCTGGTTTCTTGCCGATCTCTTCTAATGTCTTTTCTAATTCTGTTTCTCTTACAACAATGGATGCTGCTCCTGCTTCTAAGAGGTCACGGATCGTCTGCTGCTGTGGAAGGATCAATCTGCCTTTCGGTGCTGCACTGTCGATCGGTACGACTAAGATCACAAAATCATTCGGACAGACCAAATCTCCAACGATCTTTAGCGTATCATCATCGGTTGGAACCAGTTTCCCAATCTCTTCTTTTAACTCCCAGATCCCTTTTTTATCCTTTGCACTGACAAAGCAGGCTTTGTCTTCTTTCCATTCTTGGGCATTGGCAAGATCCATCTTATTGTAGACTTTCAGATAAGGAATCTTCCGGTCTTCGATCAAACGTATCATATCTTCTTCAAACTCTGTCATACCAGCTGTGGCATCCATGATCACAAGGGCGATATCTGCCTTGGCCAAGACTTCTTTTGCTTTCTTGACTCGCTTTTCCCCTAATTCTCCTTCATCGTCAAGTCCCGGGGTATCGATCATAACTACTGGTCCTAATGGCAGAAGTTCCATTGCCTTGTATACAGGATCTGTCGTTGTTCCTTTGACATCGGATACGATCGCTAATTCCTGATTCGTCATAGCATTGATAACGCTTGACTTCCCGGCATTTCGTTTCCCGAATAATGCGATGTGAATTCTGTCTCCTCTTGGTGTTGCATTTAAACTCATATGATTTCCTCCTGTCTGTCTTTATGGATCGTTAACTCTTTCTTTTATCTTTGTGCCTTATGATATCCTGCTGCCTTTGCTTCTTTCTCACTCTTAAATGTGACTAAATATTTTGATGTTCCCATACGGTCATAATCTCTTTGACCTGGGCAGTGGTATACCTTTGATCTGCTGTTTCCACGGATTTTCTGTGAAGCAGTTGTTTTTGTATTTGTTTTTGCTGCTGTTGTATTTTTGTTACTGCTGTAGTTTTTGCTGTTATTAGATGAATTCTGGTTTGTGTGGTATTTCTGGCTTGCTTTTGAATTCTCTGTTGTTACCTGCACACTGCTGTCTGCTTCACTCTCTCCTGTCTCATAATCAATCTTTACCCCATCCTGTACATTATATACAAAAACATTAAACTTGATATCTTCGCCCTTATCTTCCACAGACATCGCTTCCATCTGTACCCCTTTGGCTACCAGGTCATCTCCGTCAAAGACTGGTGTAACTCTGTATAATACATGATTGCCTGTCTCACGGACATAGTCACCAACCATCTCTTCATATGGTAACATTCCATCCACATTAAAAGATCTTGTTCCTGTGATCAGGTTCTTGTTATTTGCATTCTCACCGGTCAGCTGGTAAGCGATCAAATGACAGCGGTTATATAGATATTTTCCATCAACGTTATCGTATTTTGCTGTATGCCATCCGGTTGGTTTTACCATACCGATCGCTCCGCGTTTTCCTTTTGGCATGATATCTTTTCCAACACACGCTTCCGCCACCTGACATCTTCCTTCAGAGTCAAGTCTGCTGTAAGACTCGTAGGATTTTGTTGTCAGATCTTTGGATGTAAAATCTGGATTATTATTGTCAACAGCAACCGTCATATTCCCTGAAAAATCCGGAATATTATCCGATGATACAGATTTGGTGGAAGAATTTGTACTTCCTTTGCTGCTTTGTTCGCTCTGTGCGTTTCCGCCATTACTGCTATTGCCTGTACTCTGGCATCCTGCCAGTGATACCGCCATCATTCCTGCGATCAGCAGGGCATATAATTTCTTTGTTACTCTCATCATCAACACCTCTTGTTATATTCTTTTCTGATCTAGCTTATTATTTTGGAAGATAGATCTGTTTTGTGATCTCGTGAGTGGAACCTTCGATCTGTTCTTCTTCTGCAAGTTTCCATTCCTCAAGATCCACATCCAGTACCTGATCGGACGGATAGACTTTATTCCACCGGAAGATCACGATCTCTTCGATCTGATCTATCACTGGTTTTAATGGAAGATTCTCTACAATACAAGTCTCCCCTTTTCCTGCCTTGTGTAAGAAATCTTCACAAACAACCGGATCATTGATCTCTTCATACAACTTCTCTGTATATGCATTCATATAGACCTTCTCCCCTTTGGTCATCTCCGCAATATACTCTCGCAAGCCTCGATCCTGACTCTGCCTTCGATCATTAAACATCATACCGTTGTTGTTGTCTAAGCATAGAATTATTATCATTCTTTCCATCCTCCAATCGTACTTATGTTCTATTTATGTATTATATCTTGTGCGAGAGGATATTGCAATAAAAGAAGCTCTGAATTTCTCCAAAGCCTCTTCTTACTTTTCATTCTTTTTTGTATTCTAATTGTATTTATGATACTGCTTTCATCACTTTTTCTCTCATAGGCTGTGTCATTTTCTCTGGTTTTAAGATCTCTTTTAATTCTTCTTCCTTTAACAAACCTTCTTCTAATATCAGCTCTTTTACAGAAATCCCTGTTTTTAGTGATTTCTTTGCAATCTCAGCAGACTTTGCATATCCGATATATGGACATAACGCTGTTGAGATTCCAACACTTTTTTCAATATATTCTTCGCACTGTCCGGCTTCTTTTACCAGACTGCTTGTACTTCCCTGGATATCTTTGTTG
>ERZ839767.2639-NODE-2639-length-22782-cov-3.400625_pt1 | contig 22782 bp, 17 predicted proteins | sample MGYA00519879_ERZ839767 | MGnify/ENA primary metagenome ERZ839767 (study PRJEB31850, sample SAMEA3708852) | human gut metagenome | biome: human gut; feature: human-associated habitat; material: faeces | place: China | collected 2014 ... | reverse complement strand
GCGGTTGGTTTTGCTGATCTCGTTGTTCTGCTCGGTTTTGCCGATCTGGTCGACGATGAATTTGACGATCGTCTTCTTGATCTTCGACCGAGACGCGTTTTTCGGCAGTTCGGCTTCGACGCGGTCCTTGATACTTTTGGCGACCTGGGCCGTTTCGAGCGTATTGTTCAACATCAGCAACGAATTGTTGTTGCCGTGCGCAGCGCTGTTGCAACTGCGGGCGTATTTCGCGAAATCGGCAGCCTGCGGCGTCAGCGCGATGGCTCCGAGACGTTCGCCGGTCGCCGCCAGGTTTTTGGTCGTCGACAGCGACGAAATCGCCTTGATTCGCGACTGCGCGTTGATATTGTTCATGATGTAGCGCGAAATCGTCCGCCACTTGGGCATCGTGGTATCTTCGATCTTCACGCTTTCGGCATACGCCTCGTCGAGGAACAGCGTGATCTTGCAACTGTTCAGGAAACGCAGGAAGTTATTGACCGACTCGGTATTGAAATCGGTATAACCGGTCGGATTGTTCGGGTCGTTGATAATGATCGTAGTATTCTCGCAGAACAGATCCCACAGGCTGCCGCTGTCGTCGAACAGCGCCAGCGTCGATTTGATCCGCGACAGGCGGTCGATCAGCCGATCGTAAGCCAGGCGGCCGTCTGCGTCGTTCTCGATCTCGATGTCGAACGGATTGACGTCGAAACAGTCGTCCGGCAGCAGATCCTTATACTCCCAAGCCTGTACGCCGTTGTAAATGATATAGGGTTTCGGACGGCCGTTCGGATTGAACAACAGGTCGCGGATAATCATCTGCACCGAATCCGATACCGAAGTCTGATCCATATTGCCGAGCGCCGACAGGAAATTCTTGACGATATCCTTGTCGTCGTCGCTTAATGCGAAATATTTGTCGCGAATCCCCAAATCGATCAGGAATTTTTCGAAACGCCCCTTGTTGTCGGCGTCCTTGCCCACCTTGGTCAGGTACTCCTGATACTTTTCAAGGAACAAGTTGATTCCGAAATTCTTATGGAAATGGTTCTTGAGGGTGCGTTCGTAACAGCTCGGAATAACGTCCAGGATCAACTGGCAGGCGTAACGGATCTTGCTGCTGAGGTTATTGAACGTCCGGCTGCGCAGATAATCGCCGAAAGTCTTGATCTGGTGGCGTCCGCCTCCTTCGAGAATCGTGATGACGTCGATCAGCTTATTGCCGGCGTAAAAATAGTTCCGCATCCGGCCTTCGAACTCGTCGATCAGTTCCTGCGTCTGGATCTTCTTATTCTCCTGCTTGTGGCAGTTTTCGAGGAAGAAAATGAAATCGCGCAGTTTCTCAAGCGAATACTTGTCTTGTACGACCTGGCGCGAAAAGGCGTCGAGTTTGAACAGCGTAATCCGCTTTTCGACGTCGGCGTCGTCGCCGGTTTGCTCGACCAGCAGCGACTTGATCTCGCGGCCGTACTCCTCGATTTGCACCTCGAGTTTCTCGCGGAACTCCATCAGGAACGAAGGATTCACGTTCTCAAGGATCAACCGTAGGTTCAACTGCGTATTGGCCGGGGAACCCAGCTTTTTGGTGTGTACTTTATTCAGCGTATTGATAATCCCGTTGTGAAAACAGAAAACCAGCGAAGTGTTCGAACTGCGCGACTCCTTCGAATCGTCGACGATCACCAGACGGGTCAGCAGCGGGAACCACTTCGGCCCGGAATAGTGGTTGATCCGGGCATGCTTCACCTTTACCACGAAAATCGACGTGGTGTCGACCGTCATCCGGTCGTACAGATCCTCCGGCGCGGGACTTTCGAGCACCACGACGGCATCCTTGTTGAACACGTCGCCCCTGAGCAGCGACACGGCCTTGTCGGCATTGCCCGAAACGACCGTGCGGATCATGCCGTTCATCCCCTTGAAATTCACGGCCCACTGGCTGCGGTGCAAAAAGTCGTTGATCTCGGCTTTGGTCGTATAGTGGGTGCTCTGGCTGATCATCTGCTCGAGCGTGTCCATCAGGTAATTCCAGTGCGCCTCGTTGATATCGCCCGTCACGCCGATCACGTCGCGGTATTTACGCAGATCGCGGACATGGCCGCCCAATTGCACCTGCGACATGAAGTCGATGTGGAAACTGTTGATCGGAGGCGTTCCGACCGAGAGGTCGTGCGTATCGCGGATGTTCCGCAGCACGTTTTTGACTTCGGTGGTGGTACCGTCGGTATCGAGCAGGGCGTTGATTTTTTTGACGAATTTGCCGCGGCGGTTACTCAGTTCGAACGCTTTCGAATTGCTGTGCGGAATGAGCATCAGCGAAACGTCCGTATAACCCGGAATATCCTCCCTGAATTTCAACAGGTAACGGTTGATCTCGGCCTGCTGTTTGGCCGGATCGTCGGGCTCCTCCATGCAAAGGCTCACGAAACTCGTGAGGTTGTCAAAAATGTGGCGCGGCAGGAAAATCTCCGCCCTCGGCCCCAGCGATTCATAAAGATTCAAGAGCTGCAATGCTTCGTTGCTCAAAAATGCTTTCGGTTCACCTACAATTTTCATCTTTCCGATTCTATTCGTTTTATGCCGTTCGTTCCCGGCGATCTGCTATCACTCTGATTACTAAATGCCTCGACATCCGCGCAAAAGACATATTTTCACCGTGCCAAAGATAGGTATTTAAATTGACATTTGAAATAAATGTTTAAAAAATATTTTATTTGTATAAAAACACACAAATTTAAATAAAAAATAACACGCTTACGGACAAAACCGTAAGCGTGTTATTCGGAAAATAAAGTTCGAATTGTAGGAACGCGTTCCTACAATTCGAACCGGAAAAGTTGGGCTGTTATCAAATTGTAATCCCGTTCGAGCTGCAACTGCATCTGGCGGCTCTGGTACAGCACGCCGATCTCGGTAATATACTCGATCACCGTGATCTGTCCGGCATCCAGCGCTTTGTTCAGCATCGACAGGTTATTCTGCGCCTGCAACACCGACTCCATCGACCGCATCGATTCCCGCAGCGTAACGGCCTGGTCGTACAACTGCCGGAGCTCCGACGCCGCATTCAGCCGAACGCTTTCCAGTTGAGCGGATGACGAAGCCGCCTGGGCGCGCGCGGCCTTCACCTTGTTCTTGTTCTCGAAAAGCGGAATCGACATTCCCACCTTGAACCCTTTGAAACGTCCTTCCCCGCCGAAATCGTGCCGATAACCCATTTCGAACTTCGGCAGCGACAGCGAACGGTTCAGCGATACGCTTTGCTTATCGACCGACACCTGCTGCTGCAGGCTTTGCACCTGCGGATTTTGCTCCATATACAGCGCGCTCAGTTGTTCGAATGCAGGCAAACTCTCCACGGTCGGATAGACCAGACCGGAAAACCGGTCGCTTTCGGTTCCGGTCAGCGTAGCCAATTGCTGACATTTGGCCAGCAGTTCGGCTTCATTGAGGTTATACTCGGTTTTCGCGGAGATCAGCTCGACTCCGATCTTATTACATTCCAGAATATTGGCTTCTCCGATTGCAAACTTCCGACGGTAAGCGGAATCCAGCCGTTCGGCATTGACGACCCGTTCGGACAGAAACTCCTTCATCCGGTTCAGGTGGACGATCTGGATGCACAACGTCTTAGCGTCCAGCAACAACTGCTGACGCAACGCGGCGCCTTCCGTATCGTAATACGACGAACGAAGTTTCGCAATCTTGTTGCGCGATGCGTAAGCCGACGGAAAATCGAAAGCCTGCATCACCGTCAACTCGGAATTACGGATCCGTTCGGCCCCGCCCCACAGGCTTTCGAACTCGACGCTCGGATTGGCGAGGTACTTGCCGGTCTGGGCTTCCATCTTCTGGGCGGCGGTCAGTTCGCGCTGGGCTTTCAGTTCCTTGCTCGCGGCTTCGACCTCGCGCAATACGTCGTCAACGCTGCGCTGACCGTAAGCCGTCCCCGCAAACAGGGCGGCCGCAAATATCAGGATGCATTTCATACGTTGCTGTTTTTACGGTTAATAATCAGGTAAACTGCCGGAACGATAAACCCGTTCAACAGCGTCGAACTCAGCAGTCCGCCCAGAATCACCTTGGCCATCGGACTCTGAATTTCGTTACCGGGCAAGTCGCCGCCGAGCGCCAGCGGAATCAGCGCCAGCGCCGACGACAGCGCCGTCATCAGGATCGGGTTCAGCCGGTCGAGCGATCCGTTCACCACGCTGTCGTGCAACGACATGCCCTCGCTGCGCAGTTGATTGTAATGCGATACAAGGAGTATGCCGTTGCGCGTCGCAATGCCGAACAGCGAAATGAAGCCGATAATCGCCGGGATGCTGACCTCCCCGCTGGTCAGCCAGATGCTAACGATCCCGCCGATCAGCGCCAGCGGCAGATTCAGCATGATGATGCCCGACACCGACAGGCTGCGGAACTCCTGGAACAGCAGCAAAAAGATAATGAGCAGCGAAATGATCGACATAAGCGACAGCACCCGCGACGCGGCCTGCTCGCTCTCGAACTGGCCGCCGTATTCGATATGGTATCCTTCGGGCAGATCGACCTTCTCCCGGATCATTTCCTGGATATCGCCCACCACGCTATGCAGGTCGCGGTCGGCCACGTTGGCCGATACGACGATCTTGCGCTGTGCGTTCTCGCGGCTGATCGCATTCGGCCCCGAGGTCGATACGATATCGGCCACGTAACTGAGCGGCACTTTACCGGACGTCCCGTCGATCGTCAGATTCCCGATACGCTCCATGTCGGATCGATCGGCATCGTCCATCTTGACCGTTACGTCGAACGAACGCCCCTGGTCGTAGACCTGCGAAACGACTTCGCCGCCCAGCGCCACCTCGATGAATCGTGAAAACTCGGGCAGCGGAATGCCGTATTTGGCGAGCATTTCGCGTTTCGGGCGGATCTGCAACTGCGGCCGCTCGACCTGCTGCTCGACGTTCAGGTCGGCTACGCCGGCGACGCCCGAAACGGCGCCTTTGACCTGATTTCCGAGCGAGAAAAGCCGGTTCAGGTCGGGCCCGAACAGTTTGATCGCGATATTGGCCCTCGTGCCGGACAGCATCGCGTCGATCCGATGCGAAATCGGCTGGCCGATTTCGATATTGACGCCTTTCAGCACGCCGAGCCGAGCCCGCACGTCGGAGAGAAACTCCTGACGCGAACGCTCGTCCAGTTCGAACGGAGCCTCCATTTCCGAAACATTCACGCCGAGCGCGTGTTCGTCCAGTTCGGCGCGCCCGGTTTTGCGGGCGACCGTCTGTATTTCGGGGATTTCGAGCAGGATACGTTCCACCTCGCGCCCGATCTTATCGGACTCTTCGAGCGAAATGCCGGGCATCGTAGAGGTATTGATCGTCAGCGAACCTTCGTTGAACGGCGGTAGGAAATTCCGTCCCAGGCTGAAAAATACGACCAGCGAAGCGACGAACAGCGCGACGGTCGAACCGATTACGAGCCGTTTATGCGAAAGCACCCATTCGAGCGCCTTTTTGTAAATTCGTTTCAGGAAACGGGAAACGATCGGTTCTTTCTGGCTGCGTTGCAACACCCGATCGCCGGTCAGCAGGTAACTGCACAGCACCGGCGTCAGCGTCACGGCGACGACCATCGACGCGAACAGCGCCACGATGAACGAAATCCCGAGCGGACGCAACATGCGTCCTTCGAGCCCGCCGAGGAAAAACAACGGCACGAAAGCCACGATCGTAATGATCGTCGCATTGACGACCGACGTACGGATTTCTTTCGAAGCCTCGTAGACGACCGTAAGCGTCGGAAGCCGTTCCTCTTTCGGTTTCAAAAAGTTCTGTCGGAGTCGCTTGAATACGTTCTCGACGTCGATGATCGCATCGTCGACCAGCGAGCCGATCGCAATGGCCATACCGCCGAGGCTCATCGTATTGATCGTAAGCCCCATCGCCTTCAGCGCCAGCACCGACACCAGCAACGACAGCGGCAGCGCGATCAGCGATATGACCGTCGTGCGGAAATTCATCAGGAAGACGAACAGCACGATCACGACGAAAATAGCCCCCTCGAACAGCGCTTTCTGAATGTTGTCCACCGAACTTTCGATGAACCGCGACTGCCGGAAAATGTCGGTCGAAACATGCACGTCCGGCGGCAGAGTGCGCTGGATTTCGGCGAGCGTCCGATCGAGTTTGTCGGTCAGTTCGAGCGTATTGGTATTCGGTTGTTTGGTCACGGTCATCAGAACGGCCGGTTTGCCGCGCTCCGAAGCGACGCCCAGCCGCGGCGATTTCGCTCCGATTTTCACATCCGCAACGTTTTCGAGCAGCACCGGAATGCCGTCCGTCGTCTTAACGACGGCTTTCCCCAACTCCTGCTCGTCGGCCGTGGAAAGCACCCCGCGGATGATGTATTCGTTGCCGTACTGGTTCAGGATACCGCCGCTGGAATTGCGGCTCAGGTCGGCCACCACGTCGAGCACCTGTTGCATCGAAACGTCGTAATGGCGCATCCGCGCCGGGTCGAGCAGCACCTGGTACTCCTTGATGTCGCCGCCGATCACCGTTACCTGGGCGACGCCGCCGGTAGCCAGCAGCCGCGGGCGGATCACCCAATCGGCCAGCGTCCGCAGTTCCTGTAACGAAGTGGTATCGGCCGTCAGTCCGACGATCAGCAGTTCGCCGAGGATCGACGACTGCGGCCCGAGCGTCGGCGTGCCGACGTTCTGCGGCAGCGTCTCGCTGAGCGTAGCCAGCTTTTCGGAAACGATCTGGCGCGCCCGGTAAATATCGGTTCCCCAGTCGAACTCGACCCAGACGACCGAAAATCCGGTCGTCGACGACGAACGCACGCGGCGCACGTCGGTCGCTCCGTTGACGGCCGTTTCGATCGGGAACGTCACGGTGCGTTCGACCTCTTCGGCGGCCATTCCGTTCGCCTCGGTCATCACGACCACGGTCGGCGCATTCAAGTCGGGAAAAACGTCGACCTCCATATGGCGGGCGGTAAACGTGCCCACGGCCAGCAGCACGACGCCCGCAATCATCACCAACAGCCTGTTGTGCAATGAAAAGTTTATGATTTTATTCAGCATGACGCAGGCGATTTAGTGGGAGTGCGAATGGCCTTCGGGGATCGCCCCGGAGAACGAAGCCATTTTTACCTGCGCGACGCCTTTGCTGACGACCGTCTCGCCGGCTTTCAGACCCGACAACACACGTACGTTCCTGCCGTCGTCCGCGCCGAGCTTCACTTCCCGTTTGGCATACCCCTCGTCGTCGAGTTGCACGAATACGAAGTGAACACCCTGATCCTCCGTTACGGCGCTCAGCGGCACGGTCAGCACGTCGCGCTGCGGCGACGATATCAGATAAATCTCGACGAACGATCCCGGGATCACGTCCCCGCCGTTATCGAATTCGAAAATAACCGGAATGAAAACCGAACTGCCGTCGGAACTCTTACCGACCGACAATAGCCGCCCGTTCATTTCGGAGAGCGAATAGACTTTGTCGTCGTACGGCGTACGGAAATTCGCGCCCGACACCGAACGCAGATCGTTCAGGTACCGTTGCGACACTTCGGCGCGCAGTACGAGCCGTTTATTCTGCGAAACGGTGGCCAGCGTCTGTCCCACTTCGACGAAGGCCCCTTCGCTCACGGCGACATTCTTAATAAAACCGCCGATCGGGGCCGTAACCCGCGTTCCCCGGACGGAAGTTTTGCCTGCAACCGCATCGTAGGCGGTTTTGGCATTTTCGTAAGCGAGCCGGCTCTGTTCGTAATCCGACTGTGAAATGATCTTGTCTTTCACGAGGTTTTCGGCGCGTTCGAAAGCCGCTTTGGCCTGCTCGTACGTTGAGCGGGTGCGGGCCACGTAATCCCCTTCGGCCATCTCTTTGGACGAAATCGTAAACAGCGTTTCCCCGCGGCCGACCGGCGTACCGTCGGCGATCTTCTTATTGGTGAACGACACGACGCCGCCGACCGGCGCTACGACCGAAGCCTCGTCGCCTTGCGCTGCCATGATCCGACCGCTGGTAGGAATCACTTCATTGAACGTAACGGGTTGCACTTCGAACAGTTCGAAATCGGTCTGCGCGGCCTGCGCTTTCGTAAAGACGATTTCACCGGCATGGGTATCCCCTCCGGCTCCGTGATCGTGTCCCGCGCGCCCGGCCTCCTCGGCCTCGTGATCGTGCCCTTCGGCTTCATGGTCATGGCCGTCGTGATCGCCGTGTTCCGCTTCGGACGTATGTCCGTCCCCGGACGCTCCGGCGCTCGAAGGCCGGTTCCCGCAACCCGTCATCAGGGCTACGGACAGTATGCTTGCTAACAATATTTTATTCATTGCATGGATTTTTTGTTTGAATCATGTGAACACGCTCCCTCGTTTGCAAACGAAAGAGTCGTCTTTCCGCCGTGCGGAAACAAAAACTATGCAATGAAAACGGGAGGAGCCCGCAGCAGCGGCAATGCCGCCGCATCCGGCCGGGCAGCCGGTTCGGCAAACGGTGCGAAAGAGACCGTCGCCATCGCATAAACGCGGGCGTCGAACGTAAAAACGGAATCGAAGAAAAGCGTGACGGGAAAATGATAACCGCCCGTAGGATCGTCCTGTTGATCGACCGCCTGTACGAGCTGGCTGCCGCCCCGTCCGTACATCACGAACAGATACCGCAGATCGCAGTCCGTGTCCGATCCGCCGTGATCGTCGTTCCCTCCGCAGCAGGGAACGTGCCCGAAACATTCGACGCACCGTTCCGGAGCGACGAAACTGATCCGGTCGCCGTGATGGTGATGCGGCAACGCCGACAACGCCAGCAACAGCGTTCCCGTGAGCAGTACGAATATGGCGGATATGCGTTTTTTCATTTCTGGTCGGTTATCCCGTCGATCCGTCTAAAAAGATTACGGACAAAAATACAATTTTTTTTCGACAATTTCATAACGGCCGGAAATTTCACTACCTTCGGCGCGTCAATTATTGAAGCGAACGAATTATGGCTTGGTTTTATTTGATCCTCGGGGGACTTTTCGAAATGGGATGGGCAGTGGGGCTGAAACTGTCGCAGAGTATGCCGGTCAAGATATGGGGTATCCTGATCGCCATTTTTTCAATGGCGCTGAGCATGTTCTTGCTTTACGTCGCCCAGCGGACGATCGCCATCGGCACCGCCTACGTCGTCTGGACGGGTATCGGCGCGGTCGGAACGCTGTTGATGGGAATTTTCTTTTTCGGCGACTCGGCCGGATTCTGGCGGCTGTTCTCCGCGGCGCTGATCGTCCTCGGGGTGATCGGCATGAAACTTTCCTCGTAGGTTCCCGTCCGCCTTACTCGGATTTCAACGTAATTACCGTAATCGACGGATACGTTCCGATACGCATCGGGTACATCACATACCCCATTCCGTCGTTGACGAAAAGGTATTTCCCGTCCTCTTCGTACAGACCGCTCCATCGATCGTACATCCATTCGGCAGGCGACCACGCCCATCCGCCGAGCCGGATTTTGAGCTGCATCGCATGTACATGCCCCGACAGGGTCAGATCGGCCCGTCCGGTAGCCAGCGCTTCGTCCCACACTTCCGGAGTATGGGCGATCAACAGGTTGAACAGGCTGTCGGGCACTCCCCGGTAGGCTGCGTCGAAATCGCAGCGTGCGAAATCGACGTTCTGCCGTCCGTTCAGTTTTTTCCCGATCGGGAAATTCACCCCCGTCACCGAGATGCTGTCGCTGCCGCGCCGGACGTACCGAGACTCGTTATCCAACAGGTTCCATCCCATCGCCCGCTGCCGGACGGCCAATTCGTCGAAACTCTGCCGCGGAGTCAGGTCGCTGTCCCGGCTCAGGTAGATCCCCAGATCGTGATTGCCATACACCGAATAGACCCCGTCTTTCGCACGGATTCCGGACAATACGGACATCACCGAATCGGTCAGCTCGCGGGCGTCTATATTGACCAGGTCGCCCGCATTGACAACCAGATCGGGATGCTGTTCGTTGATCTTCCGCACCATTCGCCGGATAAAGCGGCGGTTCCCGGGTTCGTTGCCGGCGTGCAGGTCGGTAAACAGTACTATCTTATAACCGTCGAAAGCGGCCGGAATCTTATCCGAACGGACGATCAGGTCTTCCTCCACGATCCGCGACCGGCCGGCTGTCGCACCCCATATCATCACGAGCAGGGTCAGCGCACCAGCCGCCAGACCGATCCTCGAAAACAACCGCACCTTTTTTCTTCGTACCCAACCGGCCGGATAATCCAGCAGCGAAACCAACATGTAGACCGACTTCGGCCCGACGCTCATAAAGAACAGGCAGATCACCCACAGGATAACGTGCATGTAACTTTCCGCCCCCGCCTCGGAGCAGCAGCGGTAAAAAAGCAGCGCGGCGACGATCCCCGCATCGAGCAACAGGAAGTGCGCCAGATAGAGTCTCCGCAGCCACCGCTTGTCCGGTAACCGCCGACGAATCCGGCGCAGGATCAGCAGATCCAGCGTCACGGACACAACAGACAGTATAACAATCAAGTACAGTATCATTCCTTATTTACGTTTCACGACGATCGCATTGCAGACGGGACGTTCCGAGCGAAAAAAGAGCATCCGGTCGGAAGGAGCGTTGACGATCCCCTGCCCCTTCGTCCACAAGGTCGAAGATCCTCCCCCGTCGAGGTTTATCGCATCCGCCGCTCCCATCAGGCGGGCCGCATAAGCCAATTCGCACAGGGCCATCCCCGCCGCGCGGCTCTGCCGTCCGTCCACGACCATCAGCAGGACGGTTCCGTCGGCTTTCGTCCCGACGCAGGATCGCGGATGGCGGGGAGCCGTCGAATCCCACGGAATCAACGACCGGCCGCCGCGCAGCAGCATCGGGCCGGTTACCATCACATCGGGATACCGATCCCGATGCGGAGCGTCCGCCTGCTCCATCGCCAGACTCCAATCGATCAACCGCAGTACTCCCGCAGTATCGACCGCCACGGCGACGCCGGTTTCGGCCCCTATCTGGGCGGGCCGATATCCTCCTGTTTTTATGAAACCCATGGCTACGGCCTGTTTCGTACGGGTTTTAAAAAAGCCCCCGTTGATCGCCGCTACCCCGCCGGACTGCTTCCCGATCCGGGAAGTCTTCGTACGAAGCGAATCCTGAATCACGGCCAAACGGTATTTTTCCGGGGCGATCTCGATGCACGAAATCTGCTGATCGGAATCGAAAAGGCGGATCGACAACTTACGGACAGTCATCCCGTCCGCATCGTAAACCGTCCGCCACGAAGCATTTGCCAAAGCCGCGGAATCGGCCGGACTCTGCGCGGAAACGCCGCCCGAAAAGCAGAGCAGTAACAGCACGATCCGTATAAGCGATTTCAATCTCATAATAAACAATTTTCGAACGGCGCAAGTCCGCTATTTCGTATACAGGCGGTTCAGATTTTCCTGCACCCGCTCGTCGAACAGGTAGTCGTCGTACTCCATGTACTTGTCGATCATTCCGTTCGGCGTGATCTCGATGATCCGGTTAGCCACCGTATTGATGAACTCGTGGTCGTGCGAAGTCATCAGCACGACGCCCTTGAAGGCGACCAACGCATTGTTGAACGCCTGGATCGATTCCAGGTCGAGGTGGTTGGTCGGCGAGTCGAGCAACAGCGTATTGGCCTGGCGGATCATCATCCGGGCGATCATGCACCGCATTTTCTCCCCTCCGGACAGCACGTTGACCTGCTTGTAAATCTCGTCGCCGCTGAACAGCATCTTGCCCAGATACCCGCGCAGGTACAATTCGCTGGTATCCTGCGAAAACTGGGCCAACCAGTCCACGATGGTCAGCTGATTGTCGAAAAACGGCGCATTGTTCAACGGCAAATAGGCCGGATTGATCGTTACGCCCCACTCGACCATACCGCTGTCGGGCTTGTCGTCGCCGGCGACGATCTCGAACAGCGCGGTAATCGCGCGCGGCTCGCGCGACAGGAACGCCACCTTGTCTCCCTTTTCGATCGTGAACGATACGTTTCGGAACAACGTCTCGCCGCCGACCGTCTTGCTGAGGCCGTCGACCGCCAGAATTTTGGTTCCCGGCTCGCGCTCGGGCTGGAAAATGATCCCCGGATATTTGCGCATCGAAGGCTTGATCTCCTCGATATTGAGTTTTTCGAGCATTTTTTTGCGGCTGGTCGTCTGCTTCGATTTGGCCACGTTGGCGCTGAACCGCTGGATAAATTCCTGCAACTCCTTTTTCTTCTCCTCGGCCTTTTTGTTCTGGTTGGCCTGCTGACGGGCGGCCAACTGACTCGATTCGTACCAGAAACTGTAATTTCCGGAGAACAGGTTGATGTCGCTGTAATCGATATCGACGATGTGCGTACTGACCGAATCGAGGAAATGGCGGTCGTGCGAAACGACCAACACCGTATTCTCATAATTCGCCAAGTAGTTTTCGAGCCACATGATCGTGTTGACGTCCAGGTCGTTCGTCGGCTCGTCGAGCAGCAGGTTGTCCGGCTTGCCGAACAGGGCCTGCGCCAACAGCACGCGCACCTTCTCTTTGGCGTTCAGCCGTCCCATCAGTTCGTAATGCAGATTTTCCTTGATCCCCAGCCCGCTCAACAGGTTGGCAGCGTCGCTTTCGGCGTTCCAGCCGTCCATCTCGGCGAATTTCTCCTCCAGTTCGCCGACTTTGATTCCGTCCTCTTCCGAGAAATCGGGTTTCGCATATAGGGCATTTTTCTCCTGCATCAGCGACCACAGCGGCTGGTGTCCCATCAGCACGGTATCCAGCACCGTACACTCGTCGAATTCGAAGTGATCCTGCTTCAGCACCGACAGCCGTTCGTGCGGCCCGAATGCGACCGACCCGCGCGTCGGCGTCACATCGCCGCTGAGCACTTTCAGAAAAGTCGATTTGCCGGCGCCGTTCGCACCGATCACCCCATAGCAGTTTCCGGGTGTGAATTTCAGGTTGATATCTTTGAAAAGAACTCGTTTCCCGTATTGTACTTCCAAGTTTGAAACTGTAATCATGCGTCTGTTCCGTTTTATTTTACGCCCCAAAGGTACGATTTACCGGGCGTTATTCCAACCCGGAAAACGATCCCGAGGCACTTATTCAAAACTTTCCGCAGGAAATCCGTTAAAAGAAAATTTATTTTATTAATTTTAACGAGGCTAAAATCCTAACTTACCTACCATGAAAAAATTTTCACTTTTTTGCAGCGCCGCGCTGCTGCTACTGCTTTCGACGACCGTCTCGGCGCAGCGGCCCGACGCCCGGACGTCGGTCTCCGACCTGTACGGCTTAAAAATCGAATCGGGCGACTCGCTGGTATTCTGCCGGACGATCCCGTTCCTGGCCGCCCCCGTTTCCAAACGGGAAAATACCGTCCGGGTCCGCAACGGCGCCGACGAAACCATCCCGGTGGGATCGCCGGCTCGCACGTTGTATCTGCTCGGCATGATCAACGACGGCTGGGACAGCGGGCTGGCTCACTGGGGCGAGCATTTCGAACTGCGAGAAACCCGCGAAGACCAGGTGCAGATCGGCACTTCCATCGGCGAAATCGAGATCCGCTACGCCGACGGCTCCTCCGACCGTATCCCGATGATCGTCGGCAGTACGATCTGGTTTTTCAACCAATGGAAAAATCCGTCGCACAACGCAGGACGGGTGATCCGCGAACCGTTCGCCTCGCGCCCCGAATACATGCAGGTGCTGCGCGATGCGCTGCAAGTGCGCGAAACCGGCGAATACATGGAAGCCGGCGACAGTTACCGCGCCTATTACCTGCCGGTTACGCCGCGCGAACTGCCGATCGAATCGATCGTCGTTCACAACAACACCGAAAAACGGGGGGAGATCCTGATTTCGGGAATCACGCTGCAACTGCCCCGGGGTGCGAAACCGACCGAACGGCTGACCGCATTTGGTAAACGTACCGTTATGAAAGGCGACCTGCAACCCGCTTTCGCGACCGACGACATTCCCGACTTCGGACCGAAACTCGAAGCCCTGTCGGACATCCTTTATACCAGTCTCGACGACCTGCCGAAAAAGGTCGAACGAATCGACTTCCCGCAGGGATTCAAGGGAACGGGCATCCGCTTCCTTTCCGATTCGGTCGAAGGGGACATGCTGTCGAACATCTGGGTGGCTAACCTGACCAACATCGACGAAAAATTCGACCCGGCGACCGGATGCTTTTATGAAACAGGTGTCGGATCGCCGTTCTACGGCGGCTACCAGGGAATCGGAACTTGGGAGCCGATCGGCATCTACCGCGAACCCTACTCCCGTACCTCGGATCACTACGTGCGGCAGGCGCTGCGCTGCATCGACAACCCGCAACGGCTTACCAGCTACGTGGACTACTGCGACAAATGGCTCTATTTCTACCGGGCCGACCGCGATCCGCAGAACGGACCGGACAACGGGCCGATCGACGTCTCCAAATATCCGAAAGACGCGCCCCCGCACTGGGCGTTCGTGATGAACGGCCCCGCCGCAATCCCTTACGAGATCAACGAAATTCCGGGAGACGAAGAGATGGAAGGACACTCCTCGACGATCGTCAGCCGCTGGTTCGCCTGGAAGCAGCTCGGTAAACCGACCGGAGAGTGGCTCACCGAAACGCGCGACAGCGTCTACCGCAAAAGCCGCTGGCAATCGACCAAAGACGCCACCGACTTTATCTGCTGGCTGCTCGACTATACCGGCCGCGACGTTGTGTACAGCGAGGGCGAATTCACCGGATGGGCGGCGAAATTCAGCAAGATCAGCCAGATCCCGAAAAACATGGATACCGAAACCGACCCGCGGAAAATCCGGGATAATTACGCTAACTGCGATATGTACGAAGTGTACGCCAGCTATACGTCGATGACGGCGCTGCTGTGCTCGGCCGAAATGGCCGAAGCGATGGGCGACACGGCGCTGGCAGAAAAATACAGGGCCTATGCGGAGCGCATCCGCGGCGGAATGCTGCGAATGCTGGCCGTCGGGCCGGATCACGACCGGATGTGGCGCGTAGCCCGCAACTCCGTGCTGCCGAGCCTGCAGGACTGCCTGGTACAGGCCTGGTTCTCGCTCTATCGCGAAGGGCTCGACCCGCAGCGGATGGACGAAGACCTAACGCCGATCACGCGTCACACGCTCAGACGCCAACTGAACCAACGCTACGGCGATACCCCGGTGCTCGGCATGGGATACGGTATCGGGTGGCTGACCCACTCGGCGCTGGTGCTCGACCAAATGGACAATGCCGGACGGCTGCTGGTCAGCATCGCCCGCTACACGTACGACAAAAACATGAATTACGCAGACAGCACGCGCGGGATCGACTGGCGAAAATGGATGTGGATCATCCCCGAAGGGGCGAACATCATGCCCGACGGCCGTTGGTACCGCATCTGCGACCTGAGCAACGGAGCCAATCAGGGACCGGCCATGAACGCGCTGGAAATCTGTGCCGGCGTGGACGACTCGCGCGACGACCGGGTACGGCTGCTGCCGCGTATCCCCGACCCGCTGAACGGACTGGAAGTAACCGGAGCCCGCGTGATGACCCGCAGCGGCGACCGACTGGAGAGCGCCACGATCGACTACGCCTACCGGCGCGGCCAACGTTTCACGCTGCGGTGCGACAAACCGGTGCCGGCGCTGGACATCCGCTTCGGCCCCTATACCGGGCAGGCTGAGGCCGACCGGATCGCCGAAGCGGTACGCGCAAAAGGCGGGGCCGACGTGCGGGTCGAACGCTCGGGCAGCTTTCACGGGCAGCCGGCCTACTGGGTCTGGATCGAAAATATAACCGGAACACAAAATTACGAAGTCGAAACGCCGGGTTTGTAATTCGAATTTTCCACTACAATGCCGGCGCTCACGATGGGCGCCGGTATTTTTTCAATACGATAATCGCGCAGGACTGTCGGTCATCCGTCAAAAGACATTTGATATAAGCAATAAACATAATACTTTATAACTAATTAGGACAGCGGATAATAATTGGGAAAATCATCCTACACGGACATGCAAAGATCCGGTAACGATTGTAAACGAAAGAGAAGCAGAACTTATGCGCAGCACCGGACAAACGCTTTTGCGAAAAACAATCTTTTTAGATTAAAAATCGTTTATGACAAAAAAATTATTCGGAATTACATTTCTGATATTCCTTTTTGGGGGTTGTTCGAATATCTCAAAAGAGGGAATCAAAGAAGATGGCCGCCCCGTCTCTGAAATGAAAATCTATCGAGATTCGTTTCGAACTATCGACGTGAAGGAAATTGACGGGAGTTCAGCATTTAACGTAGAAGAAATTTGCGATTCCGTTTCATTTATAAGACTCAGTAGCGATACAGAAGCGACGATAGGAGCAATTGATCAGATTATCTTTCTGGACAGCGTATTGATATTACGGGACGGATACACCTCCAAATCGGTAAAGATGTTCTCCAAATCGGGACAGTTCGTACGCTCTATCGGGAGTCACGGAAGAGGGCCGGGCGAATACATAGAACCGACGTTTATGGAACTTTACGGTAATAAGATAGCCATATACGATCAATTTATGCGTCGCATACAGTTTTATAATCTCGAGGGAAAGTTTCTCAAATCGGTCAAATTTCCTTTTTATAGCATGAAGTTCCATATTTTCAACGACAATCAATATCTTTTCAACTCGATAAGCTGCGATAACGACGAATTTAGATCGATCTTCAACTATTCTGTTTTCGAGACCGATTCTACCGGAACATTTACTTCCCGCGGATTTTACAGAAAAAAGAATACCTATCAAAGCCTGGTGAACAGACACAATTTTTTCCCGAAAAACAATATCGTTTATTACCGCCCGGTCTACAACGATACGATTTATTCGATTCACGAGAACGGAAGTATCCGGGTCGAGTTCGCCGTGAATTTCGGAGATCGTACCGTACCGGAAAAATACCGGAACGGAAAACGGAAAAGAGATTTGAGAAAAGCGCAGGACGGTACCAAATTTCTATTCATGAACGGCGATTTTTACCTGACAAAAGATTATCTTCACTTCAGTTATTCCAGAGCGCATCGTAAATTCGATTGTATTTATTCCCTTTCGACGGGAAAATTGATATCCTTCGGTAAAAAATACGGTTTTTTTCCGCTGTTTTTTGCCAATATAATCGGGTCGACCGAAGACGCATTTATCGGGTATATGTTTCCGATCATGGTTACCAATGACGTGGCGGGCTGGAAAAGTCTTCCTTACGATTCACTCGTAAAACAATTCGGCCGGGCAAGAACGGATTTGGGCTTATCCATGCAGAAAGAAGACAATCCGATTATTACATTCTTTTATCCGAAACGATTCTAATCCGTAAAATGAAGCGAGAATTTAACTCCCGATTTCCCTACCGGATAAACGAAAAGTTCCCCGGGTCGTACGACCCGGGGAACTTTTCGTTCCGGCAATTTTTACAATCCGGCAGCGGCTTTCCGCCTATTCGAGCGGCGTAAGTTCCACACGGCGGAATTCGATGGGGCCGCCTTCGCTCTGCAAGCCGATATAGCCCTTGTTATTCGACACGCCGGTAATCCGGTTCTGCAACTCGCCGTTGATATAAACCGTCACCGTACTGTCGTCGCAGATCACCTCGGCGCTGTTCCACTCCCCGACCGGCTTTTCGTTCGATGCGTTCATTTTGGTCACGATCATCAGCGTCGAATCGGCCCGGTATTCGGCGCAATCGGCTCCGCCCGAATTGATCAGGTCGCCGGCGCGGCCGTTCCACAACTGGCACTCGTAGCAATCGGGCCAGATACCGTCCTGCTGGATGTTGACGAAAATCCCGCTGTTGGTCGCGCTGTCGGGCCAGCGCCACTGGGCGTTCAGCTTATAATTCGAATAAGCCTTGTCGGTACGTACGTATCCGAACGGTCCGGACAGAGCGATCACGCTGTCGCGAACGACGAATTCCTGCTGCGGATTCAACGTCGAATCCTGCATGTAAAGTACCCATCCGGTCAGATCCGTTCCGTTGAAGAGCCGGACGGAATCCGCCTTTTTCTCCGTGCAGGAGAACAATGCAAGCGCAGCGGCGACTGCGACAAACGAGCCTGTTTTTTTCATTTTCATTCATATTTCAGCTTTGCACGCAAAGCCGGGGTTATCGATTTTTATTCCACTGAAAAACTGCCTTGCAGGCCGTCGTGCCCTCCGGCATCAAACGCACTTCGAAACGGTCGCCGCACTCGCCCTCTTCGTAATAAACCTGCACTTGCTGACCGTAACGCGTCTCATGTATAAAATTGATGTCCAGTCGCTTCATCTGTCCTTCGGTCAAACGCTCCAGCGGCAACGTATCGATCATCCACTGGATATACTTCATCGTATTGGTATGCTGATTGAAGTCGACGTCGCTGTACCGCACCCGGCGGTCGTCGGCCAATTGTCCATCCACCCGCGCGATTTTCAGCGGTTTGCCGACGGGACACGGTTCGGAAATCAGCGCCCGGTTGTAATCCACGTTTTCGCGCAGATCGAGCGGCAGACGGCTCTGCATGTCGATCATCGCCCAACAGGTCGACGCCGCGGCGATCCGGCGATCGTCGGCATCGTGCACCACAAAATTACGCGTAGTCATCAGCCGGCTGATCTCGCCTACCCACGTCCCGATCGTATAGCGCTCGTACTCTTCCGGAAAGCGGTACACTTCGACCGCCATGCGCGAAAGCACCCAGGTCATATTCTTCCGCTGCAGTTCCCTGACCCCGAACCCGATCTGATCGGCGTCTTCACCGGCGGCGTGCAGGATACAATCGCCCAGCGTAAAAATCGTGGCTTTTTTGGTCAGATCCACCTCTCGCGGCTGCACCTGATAGGAATATCGCGGATACGGGAATTCATTCATCGCACATCGGATCGTTTATCGGATTCATGGATTTTTCCCGACGAAGATACGAATTTGAAGGCGTTTCCAAAAATTTTTACGTATTTTTGTGGAGACGGATACTACCGCCGGATAAAAGCCCGTTTGTTTTGTTGGATATCCCGAATAGGGCTGTCCTGCTGAATAAGGACGATTGATTTTAATTTTTTAAAACCGAAGAAAGATGAAGAAAAAAGTGTTATTCATGATTTCGCTGTTTGCCGTAGCCCTGTTCACGGTAGCGTTGGCGCAGGCCCCGCAGAGCGAAAAAGCGACCAAAGCGAAAACCGAATGCTGCCAGAAAGCCAAATGCGCAAAGACCTGCGATGTAAAATGCGAGAACGCTTGCGGTGAAAATTGTGAGAAAGCCTGCGGATGTGCAGAAGGCGTCTGCAAAGAAGGATGTCAGGAAAATTGCAAAAAAGAGTGCTGCAAGAAGGAAGCCTGCAAAGAAGGAAACAAAGCTTGCTGCCACAGTAAAAAAGCTTGTCCGGCCAGAAAATAACGAGTTTTTGTTACCGATAAAAAAGGGATGTCTTCTCCGACACCCCTTTTTTTATCGGTCTTCTCCGGCTATTGCAGCGGCACGATCGCCTCTTCGCAATGGGTCAGTTTCTCGACGCCGTTATCGGTTACCAGAAAACTGTTTTCGATGCCGACGGCTCCGACCGACGGAATGACGAACTTCGGTTCGAGCGCGAAAACCATACCCGGAACCAGCGCTTCCTTCGACCGCGGCGCGAGTACGGGCGCTTCGTTGATCTCGATTCCGATCCCATGGCCGATAAATCCGGCCTGCTGGCGGTGTCCCATAAAATAATCGGACAGCCCTGCGTCGGCGGCGATCCGCACGGCCAGGTTGTAAAGATCGGCCGCCGGAACTCCCGGCGCCGCCGTCTGCTCGATCCGCCGTTGAATCTCCAACGCAGTGTCATGCGCTCTATAAGCCCGATCGGTCAGCTTTCCGACCGAAAAAACACGGGTCATGTCGGTCATATAACCGGTGAAATTCCCGCCCATGTCGACCATCACGCTGGTTCCGTCGGTCAACGGAGTACCGTTTCCGCCGACCGGAAGCGAGGCGTCCAGACCGGCCCCGCCGAGCGCAAAATCGTACGGCGACGGCGCATCGGCATTGTCCCCGGCCAGCAGACTCCCCATGAAGATCTCCATGCTCTGCCCGAAAATCCGGAAAATACCGAGCGACCCGAGCCGGCGGCTTTCGCGCTCGATCTCGATCGACAGTTCGGTATCGGTCATGCCGGGACGGTAAAGCGACGGAATCCGCTCGTAAAGCCGGGCATGCAGCACGCCCGAACGCATGATCCGGCCGATCTCGTAAATGGTCTTGATGCTCCGCACCCCGCGCAGCAACTGCGTTCCGTTGCAAACGACGCGAGGATCGAAGATCTTTTCGTAGCGCCGATACTCGTTGTAGGAAATGGAATCGGTTTCGAGGAACAGCTTCGCGGGCATCGGGATTCCCCGCTGCTGCAAATGGCCGGCGATCTCCTCCGGTTTGCGGATATAGATCACGTTACCGCCTTTCAGCCCGACCGGGCGGCGGACGAAAAAAAGCGGATCGCCCTCGGGACGCACATAGGCCGCCCCGCTGAAAATTCTTCCCGATACGTAAAACAGGTTCACATTGGTCGTTATCAGGATCGCGTCGCCCCCTTCCCGTGCCAACGCCTGCTGCAAAGCGTTCCAACGCTTGCGCAGTTCCTGAATCATCTGTTCGTTATACATATAAAGCGATTATTAGCGTGTCGATGGTCTGTCGAAAAACGGATTTTTGGAAGATGCGCTGAGCGGAATGGCGTAGACTGCGTGGCAATCGGTCAGCAGGCCGATCCGCCGTGCGGCGAATCCTACCGAGAACATCACCCGGCTGTCGACCCGCAGATCGGCGGCCTTGGCCGTCATCGAACCGATCGCGATCCCCAGGTCGGTCATATTGATCGCACAAGGGACGTCCGGATGCTCGTTTTTCGCAACGCAAGTCGGGTAACCGCAATAGCCGCAGTTCAGCGACATCACCGAACTGCGGGAGCCGACCAGAATCACGGCGTCGGCCTGTCGGATGTTCTCCGCATCGCGCAGAAAAAATTTCATCCCGGTCGCGGCCGATGCGTCGCGAACGGCCCCGGCCAGTTCGGCGATCGTTTCCCCTGTAACCGTTACGATCTCGATAATATCGATCCCCTTGCCTTTAGGGGCCGTCCGCCCGGCGATCATGATCTGCCTGGCGATCGCCGCCATCTCTTCGCGGCGGCACTCCCTTTCGTCGATAACCATACTTTTATTGTTTTATGTCATTGCTTACCGGATAATTCCCGTATACGCTCCTCGGTCAGCCGGAAAATACTCCACTGCTCCATCCGAACCGCTCCGAGCGATTCGTAAAACGCAATCGCAGGAGCGTTCCAGTTCAACGCCACCCACTCCATCCGGCGACACTTCCTCCGGGCGGCCAATCCGACCAGGTGCAGGAATAACGTTTTGCCGTACCCCTTTCCCCGGAACTCCCTGTCTACGAAAATATCCTCCAGGTAAAGTCCCCTCTGACCGCGAAACGTGGAAAAATTGTGAAAAAAAAGAGCGAACCCGACCGGCCGGCCGGCCACCTCGCCCAGAATCACCTCGGCCTGCCGTTCCCGGAACACCGAACGGCGCAATGCCTCTTCGGATGTATCGACTTCGTGTTCGAGCTTCTCGTACTCCGCCATCTTACGGATAAACCGGTAGACGACCGGAGCATCCTCTTCCGTGGCGAAACGAACGGTCATCGGTTCATTCATCGTATGCATCGTTTTTTGGTTTCGTTCCTCCTCCCTTTTCCGCGGCATAGACCCCTCCCAGGATCAATACCGCTCCTGCCAGCGCCACGACCGTCACTGTTTCGTGCAGAACGAGCGCCGAACTGGCAAGCGCGACCAAAGGTACGAAATAAATGTAATTATTGGTACGCACCGTACCGAGACGTTTGACGGCCATGTTCCAGATTACAAAGCAGAACAACGAAGCGACCAGCCCCAGGAACAGCAGGTTTCCCCACACCGCGGGTCGCAGCAACAGTTCCGCATCGAGTCGCAGCGGCGTGAAAAAAAACACCGGCAACAAAGTCGCCAGACCGTAAAAAAACACTTTGCGGGTAATTTCCAACGTCGTATAACGCCGGTCTATTTTTTTCAATACGATGTTGTAAAACGCCCACATCAACGCGGCCGTCAGCGTCAGCAGGTCGCCCCACGGGCGAATCTGCAAGATAAAATTGCCATTGTAAACCACCAGCGCCACTCCGGCCAACGCCACCAACATCCCCAGCACGACCGGCCGGCCGAACGGTTCCGTCCGCCGGAAGAACAGACGGGACAACAGAACGGTCATGATCGGGGAAGTCGTCAGCAACAACGCGACATTCGACACCAGCGTGATCTGTAGCGCCATGTTCTCGGTCAGAAAATAAAGCGAGCCGCCCGTGAGGCCGGCCGCCGCGAATAGCGCTTCGTCCCGCCAGCTTTCGGGCAATCTGAAAGTCGGCTTGTACAGTTTCAGCGCGAGGTAGGCGATCAGAAAGCGGTAAAACATGATTTCGGCCGGCGTCATCCCCTCGGCCAACAACAGCTTCGTCGAAACGAAAGTCGTTCCCCATATTGCTACGGCCGTCAGAGCCAGTATGTGATATATTCCCTCTCCCCTGTCCATGAAGCCGACACTGTTTGGAGGCAAAAATAAGAAAAATATCGGTGCGCCTGCCGGCAAGTTCGTTTTCGGACAGTCCTGAAGTATATTCCCGCGCGCCATTCCGGGCTGTTTTCCGCATATGGAGATATTTTATAACTTTGCAGAGCCGGCGGTTTCCTTTCCCGCCTTATCGAATCGGTGTGTATTCAAGCAAAT
>ERZ839767.2628-NODE-2628-length-22854-cov-9.370937_pt1 | contig 22854 bp, 15 predicted proteins | sample MGYA00519879_ERZ839767 | MGnify/ENA primary metagenome ERZ839767 (study PRJEB31850, sample SAMEA3708852) | human gut metagenome | biome: human gut; feature: human-associated habitat; material: faeces | place: China | collected 2014 ... | reverse complement strand
CTCTTGGGGGTCCAAGGGGGATATTCTCTCACGTGAGAGAATATCCCCCTTTCCCGTGCAGCGCCTACGGCGCTGCCTCCCCTGCGGCACAAGTGCCGCGAAGCGCTTCGCACCGGTGCGAAACCGATAGTACCTTTTATATATAAAAGGTAACCATCACGTTTTAGCACTTGCTGTGGACGAGTGCTAAAAATTAACGGAACGGTAACAAATATCAGGAATTTCCTGCTATACTTAAACTCAAATACAATTCAGAGAGGGATGCTTTTATGGCTAAAAAACAGTTTAAAGCAGAATCGAAGCGTTTGCTCGATCTGATGATCAACTCGATTTACACGCACAAGGAGATCTTCCTGCGCGAGATCATTTCCAACGCCAGTGACGCCATCGACAAGCTCTGCTATGTTGCGCTGACGGACGACAAGGTCGGCATGAACCGCAGCGATTTTGCCATCACGGTGTCGGTCGACAAGGAGAACCGCACGCTGACGGTCTCGGATAACGGCATCGGCATGAGCCGCGAAGAGCTTGAAAACAACCTCGGCGTCATCGCGTCGTCGGGCTCCTACAAGTTCCGCCAGGAGACCGAGGAAAAGGACAAGAAGGATGCCGATATCGACATCATCGGCCAGTTCGGCGTGGGCTTCTACTCCGCGTTCATGGTCGCGGACAGCATCACCGTCCGCACGAAGAAGTACGGTTCGGAGCAGGCCTATGAGTGGCAGTCCTCAGGCGCGGACGGCTATACGATCACCGAGTGCGACAAGGAGGCCGTCGGCACCGACGTCATCATGCACATCAAGCCCGACACGGACGAGGAGAAGTACAGCGAGTACTTGGAATCCTACCGCCTGCACGCGCTCGTGAAGAAGTACTCCGACTACATCCGCTACCCCATCCGCATGCTGATGCCCGAGCAGAAGGTCAAGGAGGGCAGCGACGGTGAGAAGCCCGAGTACGAGACCGTTGAAGAGATGAAGACCGTCAACTCCATGGTGCCGCTCTGGCAGCGCAAGAAGAGTGACGTCACGGAAGAGGAGTACAACAAGTTCTATTCCGAGCTGACGCATGAATTCGACAAGCCACAGCGCACGATCACCGTCTCGGCCGAGGGCAGCGTGACTTATAAGGCGCTGCTGTTCGTGCCGTCTTCTCGCCCGTTCAACTTCTACACCGAAGGCTATGAAAAGGGATTGCAGCTCTACTCTGCGGGCGTTCTCATCATGGACAAGTGCGACTCGCTGCTGCCCGACTATCTGCGCTTTGTGCGCGGCGTGGTCGACTCGCCGGATCTGAGCCTGAACATCTCCCGCGAGCTTTTACAGCACGACCGCCAGCTCAAGGTCATCGGCCAGAACCTCGAAAAGAAGGTCCGCGCCGACCTTGAAAAGTTCCTCAAGGAAGACCGCGAGGACTACGAGAAGTTCTATGAGAACTTCGGTCGCCAGATCGGCTACGGCATCGTGAGCGACGGCGGCGAGAGCCGCAAGGACTCGCTCAAGGATCTGATGATGTTCTATTCCTCCACGCAGAAGAAGCTCACGACGCTCAAAGAGTACGTCGAGCGCATGAAGGAAGACCAGAAGTGCATCTACTACGCCGCGGGCGAGAGCATCGCCGCCGTGGATAAGCTGCCGCAGACCGAGCTTTTGAAGGACAAGGACTACGAGGTCCTATACCTGACCGGCGAGACGGACGAATTCGTCTTGCAGGCATTGATGAACTATGACGAAAAGCCCTTCCGCTCCATCGTGGACGGCGACCTCGAGCTTGGCGGCGAGGATGAGCAAAAGGGCGACAGCGAAAGCGCGGAGCTCATGCAGTTCGTCAAGGAGACGCTCGGCGACAAGATCAAGGAGGCCAAGGTCTCGCACCGCCTGAAGACCCATCCCGTCTGCCTGACGGCGGGCGAGGGCTTCAGCTTCGAGATGGAGAAGTACTTCAAGAACTTCCAGATGCCCGAGCCCATCAAGGCCGAGCGCATCCTCGAGCTGAATGTCGAGCATCCGGCGGTCAAGGCGATGGCCGCCGCGATGGCAACGGACCGCGACAAGGCGGCGCTGTATGCCAAGATCCTCTACGATCAGGCAAACCTCATCGCGGGCCTGCCGCTCGAAGATCCCAGCGCGTACACCGACATGGTCGCGCAGCTGATGCAGTAAGTCAATATTGCTCCAAAAGGGCGCGGAGAATTCTCCGCGCCCTTTTTCACGTTTTTCATTCCTGCCGCCTATACTGGCATACAGGCGCTTTTCCGCCTGACAAACCGTAAAGGCGATGAACGGATATGCTTCGACCACTGATGCTTGCTTTGCTCGGCACGTCTTTCACGTTTCTGATGACGGCGCTGGGCGCCGCGACGGTGTTCTTTTTTGCCCGCAAGGTGTGCGAGCGCGCGCAGGGCGCGCTGCTGGGCTTTGCCGCGGGCGTGATGATGGCGGCGAGCGTGTGGAGCCTCATCCTGCCTGCCATCAAACAGACGGAGGCAGAGGGCCGCCTGCCGCCGTTTCTGCCCGCTGCGGCGGGCATTGTGCTCGGCGCGCTGACGCTCTTCCTGCTCGACGAGCTCGTGCGGCGGCGCGGCGGGGGAGAGGTGCACAGCGATTTTTTGCTCCTCTCGGCCATCACGCTGCACAACATCCCCGAGGGCATGGCCGTTGGCCTCGCGTTCGCGCTCGCGGCGGACGGGGAGAGCCTTGCCGGCGCATTCGCGCTGGCGCTCGGCATCGGCGTGCAGAACTTTCCCGAGGGCGCGGCGGTGGCGCTGCCGGTGTACCAATCGGGCAAGTCGAAACGGCGCGCCTTTTGGACCGGCGTGCTCTCCGGCGCGGTGGAGCCGCTGTTCGGCGCGCTCGTCGTGCTCGCGGCGGCGGGAATCCACGCGCTGATGCCGTGGCTTCTGAGCTTTGCAGCGGGGGCGATGCTCTACGTCGTGGCGGAGGAGCTGCTGCCGCGCGCGGGCGGACGGCGGGGGACGTGCGGCTTCCTCGTGGGCTTCCTTCTGATGATGATACTGGACGTCGCGCTGGGGTAAGCGCGAAAAATCCGGCATAGAATGGTGCGAGGTGATCGACCATGCACATTCATGTTGTAAAGCGCGGCGACACGCTTTCTTCCATCGCCGCGATGCACGACGCCCTGCCCGCGTTCGTCGCGGCGGACAACGGCCTTGCGCTGAGTACGCCGCTTGTGATCGGCCAGGCGCTCGTCGTGCGGACGCCGAAGACACTGCACACCGTGCGCGCGGGGGAGACGCTTTCGTCCATCGCGCGGGACTATGATTTGAGCGTCAGGACGCTCCTGCGGCGGAACTTTTTCCTCCACGGACGCGAGCTTCTGCGCGAGGGCGACGTGCTTGCCATCGACTACGAAGACGAAGCGCCGCTCGGTACGCTCGGCGTGAACGCCTACGCCTACCCCTACATCGGCGGCGAGCTGCTCGACTCGCTTCTGCCGTACCTGACGTATCTGACGCCGTTCACCTACGGCATCACGCCCACGGGAGTCCTTGCGCCGCTCGACGACGCGCGCCTGCTCGAACGTGCGGCGCGCTATGGCGCAAAATCGCTCATGCACCTCTCGACGCTGACGCCGGAGGGAAATTTTTCGAGCGAAAACGCCGCGGCGCTCCTGCAAAACGACCGCGCGCAGAGCGCGCTCCTTGCCGAGATTTTGCAGACGATGGCGAAAAAGGGATACTACGGCCTCGACGTCGACTTCGAGTACGTCCCGCCGGAGCTGCGCGAGGACTACGCCGCGTTCGTCTGCCGTCTGCGCGAGGCGCTGAACGCCGAGGGAAAGCCCGTTGTCGCCGCACTCGCGCCGAAGACGAGCGCGCAGCAGCGCGGCCTATTGTACGAGGCGCACGACTACGCGCTGCTATCAAAAGCTGCGAACGCCGTGTTCCTGATGACCTACGAATGGGGCTACACCTACGGCGAGCCGCAGGCCATCGCGCCGCTGCCGCAGGTGCGCGCGGTGCTCGATTACGCGCTCTCGGTCACGGCGGGGGAGAACATCTTCCTCGGCGCGCCGCTGTACGCCTACGACTGGCCGCTGCCCTACGAAGAAGGCCGCACGCGGGCCGAGACGTTCTCGTCGCAAGCGGCCGTCGCGCGGGCGCGGCTGGTGGGGGCGGAGATCGAGTTTGATGAAACCGCGCAAGCGCCCTACTACCACTATTTCGACAAAATGCGGCGCGAACACGTCGTCTGGTTCGAGGACGCGCGCTCGCTGCGCGCGAAGATCGCCCTCGCGGCGGAAAAGGGCTTGCAGGGCATCGGCTTCTGGCAGGCAGGGCGGGAGCTCGCGCAGGCGTGGCCGCTGCTCGACGCGCTGGTCACGCTCGAAACCCTCTAAAAAATGCAAAAAACCGCCCAACGGGCGGCAAAGATTGACAAAGCGTGTAAAATTTTGTAAAATTACATCAGGCGCTGCACAACGGCAGGCGGTTAGTCACGTACCCCGAAAGGGGGTGACGAAATGCGAATTACGTTTCATATCAAGCAGTTTACTGTGACGATTATCGTAAAAAGCAGAAACCGCCACTCCGGCAAGTGACGGTTTCTATGATTGAAACTACTTACGAACCGGACTAACCGCTTGTCGCAGCGCCCTTTTCTGTCTCCATTATACCCCGCTTTCGCGCGTTGTCAAGGCGGAAAAATTTTCCCTCCGTTGCACCGGTTCGTCCCAAAAACCGCTTTACAGCTTTATAGCTGTAAACGGTCCGCGCAAATGCGCGGGCTGCACAAAATGAGGAGGAAAAACATGTACAACAACACCTATGAACGACCCCGGACCCAGATCGAAAAATGCGAGCACTTAGCGCGGATGAAATTCGAAAACCCGATCGAAAAGGCGCAGCGCGAGCAAAACGAGCGCGTCTACCGCTTTTCAAGCGTCGACGAGGCGGTGAGCGTGCTCGCCGTCATGCGCGGACGCTGAAAGGGGGCGGGACGATGGATAAGACCGCAAACTACAACCTCCCGCAATGGGTCGGGACCGACCCGATCCGAATGAAGCCCTTCAACGACGCGTTCGACGGCATCGACTTGGCGCTCAAGGCCAACGCCGACGCGGCGCAGGCGCTGCAAAGCGGCAAGGCCGACGCGCAGACCGTGTCGGCGCTCGCCAAAAACCTCGGCGCGGCCGGGCACAACTGCCGCGTGGCGTTCGGCTCGTACGTCGGCGACGGCAATGTCGGTCAGGCCGCGCCCACCACGCTCGCAAGCCCGTTTTATCCGGTGCTCGTGCTGGTGCAGCGCGTCATTTCCGGCAACAACAGCATCGCCAACCCCAGCGTTTTTGTCCGCCCGAACGACAAGGGCACCAACGCCGCGGACAAGTCCACCATGGACTCGCTGCTCTACCTCACGTGGGCGGACGATTCCGTCTCGTGGTATTCCTACAACACCGGCGGCGCGTACGCCCAGCTGAACACCTACGGCACGACGTATCTGTATATCATCCTCGGCTACGACAAGGCGACGGAGGATGCGGAATAAGAGAATATGGCAAAAAAACACCCCCGAGGCGAAAGCCTCGGGGGTGAAAAACTATACAGTTTTAATCTAATCTACTGATTAGACCGTGGTTGCCTGAACAGCAATCTGGGCAGAGGCATTGACCTCGCCAAGAGTGGCGTGAGTGGCCTTGACGGTCACATTGATCACGCTGTGGCCAGCGAGCGTATCGGTGTCCAGAGTCACGTTAATGTCAGTCAGGGAGTATTCGGTAGCAATAGCATCCTTAACAGCCTGCTTGACCTGAGCAACAGTCATCTTATCCGTGATGGTGTTGAGACCCTCAAGGGTATCGACAACAGCAGCGGTCAGGCTCTTGTTGCTGTACTTGCTGGTGACGGTGGAGTAAGCGTCAGCAGCATTAGCTTCCTTACCGTCAACATCAGTCACAGTAAAGGTGAAGAAGACCTTCGCAGAGTGACCGGCATCGGGGACAAAGTCCTTGACAAGATCGCTGCCGACCCAAGAGCCAGTGGACTTAACGGAAAGCTTCACGCCGGAGATGTTGGCCTTTTCGAGCAGCTCATAAGCGTTCGTAACAGCCTGTTCCTTCATCTCAGCCAGAGTCAGGTCAGTGCCTTCGATCGCGCCGAGGTCCTTGCCCGCAAGAGCGTCAGCAGCAGCCTTAGCGCTGGAGACCGGCGTCACGCCGAGGTACAGGTAAGCAGCAGCGCCCTCATAGTCGCCCTTCTTGCTCACAGCCCAAACAGCGTACTCGTTGAAGGTCTCTTCGGTGATCTTCGTGACTTCAGAGCCGTCCCAGACAACGATCTCGGACTCGTCGAGATTGATGATGTTGGTCTTGCCGGAAGCGCCGTTGGAGATCAGGATGGTGTCGTCCTTCAGCAGCTTGTCGTGAGAGCTGATGTAGTCGGCGCTGACAGTGTTAGCAGCCCACTCATCGACGTCGTTAGCCTCGTCAACGAGAATCATCTTAGTGGCATCGTTCAGCTTGCCGTAAGCACCGGTGAGAGAGGTCTCCCAAGCGCTAACGACCTTGCCGCTCTCGGTCTTCTTGACCTGGAAGAGCATACCCTGGTGGTTGGAGAGCAGCTTGCCGACCTCAAAGGAAACCTCGACGGTCTGAGCCTTACCGTCAACATAGACGTTGGCGTAGTACTTGCCAGTCTCGTCATCGCGCCAGTAGTTGCTGTTGCCGTTCTTGTCGTTGGCCTCGGGCATGAAGACGTAGGTGCCGAACGAAGAAGCGTCAGTGGCGTTCTTGATGTAGATCTTGGTGACGTAGTTGCCCTCGGTGACGAAGTAAGCCTCAACGCTCTTGTCAGCGTATTCGGGCAGGGTCTTGAGGGTGTATTCGGTGTTGTAGGTGTAACCGTCGTCAGCGTTGCCCTCACGGACAATGATCTCGACGTTGCTGCTCACAGCGTACTTGGCGGTGCGCTCAGTTGCATCTTTCTCATTGTCGTAAACGCTCAGGATAGAGGACTTGGCGTTGATGGTGGCATTACCGGCATACTCGACAAAGCGAACATCCGTCGTCTTGCTATCGGTCTTGACCTGCTTGTCATAGCCCTGCAGGTTCACAGTGCCGTCATCGTTGGGCTCGACCATGAACAGAGCCATGCCGCGGTAAGCCTTGTTGTAGTTGTCCCAAGTGGACATGTAGGCGTACTTGTTCTGGAACTTGCTGGAGTCGGAGGACTCATTGACACGGGGCTCAGAGTCGTTGTTGGTGTTATCGAAAGCACCGATGAACTCATAAGGCTTATCCTTGCTCTGGTCAGCAAGACCGTCGATCTGATCGACAGTAACAGTGCTTTCCTTGCCGTCCATATCAACGAGGACAGCCTCGGCGTAGCCGTTGCGGTTGCTACCGGTCCAGTAGATTTCCTTCAGGACGGCATAGCTGGTGTTGTCGATGTCGTCGTTACCGATGAGGTTGCCGAACTGATCGAGGAACCAGGTGTACTTAACAGTGCCGAGCTTGGTGACATCCTTATAGAAGCGATAAGCATCCATATAGTCCTCACCAGCAACGCAGTGCTTGTTGGACTGATAGTAGGTCTTGGTCTGAGCACCGGTGAAGCTCTTGGCCTCGCCAACGATCTCAACAGTGGGGAAGGAAGCGGCCTTGCCGTTGGCAACAGTGATGATGTCGGTCTTGTCGACAGCATTCACGTGGACAAGAATGTAAGCATCCTCGGCATAGTCGTTGCCCTCAACATAGATGCTGGTGTCGGGGGTGTTCGGGTTCTTAGCGTCGTTCCAGACCTTGAGCTTCATGCAGTCGTCACGGGTGACGTGATCCTTGCTGTCGAGCTTCTCGGTGACAACGTCGGTGACCTGAGCGAGGTAGGTGTCGATAACGACCAGACGATAGCCGCCCTTGACCTCATAGTACTCAGCGATGCGGCCCTGCTCGCCGACCATATCCTTGGTAGCGGTGGCCTTGTAGGTGTCAACAAGGCCCTTGGCTTCAGTGCTCTTGTTGTCGCCGTTTACATAGACCTCAACGACCTTGGCGGAAGTCTTCTCGCCGAGAGCTTCGCAGATATCGCACTCGGAAGTGGCCTCGCTGAAGGAAGCGTCGGGAGTAGCGACGAACTCAGTCTTCTTGTCGCCGGTGGAGTAGGTCCAAGTGTGGGTGGGACGGCCCCAGATATCGCTGGTGCTGTCATCCATGGCGAGCTTGAAATTCTTAGCGCCCAGAGTCTTCTGGTCGAGTTTCAGCGCCTTGTCGGTCTGATAACCGAAGGCCGGAGTATAGGTGACCTGATCCTTCTGGATGGCCTGGAACAGCATCTCGGCGACGAGCTCACGGGTAGCGGGAGCGCCGAGGTTGGTGGTCTTGGCAACATTCTTCAGGATGCCGAGCTGCTCAGCATACTTGGCAACATTGACAGCCCAGTCAGTGCCGGAGAACTCACCGTTCTTGTCGTAACCGACAGCACGGAGGATCATGGCGAGGACTTCGTAGCCGGTGATCTTGCCGGAGGGCTTGAAGGTACCGTCGGGATAGCCCTTGACCAGCTCAGCGTTGGCGCAGTAGCCGATGTAGCCAGCGGCCCAACCGGCACCGGTCATGTCGCTGAACTTGTTGTAGGTGGCATACAGGCCAGACTTGTCGTTCTTAGCGACGTCGCCGGTGTAGATACGATAGATGATCGTAGCCACCTCAGCGCGGGTGATGTTGTTCAGGGGCTTGAATTCACCGTCTTCGTAGCCCTTGAAGACACCCATGCCATCGAGAACGGCAGCAGCCTCAGCGTAATCAGCGCTGACTTTGTCGTCATCCTTGAAGGCACTGGCGCTGACAGCCAGAGACAGAGTCATGACCAGAGCCAGCACCATTGCGAGTAACTTTTTCATAGATGTTACTCTCCTTTCATAAATTTCCATCTTCTCGCGGCCGAACACCCGCCGCCTCTCCCGCTTTCCCGTGGTTGCCGCCAAAATTCGCAAATTCTCAAATTGTTGCAAGAACAATCGAAAATCGCAGAAAATCGGCAGAATCAGCGTGAAATCGTTCGATTCGGTGGATATCGCATCCCCTTAGCGACGTGGAAAAAGCCCGTCGCGTAAGGGCTTGCGGACGCGGCGGGTAGCGGTTTGGTAGCGATTTGGCGAAAACGGGGGTTTGGCGGGGCGAAAAAAGCCTGATTTTGCAATGGTTTGCGGGCGCGAAAGGTCGGGTAGCGGTTTGGTAGCGGTCCGCAGCTACCACGATTTTAGCACTCTCGGCGTAAGAGTGCTAAAGTTAAAGATTTGTTCATCAAAAGATGTATTTTTGTTCACAGGGTGTGCCTATACTCATAATTGTTCCGAGGGGAACGAAAGAAACGTAAACCACGCGGGCTGCAAAAGCAGCTCGCCCGAATAGATTTGGAGGCTTTGTATTATGTTTGAACTGAGACCTTTTGAACGCAGAAACAATCACGTTGCGGCTTATGATCCCTGGGATCAGATGGAGCGCGCATTCTTCGGCGACGGCTCATGGGGCCGCGGCCTGAGCGAGTTTAAGACCGATATTCAGGACAAGGGCGACAGCTATCTGCTGGAAGCTGATCTGCCGGGCTTTAAGAAAGAGGACATCCACGTCGATGTGGACGGCGACACGATGACCATTCGCGCCGAGCGCCACAGCGAGCACGAGGATCAGGACAAGAAGGGCAATTACGTCCGCTGCGAGCGCAGCTACGGCAGCTACCAGCGCGCGTTCGACATCAGCGGCGTCGAGGTCGCGGACATCTCCGCGCAGTACAATGACGGCGTGCTCAAGCTGAACATGCCGAAGAAGAGCGCGGTGGTGAACGCGAAGCAGATCGAGATTCAGTAAAGAACTTCAAAAAAGGCGGCGAAAGCCGCCTTTTTTGTTTCTAAGGGGACTGCGGTTGTACGGAGTTGTGCAAAAAATATTGGCGAAAGTCCGCTCAGGTGAGCGGGCTTTTTCTTTTTTTCGGCGGGCCGCGGCCGGAAAAGGGGAATTTCGCTCCCCGCGCGGCGGCGCGGAACATTATTTCTTGCCGCCTGACCGCTGCGCGGGTCTAAAATCACAAAAAGCGGCTTAGGCCGCTTTTTTCATATCTGTGCTTATATATTATATGTATATGGTGGCGGATAATGGGGTTTTCTGTGGTTTTATGTCAAGCTGTAACAGAAGCGGCGGTTTGTTACAAGTGTGTTACAGATGGGGCGAAAGCGTTGACTTGAAATTTTGGGTGTGGTAAGGTGACAGTGCAGAAAGGGTGGGGAACGGTGCGTTCCCGACTTAGTTACGGGATCGGCATGCCACGGTAAGTAAGCCGAGAATCGCCGAAACTTGCTCCTTTCTGACAAACGAACCATCTTTAAGGGGATGCGATAGCAACTAAAATCGCACATTTTCCTGCAAAACGGTCAAAAATGCAAGAAAATCGAAATGTTTTGCAACTTTTTCGGTCAACTTTCATTTTCGTCCGCGAACAGCAAAATGCCCGCTTTTCGCTGCCGGAGCGCTCCAAGGGGATGGAAATTTATGAAAGGAGAGTAACATCTATGAAAAAGTTACTCGCAATGGTGCTGGCTCTGGTCATGACTCTGTCTCTGGCCGTCAGCGCCAACGCCGCTTTCAAGGATGCCGATAAGGTTTCTGCGGATTATTCCGAAGCCGTCGCCGTCCTGAACGGCATGGGTGTGTTCAAGGGCTACGAGGACGGTTCCTTCCAGCCCCAGGGCAACATCACCCGCGCTGAGGTGGCCGCGATCGTGTATCGCGTGTACACCGCTGACGTCAAGGATGCCAAGGCTTCCATGTACGCCACCTACAACAAGTTCAGCGACATGGCTGGCGCCGGTTGGGCTCAGGGCTACATCGGCTACTGCGCCAACGCTGCGCTCGTCAAGGGTTATCCCAACGGCACCTTCCAGCCCTCCGGCAAGGTCACGGGCTATGAGGTCCTCGCGATGATCCTGCGTGCCATCGGCTACGACCAGAACAATGAGTTCACCGGCGCTGACTGGGCTCTGCATGTTGCGCAGACCGCGCAGCAGGCTGGCGTTCTGAAGAACGTCAAGGGCGTTGACCTCAACGCTCCTGCCAGCCGTGAGCTCGTCGCCGAGCTGCTGTTCCGCGCCATCGCCGATGCCCCGATGGTCACCTACACCGCTGCTTTCGGCTACCAGAGCGTGAGCTTCAACGGCAAGAAGGACAGCAACAAGACCTTCTCCGAGAACGACACCCTCGGCTACAAGAGCTTCAAGCTCAAGCCCGATGACAAGACCGCTGACGAGTTCGGCCGTCCCACCGTCACCTGGACCTACAATGTTGGTGACAAGGAGACCGTCATTGCCGTTGAGCCCCTCGCCACCTACACCGAGGCCGCCAAGAACTGCGACATCTATGCCGACTCCGGTCTCAAGAAGGACACCAAGCTCGATGTCTACACCAACAGCAAGACCAGCGATGGCACCTACACTGTCGCTGACAACAAGGACGATTCCAAGCAGGCCGATCAGGGCCGTCTGACCCTCGTCTATGACAAGCGCCTCGTCAACATCGACACCTACCTCGCTGAGGTCACCAAGTTTGTTGCTGAGAAGACCGACTCCAAGGGTCACACCACTTCCGCTTACGCTATCGTTGACAAGGATGTCCACGGTTACAAAGGCAAGCTCGACACCAAGTTCGAGACTGAGGACGAGTTCAAGGCCGACGATATGGTTCTGGTCACCATCGCCAACGGCGAGATCCAGTCCATGGTCAAGGCTGAGTCCAAGAACGCTGTTCTGACCGACGTTTCCGGCAACAGCAAGAGCATCAGCGACATCCAGAAGGTCAAGGGCCTCGATAAGGCTGACGCTACGGTCAACTGCACTGCTACGTTCGCTCCCAAGACCATGACTCTCGGCAAGACCTACAACTTCTACTTCGACACCTATGGCAATGTCATCGGCGTTGATGAGCTCGCCAGCAACTATGCTGTCCTCGATACCCTGTACATGGAGCACAGCAAGGGTGTTGACACCGCTTACGGCGATCTGTACTTCTTCGATGCCGACAGCAAGACCGATGCTACCATCAACGAAGTTGAGGGTGATGATGTTGCTGATTTCGAAGTCTCTGCTTCCAAGAACAAAGACTATTACTACACCGTCTATGCTTACAGCATCGATAAGGACGGCGCTTACACGCTCGATGATTCCAAGTTTGAGACTGCCGGTTTCGCCTCCTACAACAGCGGCGATAAGTATCTGACTATTAAGAATAGCGAGCTTGCCGATAACTCCACCCGCCTGCAGCTCAGCAAGGATACCAAGATCCTGCTCCAGACCAAGGAATCCCCGAAGGGCACTTTCACTGCCTACACCGGCTACGAAAAGCTCCCCAGCTTCAAGGGCTTTGAAGTCCAGTACACGATGGTCAACGGCTATGTCGACATGATCTATGTCTATGCATACGAAATCACCACCCGTACTGTGTTCATCTATGACACTGAGGCTTATGACTCCCACTGGAACGACGGCAAGCCCTACGCCACCTTCAAGGCTTATGAGCTCGTCGACGGCAAGCTGGAAGACACCACCATTGATCTCTACTATGCAGAGGGTCAGGGCACTGCCAGCCACGGCATTGAGGCGATTGGCCTGTATGAGGTCACCATGGATTCCGACTATGTTTGGACCGCGATTGCTAAGTACAACACTTACAACCTCAATGTGATTACCAGCGATGGTAAGCGCATCCAGACCGAAGATGGCAAGTGGTTCGATCTTGACGACGCTCTGGTCGCCAAGTACGAGGGCTCCATCGTCAAGGGCAAGGTTGACACTGATTGGATCGCTAAGGATCTGACCACCGATAGCCTTATCTTCGTCCAGTACGATGATACCAAGACCAGCAACACCAATGACGCTCTCGTCGTTTACGACCTCTACATTGAGGCTCTCGTGAACGGCAAGACCGGCAACGGCGAGTACTACGGCAAGAATTTTGCTGACATCACTGTTGCTCTGAAGCCCTATGAGTGCATCAAGGGCGCTAAGATGGACAACGGCGATGAAGCAGACGTTTCTCTGACTGTCAAGTACTATGATAAGGACAACAAGGAAGTGACTGACCTCGCTTCCGGCGATGTCGTCAAGGCTGTCATCAGCTCCTCTGAAAAGGTCTCTGGTAATATCGTTTACACCGTCCAGAATCAGCAGGCTTACACCAATGCCGCGCTCAAGAACGGCAACTACAACTTCGAGGCTGCTAACCAGTCCGCGACCGTTGCTGACGGTTCTATCACCGTCAAGACCAACGCTCAGACCGTTACTGTTGCTAACCTCAAGGAGCTGCTGAAGCAGGCCAAGGCGAACGACAACCAGACCATTGAGGTCTACAACACCAACAATGTTGAGACCGCTTCCGGCGAGGTTGCCAGCGATATGTACGTCATCGTCACCGCTTGGGATGGCAAGACCACTGCCAAGTATCTGATCACTGTTGACGACACTACTGTCTAATCTCTGATTAGTCAAAAAAGAAGACCCCTCATGGGGTCTTCTTTTTTGCTCATTTTTACTTTTTCAACCCATACAGCACGCAGCCCGAGCCTTTCAGCCCGGTAAACTTGAATGTCATGCTTTGCATGGCGTTCCAGTTTGCGCTGCCGTTCAAAATCGAGCCGCTGAGTCCCTCAAAGCTGTCGTTTCGGTTCTGCGTCGGCGTGTGGTAGCCCGCCGCCACACCGTACATCGCGGGAAAGATCCACGCGACGGTCGCCGCGTGGCCGCCCATCGCGTCGGCCAGCAGTCCGATGCTCTTGCTGTCGCACAGCAGTTCCACCCTGCCCTTGTCGCTCACGCCCGTGCCCGCCGCGTCCACCGTCGCAAACACCAGAAACGCGCGGTAGTCGGCCATGTTCAGCGCCGACAGGTCGTAGACGATGCTGCCGTTCGCCGCCGTCGTCGTGCGCACATCACCGAGCGACACGAGCTTGATCTCCTGCTCCACCGCCACGATTTGTTCCTGCACCGCCGTGATCTGCGTGCCCACGCTCTCCGCGCTCGCCGCCGCGTTGGCCTTGTCGGCGTTTTTCTTCATCTGCGCGTCGATCTTGCCGAACGCGTCGTTGAAGTCGTCCATCTTGATCTGATCCGCCTTGACCCATTGCGGAAGTTTGTAATTTGTTGTCGTCTCCATGCTCTTTCCCCCAAATTTTGATAATGTTGGAAAAGGCACCTCACACCCCCCTGAAAATGGGGGGACACTGCTGCATGATTTGCCTTTTCATGATACGCCGTATCATGAAGAAACGTTGCACACAACGGCGCAAAAAGTTGTACCGCCCCCAATATTAGAATTCACGATACCACAAATTGCCGCGTTTTGTGCAACGATCGCCGTTGTGCGCGGGAACTTTTTTACCTATCATGCGTCTATAGAAGTATCCGAAAGAAACGAGGACTGAACGATGAAAAAGCTCCTTTCCCTCCTGCTCCCGCTCGCGCTGGCCCTTTCGCTGACCGCCTGCGGCGAAAAAAGCGCAGACGAGGCCGCGCGCCAAACCCCGCCAACACTGACGGTGACAAGTGCAAACGCTTGCAGCGTCACCCTCAAAAGCAGCAGCTACGACTGGACCTACCCCCAGGGCCTACAGAGCATGACCGTCATTGCCTGCGGCGCGCACCCGCTGGACGAAACCTCCCGTGACATCACGCCTGTGCTGGAAATGCCCTTTGCAGTTTCAGCCGCCTATTTCTACACCGTAACGCTCGATTTTGGCGATAATTCGCCCGATTCCGTCAGTCTCCGCTGTTGGCCGTCCGACGCTTGGGGCACCACCGGCATGCCGTCCGAGACCGTGACCGCCCAGCAGCAGGATAACGGCACATTCCGCGCAGAACTGCCGCAAAGCGACGGCATTTTCGCCGTCGACGCCCTCTGGGACGCCAGCAGCGCGACCTACACCTTCTGCACGCGGGCGGAGGGGACAAAAGAGCTCCACACGGGCGCGGTGCTCAGCATCGGCGAGAGCGAAGACATCCGCAAGATCGACATCTCGTGGCGCAGCGGCAGCGTGAACATCTATGCCGCCGAGCAGAGCGCGCAGATCAGCGTGAAGGAGGAATCCACCGCGCCGCTCGCCGAGAGCGAGAAGATGGTCTGCGCGATCGACGGCGACACGCTGCGCATCCGCTTCCTCGGCGACGCTTACCGCGGCAGCTACGACGGGGAAAAGTACCTCGACGTGGGACTTCCGGCGCAACTGGTCAGCGCCGGTCACTTTGAGGAGATAAAAGTCGAAACAACGGACGCCTACACCATCGTGGGCGCGGACGTTTCCGGCAGGATCAAGCTTTCGACCGTCGGCGGCGACGCGCGCGTGATGGGTGCAACCTGCCCCACGGTCGAGATCGAGACGGTGAACGGCAGCGTGGGCGTGGTGGACGGCACATGGGGGAAAATTGAGCTCTCGACCGTCTCCGGCGCGATCGAGCTTGCGGGCGAAGCGGAAAATGCCGAGATCGAAACCGCGAGCGGCAAGGTGGATATCGCCGGCGCGCTCGGCGCGCTGGACTTCGAAAGCGTCAGCGGCAACCTGATTTTGGCTACCGAGCGTGCGCTGCGCCTTGATGCCGAAACGGAGAGCGGCAGCATCTATCTGACCCTTCCCGCGCAGGACGGGTTTACTCTCGACTACGAAACCGAAAAGGGCTCCTTCGACTCCGCGCTCACCGAGCGCGAGGGCACGCTCATCGCCTGCGGCGACCGCGAAACGCACTACTCCGTGCCCGCGCTCGACGGCGGCGCGGTGAGCGAGCTTACGATCGAAACGATGAGCGGCGAGGTGACGATTGGAGCCTCTTCCTCTGGAAGCAACTGAAACGAACAAAAAAGAGAGCGGCAGCGCCGCTCTCTTTTTTCGTTATTTCTCGTCGATCGCAAGCCACGTCTGGTCGAAGCCGTAGGGAAGCAGCTCCTTGATGTGCAGGTGCTTTTCCTCGTTGTCCTTGTTCAGGCACACGACCTCCATGTCAGGGCCGAACTCGTAGAGCACCTGACGGCACGCGCCGCAGGGGTAGCAGTAGTCGTCGCTGCGCCCGGCGATGACGATGCGCGTGAAATGCCGGCGTCCCTCGCTCACGGCCTTGAACGCCGCGGTACGCTCGGCACAGTTCGTCAGGCCGTAGCTCGAATTTTCGATGTTGCAGCCGGTAAAGACCGCGCCGTCCTCACATTCGAGCGCCGCACCCACGGGAAAGTGGGAGTACGGCACATACGCCATGTCCAGCATGGCGACGGCCTTCGCCTTGAGTTCTTCTAACGTCGCCATAAAAACGCCTCCTCACCAGTCTACGCCAAGATCAGGACGCACTTGCGTATCCATGATATCCTCGGCGTTATAGAATTGCAGATAGCGGCTGCGCGAGTGGCGCAGCGTGGTGCCGTCCGGATGCAGACGGTCGCAGATGACAGCGGAAATGTCGGGCTTCACATAGCTGAACGAACTCGTACCGACGCTCGCGAAAATGCGGAAGCCCTGGCTTTGCAGGTACTTGAAGCGCTCGCCGGTCGTGTGCCAGTCGTCACCGTCGGGACGGCCACCGTGGGGGTAGAACAGAATTTGCGTCGGACCGACGAGCGAGCCGACCTCGTCCGCCCAGCGCTCGGTGTCGTTGATGACGGTCTGGAGCGACTTGGTGTCGAGGCGGATGTGGCCCCAGGTGTGGCTGCCGAACGTCCAGCCGGTCTCCTTCAAGCGCGCTATGACGGGCTTGACCGCTTCGATCTCGCTCGCGCGGTAGGCGTCGAACGCGGGGCGGTCGGGCGAATCCGCCGCGATGTCGCGGTCGTCCTGCGTGCGGTAGCCGAGAATGCCGCAATAGCCCGTCAGCGAGAAGATGGCCTTCGCGCCGTTCAGCGAAAAATCGGGGTGCTCGTAGACAAACTGGTCGAGAATGGGCGTCGCGTCGAGCTCCTTGGTCAAAAAGGTCTCATTTGTGTACGGATCGGTGCACTGCGCCCAGATCTCGCCGTCCTCGCCGACGACGAGCTTGCTCGTGAAGCCCTCGTCGAGCATATAGGGGTAGTAGTTTACGTCGTCAAAGCTGATGACGAGCGGCTTTTTGCCCTCTGGCAGCATGAGGGTGTTTCGCACCATGTGCGTGCCAGTCTCGTCCGTCACCTCGCTCCAGACGTCTTCCATCGCGACTAAGATGTAGCCCTTGTCGTACACGGACTGTAAGATCTTCTTGTACTCGTCCGCCGTGACCATCCAGTCGTCGAGGCCGTAGCGCTGATCCTGCGAGGCATTGCAGTCGTGAAACGCCCACTGCGGGTAGGCAATGATCGGGTGGAAAAAGAGGTGCTCCACCACCTGATCCGGTCCCCAGGCCTGCGTGAGCTGGTCCTCGGACCAGTAGTTGCGCACGGCGTCGTAGGGGTCAGTTGTATCGTCAGTATTGTTGTCGGTATCGCCGCCATTCTCGTCCGTGACTGTCTGATCGCTATCGTCAGACGGCGTCACCTTGTCGCCGCAGGCGGTCAGCAGCGACAGCACCATCAGCACGCTGAGCAGCAGTGCAAAAAAGTGTTTCATGTCAAAATCTCCTCTCTCAAAACTGCGCGGTCATTATAGCAGACTTCACTTTTTTTGACTACCCCTTTCGCGCTTTTGTTCCCATTTGTAACTATTTACCACAAAATAATTAAAGCGTCACAGCTTTTCGCGTCTGCAGACGCGAAATGATTTCGAATCGTTTTTTGGCGCGACATGCGCGTGCCAAAAAACTCTTCTCGCTCCGCGTGTGTCGAAGCCGCCCTTTGGGCGGCAAGGCGCGAAGCGGAGTGTAATTCTCAAAAAACAAGGGACACGGTTTCCGCGTCCCTTGTTTTTTGAAGAATTAGAAGTCTGCGTTGCCCACGGTGCGGGGATGCAGCTCTACGTCGCGGATGTTGCCGATGCCCGTTAAATACATCACCATGCGCTCGAAGCCGAGGCCGAAGCCCGCGTGACGGCAGGAGCCGTAGCGGCGCAGGTCGCAGTACCACCAGTAGTCCTCGGGATTCATGCCGAGCTCGCGGATGCGCTTTTCGAGCAGCTCGATGCGCTCCTCGCGCTGGCTGCCGCCGATGATCTCGCCGATGCCCGGAACGAGGCAGTCCGCCGCGGCGACGGTCTTGCCGTCGTCGTTGAGGCGCATATAGAACGCCTTGATCTCCTGCGGATAGTCCGTGACGAACACGGGGCGCTTGAAGATCTGCTCGGTCAGGTAGCGCTCGTGCTCGGTCTGGAGGTCGATGCCCCACTCGACGGGGTAGTCGAACTTCTGGCCGCTCTCCTTTAAGAGCTTGACCGCCTCGGTATACGTCACGCGGCCAAAGTCAGACTCGGCAACGTGCTGGAGACGCTCAAGAAGGCCCTTGTCGACAAAGCTGTTGAAAAACGCGAGATCGTCCGGGCAGCGCTCCATCACGCGGCGAATGATGTGCTTGATCATCGCTTCCGCCACTTCCATGTCGCCGTTGAGGTCGCAGAATGCCATCTCCGGCTCGATCATCCAGAACTCGGCGGCGTGGCGCGCGGTGTTGGAATTCTCGGCGCGGAACGTGGGGCCGAAGGTGTAAACGTCGCCGAACGCCATGGCGAAGTTCTCGGCGTTGAGCTGGCCGGAGACGGTCAGGCTCGTCTTCTTGCCGAAAAAGTCCTTGCTGTAGTCGACCTTACCGTCGGGCGTTCTCGGCGGGTTCTCCAAATCCAGCGTCGTGACCTGGAACATCTCGCCCGCGCCCTCGCAGTCGGAGCCGGTGATGATGGGGGTGTTGACATAGACGAAGCCGCGGCTCTGGAAGAACTCGTGCACGGCGTAGGCCGCCGCGCTTCTCACGCGGAAGGCCGCGGAGAAGAGGTTCGTGCGCGGACGAAGATGCTGGATGGTGCGCAGATATTCGACGCTGTGGCGCTTTTTCTGTAAGGGATAGTCGGGCGAGGACACACCCTCGACCTCGATCGCCGTCGCCTTGACCTCGAGCGGCTGCTTGGCCTCGGGCGTCAGCACGACGGTGCCGTGCACGATGAGCGCGACGCCCACGTTCTGCGCGGCGATCTCCTTATAATTAGAAAGAGAATTCGCATCCATCACGACCTGCAAATTGCGGAAGCACGAGCCGTCGTTCAGCTCGATGAATCCGAAGGTCTTCATATCGCGGATGGTCTTCGCCCAGCCGCATACGGTGACGCTTGCGCCGCCGTACTGCTCTTTGTCGGCGAAGAGCGCGGCAATTCTCACTCGTTCCATAATAATTTTCCTTCCTTTTGTGGGTTTTCACGGGATAATAGAGGTATTATATGCCACTTCCCGTGCAAATTCAAGCCCCGCTTTGTATTGACTTTTGACAAGTTGTATGTTATGATGCAAACTTACCTCAAAAGGTAAACGTGAAACTTTCACCTATTACTTTACAGGAGGATTTTTGACTATGAACAAGTATCTGGATATCGCCCCCGAGGTTGCCGAGGCCCTTGCCGCCGGTAAGCCCGTCGTGGCGCTCGAATCCACCATCATTTCCCACGGCATGCCCTACCCGCAGAACGTGGAGACCGCCCTCAAGGTCGAGCAGATCATCCGCGACGCGGGCGCCGTGCCCGCGACCATCGCCATCATCGGCGGCCGCCTCAAGGCGGGCCTTTCCAAGGAAGAGATCGACTACCTCGGCCGCACCGGCGCGGGCATCCCGAAGGCTTCCCGCCGCGACCTGCCCGTGCTCGTCGCGCAGGGCAAGGACGGCGCGTGCACCGTCACCACCACGATGATGATCGCCGACATGGCGGGCATCCGCGTGTTCGCCACCGGCGGCATCGGCGGCGTGCACCGCGGCGCGCAGGAGACGTTCGACATCTCCGCCGACCTCGAGGAGCTGGCAAACACCTCCGTCATGGTCATCTGCGCGGGCGCGAAATCCATTCTCGACCTCGGCCTCACGCTCGAATACCTCGAGACCCACGGCGTGACCGTCATCGGCTACGGCACGAGCGAGCTGCCCGCGTTCTATACGCGCAAGTCGGGCTTCGGCGTCGACTACGAGCTCGACACGCCGGAGCAGCTGGCCAGGGCGTTCCACGTCAAGCGCGAGCTGGGTCTGCGCGGCGGTCTGCTGGTCACGAACCCGATCCCCGAGGAGTACTCCATGGACAAGGAAGTCATCGACAAGGCCATTGCCGAGGCCGTCGAGGACGCGAAGAAGGACGGCATTCACGGCAAGGCCACCACGCCGTACCTGCTTGCCAAGATCAAGGACCTGACCGGCGGCGACAGCCTCGATTCCAACATCCAGCTCGTGTTCAACAACGCGCGCCTCGGCGCGGCGGCGGCTGTGGAGCTCAGCAAGCTCGAAAAGTGAGATACTTTGTCATCTATCTCGCCGCGATCAATCTAATTACGTTCTGCGTCTACGGCGCAGACAAGCGCCGCGCCAAAATACAGGGCGCGCGGCGCGTGCCCGAAAAGACTCTATTTGCACTCGCGCTGCTGCTCGGCAGCGCGGGTGCTCTTTTCGCAATGAGGGTCTTTCACCACAAGACGCGGCACTGGTACTTCCGGTTCGGCATTCCGGCGATCTTACTCTGTCAGATCGCGGCGGGAGTATATGTGTACGTGCGGTTTTTCGCGGCATAAAAAATTTTGAAAAATTTGAGATTTTGTGAAACAAAATCGACGCTTTTTGCGTCTAATAAGTAACACAAGGGGGAGGCGGCGGACAGGAAGATGAAGAATTTATGAATTTTGCATTTTCCTGTTCCCTTATTCCCTGCGGCATGGTAAAATGCCGATGTATGAGAAAGGCTCTGTGCGCGCGGGGCCAGATCACAAAAATGAGAAAGGATGAAGAAAATTATGAAGAAATTTCTCTCATCGCTGCTGGCGTTGACTATGATTTTAAGTCTGGTCATCGTTCCGGCAAACGCTACGGATCAAGCACTGGCTGATGGCTATACGCTCAACGGTTCGTTCAGCGTTACCGCCGACAAAGAGAACGTTGCCAGTGGCGAAACGGTAAATTTGACGGCTGCAAATATTACCGCAACCAAGACGAGCGCAGAGTCTCAGCCTACGTTCACCTATACCTATACTTGGGGATCGGGTGCAACTGCTACGCAAGCTGATACAAAAAACGCTACTGCGACTCCGACTACTACTAATGCTGCTGGTGAAACCAAGACGTATTCCTGCACTCTGGTTATTATGGACACCACGAACAATACCAAGGTATTAGAGAAGACCGAGAGTGTACGCGTCGGTGTTACGAATGCACAGGCCGCTTTCGAGAGCCGCATTACCAAGGTGTATGTCGAAGGCAGAACCTACAACATTGATAAGAGCACCAGTAGTTGGTCTGCTCCTGTGCAGTATTTTAGCACAAATGCTCCTGCGGGGTCCGCGTATACTGTTGATGATACAAATGTTACCGTCACGCTTTCCAGCGATGGTAAGACTCTGACCGTCACAGATAAAACGGATACCTCTCTTACTAAGAACATTACTATCAATCCCACTAAGCCTTCTGATGTCTCTCTGACTATGAAGGCTGACGGTAAGAGCGTTGCGAACAACGGCACAGTCGAAGCCGTTGTCAATCAGAACGTTGCTTTAGCCGTGACCTATGGTAACGCTGCAAGCAGCAATGCTAAATATTATTGGGAAGTTGACGGCAACGCCGTCAACGGAACGGGCAAAACTACCTACACTTTCAGCAACAAAACTATTAAAGTTCATGATGTTACCTGCACTGTGAAAGAGGGTAACAGCACAGTTGCGACTATTGCGATTAAGGTCGACGTCAAGGCTGACCACTATCAGGCCGAGAAGGATTCCCGCGATAAGCTCCTTTATAATCTTGTTCAGGGTGACTCTGAGACGCTCCATAATCCGACTCTCATGGACACCGCAACCACGCCTAACTCTCCTGTCAGTGTGGGCTCTGATAACATTGAATGGTCGTCCGACAACAAGAGCGTCGCAGACGTTGTAAAGACTTCTGGCGGTGCAACTGTGACTGCCGGTGAAAAATCTGGCACTGCTAACATCACTGCTAAGATTACATTTAACAACAACGAATATAAGGTCACCTATAAGTTCGTTGTCACTGCTCTTGACGTTGAGCTCGATCCCATTGCCAATGGCGATTACGAGAACTATGACAGTGACGATTTCGCTGCGATCCTCGCCGACAAGATCAACAAGGTCGTCTATGCTACCCGCGTTGATTCTTTCAAGGCCAGCGATGTGAGTTCTGCTACCGAGATTGCTTCTGATCGCTACATCACGTTCACCAGAGGTTCTTCGAGCAGCAGCACCTCTGATCTCACTCAGGATTTCCGCATCAATGCGACCAAGGGCTACCTCGGTGACCAGACCTTCAAGGTTCGCGTGAACAACAAGTACGTCGTCACCCTGACCGTCCCTATTGTCGGCGCTGGCAGTGATATCAAGGATACGGTCAATGGCACCTCTGCCAACAAGGAAGTGACCTTCACCAACAGCGATTACGATTACCTGTATTACAGCTACAGCAAGCCCACCTATAAGGACTACTTCGACGGCAACAAGGTCAGAGACTTTGAAGGCCCCGTCAAGGAGAACAAGACCGTTACCGTCCCCGCGTCCAAGTTCAACAGCAGCAAGACCGTGACTCTCTATGTTGTCGGCCTTGACAGCAAGGGCGTCGCTTCCACCGGTACGATCACCGTTTCCCAGAAGTCCTATGACATCAACTACAATGTTGTCGCGGGCAAGAGCGTGAGCTTCTCCCAGAAAGACTTCGAGAGCTTCCTCGAGGATTATGCCGACGATAACGGCCAGTACAACTCCCGCAAGGATGAGATTTCCTTTGACCACGCTGTCC
>ERZ839767.2627-NODE-2627-length-22855-cov-4.714781_pt1 | contig 22855 bp, 25 predicted proteins | sample MGYA00519879_ERZ839767 | MGnify/ENA primary metagenome ERZ839767 (study PRJEB31850, sample SAMEA3708852) | human gut metagenome | biome: human gut; feature: human-associated habitat; material: faeces | place: China | collected 2014 ... | reverse complement strand
TAGCAACTTGTTGCCAAATGCATGAGGAAAAAGCAGCATAGCCAAAAGAAAATATAGCAGAACTGTAAAATATAAAAGAGGTTGTGCCAACGTTTTGACACAACCTCGTTTCTCGGTGTCAAACGTATGGTTTCTTTTAAAGAAAAATGCAAACATATAAGAACTTAATTATCAATACACTACATTTTTCGTTATTTTTAATTGAGGAAGAAATTGATATTTCTATGCATACTTATAAAAGATTACAGTCCGATCACTTGAAATCATCTAATACATCTTTCAGTTCTTCCACTGTCAACTCCCCAACTTGTCTCCAGAGTTCATTTCTCTTATGTAATAAAAGAAAAGCCGGAATAGTATCTATGTTATGCGCATCGGCTATTGCCTTATCTTCTCCAACATTTACTCGTACTAATTCGATTGTCCTCTTCTCATAAGTACGGAGTACCGGCCCTATCCATTCGTAATGAGGCGACCAGTCCGCATAAAATACAACCAATACCAAATGATTGGTTCGTACTGCTGTTTCTAATTGTTTCTCTATATTCATATCTCTACATTTTTATATTAATATAGTGCTAGAACAATGAATACGGGAAAAGGTTCTTCAGAGTATCCGGCAAGCAATATGATAGTGAAATAAAGCTATCCGCTTTCATTTCGTCAAAACAAGAAGGAGTTTTTTCCTATTCTTATGACTAAATTTAAAGATTATCAAGGCTAATTATTCTTTATATATTATGAAAGTATATGCAAAACAATTCACCTAAATAACAGTTTATCAATATACACATATATATAATTTCAGATTATAACCAAACATAGCTATATACGAAACAATTGAAAGTTTACATAAAATAAATAGAGATTAGATATATATTTCAATAAAACATAAAGCAAAAAGTCATACCTTTGCGTTGTAATAAAACAAAAGGATACAACAACCAGCAAATACAAGTCAAAATGACAAAAAAGATTAAGTTCACTAAAATGCATGGAGCAGGAAATGACTACATATATGTAGACACTACCAACTATCCGATAGCAGCTCCTGAAAAGAAAGCAATCGAATGGAGCAAGTTCCATACAGGAATTGGGAGTGACGGACTTATATTGATCGGAAACTCTGATAAGGCTGATTTCAGTATGCGTATTTTCAATGCAGACGGTTCGGAAGCGATGATGTGTGGTAATGGAAGCCGTTGTGTAGGCAAATATGTATATGAATATGGCTTGACTGATAAAACAGAAATCACTCTGGACACACTGTCGGGAATTAAAATTCTGAAACTTCATGTAGAAGGAAAAACAGTTACAGCAGTCACAGTAGATATGGGCAGTCCATTAGAAACAGGAGAAGTTCATTTTGAGGACAAATATCCTTTCCGATCAACCAGAGTATCAATGGGAAATCCTCATCTGGTTACTTTCGTGGATGATATTACCCAGATTAATTTGCCGGAAATCGGCCCTGAATTGGAGAATCATCATCTTTTCCCCGACAGAACCAATGTAGAGTTTGCACAAATTGTCTGCAAAGATACTATACGGATGAGAGTATGGGAAAGAGGTTCGGGAATTACTCAAGCCTGTGGGACAGGTGCTTGTGCTACCGCAGTAGCAGCCTTCATCAACGAGCTTACAGGAAGAAAAAGCGATATAATAATGGACGGTGGTACAGTCACCATTGAATGGGATGAAGCCTCGGGCCATATATTAATGACGGGACCGGCAACTAAAGTTTTTGACGGAGAAATTGAAGAAATCGAGGGTTGAGGGGTTGAAAATGAAGAATTAATAATAATAATTGATAGAAACTTAAAACAATAACCACATGGCATTAGTAAACGAACACTTTTTAAAATTACCGGGAAGCTATTTATTCTCGGATATAGCAAAAAAGATAAATACTTTTAGGATAACGCATCCCAAGCAGGACATCATCCGGCTAGGTATCGGCGATGTTACTCAGCCACTTCCCAAGGCTTGTATCGAAGCAATGCACAAAGCAGTAGAAGAACTAGCCGATAAGGATACATTCCGCGGATATGGTCCTGAACAGGGATATGATTTTCTAATTGAAGCAATTATAAAAAATGACTTTGCTCCGCGCGGTATTCATTTCTCCGCTTCAGAGATATTCATCAGCGACGGAGCAAAAAGCGATACTGGAAATATCGGAGATATTCTCCGTCATGACAACAGTGTCGGCGTCACAGACCCTATTTATCCGGTTTATATAGACAGTAACGTCATGTGCGGACGTGCCGGAGTATTAGAGGAAGAAACAGGTAAGTGGAGTAATGTAACTTATATGCCTTGCACAAGTGAAAATAACTTCATACCCGAAATTCCGGACAAACGGATAGATATTGTCTATCTCTGCTATCCGAATAACCCGACTGGCACTACACTGACAAAACCGGAATTGAAGAAATGGGTAGATTACGCTTTGGCAAATGACACGTTGCTCCTATTCGACGCTGCTTATGAGGCATATATTCAGGATGCGGATGTCCCCCACTCTATTTATGAAATCAAGGGAGCCAAGAAGTGCGCCATTGAGTTCCGTAGTTTTTCGAAGACGGCAGGATTCACCGGAGTGCGTTGCGGATACACTGTAGTCCCCAAAGAACTTACCGCCGCAACACTCGAAGGAGACAGAATCCCACTCAACAGACTGTGGAACCGCCGCCAATGTACTAAGTTCAACGGCACTTCCTATATCACTCAACGGGCGGCAGAAGCAGTTTACAGCGCAGAAGGAAAGGAACAGATTAAAGAAACAATTAACTATTATATGACCAATGCAGGAATCATGAAGGAAGGACTGGAAGCTAGCGGATTGAAAGTTTACGGAGGAGTCAACGCTCCCTATTTATGGGTGAAAACCCCGAATGGCCTTTCTTCATGGCGGTTCTTTGAGCAGATGTTGTATGAGGCCAACGTAGTCGGAACTCCCGGTGTAGGTTTTGGCCCCAGCGGCGAAGGCTATATCCGTCTGACGGCATTCGGTGAACGTAACGACTGCATTGAAGCCATGAGAAGAATAAAGAACTGGCTTTGAGCAGACATAGAATGGTTCTCTTATTATGATGTAAGAGGTGGCAGCAGGTATGGGATTCATCATCTTCAAAGTGCTCGACAAAGTCCACGGACTCCGCGTTCCGGCACGAGTTGAAGAAGAAAGGCTGGATATCTACGAACACGGAGAATCAGCATACAACTAACCATATAAGAGAACGTAATTATTTACTCTAACATATTTAACAATAAATCAAATTAGGTATTATGTCAAAACTAAGATTCAGAGTAGTAGAGACTGCTTTCAAGAAGAAAGCGGTTGAGGTAGCAACTCCTGTTGAACGTCCGTCGGAATATTTCGCCAAGTATGTGTTCAACAAGGAAAAGATGTTCAAATACCTTCCCAGCAAAGTGTATAATGCACTGATTGATGCTATTGATAATGGTGCTCCGCTAGACCGTAGCATTGCTGACGAAGTAGCTGCCGGCATGAAAAAATGGGCTATCGAAATGGGTGTCACTCATTATACCCACTGGTTTGCACCCCTGACCGAAGGTACGGCAGAAAAACATGATGCTTTTGTTGAACATGACGGTAAAGGTGGCATGATGGAAGAATTTACGGGCAAATTACTTGTTCAGCAAGAGCCGGATGCTTCCTCTTTCCCGAATGGAGGTATCCGTAATACTTTTGAAGCCCGTGGATATAGTGCCTGGGACCCTTCATCTCCTGCATTCATTGTAGATGATACTCTTTGTATCCCGACTGTGTTTATTGCATACACCGGCGAGGCCCTTGACTATAAAGCTCCATTATTGAAAGCATTACGTGCAGTAGACAAAGCAGCCGTAGACGTCTGCCATTATTTCAATCCGGAAGTGAAAAAAGTGGTTGCCTACCTTGGCTGGGAACAAGAATATTTTTTAGTTGATGAAGGTTTATATGCTGCCCGCCCTGACTTATTAATGACAGGACGTACCTTAATGGGACATGACAGTGCTAAAAACCAGCAGTTGGAAGACCACTACTTCGGTGCTATCCCCACCCGTGTAGCTGCTTTTATGAAAGAGCTCGAAATTGAAGCTCTGAAATTGGGTATTCCCGTAAAGACCCGTCACAACGAGGTTGCTCCTAATCAGTTCGAGTTAGCTCCGATATTCGAAGAATGTAACCTGGCAAATGACCATAACTTATTGATTATGTCATTGATGCGCAAGGTAAGCCGTCGACACGGTTTCCGTGTATTACTTCATGAAAAGCCATTTAAAGGTGTCAACGGTTCCGGTAAGCACAACAACTGGTCATTGGGTACTGATACGGGAATCTTATTAATGGGACCGGGGAAGACACCGGAAGACAATCTGCGTTTCGTGACATTTGTAGTAAATACGTTAATGGCAGTTTATCATCATAACGGGTTACTGAAGGCTTCTATCTCCAGTGCAACCAACGCCCACCGCTTAGGCGCCAACGAAGCACCTCCCGCAATCATATCTTCTTTCCTCGGAAAGCAGTTATCGCAAGTATTAGACCATATTGAAAACAGCACAAAAGACAATTTAATCAGCCTTAGCGGCAAACAGGGAATGAAACTGGATATTCCGCAAATACCGGAATTGTTGATTGACAATACAGACCGTAACCGCACCTCTCCTTTTGCCTTCACCGGAAACCGTTTCGAATTCCGTGCCGTAGGTTCCGAAGCAAACTGTGCATCGGCAATGATTGCATTGAATGGAGCGGTAGCTGAGCAATTGAATCAATTCAAACAGGAAGTTGATGCTTTAATTGAAAAAGGGGAACCTAAAATGTCTGCCATCCTCGAAGTTCTTCGCAAATACATCAAAGAGTGCAAGCCTATCCGCTTTGATGGAAACGGTTACTCTGACGAATGGAAAGAAGAAGCCAAGAAACGTGGTTTGGACTGCGAAACCAGCTGCCCGCTTATTTTCGATAATTATCTGAAAGAATCGAGTGTGAAGATGTTCGAATCGACAGGTATCATGACTAAAAAAGAGCTGGAAGCCCGTAACGAAGTAAAATGGGAAACGTACACCAAGAAGATACAGATTGAAGCACGCGTTTTGGGTGATTTGGCTATGAACCATATCGTACCGGTTGCGACCAAATACCAAAGCGAACTGATTGACAATGTGTACAAAATGAAAGACCTCTTCCCTGGTGAAGAAGCTTCCAAGCTGTCTTCTGAAAACTTGAAAATCATTAAAGAGATTGCAGAACGTACCATTTTCATCAAAGAACATGTTGATTCTATGATTGAAGCCCGTAAAGTTGCCAATAAGATTGAGAGCGAACGTGAAAAAGCCATTGCTTATCACGACGAAATCGCACCGATGTTGGAGGAAATCCGTTACCACATCGATAAGCTCGAACTTATTGTAGACAACCAATTATGGACTTTACCTAAATATAGAGAATTGCTTTTTATTAGATAATCTAAACAATTATCTATTTCTTTTGTTGGTTGTTTTAAGTTTGGAAGGAGGACACTGTGAAGCGTCCTCCTTCGTATTTTCTATCACATAGTCTCCCTTTTTTGAATTTTGCAAGTATGCAGGTTATCGAGTTCGGTTGCGCAGAATACAGCGAAGAGGATAAAACAAAATAAGGCTATAGTTGTTGTAAATAGAAATTAAAAAGGATGACTTATGAAAGATAGAAAAAATGTATGGATTATAGCCTTTGCTATATTGGTAGTCATATTTGGATGTTGGCTGTTCTTCAGTCAGAAAGTAAAAACAGCCGTGCAAGAAGAAGGTGTGGAAGTTATCGATGATTTGACCATCGGAGACTAAAATCATCTACCACAAAAAAGCAGGTGCAGCACCATAGAGAGCTAACGAACTCTCGACATGCTACACCCGCATTTATTAAACAATTAAAAATTCCTAGTTTTATTCGTTTTGATTATCGTCGTCCATATAAGGAATTTCCTCTATCGGAGTAACATCCTGAATACGGTTTTGCTTCCGAAACTTATAATAGCTGATTAAATCGGACAAACTGTAAAAGATACAACTCACCCCTAAAATAATAAATGGGATGGAAGCCGTTGCAAAAGGATTAAGCAATACCAAAATACCGGCTAATAACACCAATACAGGAATCACAAAAAATCCGGCCGGAACCATCGAATTACGACGGGCAGACAGTAAACTGGTTATGAGTTGAATACCAGCCAACACAAGGAAGGCACCCAATATATACATTAAGATGCTTACAAAAAAACCAGGCATAATCATGAGCCACAAACCAAATAAGGCGCTGCCTAATGCTGCTATGGGAAACATCTGTTTAGCCTCTCCCGTACGGTGAGCAAAATAACCCAGAAGCGAAATCAATCCGGGTATCAGAAATAAGACTCCGATAGTGATAACCAGATAAATCATAGCTGTTTCCGGCCATACGACCAACAAGACACCGATTACTAAAGAACAGGCACTACGAAGAATGGAATTGGATAATGTTCTCATATTTTTTACGTTTTTAGAATGAACGAAATTACTACTTATTTTTTAATAGAAACAATTTAATTGTACTTTTGTGCGAAAATCATTAAAAACAATAGCTGATATGACCACTCTTTATCTGGTACGACACGGAGAAACCGTTGAAAACGCCGCCCATATACTACAAGGACACATGCCTGGAAATCTTACACCCCTCGGTATTCAACAAGCCGAAGCACTGCGTGATGAATTAAACGCTATAAAATTTAACACGTTAGTATGCAGCGATTTAAAAAGATGTATCGATACGGCACATATTCTGAATACAGAACGACAGCTACCCATGCAAACAACTACTTTGCTACGGGAAAGGGACTGGGGAAGTTTTACCGGAAAACATATTCCCGATATACAAAATATCCCGTTCCCTGAAGACATAGAAAGCATAGACGCCCTATACCAACGTGCCGCCTCCTTTCTCGAATTCATCCGGACTCACTTTCCGGAGCAATCGGTTCTTGCCGTAGGACACGGATTAATCAACCGTGCCATCCAAGCCGTGCACTACAAGAAAGATATGCACGAAATTGAACGGATGGGCAATGCAACCTACCGGATACTCAAACTATAGGAAGGAATCCACGAAAGTTCTTCCGTTTCGTCTTCATTAAGCAATATAGCGACGTACAACCACCAAAGTAATAATACAATCAAAATAACAACACCTAATCTAATCCAAAATTTCTTTCTCATATTCGTTTTCTTTTTTACTGACTTATAACAAAACTTTTCCACAGATTGTTTTATGCCAAAGAATGCTAAAAAGCAAAACCATCTTTACAAGCGTCTGTTTACAAGGCATCACTTTAAAACAATAAAATTATGAGTCACTCTAAATTAGTATTAGGTTTGGGTATCGGCGCTTTACTTGGCGGAGCATTAGTCTGCCTGTCCCGCACCGCTTCCGCCCGAAGAATGAGAAATCATTTGTGTTGTGCTATTCACGAATTGGAATCGGATGCACACGATATGCTTCATCAAGCCAAAAAAGAAGCAGAGAAAACAGGAGAACAACTTGCCGGAAAGATGGCACAGCGTGCCGAAACGGTAAAAGAGAAACTGAACGAGGTAGCTAACAAATAGGTTATCCGTTTTTTTGATTCTCTGTTCAAGAGCATCTTGCAAACTCTGAAAAAGAGCTTATGCAGGATGCTCTCTCCTTATTATAAAAAGAAAAAAGATAGAAGTTCCGAAAAAAAGTAGCTATTTTATTTGCTAGTATCAAATAAAGCTATACTTTTGCCACATCAAACAGAAATTTTTAAGAATGACATTTATAGTAAATACATATTGGTGGTGGTGCCGCTTGCAACTCAAAAGGTCGTAAGGGAACTAAGCCGTATGTATATATACTCATCAATCAAGATATAGCAAAAAGGGCTGTCGTACTTACGACAGCCCTTTTTGGTTTTAATCGCGAACAGAAAACATATAAATAATAAATCAATGAAAACATTTCAAGTCAACATGAAAACATTTCAAGTCAACGAAGAAGGTTATTATGGAGAATTCGGCGGAGCATACATCCCCGAAATCCTGCATCAATGCGTGGAAGATTTAAAGAATGCCTACCGGCAAGTACTGGAAAGCGAAGATTTCAAACAGGAGTTTAACCAGTTGCTGCGCGATTACGTAGGCCGCCCCTCTCCTCTCTATCTGGCACAACGCCTCTCGGAACAATACGGATGCAAAATCTATCTGAAAAGAGAAGACCTGAACCACACCGGAGCACATAAAATCAACAATACCATCGGACAAATATTGTTAGCCCGCCGAATGGGTAAAACACGTATCATAGCCGAAACAGGCGCCGGACAACACGGAGTAGCCACGGCCACCGTATGCGCCCTGATGAATATGGAATGTGTAGTATATATGGGTAAAACGGATGTAGAACGCCAACATATCAACGTGGAGAAAATGAAAATGCTGGGAGCCACCGTTTGTCCTGTTACCTCCGGAAACATGACTTTGAAAGACGCTACCAATGAGGCTATCCGCGACTGGTGCTGCCATCCGTCGGATACTTACTACATCATCGGCTCCACAGTCGGGCCTCATCCTTATCCCGATATGGTAGCCCGCCTGCAAAGCGTGATTAGTGAAGAGATAAAAAAACAACTTCAAGAAAAAGAAGGCCGCGATTATCCCGACTATCTGATGGCTTGCGTGGGCGGAGGAAGCAACGCCGCCGGAACCATCTATCACTATCTCGACGATGAACGGGTAAAAATCATCTTGGCAGAGGCCGGCGGATTAGGTATCGACACCCCCATGTCGGCAGCGACCATCCAGTTAGGAAAGCTGGGCATCATTCATGGAGCACGTACTTTAGTCATGCAAGACGAAGACGGACAAATTCAAGAGCCCTATTCCATTTCAGCCGGACTGGACTATCCGGGAATCGGTCCTCTCCACGCAAACCTGTCAAGCACTCAACGTGCCACCGTATTGGCCATCAACGATGATGAAGCCTTGCGAGCAGCGTTCGAACTAACACGTCTCGAAGGTATCATTCCGGCATTAGAATCGGCTCATGCATTGGGAGCATTGGCTAAAATGCATTTCAAACCAACCGACATTGTTGTCCTGACCGTATCCGGACGAGGAGATAAAGATATTGAAACTTATTTGAACAACATACCTAAAGCATAAAACACCCATTATGAAACAGTTTACGTATCACACCGTTCATAAAACCATTTTAGGAGATTTACATACTCCTGTAAGCACCTATTTAAAAGTACGCGACATCTTTCCGCAAAGTGCGTTGATGGAAAGCTCCGATTACCATGGAAGCGAGAACAACCGTTCATTTATCGGACTACGCCCTTTGGCAAACATCGCAATCAATCACGGAATGGCTACTTTTACATTTCCTGACGGGAGCATTCAAGAAAAAGCCATTACCGAAACCTATAGAGTAGACAATGCCATCAACGATTTCCTGGCTTGCTTTAAAGTAACAGGAGAATACGACCATTACTGCGGACTATATGGTTACACAGCATTCAATGCCGTTCGCTACTTCGAAAATATTCCGGTAAAAGATAGCAAGGATGCCAAAAATGATGCACCGGATATGCTTTATATCCTTTATAAATACCTCATCGTATTCAACGATTTCAAAGATGAGATGATGATGTTGGAAATGGTAGAGGAAAACGAAGAAGAGCATCTGGATACAATTGAAAAGGCGATTCATAACCGCAATTTCTCTACCTACGACTTCCATGCGGTAGGCCCTACTACCAGTACCTTAACCGATGAAGAGCATAAGGCCAATATTCGTAAAGGCATCGCTCATTGCCTCCGCGGAGATGTATTCCAGATAGTGCTCTCCCGCCGTTTTATCCAACCGTTTGTGGGAGATGATTTCAAATTATACCGTGCCCTGCGGAGTATCAATCCTTCTCCCTACCTCTTCTATTTTGATTTCGGAGGATTCCGGATTTTCGGTTCTTCACCCGAAACACACTGCCGCATCGAAGGAGGAAAGGCCTATATAGACCCCATAGCCGGCACCACAAAACGTACCGACAATGCTCAACAGAATGCGGAACTGGCAGCTGCTCTGCTGGCCGACCCGAAAGAGAATGCCGAACATGTGATGCTGGTAGATTTGGCACGTAACGACCTGAGCCGCAATTGTCAACAAGTAAAAGTGGAATTCTATAAGGAAGCACAATATTACAGTCATGTCATTCATTTGGTAAGCCGCGTCAGTGGCCAATTAAACGAAGATACCAATCCTATTAAAACGTTTATCGACACCTTCCCGGCCGGAACACTCTCCGGTGCTCCTAAAGTAAAAGCGATGCAACTGATTAGCGAATATGAACCTCACAGCCGGGGTGCTTACGGAGGTTGCATCGGATTCATCGGCCTGAACGGAAACCTGAACCAAGCCATCACCATCCGCACTTTTGTTAGCCGGAACAACGAATTATGGTTTCAGGCAGGAGGCGGCATCGTTGCTAAAAGTAACGAAGAATATGAATTACAAGAAGTTAACAACAAACTGGGAGCATTAAAGAAAGCCATCAGCATGGCCGAAAAGATGTAAACCGTTACTAATAAACATCCCATTATGAAAGCAATCATTATTGATAATTACGACTCCTTTACTTACAACCTCTATCACCTGATAAAAGAATTAGGTGTGGAAGTAGAGGTACTTCGCAACGATAAATTCACATTGAACGAACTTGAGAAATATGATAAAATTGTGCTGTCCCCGGGGCCAGGCGTTCCTTCTGATGCCGGATTGTTACTGGAAATCATAAAAACTTATGCCGGAAAGAAACCTATATTAGGAGTCTGCTTAGGGCATCAGGCTATCGGTGAAGCATTCGGCGCATCGCTGACTAACTTGGAAGAAGTTTTCCACGGAGTACAAACCACAATTGCACAACAAGGAAACGATTACCTGTTCAATGGTCTTAAAAAGGAGTTCCCGGTAGGCCGATACCACTCGTGGGTAGTAGACAGCAAAGGATTACCCGACTGTCTGGAAGTTACCGCCCTCAGCAAAGAAGGACAAATCATGGCGTTAAAACATAAACAATATGATGTCCGCGGAATCCAGTTTCATCCGGAATCGGTACTCACCCCGGACGGGAAAACGATAATCGCCAACTGGTTGAAACAATAGTCAAAAAGAAATCATCCGGGCAGAGCGCCGACGAGCAATAATTGCCAATCGGCTGAAATAATAGTCCGCGATTAGAAAAAGAGAGCTTATTAAACGTTATCACAAAAATAAATTAATAAAGATACAACAATGAAAGCCATACTAAACCGTCTCTTCAATCATGAAGAACTGGAACAGGAAGAGACGAAAAACATACTCCTAAATATTACCAAGGAAAAATATCCGGAGGCTCAAATTGCAGCATTGCTGACGGCTTTTCAAATGCGTGGCATCACCGTAGAAGAATTGATTGGTTTCCGCGAAGCCTTAATGACAACAAGAGTTCCTGTAGACTTTGATGCCTACCGCCCTATCGATATTGTAGGAACCGGAGGAGATGGAAAAAATACGTTCAATATATCTACCTGTGCCTGTTTTGTAGTAGCCGGAGCAGGATACAATGTAGCCAAACACGGTAATTATGGAGCAACCTCCATCAGCGGGGCAAGTAATGTAATGGAACTGCATGGAGTGAAATTCACCAATGAACAAGAAAAATTAACCCGTTCTATGGAAGAATGCCACATGGTCTACATGCACGCCCAGCTATTCAATCCAGCCATGAAATTTGTTGGAGCCGTACGCAAATCGTTGCAAGTACGTACTATATTCAATCTGTTAGGTCCACTTGTCAATCCTTGTAAACCGGCCTATCAACTGCTGGGTGTGGCTAATTTAAACCAAATGCGTTTATATACCAACGTATTCCAAAAGCTAGGCATCGGATTTGCTGTAGTAAATAGTCTCGACGGTTATGATGAAATTTCCCTCACAGGAGGTTTCAAGGTTACTACCACACATTATGAGCAGGTTTATAAACCAGAAGATTTAGGAATGATTGCCGCTAAGAAAGAGGAGCTGTACGGAGGAGCAAGCAAAGAAGAAGCAGCCCGGATATTCGACAGCGTTTTAGAAAATAAAGCAACCCGTGCACAAACAGATTGCGTGCTGACCAATGCAGCCTTTGCCATACAGGCCATTGAACCGGCCAAAAACATTGAAGAATGCGTAGCCATAGCCCGCGAATCGCTGGAAAGCGGCCAAGCCCTGAAAACATTAAAAAAATTCATTGAAATCAATCAGTAAAGCCAAAATCAAGATGGATATATTAGAAGATATTATAGCTTACAAACGAAAAGAAATGGTGCAGCAGAAGCAAGCATTCGGGATGGATTTACTGGAAGAACTGGCGGGAGAAGAGGAACGCCCTACCCTAAGCATGCGCCAAAGTTTACAAGAGTCGCCTTACGGTATTATTGCGGAATTCAAACGCAAATCTCCTTCCAAAGGATGGATTAAGGAAGAGGGATTGCCCGAAGAGATTCCGGCACAATATGCCGCCAACGGTGCTTCGGCCATTTCAATTCTTACAGAAGAACACTTCTTCGGAGGGCATTTGAAATACATCAAAATTGCCCGTCCTTTGGTACAGTGTCCCATACTTCGTAAAGACTTTATCGTCGACCCGTACCAAATCTATCAGGCCCGGATAATAGGAGCCGACGCCATCTTGCTCATTGCTGCTGCTCTGACTGTAGACGAATGCAAACGTCTCGCAGCAAAAGCACATGAATTATCTTTGGAAGTGCTTCTGGAAATTCATAGCGAGAAAGAGCTGGAATACCTAAACGAGCATATAGATATGATAGGAGTCAACAACCGGAATTTAGGAACCTTCCATACGGATGTGGAGAATTCATTCCGACTAGCCGGAAAACTCCCCAAAGAAACATTGCTAGTCTCCGAAAGCGGTATTTCTCAACCCGAAACAATCAAACAACTGCGGCAGGCCGGATTCAGAGGTTTCCTTATTGGAGAAACATTCATGAAAACAGCTGTGCCGGGAGAAACCTTACGAACCTTTATCCAAACATTGCAATGATTATCAAAGTATGTGGCATGCGCGAGGCTGAGAACATCCGCGCCGTAGAGTATACAGGAATTCAATGGATGGGATTTATTTTCTACCCTCCCTCTCCACGCTATGTAAGCGAACGTCCGGATTATATGCCGGAGTCCGTACAACGTATAGGGGTATTTGTGAACGACAGCGTTGAAAATATTATCCGGACGGTTCTCGATTTCGGTTTACATGCCGTACAGTTACACGGAAAAGAATCCCCCGAATTCTGCAAAGAATTGCTTGACGCATTCCATGTAGCAGGAAAAGAAATCATGCTTATCAAAGCATTTTCAATTGGAGAAAAGAGGGAGTTGGAACAAACGGTTCCTTACGAACCATACTGCCGGTATTTCCTCTTCGATACACCCTGCCTGGGTTATGGAGGCTCCGGACAAAGCTTCAACTGGAATATCCTTTCCGCTTACAAGGGTCATACACCTTTCTTATTAAGCGGGGGACTTTCATACAAGCAGCTCTCTGCACTCAAAGAATTTACGCATCCGCAATGGGCAGGTATCGACCTCAACAGTGGTTTCGAAAAACGTCCGGCTTATAAAGATGCCCTGCTTTTACAAACATTTATTCAAGAATTTAATAAAGAACAATAACGATGAACAGAATCAACCAATTATTCAGCAACCGGAAGAAAGACATTCTTTCTATCTATTTCTGCGCAGGATATCCTACGTTAGAGGGAACCGTAGAAACCATTAAGACCTTAGAGAAAAACGGAGTTCAAATGATTGAAATTGGAATTCCTTTCAGCGACCCGATGGCCGATGGCCCTGTTATTCAGGAAGCTGCAACAGAAGCTTTACGCAATGGTATGAAACTCAGCCTATTATTTGAGCAACTGAAAGACATCCGTAGAGAAGTTAAGATTCCACTTATCCTGATGGGGTATCTGAATCCGATAATGCGTTATGGTTTTGAGAAATTCTGCCAATCCTGTAAAGCCTGTGGCATAGACGGAATGATTATTCCGGACCTTCCATTCAAAGATTACATGGAAAACTATAAAGAAACGGCTGAAAAATATGACCTCAAAGTCATTATGCTCATTACACCGGAAACCAGCGAAGAACGCATCCGCCTGATTGACGAACATACCGACGGTTTTATTTATATGGTTTCATCCGCCGCCATTACGGGAGCCCAAAAAGATTTCAACGAACAAAAACAAGCCTATTTTAAACGGATTGAAGCCATGAATTTACGTAATCCACGTATGATAGGATTTGGCATTTCCAACAAGCAAACTTACAATGCTGCATGCGCCTACGCCGCAGGTGCTATTATAGGAAGTAAATTCGTTGCGTTACTAGGAAAAGAAAAAGAGGCGGAAAAAGCAATTTTCCAACTTTTGGAGGCTCTGAAGAGTTAAACAAAGAATTGTCTCTGTACAAAATGCTATTTTTAGGTCTATTTTTATCCTATTTACAGATTAATTAGTATCTTTGTGCCAAATTTCAAAGAGAGAAACCTATGTTATTGAGAAAATATCCTTCCGTTTTGCTTATTTACACCGGAGGAACTATTGGTATGATTCAAAACCCGGAAACGGGCGCTCTGGAAACATTCAATTTCGATCATCTGCAAAATCATGTATCTGAATTGAAACGCTTCAACTATCATATTAGTACCTATCAGTTTAATCCTCCGATTGATTCTTCGGATATGGAACCGACATTATGGGCGAAAATCGTCAAGATTATCCACTATAACTACGACAGATATGATGGTTTTGTCATTTTACACGGAACCGACACCATGTCTTATACGGCTTCCGCCCTGAGTTTTATGTTGGAAAACCTGACCAAACCGGTTATTTTAACAGGTAGTCAGCTCCCTATCGGAATGTTGCGCACCGACGGAAAGGAAAACTTAATTACAGCGATAGAAATAGCGGCAGCCAAGCATACCGACGGGACACCTATCGTTCCGGAGGTATGTATCTTTTTCGATAACTTGTTAATGAGAGGAAACCGGACTACTAAAATCAATGTAGAGCATTTCGATGCGTTCAAATCATATAACTATCCGATACTGGCGAATGCGGGTATCCATATCAACTATATAGAAGACCGTATCCGTAAACCGGACTATTCCATTCCGCTCAAACCTCATTATCTATTCGATACAAATGTCATCGTGTTAACCCTTTTCCCCGGCATTCAAGAAAATTTAGTTTCACAAATATTGAATGTACCCGGTTTAAAAGCAGTGGTATTAAAAACATTCGGTTCGGGAAATGCACCACAAAAAGAGTGGCTTGTGCGGCTTTTGAAAGATGCGGTAAAAAGAGGCTTGGTCATCGTCAACATTAGTCAATGTCTGGCAGGAGCGGTAGAGATGGAACGCTACGAAACCGGAATTCACTTGTTAGAAGCCGGAATTGTAAGTGGACATGACAGTACGGTAGAATCGGCTATCACAAAGCTGATGTTTTTACTAGGACATGGCATGAGCCCGCAAGAAGTACGCTACAGAATGAATAATCCTATCTGCGGCGAAATAACTTTGTAAATTATGTGAACTTTCCATTTTGAGCGTTGTTATTTATTATATACTAACTAACAATTCACCATGATGGACAAGCAAAAAACAGTAACCGAGCAAGGGAGCAAAGCGGCTCCCTCCGAATTCTACATCAAAATTACTGCAGAAGGGCCTTATTTGGTATATGGACATCCTGCCATTAATCAAGAAATCATATCGCCGAATGAAGAAGGCTCTTCGTGGGTATATCGCCAGGGAGTTAGCTTCGACAATTCCGCAGAACCTGTTGCTCTTTGCCGTTGCGGCAGGTCTAAAAACAAGCCTTTTTGCGATGGTTCGCATCAACATGCCCAATGGAATCCCAAAGAAACAAGTGACAAACGTCCGCTTTTAGAAGATGCGGAAGAGTTGGAAGGTCCGGAAATGATACTTGCCGATAATGAAAAGTATTGTGCCTTCGCCCGTTTCTGTGATGCATACGGGAGAGTTTGGAATCTTGTGGAAAAAGCCCGTACCGAAGAAGAAAAAGAATTGGTACGTCACGAAGTTGGGCACTGCCCTGCCGGACGTCTGGTACTTTATGAAAAAGAATCGGGTAAGGTATATGAACCTCCTTTCGAACCTTCTATCGGCATTATTGAAGACCCTGGTATAAAGGTTAGCGGTCCGATTTGGGTAAAGGGAGGTATACGCATTGAAAGCGCCGACGGAAAGAATTACGAAATCCGAAACCGTGTCACGCTATGCCGGTGCGGAGAATCAATGAATAAACCTTTCTGCGATGGAACGCACGCTTCCTGCCATTTCAAAGACGGTATTCCTATCAAAGAAAACGGAAAAGAATGGTAAAATAAAAAGGACGTTCAAAACCTGATCAAAACAATAGATAGCTCTGTAGGGAAGGTAACTTCCTTTATCAGCAATAAAAAAGAACCCCGTCAAACTCTCTCTTTTTTTGAGTGGTGACAGGGTTCTTTTAGACTTATCGGTTATATGCTTCAATTCATTCACTTACGCACCACGTTAATACAAAGTCCTTTTCCAGCTGATAAGAAATGGTATAGCTACGTCTTTCTACTGTTTTGTATTCGTTAGCCTGCATCTGTCCCTCTTGCTTAACAGAAAAAGGTAAAATACGAAGATGTTCTTTCAAATCAACTTCTTCCTGCCCCAGCAGTTTATACAATGTCTCTTTAGCGCTCCAATGTAAAAGAAGAGCATACACTTCATCCCCCTCCGCTTTCTCATCCTCACGCATAAAACGTCCTTTCACCCGCAACACTTTGGTTGCATATTGTTCTATATCAATTCCTACTTCATAACAGGGATGAAACGCCACCGCCACATAACCACTGGTATGGGAAATGCTGATATGGTACGAATTATCTTTCAGATAGGGTTTACCGGAAGAAGTATATGCAATTTCATGTTCCTCTCCTAATAGAAAAAAGAGCAACACCCTAACGGCAAGCCACTCTTTACGACGATTTTCATGGGAGAAACGTTGCATGGCCTCCTGTAAATAGTTACCGCCATGCGGAATAAGCAAAGACAACTCTTCAAGGGTTTCATCCGTCTTCCAGATACCCCAACAAAGTTCATCTCTATATATTCTATAGACAGGCATCTGGCTCAGGCGTTATTCGCTTTTCCCGTATTTTCTCCGGAAGCGTCATCTTTCAGGATTACTAATTTGATTTTCAGAATACGACGGGCATCCATTTCCAGCACTTCAAAAGAGTAATTTTTAAATATCAGTTTCTCATGCAATTTCGGAAACTCTCCTTTTATCTCCAGCAATAACCCGGCCAAGGTATCAGCTTCACCGGCAATGGAATCAAATTCCACTCCATCCATCTTCAATACCTTATAAAAATCACTCAAAAGAGTTTTGCCTTCAAAAATATAAGTTTGTTCATCCAATTTCACGTACGGACGTTCTTCGTCATCGTATTCATCATGAATCTCACCAACAATCTCCTCTATAATATCCTCCATGGTAACCAATCCGGATGTTCCACCGAACTCGTCCACAACAATGGCTATATGAACTTTATTAGCCTGGAAATCGCGTAGCAGGTCATCAATCATTTTTGTTTCCGGTACAAAATAAGGCGGACGAATCAGCGATTGCCAACGAAAGTTATTGCCTTTATTCAAGTGCGGAAGCAAATCCTTTATATACAACACTCCTTTTATATTATCTCTTGAGCCTGAATAAACGGGAATACGGGAGTATGCATTCTCGATAATACATTGCAATACCTCCTGATAAGTGGCTTTTACATCCAAATCGACCATATCCATTCGGGGAGTCATCACTTCTTTTGCCGTCTCATCTCCAAAGCGGATAATACCTTTTAGCATATTCTGTTCTTCGGATATATCATTTTTATCGGTCAATTCCAAAGCCTGGGATAGTTCGTCGACCGAAATATTATAATTTTCCTTTGCTACCATCCTGTTGGCAATCACTGTAGAATGTACCAACAAGGAAGATATAGGATAAAAAAGTCTCCTGAAAAACAAAATTCCCGATGCAGCCATCCGACAAAACTTCAGCGTATGCTGTGCCGAATAAATCTTAGGCATAATTTCACCAAACAACAGCAATAAGAAAGTAAGGATAACCGTAATAATCAGAAACTCCAGAATCACAGAATTCCCGAAGTTTATCACATTGGCAAAAAAGTAATTGCACAACATGATAATCGTCACATTTACAAAATTATTCGTGATGAGAATAGTAGCCAGCAAACGCTCCGAATCTTCTAAAAGAAGCTGTATTTTTTTATCACTGGCCGTATTGCCCTGTTCTATTTCATTCTTATCATTCGGATTCAAAGAAAAAAAAGCAATCTCCGATGCGGAAACAAAACCCGATACCAATAAAAGAAAAGCTGCAAAGAGGATAGCAACCACTGCTCCAAAATCTGGAGGCGTCACTGTTATACCATCAAATAAACCTGCCAACTGGCATAAAAACGAATCAGAATCCAAGTATTTACAATTTAGTTAAACAATCTATTTCATATTTCTTGTCCGAAACATTTTCCATATGACCTGCAAACATGGAAGCAACTCGAAAACGCCGGACAAGAAATCAGCTCATTTAAAAGGGTAAATCATCCGGAGAATCATTACTTGCAGCAGTAGCTTGCGGCGCCTGCTGTGGTACTGCTTGCTGAGAAGGAGCAGCAGTACCTCTAGGAGATAACATCTCCATATTATCCGCAATAATTTCTACCGTATAACGCTTTTGTCCGTTCTGGTCGTCATAACTGCGTGGTCTCAATTTACCTTCAATATACAACCGGTCTCCTTTATGAACATATTTATCAGCAATATCAGCCAAGCCGCGCCATAATACAATATTATGCCAATCGGTCCGGTCGGGTACCTGTGTACCATTTTGCAACGTATAACCTCTTTCAGTGGTAGCTAAAGGAAAAGTAGCCACAGCTACACCGGTATCTAAATGTCTTACTTCAGGGTCCCTGCCGACATTACCTATTAATATTACTTTATTTACTGACATATTCTTACAATTAATCAATTTCGTGCCTCAAAGATAATGGTATTTGTTATAGAACACAAAAAAACTTCCAAATAATTCAAAAAATACTTCTATCCCACGCTTTAACCTCTAAGCGATTTATGCGGTTGGCAACTGCATTCACTCCTCCATTACCTGATAGTTTTACCGATAAAACTTCAGTTATATGACTCCTTCTCCCTCTAAAAATTGATGTATCAAACGGGGTACTGCATACCGCTCCAACTCTGTAACGGGAATTTTTATAAATCCGGAAAAAGACCGGGTGTCTTCCGGAAGAGTAACTTCATAAAAATTCGCATAAATAATGCGATGCGAAAGCACATGCTTCACTCCACGCCTTACACTGCGAAAAACCGGTTTCTCACCATCGGCAAAAAAAGTACGAAGTTTATCATCGGCATAGAACTCCTCCTCCTTCAAATCGCATGCCGTTTCCAACAAGGGAAGTTCATACAAATTCTTCCAGATATCCTTACCATCCCGCCTACTTATAAAGGTGAACGCGCCCGCGCGAACATATATATAATTAAAATATCGGTTGGTTACTTTCGTCTTATGCTGTTTCACCGGCAAAAGCTCTACCTGCCCATTTTTTCGAGCCATGCAACTTTCTGCCAAAGGGCAAAACATGCAATTGGGGGAAGCCGGTGTACATTGCAAAGCTCCAAAATCCATAATAGCCTGATTGTAGAGTCCCGGACGCTGCTTATCGAGCAATTCCTGCGACAAAGCCGCAAACAGTTTAACGCCTTCCCTACTGTCAATCGGCGTATCAATACCCATCCAACGGGAAAGCACACGGTATACATTCCCATCTACCACCGCATAAGGAAGATGGTATGCAAACGAACAGATAGCAGCTGCAGTATAATCACCTACCCCCTTCAATGCCCGTACCCCTTCGTACGTTTTAGGAAATTCACCCGCCGCCGCAATACTTTTAGCCGCTTCATGCAGATTACGGGCTCTCGAATAATACCCCAACCCTTGCCACAATTTCATTACTTCGTCCTCTTCTGCAGCAGCTAGCATCTCCACTTTAGGATAATGCTCCATGAAGCGCATAAAATATTCGTATCCCTGCACAACTCTCGTTTGCTGCAAAATAATCTCCGAAATCCAAATGCGATACGGGTCATCCGTGTTCCTCCAAGGTAAATCACGTTTATTTAATTCGTACCAATCAATCAATATATTGCCAAAATTTTCTGCCATTCGTCAAGTTTATACCGTTTTGAAGTGCAAAAGTAGCCAAGAAAGCGATATCAAGAACGTTTTTTTTCAAAAATGTTCTGAATATATTTTCGAGAGAGGAATAAAAGCTATATATTTGCAGACCAAAAAATTAAGAACAAACGTATAACAATAATTACTATCAAAAATGACTAAAGCTGATATTGTAAACGAAATTTCAAAAAGAACCGGTGTTGATAAAGCCACAGTTCTTACAACCGTTGAAGCTTTTATGGACTCCGTAAAAGATTCATTGTCAAAAGAAGACAACGTATATCTTCGTGGATTCGGTAGTTTCATAGTTAAGAAAAGAGCGCAAAAGACGGCTCGTAACATCTCTAAAAACACTACCATTATTATACCTGAGCACAATGTTCCGGCTTTTAAACCGGCAAAAACTTTCACTATTCAGGTAAAGAAATAATAAACAAGAGTATTAACCTAATAAAATGTTGAAGCTATGCCAAGCGGAAAGAAAAAGAAAAGACATAAAATGTCTACTCACAAGCGTAAAAAAAGACTAAGAAAGAACAGACATAAAAGTAAATAAATCTTTTTAGTCTGTTACGACTGAAATAAAGAACAAACTTGCAAAGCAAAAAGTCTTTCGGGTTTGTTCTTTGTTTAATCTGAGGTTTTTATTAAATAACAGAAAATGACTAGCGAATTAGTAGTAGACGTACAACCCAAGGACATTTCCATCGCTCTTCTCGAAGATAAGAATTTGGTGGAATTCCAGCAAGAAGGAAGAAGTGCTTCCTTTGCTGTGGGCAACATCTATTTAGGCCGTATCAAGAAATTGATGCCAGGCTTGAATGCATGTTTTGTGGATGTCGGTTATGAACGCGATGCATTCCTGCATTATTTGGATTTAGGACCTCAATTTCACTCTTATCAAAAGTATCTGAAACAAGTTTTAAGCGACCGCAAAAAACTGTATCCTATTTCTAAAGCAACCTCACTTCCCGATATAGATAAGGAAGGAAGCATTTCCAACGTACTCCAGACCGGACAAGAAGTGATGGTGCAAATCGTTAAGGAACCTATCTCTACCAAAGGGCCAAGACTGACATGTGAATTGTCATTCGCCGGAAGATATCTTGTATTGATGCCCTTTAATGATAAGGTTTCTGTTTCACAAAAGATTAAATCAAGTGAAGAACGGGCTCGCCTCAAGCAATTGCTACAAAGTATCAAACCGAAAAATTTCGGTATCATTGTACGCACGGTAGCCGAAGGCAAAAGAGTAGCCGAACTTGATGCGGAACTTAAAGTACTGTTGAGACATTGGGAAGAAAGTATAACAAAGGTACAAAAAGCTACCAAACTTCCGGAATTGGTATACGAAGAAACCAGCCGTACGGTAGCATTATTGCGTGATTTGTTCAGCCCGTCGTTCGAAAACATTTATATCAACGACGAATCGGTGTTTAATGAGGTAAAAGATTATGTAACCCTCATTGCCCCTGACAGGCAAAACATCGTAAAACTGTATACAGGCAAACTTCCCATCTTTGATAATTTTGCCATCACCAAGCAGATAAAATCGTCATTCGGTAAAACCATTTCTTACAAAAACGGAGCTTATTTAATTATCGAACACACGGAAGCGCTCCATGTGGTAGATGTAAATAGTGGAAATCGCTCCAAATCGAATACCGGACAAGAGGCCAATGCACTTGACGTAAATCTGGGAGCTGCCGACGAACTGGCACGCCAACTTCGTTTACGTGATATGGGCGGAATTATTGTGGTAGATTTCATTGATATGAATTTAGCGGAGAACCGGCAAAAGCTCTATGAACGCATGTGCCAAAACATGCAAAAAGACAGGGCTAAACACAACATCCTGCCGCTAAGCAAATTCGGACTGATGCAAATCACCCGTCAACGGGTACGTCCTGCAATGGATGTGAATACGGCCGAAACATGCCCTACCTGTTTCGGGAAAGGCACTATCAAACCATCCATTCTTTTCACAGATACATTGGAGAGTAAAATTGATTACTTAGTCAATAAGCTAGGAATGAAAAAGTTCACCCTGCACATCCATCCGTATGTAGCAGCCTATGTCAATCAAGGACTCTTCTCCTTGAAACGCCAATGGCAAATGAAATACGGATTCGGAATAAAGGTTATTCCAAGTCAAAAGCTCGCCTTCCTACAATATGAGTTCTACGACTCGAAAGGCGAAGAGATAGACATGAAGGAAGAAATCGAAATCAAGTAAAACAATAAAAGAGGCTGTATAAATCAAATACAACCTCTTTTTGTTTTATCAACTAAAATTCAATTCTTCATCCTCGCAAGCTTTTCACTTTCAATTGAATAGTATTTTCAATTTTCCACTTTCAACTTTGACTCCACTTTAAAAAGTGGATTAACTTTAAATTAAACATATGCCTTGGAAAGT
>ERZ839767.2609-NODE-2609-length-22966-cov-19.044826_pt1 | contig 22966 bp, 21 predicted proteins | sample MGYA00519879_ERZ839767 | MGnify/ENA primary metagenome ERZ839767 (study PRJEB31850, sample SAMEA3708852) | human gut metagenome | biome: human gut; feature: human-associated habitat; material: faeces | place: China | collected 2014 ... | reverse complement strand
GGCGAGGAAATCGTGGATGCTGATATCGCACAGCAGATGGAGACGAAGTAATGAGTGAAAAGACAGCGGTAACAACAAGAGAAAAATGGGTCGATGATGTGAAAGTCATTGCCTGTATACTGGTCGTATTGGGACATTTTTTCCAGAGCATGATTAAAGCAAATATTCTGCCGGAAAATGACTTGTATAAGTGGTTTAATACGACAATCTATTACTTCCATGTGCCGCTGTTCTTTATCTGTAGCGGATACCTTTATCAGAAGTACAGCAAATAAATGGCTTTAAAAGCTGGAAAAGAATGTGGCGAAGAAGGCACTGGCGCTTGGTGTGCCGTATCTGACTTTCTCGACAGCCACATGGATATTGAAAACAATGTTCTCCGGAAGTGTGAATGATCAGATTGGTGGTTTGGGTGATACGTTGTTGCTTCATCCTACTGCGTCGTATTGGTATTTGTATGCATTATTCTTTATTTTCCTGGTTACACCGACTTTTTCTACTGCGAAGATGGCTTCGATAGGTTTGATAGCTGCAGTAGCCGTCAAGGCCTATATTTTAACGGGGGAGGGTACGGGAATATATGCCGTATCGACCGTCCTCGCAAACGAGATTTGGTTTGTGCTGGGAATGAGCATCTGTGTATTTGATGTTCAGATACGAGGAAAGAAATTGCAAGGAACAGTGATTAGTTTGCTGTTCTTGGGGCTAAGTGTAGCGGTATATATGGCCGACATTCAAAACTCGACTGTGTCATTCGTACTTGGCTTGATGGCTTGTGCAGCGGTGCTTTTGTTGGTTGCTAGCTTTGAAGAAAGATTCAGAAAAGCAATGAAATTTCTTGCAAAGTATACTATGCCGATATTTTTGATGCATACGCTGTTTGCAGCACCATTTAGGTCTGTGCTGCTGAAGATAGGCGTTACGAATACGGTGATTCATGTGGTACTGGGACTGGGGATCAGTTTTGCAGGACCGATTGTTGCGGCATGGATTGTGGAAAAAACAAAGTGGCTGGAGTTTTTCCTGTATCCTAATAAATTTTTGGAAAGGGCAAAATCGAAATGAATGTTAAAGATAAAATAAAGGGAATGCTTGGATGGTTGCAGGTAAAGAGGTTTGGTGTAACAGCAGGACAAGGCGTTTACATCGGAAAAAACTGTAGCTTAAAAGGCAAAGAGCATATTACGTTAGAGGATGCTGTAACTGTACGGCCGTATGCCCAGATTTGGTCGGTGGAGGGTACAGTAAGAATTGGACGATGCTCTGAAATTGGAGAGCGTTGCAGGATTTCTATTGCAAACTCCTTAAATATAGGGGAAAAGGTATTACTGTCGCCTAATGTTTATATAACGGACTGTGATCATGAGTACCGCGATATCGAAGTTTCTGTGATTGACCAAGGTATTGTTCAAGAAGGACAGACTGTGACCATCGGAGATGGTTCTTATATTGGCATCAATGCAGTGATTGTAGGCAATGTCAGAATTGAAAAGCATTGTGTGATTGGAGCTAATTCGGTTGTCACGAAGGATGTGCCGGATTACTGCGTCGCAGTGGGAAGCCCGGCGAGAGTGATAAAAAAGATATGAAAATGTTGTTGCGCTTTGCAGGTGTATGTGGATAAAAACGGCAGAGAGAGCCATATAATTCATGGAAACAAATTTTGCCTGCATTGGTTTGGAAAATATAAATGAAAGATTATTTAAAATTGTAGAAGCGAAAGTTTGTAATAAAGTTATTGTAAGAGCAGACGTCGTTTCTTGTGAATCATAATTGGAGGATTGTATTGATGAGAAAAGGCGTCGTATCAGTTGTTTTACCGGTTTATAATGTTGAAAAGTATCTCAGTAGATGCTTGGAAAGTGTCGTAAATCAAAGCTACAGAAAGTTGGAAATCATCTTGGTTGATGATGAATCTCCAGATAAATGTCCAGAAATCTGTGATAAGTGGGCAGCGAAAGATAGTAGAATAAAGGTTATCCACAAAAAGAATGGCGGCCTTGGATATGCGCGTAATACGGGAATTGAAAATGCAACAGGCGAGTACATTTGCTTTGTTGATAGTGACGATTATATTGCATCTGATACTATTGAAAAAGCATATAAAAGTGGAATTGAGTCAAAAGCGGACATCGTCTATTATGGATATAATATTGTCGACTCAGATGGTAAAGTTACACAAGTGTTTAAACCTGAAATTGATAAGTTGATCTATACGGGAAGAGAAGTCACAGATATTATTTTTCCAGAGTTGATATCTCCAGATTATTCTAAAGAGAAGAAAATGAACTTAATGCTGAGTGCATGTACAGCATTATTCTCAATGAAATTAATAAACGGTACAAATTGGAGGTTTGTATCGGAAAGAGACATCATTTCAGAAGATGTATATTCTTTGACAAGACTCTTTGGAAATGTCACTTGTGTATCTGTTGTTCCGGAAGCATTTTATTTTTATTGCCAAAATAACATGTCATTAACAAGAGCGTATCGAAAAGATAGATATGAGAAAATAAAAGATTTTTATGATCAAACAATTCTCTTATGTCAGAACTTAGATTTTCCAGAAGTAGTGAAAACGCGGTTTTCGAGTGTTTATCTTGCTTTTGTGATTGCAGCCTTAAAAATGATAGTTTTATCAGAAGAGAGTACAACAGAAAAACTGAGTCATATTAAAGCTATCGAAAAAGATACTCATTTAAAGACGGTGCTTGGAAAAGTTGATCCGAAAATTGAAAGTAAAAGCAGAAATTTGATACGGTTGACTGTGCTAAACCAAAATACATTGCTATGTTATCTAATGCTAGTATTCAAATATAAACGTTGTTAAAAAGGAGAACAATAATTGAAGATGACATTTTCAATAAAACGCAAAAATTCCCAAAAGACGAGTTTGATATATATTATATTGTTTTTGCTTGTGTTTATGAATAAATTAACAAATATTTATATTTTTTCAAAAATGTCACTTTTGGATACGTTTATCAATGTAATACAAATTCCTTTATATTTTGGATTGATTTATATTATTGCTCAAAAGTCATATTCCCTAAAAGAGTTGTGCTCCTTTTCAACAGTGGGAGTGTTATTACTTATTGGTTATATTGTTAGTGGGCAAGCAGCATATTTTAGGGGGTTCTTATTAGTAATAGCAGTAAAAAATATACCCTATAGAAGAATATTAACTGTATGCAGAAAGGCTTTAACAATTATATTGGGGATGGGGTTCTTTTTGTATCTTCTGGGAATATCTGATGCGGGAATTCAAAGAAGAGGTGCTAGCGGATGGGGATTTGGGCATCCTAATATAACAGCACAGTTAATAATGCTGATTATGTTGTTATGGGCTTCTGAAAAGTCTAATAAATTAAAAACAATTCATTATTTGTGCATTGAATTTATTGGATTATTGACCTATATAATGACGGGAAGTAAAACGTCTACGATTGTAATTTGCTTGATTCCATTTATAATGCAATTTAGCGAGAAAATAGCAAGCCGAGCGTGGTATAGTAAAATTCCAAAGTTTCTAATGACGTATAGTCAATTATTAATAATGATGTTTACATATCTGTCTGCAAAGCTTCTTGAAACAAGTAATATATTAAAAAAGCTTGATTTAATTTTCACTAACAGGCTTTTTTTGAATTATTATGTTTTGAATAAATTTGGAATAAAGTTATTTGGTCAAAATGTAACTTTAAGAGATAATTCGGGGACTATCTATAATAATATTCATGGATGGTATAATTGGAGCGTTACATGCGACTGTAGTTATATGACTGCGTTATTGGTTATGGGGTTAATTCCAACAATAATCGTGTTAATTGGTTATATTCTACTTATGAAAAAAGCAATTAAACACCATAATTATATGATAGTGTCGATTGCATTATTACTTGCAATTTATTCTTTTTGTGAATCGCAAATGCTCGAAATTTATAGTAGCTTTGTTTATTTCTATTTAATTGCAGATGATGCGCCTTTGGATAAGTGTAGGAACGAAGGAGGAACATAAAAGTGAAAGTATGTATTTTGTCGATGCAACGGGTTGGTAATATGGGGTCCCTACTTCAATCGTATGCGCTGAAGACAACAATTGAAAGACTCGGTCATCAAGTGGAATTTATAGATATTGAAAAAAGAGAAGATGACTATAAACTGTTGGGTGATTATAAACAGAAGTATGATAAAGAAAAAGAAACGACAGGCCTGATTGGAAAAATAAAGAAAACGGATAGATATACACTGAACCGTCTAAGAATAAAAAAGAAGAGCATAGACCAGGAAAATGTCTTTGAACAATTTCGTCAAAAAGAACTTTTTATTGATAGAAGAAGCTCGAAATATGATGTATGCGTTATTGGTAGTGATGAGGTTTTTAATTGCTTGAATTCTGGCGCATGGGGATTTACTTCACAGTTGTTTGGTAATGTTTCCAATGCGGATAAGGTTATTACATATGCGGCTTCATGTGGATCAACAAAGTATCAAGAACTTCCACAAAGTGTGGCGGATAAAATTAGAAGTTCCTTTGACAGAGTTTCCGCGTTTTCTGTGCGGGATAACAATACACACAGATTTGTTGAAAACTTGACAAAAAAAACGGTAGTTGATAGTCTGGACCCTGTTTTAATTTATAATTTTGATAAAGAAGTAGAAGTGGCAATTCTTCCTGAACTTCCGGCACATTATTGTGTGGTATATTCCTATTATAATCGAATTCACACAAAAAAAGAAATTGAAGCAATTGAAACTTTCTGTAAAGAACACAATTTAACACCTGTTGCAATCGGAGCACCGCAGTTTTGGGTAAAGAATTATGCTGTTTGTGATCCGTTTCAGTGTTTGAAAATTTTCCAGCAGGCAGATTTTGTGATTACAGATACATTCCATGGAACAATTTTCTCGACAAAATATGCAAAGAGATTTGCAGTATTAGCAAGAGATAGTAATAAAAATAAGTTGCTTGATCTGGTTGATAAAATCTGTATGAAAGCACATTTAATGGATAGCATCGAAGAATTGGATGCTAAATATGGTATTGCAAAGAACAAAGCGGAGTTCAATGATTGCATAAAAAAGGAACAAGAAAAGTCGCTGCAATATTTGCAGAATAACATATAAAAGAAGATTGTAGGTGGATAAATGAAGAAATTTTTATTTGTCGGAGGTACAAACGGAAATACTGGACCGGCAAACGTAAATAAAGGTATTGTAGCTAACTTGTCAGACGCTTTTTGCATTGCGGATAGTATAAATAAGGTCAAAAAATATATAGATGCATTCATAGGTGTAGTACGTTGCAAAGTGATAGTCGTTTCAGGAATGTCTAAAGTAGGAGTGTATGCTATTAAGTTGGCTAAACTGTTAAACAAAAAAACAGTTTACATTATGCACGGCTGTTATGAAATGGAATGTGCATTAAATGAATCAGTGGTAAACGAGAACAGCCTGCAGATGGAGCAATATATTCTTCATTCTGTCGATTTACTACTTCCGGTATCAGAACGATATAGCCAGATAATCCAAGAAAAATATCCGTTCTGCAAAGGGAAAACAGCCCACTTACATAATGGTGTAGAAAAAATAAATTTAGAACACGGGGAAGTGCAGCGGGAGAAAGGAAGAATAATAGCGGTAGGTGGAGATAGAAAGCTCAAGAACAATATTACCGTAGCCAGGGCGATGACAAAATTGGGGGCGGATAGAGTTCTAACAGTCTATGGACATTTATACAATCCGAAGAATTTACCTCAAGGAAAAAATATTGAGTTCAAGGGACTGGTTCCGCAAACACAGCTGTATGAAGAAATGCAAAAAAGTGAGTTGTACATTTTGAACTCTGTTTATGAGCCTTTTGCACTTTCTGTTTATGACGCATTGCTTTGTGGATGTAGCGTTCTTATCACAAATGTAGCCGGGGCATTAGAACTATTAAATGTAACGGAACACGATGTTATCTTTGACCCAATGGATGAAAATGAGATTGCGAACAAAATAGACTATCTTCTTGAGAATCCGAATAATACAAGGCTGATGAGCAGTTTGGATTTTAACAAAATTTCGTACAAAGCTGAAGTGGAAAAACTTGAAAATTACTGTAACCAGCTGTGTGATTGAAAACAAGAAGAGTTGTGGGTATGAGAAAATGAGAACTGTGTGTAGGGAAAATTCCTGTACAGGATGTATGGCCTGTACTGGAAAGTGTAAGAAAAATGCAATATCAATCAAAGATAGTATGCTAGCATATAATGCAGCTATTGATGAAGATAAGTGCGTTAACTGCGGGATGTGCGAGAAAGTATGTCCAAATAATCAAGCAGTAGAGAAGAGAAAGCCTATCGATTGGAAAGAAGGGTGGGCTTCTGAAAATATTAGAGGTCGTGCGTCATCGGGCGGCGCAGCATCGGCTATGATGAAGTATTTTGTGGATAATGGTGGCTATGTGGCAGCCTGCATTTTCAAACAAGGTGAATTTGTCTTTGAAATTACAAATAGGGTTGAGAAACTGATTGATTTTGCAGGTTCTAAATATGTGAAGAGTAATCCTGTTGGAATTTACGCCAAAGTCATAGAAAAATTAAAGGATGGGGAAAAGGTCTTATTTATAGGATTACCCTGCCATGTGGCAGCAGTGAAGAATTCGACAGCAATATTGCCATCAGAAATGAGAGATAATCTGTATACGATTGATTTAATCTGTCATGGAAGCCCCTCTCCGCATATATTGAATATGGCTTTAGAGGAAAAGGGAATTGACATAAAGAAACTAACGCAGATTCGGTTTAGAAATAAAACGGACTTTGGACTTTCATCTCAAGATGCTGGACATGTATATAAGACGTTGACCCCTGCAGGCGTTCAAGATATGTATACATACGCTTTCTTGACATCTTTGGATTATACGGAAAATTGCTATTCTTGCCAGTATGCCACAATAGAGCGAGTGGCAGATGTAACAATTGGTGATTCTTGGGGAAGTGATTTACCACAGAAGGAGCAAGGAAGAGGTGTTTCTTTGCTGCTATGCCAGACTGATAAAGGGGCAAACCTTGTGAAAAATTCTGGAATGCAATTAAAAGAGGTCGATATAGATAAAGCAATCGATGCAAATCACCAGTTAAGGCATCCATCTGTTGCACCGGATATCCGCGAAGCCTTTTTTGCCGGTTTGGACAAGGGATTTTATAAATCTCTTTCGAAGTGTGCTCCAAAAGTATACTATAAGCAAAAAGTAAAAGAAATTCTGATAAAGACAAAAATCATTCGGGGGGGGGCAAAAGCAATAGAGTATAAAATCAGTTTTCGATAAATCGGAACGATATAGTAGTTGTAGACTAAATTGGTAGTCTAAATGGAGGAGGATGATGGCAGCATATTGCCATACGAATACAAAATGCAAAAATCACTAGCAAAAAATTCAATATACAACATTATATATACGATTGCAAATATTTTATTTCCATTTGTGACATCAATCTATGTTTCGAGAATTCTTCTCCCGGTTGGTGTCGGAAAGGTTGCATCGGCTCAAAATATTGCATCGTACTTTGTAACGCTTGCAGCATTGGGACTACCATCGTATGGTGTTCGTGAATTTGCAAAGGTTCGGGACAATAAAGCAGAAAGAGATAAATTGTTCACGGAACTTCTATTGCTGAATATCATTTCGACAACTTTAGCTGTAGTAGGTTTCTTTGTGCTTGTATTTGTAAATGCAGGCTTTAACGGTGAGTGGGCATTGTATGGCGCGTGTGGGTTAGCTATATTTTTCAATTATTTGAACATCGACTGGATGTATAAAGGACTGGAAGAGTATGGTTATATCACAGGTAGAAGTCTGGCAATAAAGGGTATCTCGTTACTGGCGCTGTTTTTATTTGTTAAGACAAGACAGGATTATGTAGCTTACGCATTGATTTCAAGCCTTGCAACGGGAGGCAACTATGTTTTCAATGTGATACATGCAAAGAAATTTGTAAAAATACAACTTTCGGGCATTAAGCTTATAAAACATCTGAAACCAGTACTTTTAATTGCCTGCATTATATTTTTATCAAGCATCTACAACAAAATTGACGTGACAATGCTGAATATGATGGCAACAGATGAATCCGTTGGTTATTATTCTTACGCACAAAAAACTGTTAACATGGTTCTTACAATGGCGAATGCAGTAACGGCTGCACTTCTTCCAAGGCTAAGTTATTATTACGAGAATGATAGAGAGGGATTCTACCGCCTATTGGATAAAGGGTTCCAGATTCTATGTTTGATGACTCTCCCATTAGCATTCGGTATGGCGTTAGTAGCGGAGCAGACTGTGCAGTTTCTCTATGGAGAAGCATTTGCTCCAGCAGCCTTGACAATTCAGCTGATGTGTCCGCTGATTCTGATCAAAGGATTTGGGGATTTGTTCTGCTATCAGCTTGTTTATAGTACGAAGAGTGAGAAAATTATTCTTCCGGCAGCTACATCTGCATCCATAATCAATGTCATTACAAATGCAGCATTGATTCCATCACTTTTACAAAATGGTGCAGTTGTGGCATCTGTTATCAGTGAGTTTGTGACAAATGCCATTCAGTTTATTTACATGAAGAAAAAAGTGAAGTTCAATGTCAATTGGAAATCACTCATAACGGGGACTTTTAGCACAGCAGTGATGTCTGTATGTGTTCTTGGACTCATGTTGCTGAAGTTGCCTAATACGATTGGACTTATCGTCGAAGTGGGATGTGGAGCTTTAGTCTACATTGCAATTAATCTAATGATGAAAAACGCTTTGATGTTTGAAATGATTCAAAAGATTAAAATGAAATTATTGCATAAAGCGTGATTTATAATGTAGATACAGGGGAGATAACATGGAAAAAGACAGTGCGGTGATGCAAAACACAAATTACAAATTACTTGATTTAATGAAATTTATCTGTGCATTTCTTGTAATAGGGATACATACAAGACCATTTCAGGCCGTCAGTGATGTGGCTGATAAGCTGTTTTATTATGATATTTCAAATTATGCAGTTCCATTCTTTTATGCTTGCACAGGATATTTTTTGATTGTTAAACAACAAAATAAGAGTGTGTATGAAAAAATATGCTTCCGGGTAAAGAAGGTTTTGCGACTGTATGTGATTTGGTCGATTATTTATCTGCCATTGACATTCTGCGGATGGGTTATAGAGGGAAATAGAGAACCTGTATATTTGCTCTGTTGCCTTAGAAATTTTATTCTCGTAGGCGATAATTTCTATTCATGGGCATTATGGTATCTGAATGGACTGATTTTTGCATTGATTTTCATTGATTTGCTGCTAAGAAAGTTCTCAATAAAGCAAATCATGAAATTTGGAAGTGTAATGTATGTATTTGGAATTATTTTGACAATGTTCGAAGGGCATTTAGATAAACTTCCGATGATAGTTTCTGCTGCGGTTAAATTGTATTTTGCCGTATTTGTGACAACAAGAAATGGCCTTTTTCAGTCCTTAGTATTTGTTTCAATTGGAATGCTGGTAGCAGAAATAGAAAAGCTTGGAAAACTCCGTATAAGTAGCGGTAGTATAATAGCAGCTGCATTAATGTATCTTATAAAGATAGCAACAAGCTTAATCGGTGGGGGACAGTACTTCTCGAAGATACTGGATCTCCCGACATTTTTCTTCTTGTTTGCAGTTGTAATTTTAGCATGCAAGAAGATTGATTTGAATGGAAAATTCTACGTGCGTCTGAGAAATTGGAGCGAAGCAATTTATTTTGTACATATGTACTTTGTGGCTTTGTGTGCACTGGTATTATATAAAAGTGATTACCACAACTTCAAAACCTTTTTTATTGCCGCCAGTGGTTCGTTTATAATTTCATGGCTCACTTCTCTTTATAAAGAACGAAAAAATAGATTCGAGTAGTCAAGCTACAGGAAGAAATCAAAAGTCCATAGTATCTGGAGGTAACAGGTGTCAGGTACACTTACAATTTTCTTACATTTGAATTGATTACTGATAAAACATAACTCATGGATTCAGGAACAAACAGAAATATTCTACTGTTCGTTCCTGAATGATCTATAGTAATTGCATAAATGTATGTCTACGAATATTGATAATATTGAAAATATCAGACTGTAAAACAAATTGTATTTGACGAAACATAACTTTTAGGGTATGATAATCACAAGCATTTTATATTTCTATTTTTCTTTACGGCACGCAGCCGTATCTATATGATTCAAACCGCGTTCGCGGACTTAGAAATTTCCAATGCAAATTAAATAAGAGAGGGGCAGAGGAGGGTTCTGAGGAAGCGAAGCAGAGGATCCTTCTCTCGAAAGACAGGAGGATTTTATATGAGTAATGTAAAAGCAGCGAAGGATTACAAAGATCGCTTATTTCGGATGATCTTTAATGACAAGGAGAAATTATTAGAGCTTTATAATGCGATGAATGGTTCGGATTATAAAGATGCCAGTGAGCTACAGGTGGTGACGCTGGAGAACGCGATCTATTTGTCAATGAAAAATGATGTAGCTTATGTGCTGCATGATGAACTGTTTTTGTTTGAGCAGCAGTCTACAAAAAATGCAAATATGCCGTTACGCTGTCTGTTTTATGCAAGTGACACGTATTCGGTATTGGTGAAGGATAAGAATATTTATGGTACGAAGATGCTTCCGCTTCCATCACCTACGTTTGTAGTGTTTTATAATGGAAAACAGAAGATGGATGAGGAAGGGGAACTGAGACTTTCGGATGCTTTTGTAAAAAAGCAGGCGATTCCGAATCTGGAAGTGATCGTAAAAGTGAAAAATATCAATATGGGAAACAGCCGGGAACTTTTCGAAAAATGCAGACCGATGCGGGATTATATGATCTTTGTGGATAAGGTAAGAAGGTATTCACAGGAACAACCGTTGGAAGACGCAGTGGAACGGACAATCCGGGAGTGCATGGAAGAAGACGTGATGGCTGATTTCCTGAAAAGGAACAGGGCGGAGGTTGTGAAGATGTGTCTTTATGAGTATGACGAAGAGAGGCAAAGGGAGTTTGACCGGGAGGAAGGCAGAGATGCGGAACGAATAGAAGTAGCCAGACGTATGTTAAAATCTCATAAGTTGTCATATGTAGAGGTAGCAGAATTTGTAGGACTGACGGTAGAAGAAGTAAAAGCTTTGGATACAGATGAGGCGGTTATAGAAATTAAGGGGTTTTGATTTTGTATCGATACCGATTCTACAATACAGATATAGAAATACAGAATTTTAAGTTGAGTTTTTCTGACAATATGTTATACTGAATATTATGACACATATGATACGGAGCAGAAAACAGACTGAGATTACGATATGACCGGCATCCGTATGAAAAAACAAATTAGAAATACCGGTATGGAAATTTGGCTTTGGAAAGGTAATACCAATCGAATATACCGGAGATATGAAAGGATATAGAACTATGAATCGGGAGAACTTACAGACAGGAAGACAGGAGGCAATCCGGGGATTTGATATTGATGGAACATTTCTGGAGTGTACACCTTGTGGAAATGGTCATATTAACGATACTTTTATGATGTCATTTGACAGAGACGGCGAAACACATCGGTATTCACTGCAGCACATGAACCGGTCCGTATTCAGGGATCCGGTTTCGTTGATGAATAATATTCTCCATGTGACAGACTATCTGAAAGAACAGATCAGGGCACAGGGAGGAGATCCACAGAGAGAGACACTTGATTTTGTATGTGCAAAGTCAGGTGAACCGTATTTTATAGACAGTTTTGGAGAGTACTGGAGAGCATATCATTTTGTAGAAGATGCATATGCACTGGAAGAAGTAAAAGATCCACAGGACTTTTATCAGAGTGCAGTGGCTTTCGGTAATTTCCAGAGAATGCTGGCAGATTTTCCGGCGGATACTCTGACGGAGACCATTGCCGGCTTCCATGATACCAAGGCGCGGTTTGCAGCATTTGAGAAAGCGGTCGAAGAAGATGTATGCGGAAGAGCCGCAGGAGTACAGCAGGAGATTCGGTTTATAAAGGATCGATACGATGTTGCCTGTGTGCTGGGTGATCTGTTAGAGGCAGGAGAACTTCCGCTTCGTGTAACACATAATGACACCAAGTCCAACAATGTTCTGATGGATAATGCTACCGGAAAAGGTCTTTGTGTGATCGATCTGGATACTGTTATGCCGGGGCTGGCAGTGAATGATTTTGGTGATTCCATCCGCTTTGGTGCAAGCACAGGCGCAGAGGATGAGAAAGATCTTTCCAGGATCTCCTGTGATATGGAACTGTATGATATTTATGCAAAAGGTTTCGTAGAAGGATGCGGTGGTGCGTTGACCGATATGGAGATTGAGTGTCTGCCGATCGGGGCGAAGGTAATGACTTATGAGTGTGGTATGAGATTCCTGACAGATTATCTCTCCGGGGATACATACTTTAAGGTTGATTATCCGACCCACAATCTGGATCGTACGAGAACACAGCTGAAACTGGTGTGGGACATGGAACAGAAATGGGAGCAAATGCAGGAGATTGCCCGAAAATATAAAAATAAATAAAAGATAGAAACCGGTTTATTAACTTCGACTAAGACGTTCAGAAAAGACTTTTTGTGAGACTATGAAGAAAAGGCTGTAAATAATAATCTTCTATGATAATGACGCCCAGAAAAGATTTTTTGTTTTATTTACAGCCAACACCCAGAAAGGGAGTGCATGCCCGGTGGGGGCGGACGGCCTTTTGCTGGTGCTTTTAGCAAAGATGAGATCCAGCGTCTACGCAGACTTTCACGAGGGTCAGCTGACCCTCGTGAACATAGTCGGAGTTGACGATTAGCTCAGATTTGCGTTACCAGCGGTTGTCCGCCCCCACCGGGCATGCACTCCCTTTCGTCCGTCTTGAAGCTCCCTCTTCGAACGAACAACAGACAAGTTACAATTTCTCAATATCCCCGATCAACTGAGCCACTTCCTCCTCTGTGGTAGCCCAACTCGTACAAAATCTCGCAATAACCCCGTCCGGTGTACTTCCGGTTTTTTCAAATGTATAATTCTGTCCAAGCACTTCCTGCTGCTTTTCATTTAAAATCACAAACTGCTGATTCGTAGGACTCTCTACCCAGAAAGGAAGCCCTTTCTTTGCAAAAGCATCCCGGATTTTCATAGCCAGCACATCCGCTTTTTTCGTGATTTCAAAATAAAGATCATTCTCCAGCAACGTATAAAACTGCAGTCCCAGAAGCCATCCCTTTGCCAGAACTGCTCCGTTTTGTTTCATAAACGCCTTAAATCTCCGTTTCAGATCATTCGAAGTGATGACCACAGCCTCACCAAACAAAGCGCCGCATTTTGTTCCGCCAAAATAAAAAACATCCGTAAGAGCTGCAAAATCCTCAACGCGGATATCATTTTCCGCAGCACCAAGTCCATATCCAAGACGTGCGCCGTCCACAAACAAATACATTCCATATTTATCACAAACCTCACGGATTGCTTTTAACTCTTCCAGTGAATACAAAGTGCCCTGTTCGGTAGGAAAAGACAAATAAACCATCTTAGGCTCTGTATAATATTCCGGTTCATTTTCCTCATAATAAGCACCGGCGCATGCGTCAATCTGTGCTGCGGTGATTTTTCCGTCAGTATTAGGAATCGTCTGGATCTTGTGATTTGTATTTTCCACGGAAGCCGCCTCATGACAGTTAATATGTCCTGTATCAGCAGCGATCACACTCTGAACAGAAGAAAGTGCACTGGCGATCACAATAAAGTTCGCCTGCGTAGCACCCGGGAAAAAGTGAATGGCTGCATCCGGGCAATGAACTCTTTCTCGGATCAGGTCGGCTGCTTTTTTACACCATTCATCTTCACCGTATCCTCCAAAACTATTATCATTGACAGCACTCAACGCCTCCAGAATATCAGGATGGGCACCGTGATTGTAATCATTATTAAAACGTATCATAATTAAAATTCTCCCTGTATAAAAATTGATTTACCCCTAGCCACAGGATGGAAAAAATCTGTACTTATTGTATCTGTTCCAGGGGAAAATAGCAAGATGAAAATAAAGCAGGCAGTCATGATACTTGCTATCCGGTTGTGGGAATGGTAAAATTGATAAGAAAGCGGATGACTTTTTTGCTTATTCTCAGAAAGAAAAGAGGAGTGTAAAATAATGTATTACGTACCAGACGGCACCAAAGAGTGCGGATTTTATGAATGTAAAAAATGTGGCAATCGATTCCTGTCCCTGCAGACGATGAAAAGAATCCCATGCCCGGACTGCGAAGCCGAGATTGACTATGAAATCGGTCCGGATGAGTCCCTGGAAGATGTTCTTGATACCGCAGAACTGATCGAGAAAATAGAAGGTGTGGAAGAAGTAGAAAAAATGGATGCCCTGCTGAGCCTGGCGATCACTGGTGGAGATGACAGCTGGATCTGAGAAATACAAATCTGTAAGCAAATAATCGAAAAAGACAGTCATACAGAGGAAGACAAAGATTTACTCCTGTATGGCTGTCTTTTATGTATAATTATAACGTTTTAAGCATTTCCTCCCACACAAACTGATTTTCCTCCCAGATAGTTTCAAACTGATCAGGTGAAACAGGGGTATCTCCGGTGCCGACTTCGATGGTCAGACTGGGAATCCCCTGACTCAGGATCGCCCAGTCCTTATACCCGGCGGGATCGAGAGCCTGATAATCAGCGTCCAGTGTATAGCCTGTTGCAGCAGCGATCGTGTTGGCAAAAGAGAGAGTCTGGTCGTAGAGACTGCCTTCCTGGCCGAAATACCAGTAAATGACATCTCCCTGTGTATGATAGCTGATCGTACGGGAAAAGTGTTCTTGTAGAGTAAGCTGAATAAGAGCATTACTTTCTGCTTCACATCCGGGTGCCGTTCCTTTGTAATGATCGGCAGATGGGTGTCCGGCAGGATCCGCGTAACTGTCCCATAAAGCATCAAAGTTTCGGTTCAGATCCACACCGTTTGCATTGGATTTCCATTGTTCGAGATAATCATTATCTGAAAGAGAAGCCCCATCCATCTGTGAGATCTGTTCCAGATTCTTCCGGACTGTACCGGTCTGAACACCGTCCAGTCCCTGTTGACTGATGGAAACACCATCCGGATTTACCATGCAGATCACATGGATCGCTGTATCCTGAAGCAGATCTTTGTAGGAAATATCTCCGTAGGAATCTCCGCTTTTTATATGTTTAAGAAAAGAGACTGTCTGCTTCATGACAAGCTGACAGGTGATATATTCCCGGGCGTGAATACCGCCGTTGACCAATACTTTTCTGGAAGCATCTTCATTTCCGATAATAAAATGGAGAATCTGCCGCCCATCTGCAGTTTCTCCGAGACTGTCCGCAGAGAAAACAGAGGAATAACGGGATCTTAACAGATCAGTATCTGAAACAAGATCTTCGTAGGTATAGACAGATGGATTATGATCAACGATCAAAGGCTTATACTCCTTTCGATAGAAGAAAATAAAAACGGTGGATAAAACAAGAATAAGAACGACAGCGGGAACAGCCAGCCGGCCAACGAGCCTGTGCTGCTTCTTTTTATGCCCGGGATGTCTGGATCTTTGTGCTGACACAGCAGTCAGCCGTGTGCCGCAGGAACTGCAAAAATTTGTGCTGTCATTATAAGTCGCACCGCAGCTTGAACATTTTTTCATGAACCTTCCCCCTCATAAATAATGTATGCAGATATCTTATCACGAAAGCAACAGCTTCACAACCGGATTGATTTTACAAATAACAGATTTGTGATATGATAGTTACAGCATTTCAGAAAGAAACAGAAAGGAAGTAATCAATGGTGTTTGATATCATAGAGCATCTGCAGATCAGACCAGAATTAAAGGAGTCCATACTTGAATTTCGAAAACAATATCCCGTGGAGCCACAGTTTCAGTCCAGGATACCCGTTCCGAGTAACATTTATTATGGAACAGATGTCTGGGAAAGGGCAGTGACGGCACTTTTATGCGGAAAAAATATTTTGCTTGTCGGTCATAAAGCTACCGGAAAAAATATTTTTGCGGAAAATCTTGCCGCTGCATTCGCAAGACCGCGGTGGGATGTATCGTTTCATGTCAATATGGATGCTGCATCCCTGATCGGTATGGATACTTTTAAAAAACAGGAAGTAACTTTCCGTCCGGGTCCGATCTGCTGTGCGGCGCAGCATGGTGGATTTGCGGTGCTCGACGAGATTAATATGGCGAAAAGTGAAGCTCTGGCGGTACTTCATGGAACGCTGGACTTTCGAAGAAGCATCGATGTGCCGGGATATGAGCGGATCGACCTGCACCCGGCCACCCGTTTCATCGCCACGATGAACTATGGGTATGCGGGAACAAAAGAACTGAACGAAGCACTGGTTTCCCGCTTTGTGGTGATCCGGATGCCGATGATCTCGCAGGAACACCTGATTTTGTTATTACAGGATCACTATCCGACACTGAAAACTGAAGGTGCAAAAGAACTGGCAGCCGTCTACCTGGATCTTCAGAAAAAGTGTGAAAATGCCCAGATTTCTTCTCGTGCCATGGATCTTCGGGGGCTTCTTGACGGTGTGGCACTGATGGAAAAAGGATTGAACGTACAGGATGCGCTGGACATGGGAATTACCAATAAAACCTTTGACCCATATGAGCAGACACTGATTCAGGATACGATTCGGGGACGAATCTCAAAAAAGATGAAACCGGAAGATTTATTTGAAGAAAAATGTGGTTCTTGCAGAAAAGAATTCGCATAAACACTCTATCATAATAAAAGGACAGTGCAAAGACATGGAACAGCAGGAGATGCAGGAAGAACGGAGAGCGAGAAATTTTGTTTGGGCAGCGGCGGAACAGTATGGGTTGGAACCGCTGTTTCTCGCCTATGCACCGGATGGGACGGCGGATATGTATCTGAATATTATTATCGGTCTCAGTTATAAGTGGTATGATGCCCAAAAACTGGAAACATTTTTTCATATGCTCGGTGGCAGGCAGGAGGAACTGTATCAGGGGATGCTGTGGATCGGTCTGGAACAGGCATTATACGAAAAAGAACAGGCGCATCGGCCGGCACTTACGGATCTTCGCCAGGAATATGCACAGGAAAATCTGGGGAGGTATCGTTCGTTTAAAGAATATGAACTGATTGATCAGCTGCGAAACGGACATTGTGCGGCTATTCTGGGTCAGGACTCCGGGTTATCCGGAAGAATGGAAGAACTGCTTCAGGAACTGACGTTTACCGGAGATATGGAGATCGAACAGATCATCGCCAGGATGAAAGTGATCCTGTGGAAATATTTTTCTTATGAACCGAAGCCGGTAAAAAAAGAGCGGGGGACGTATTTTCTGCAAAAACTGCTGCCTGCATTTCATTCGATCGGCAAGATGCATGCTACCTACGTGAAGACAAAGCGGTATGACGATCCGGTGTTGGAAGAGTCCGGAAACGGAGGAACCATGGAAAAAGCCAGACATTATCTGCTTCAGTTTTCCAGACAGGGAGACGGGGAAAAAGACCGGGCGTATATTGAGGGATGTTTTGGTTCCAGTATCTGTTCTCCCGGGGAAGAAAAACTGATGGAAGAAGAATTGTGTACGGAGAATCATAAAAACAGCCATATTTATATAACCGAAGGATATTCGAAGGCTGGTTCTCCGGCCGGAGAACGGTGGAACGAAAAAGCGGCTGAAGCGGAAAAGAAGATTGACAGAAGAGAGGCAAAGGAGATTCAGGAGTTCCGGGAGAACTGCAGAAGACAGACAGAGAAAAATCGGCAGTATTACGAGAAAAATCGAACCATCTATGAGAACAGTATCCGCAGAATGATAGAAAAACTCCGTCTGGAACTGGATACCCGCCTTGATGACGTTCCTTTACGGGCAAGACAGGGAAAAATCTGTGCCAGTCAGGTATGGAGAGCACTGTATCTGGAGGATCCAAGAATCTTTGAAAAAAGAGAAGAGGTATCAGATGCATGGTTCTCCGTAGATATCCTGATTGATGCGTCCTCCTCCCGGAAAGACAGTCAGGAACAGATTGCAGCGCAATCCTATATTCTTGTGAAAAGTCTGGATCTTTGCAGGATTCCGCTACAGGTGTATTCTTATTGCAGTATTCGCGGATATACGGTTTTGCGGTTGTTTCAGTCTTACGGGGAGATAGACCGGGCAGAAGAGGTATTTTCCTATGTGGCGGCGGGGAATAACCGCGACGGACTGGCACTTCGGGGAGCCGGTCATCTGATGGAAAACAGTGAACAGGAGAAGAAGTTATTGCTTGTCCTCACCGATGGCAGTCCGCAGGATGACAGGATCGCAGCAGAAGGTGCATTTTACAAAAACAGAGAATACACGGATCAGATTGCAGTGGAAGACACGACCGAACAGGTACAGCACCTGAAAAGGAAAGGCATTCAGGTCGTAGGTATTTTCATGGGGACAGAGCGCGGACTTCAGACCGCCCACCGGATCTTCGGACGAGATTTTGTGCGGATCGAGAATATTCAGCAGTTTTCCGAAGTGGTGGGAAAGATCCTGCAGGAGAAAATCAGGGAAATAATTTGACAAATCCTGTTTATTGTGCTAAAGTATGACAAGAGTAATTCGTACCCGGTTTTCCAGGTGAAGACCGGGTTGTTTATAAATCAAATGTTCACAAAAGGAGAAAATAGACTGTATATGAACAAACAAGAAAGCGATATCATGAAAATATTATTACAGACTCCCTTTATCAACCAGCGGATGCTGGCAGAAGCTTCCGGACATTCGCTGGGGGTGGTGAATCGTTCGGTGAAAGAACTGGTGGCTCAGGGGTATCTGGATGAGCAGTTATGGCCGACTTCCCGGGCAAAGAAAGAATTTCAGGAGCGGTCTCCGAAAAGAGCGATTATCCTGGCAGCCGGTTTCGGGATGCGGATGGTTCCCATCAACACAGAGGTGCCGAAAGGACTGTTGGAAGTCAACAAAGAACCTCTGATCGAGCGGCAGATCCGCCAGCTTCATGAAGTCGGGATCCGGGAGATCTATGTGGTAGTCGGATTTATGAAAGAGCGATATGAGTATCTGATCGATGAGTTTGGTGTGGAACTGGTGGTTAATCCGGACTATATGACGAAAAACAATTTACATTCTGTCAGGCTGGTGAGACGCCATCTGGAGAATGCGTATATCATTCCCTGCGACATCTGGTGTGACCGGAATCCCTTTGATCGGTACGAGTCCTACTCCTGGTACATGGTCAGTGATCTGGTGGAAAATGAAAGTTCTGTCCGCGTCAACCGGAAAATGGAACTGGTCACGGTTCCGGAAGGAAATGGCGGCAATGCAATGATCGGAATCTGTTATCTGACCGGGGAAGAAGCAGGTATCGTTGCGGAAAATATCGAAAAGCTGAGCAGGGATCTGCGATATGACGGTGTTTTCTGGGAGGAAGCATTATATCGAAAAGATAAAATGATCGTTGCTGCCAGGGTGGTACACGGTTCGGATGTTGTAGAAATCAATACATACGAACAGCTGCGGGAACTTGACAGCCATTCCGGCCAGTTAAAAACCGATGCGATCCAGGTGATCTGCCAGGCACTTGGTGTAAAACAGGACGAGATTACCGATATCACCGTACTGAAAAAGGGAATGACCAACAGATCCTTCTTATTTACAACCAAGGGGAAAAAATATATTATGCGCATCCCCGGTGAGGGAACGGAACAGCTGATCGACCGGAGGGAAGAAGCAGCAGTTTATCAGACCATCGATGGAAAGAAAATATGCGATGACATTGCATATATCAATCCGGAGAATGGATACAAGATCACGGAATTTCTGGAAGGTGCGAGAGTCTGTGATCCTGACTGTCCCGGGGACGTGGAAAAATGCATGAAGCGCTTGAGAAGGTTTCATGAGATGAAACTGCAGGTGGAGCATACCTTTGATATTTTCGGGCAGATGGAGTTTTACGAAAAGCTGTGGGGTAATACTCCATCAGATTACCGGGATTATCAGAAGACAAAAGAGCATGTACTGGAACTTCGTCCATATATTGAACAGTGGAGTGGGGAAAAGGTACTGACCCATATCGATGCAGTGCCGGATAATTTTCTGTTTATAGAAAAAAACGGTGAAGAGGAGATCCGCCTGATAGACTGGGAGTACGCAGGGATGCAGGATCCTCATGTAGATATTGCCATGTTTGCTGTTTATGCGATGTATGACAGGGAGCAGGTGGATGCGCTGATCGATGCTTATTTTCCGGAGGGGTGCAAAAATGAGATCCGGATCAAGATCTACTGCTATATCGCAGCATGCGGACTTTTGTGGAGCAACTGGTGTGAGTATAAAAAAAGTCTGGGTGTAGAGTTTGGCGAGTATTCGCTGCGGCAGTACCGATATGCGAAAGAGTATTATAGAATTGTAAAGGAAGAACTCAGTCAAATCAAAGGAGCAAAAAATCATGAATAAAGCAGAACGGGCAATTATAATGGCTGCCGGTCTGGGCAACCGGATGCGGCCAGTCACACTGACCACACCGAAACCACTGGTGAAAGTCAATGGTGTGCGGATGATCGATACAGTGATTCAGGGTCTTCATGAGAATGGGATCACGGAAATTTATATTGTGGTTGGTTATCTGAAAGAACAGTTTTACACGCTGGAACAGGAATATCCGGGTGTGACAATTATTGAAAATCCTTATTATGATACCTGCAACAACATTTCTTCACTGTATGTAGCGCGGGATCATATAGAAAATGCCATGATCCTGGACGGTGATCAGATTGTGTATAACAGAACAATCCTTTCTCCGGAGTTTGAACGTTCCGGTTATAACAGTATCTGGACGGACGAAGAGACGGATGAATGGCTGCAGCAGGTAGAAGACGGAATCGTTGTTTCCTGCAGCAGAAACGGAGGGAAGGGTGGCTGGCAGCTGTACAGCATCTCCCGATGGAGCAAAGAAGATGGAAAACGGCTGAAACATCACCTGGAAGTGGAATTTGAAGAGAAGAAAAACAGACAGATCTATTGGGACGATGTGGCGATGTTCTGCTATCCGAAGGAATACCGGCTTGGCATCCGACCGATGCATCCGGGTGATCTGATCGAGGTGGATAACCTGGAAGAGCTGATCGCTCTGGATAACAGCTACCGTGATTTATACACAAAAAAAGGAGTAAAATAGTGATGAATAAAAATATAACAAATACAAAAGGAAAGATCGACTGGATGATTACACTGGTTCCTCTTGGAATCGTGATTGCACTGTGCATCCTGTTTTTCCTCCTGCCGGATCAGTCAAATGCAGTTCTGAGTCAGATCCGGTTTTTCTTCGGAGATACTTTTGGAACATATTATCTGGTGATCGGACTTGGCATTTTCCTGTTGTCTCTGTATATCGCAGGATCGAAATACGGCGATATCGTACTTGGTGAAAAAGGAGAAAAGCCGAAATACTCTTTCTTTTCCTGGGGAGCAATGATGTTTACCTGCGGTCTTGCAGCAGACATTTTATTTTACTCTTTCTCGGAATGGGTATTATATGCGACAGATCCTCACCTGGAAGAGATGGGAAGCATCCAGGAATGGGCAGGCGTCTATCCGCTGTTTCACTGGAGTTTTATCCCGTGGGGATTCTATCTGGTACTGGCTGTGGCATTCGGTTTTATGCTCCATGTACGAAAAAGAAACCGCCAGAAATACTCTGAAGCCTGCCGTCCGATCCTGGGGAAACATACCGATGGCTGGGCAGGAAGAATCATTGATCTTCTGGCCGTATTTGCCCTGCTTGCAGGAACGGCAACAACCTTCAGTGTGGCAACACCGCTGATGGCAACGATCATCGGAGAGCTTTTTCATATTACAGTAAGCCGGACAGTTATCAATGCCATTATTTTACTGGTAACATGTGCTGTATATACATATTCTTTGCTCCACGGATTTAAGGGAATCAGCAGACTGGCAAATATCTGTATATATCTCTTTTTTGGATTGCTGGCTGTTGTCCTTCTGTTTGGAGGTGAAACCCGTTATATCATCGAGACAGGCTTTAGTTCACTGGGAACCATGGTTCAGAACTTTATCGGACTTTCTACTTTTACGGATCCTCTGAGAACCTCAAACTTTCCACAGAACTGGACGATTTATTATTGGGCATACTGGATGGTCTGGTGTGTGGCAGCACCGTTTTTCATCGGCAGCATCTCCCGTGGAAGAACCGTCCGCCAGACTATTCTGGGAGGTTATGGTTTCGGCGTTGGATCCACTCTGATCAGTTTTATCATCCTCGGCAATTACTCCATGGGAATGCAGGTAACCGGAAAAGCTGATTTTATCGCACAATACATGAAAGATGGCGATCTCTATGGAATGATCGTATCCATGATCAAAACCATGCCCTGTGCCCCGGTTATCATGGTAATAGTACTGCTGACGATGGTTGCCTTCTACGCAACTTCCTTTGACTCCATTGCCCTGACAGCCTCCTGCTACAGTTACCGCAAACTCGAAGAGGGCGAACAACCCAACCGGGGAATCCAGCTGATGTGGTGCCTTCTGCTGATCGCATTGCCGATCGCATTACTGTTTGCGGAAAGCTCCATGAGCAACCTGCAAAGCGTAAGCATTGTAGCTGCCTTTCCGATTGGAGTAGTAATCCTGCTGATCACAGGTAGTTTCTTAAAAGATGCAAAGAAATATATAAAAGAAAATAAATAAAATATATATTACATTGCTTTTTAAAAGCATGAAAAAACGATACACGAATCCAATCTGTCGTTTCCAATACTCAGCCGAAAGAGCCCGGTTTCCAGGGGGACTCGCACTGTGTGGGTGGTTAGGGCAAGCTTTGAGATCCGGCGCTTACGTAGGCTTTCGCGAGGGTCAGCTGACCCTCGTGAATCATAGCCGAAGTTAGCG
>ERZ839767.2608-NODE-2608-length-22973-cov-24.882014_pt1 | contig 22973 bp, 18 predicted proteins | sample MGYA00519879_ERZ839767 | MGnify/ENA primary metagenome ERZ839767 (study PRJEB31850, sample SAMEA3708852) | human gut metagenome | biome: human gut; feature: human-associated habitat; material: faeces | place: China | collected 2014 ... | reverse complement strand
CAACGCAAAAATCCCTCGCTGCCGGTCACATCATGAGTTTTCAGATACACCCTAATCAAAAATCCGTGAAGAACCGGTACAAGTTTCGGTTCTTCACGGAATTTCTGTTTGTGCCAATTATTTTGCGCGGCCGCGTCTGGAAAGATGGATCGCCATGCCGATGACAAAGCCGGCAACAGCCGGGAGCAGCCAGCCGAGGTTCAGGTCGAACAGCGGCAGATACCGTTTTGCCAGCTCGACCGGCGCGTCGAGCCGCAGGGCCGTCCGCACACCGGCGGGCAGCGTCTTGAAAAAGTCGAAGATCGCCGCAGCCCACGTGAAGATCATGGTCGAAAGATACACGGCGCGGTCGTGCCGGAAGAGCTTGCCCGCGAAGGCCAAAATGATCAGTGCGGTGGCGGGCGGATAGATGAGCATGAGCACGGGGATGGAATACTCGATGATCGCACTCAGGCCCACGTTGGAGACGGCGAAGGAGAACAGCGTGAACAAAATCGCCCAGAGCTTATAGGAAATTTTCCCGTGCGTCATCTTGACGAACGTTTCCGAGCAGGAGGTCACGAGGCCGATGGAGGTTTTGAGACAGGCGAAGGTGATGGTGACGGCGAGAATGATCTGGCCGACGCCGCCGAAATAATGGCCTGCGATCTGCGTCAGGGCGATGCCGCCGTTGTCGGAGATCTCAAACAGCCCGCGCGACTGCGTGCCCATGAGGATCGTAACGACGTAAATGACCGCCATGAGAAGCCCAGTCAGCACGCCGGAACCCAGCACATCGACGGCGACCGCGTCGTCATTGTCAACGCCCATGCGGCGGATGACATCGATGACCACAATGCCGAAGGCAAGACCCGCGATGGCGTCCATGGTGCCGTAGCCCTCGATGAACGAGGAGAAGAACGCGCTTGTTTTGGTGGCGTAAGGCTCGGTCGGGGCCACGTCCGAGATGGACGCGCCGGGCTTCAGCAGCGCCGCGATCACGAGCACGGCCAGAAACAGCAGGAAGACGGGATTGATGATCTTGCCGATCCAGACCGTGATCTTGCCCGGACGCAGCGAGAAGAACAGCACGAACGCGAAGAAGACGGCGGAGAACAGCAGCAGCGCCAGCGGCTGCGCGGCCTCCGGGAGCATCGGAGAAACGCCGGTCGTAAACGAGACGGTCGCGCATCTGGGAATGGCGAACAGCGGGCCGATGGTCAGATAGAGCAGGCACGTGAAGAAAATGCCGTAGCCCTTGCCGACCTTGCCGGAGAGCGTCTGCAAGCCGTCCGAGTGCGTCACGCCGATGGCGGCGACGCCAAAGATGGGAATGCCGACGGCGGTGATAATAAAGCCGATGATGGCCGGGATCACATTGCTGCCCGCCATCTGGCCGAGGTGGACGGGGAAAATAAGGTTGCCTGCGCCGAAGAACATACCGAACAGGGTCGTCGCGACCAGAATGCGCTGTCTGCGCGTCAGTTTTTTTGTCGTCATTTTGTGTGCGCTCCTTTAATTTATGAACTGATTGTAAACGCAGGGCTTGCAAAATGGAAGCGCGTGATTATAATGGTTCTATGACGGTTTATCATATCCCTTGTCATACCCACCCGGAAAGGAGCGGCGCATGGACAGCAGAAAGCTTGAAATTTTAATGACAGCCGTTGATCTCGGCAGTCTTTCCAGAGCGGCGGAGGTCGTCGGCTATACGCAGTCGGGGCTGACGCATCTGGTCGACAGTCTGGAACGGGAGATCGGTCTGACGCTGGTGCAGCGCGACCACAGCGGCATTGCCCTGACCGAGGAGGGCAATGCGCTCATGCCCGCCATCCGCGAATTTCTGCGCGCAAACGCGCGGCTGGAGAACCAGATCTCCGCGATCACGGAAAAATCGGCGCAGACCATCCGCGTCGCGGCCTATGCCAGCATCGCCATGCGCTGGATGCCGGAGATCCTCTACCGGTTCCGGCGCGTCTGCCCGCACATCGACGTCGATCTGCGGACGGTCGACCATGAACTCGAGCCGTTCGAGCTGCTTGAGGCGTGGCGCACAGACGTGATCTTCGCTGCGCGGCAGAACGCCTTCGCCTGCGACTGGACGCCGCTGCACAACGACGCGATGTACGCCATTTTACCGGCGGATTACCCTACGGACGACCGCGAGACGTTCCCAATCACGGAATTCGAGGGTCGGGACTTCCTGATGCCCTATGGCCGGTTCGATATCGACGTGGGCGCGGCGTTCCGGAAATACGGCGTGAAGCCTGTCATCCGCCCCTGCCACGTCGACGACGAGACGGTCATCCGCATGGTCGGCAAGGGGCTTGGAATCTCGATGATGGCGGAGATGATGCTCCGCGGCAAGCTGAACGGTGTGAAGACGCTCCCGGTCAGCCCGAGCGTCAGCCGCGAACTCGGCATGGGCCTGCGCCCGGGCGGCCATCTGCCGGAGGGCATCGCCCGCCTGCGCGAATGCGTGCTGGAGTTTATCGGGGAGCTTTCCGTGGAGAAACCGCTGTCGGAGAATATTAGCCTATATAAGACAGGTTTCGCGTGAGTTTGCATATTTTTCATTGTAACCGCGGCAAAGATATGCTAGAATATATAAAAAATATTTTACATGGGAAGCAGGTGGCAGGCTTGACCTCATATCCCTTTGAAAATTGTCGAATCAACCCGAACATACGCACAGGGACGATGTTTCAAATTCGTGGAATGCAGGACTACTATCTCAATGTCACATTCCGTTACCCTGCCAAAACGTGGAACGGGTGCGTTCCCATAAAATCGAAATATCATGGAACGGACATTCCTCTCACAAAAGAAGACGTGGAAGCATGGATTCTGGATTGCTATATGGAGCTTGACCCCGGAAAAAATACTTTGTGGCAAAACGCACAGCGGAAATTCTGGGAAAGCAAACAGGCATACGACACGCAAGCGGTATTTGATGCCTTGAACGGAACAGATGCTTTGACAAAATGGCAATGCCGTAAATGCGGCCCCGTTCCGCAAAGTAATCCCCAGCCTGCCGCAAGAATTAAGGCATTAAAGCAGATGGGGTATTATATCGCAACGGTTAAGAGAGACTGTGGAACCTGCGGTGGGAAACAATACTTTGATCTTCTGATCAGACTGCCCCGTAAAGCTGCGGATAATGAAAAGCGCTTTTCAATCCCTGTCAGCCTGCAAAACAAAATAAAAACCGTTCTGCCTCTCAAGGATGCCTGTTTTGATTCGCCACAAACAGTTACAGAACTCGTTATAGACCATAAATTCCCATCCTCCAGATGGGTCCATGGAGAAGCCGTAAATCAAACGTCAATGTCAGAAAATGAAATCAGAAAGAAATTTCAGCTTTTGACGAATCAAACGAATCTGCAAAAAGAGCGTTATTGCAAACGCTGTGTTTCCACTGGCAAACGTGGTGACTTTTTCGGGATCAGGTGGTATTACCAAGGGTCTGAGCGATGGGAAGGCACGTCAAAGGCTGATGAGAACGGCTGCGTCGGCTGCCCGTGGTATGACTTAATAAAATGGAAAGAGGAATTTAATAAGTTCCTGTCCGAGCGTGAAAGATAGGTAGAGAAGAAAGGAGGGTTTCCTGTGATAAAAACAGTTGGAAGTATCTGCTCCGGCATTGAAGCGGCTTCTGTCGCATGGAGCCCGTTAGGACTTTCTTTTCAATGGTTTTCTGAAATTGCGCCCTTTCCGTCCCGTGTGCTGAAGGAAAAATTTCCTTGTATTCCAAACCTCGGCGACATGAATCATATTCCGTCGCTGATTAAGCAGGGCAATATCACGGCACCTGATTTAATCTGCGGCGGAACACCTTGTCAGGCTTTCTCTTTGGCCGGAGGAAAAAATGGATTAAATGACGAACGCGGGAATCTGACACTAAAATTTGTCGATATTATCGAAGCAAACGACAGGGCAAGAAAAAAGCAGGGAAAGCAGCCCTGCATCGTATTCTGGGAGAATGTAGAAGGCGTTCTGAAAGACAAAACAAATGCTTTTGGCTGTTTGCTTTCTTCCCTTGCCGGGCTTGACGAGGTGCTTTCCGTTAAGAGTTGGCCTAATGCCGGGCTGTTGGAGGGAAAAAAGCGCAATGTAGCATGGCGCATACTGGATGCAAAATACTTTGGTTTACCTCAGCAGCGCAGACGGCTTTATGTTATAGCAGGCGGAAAGGATTTTCATCCGGAATCGGTACTCTTTGAACTGCATAGAAAAGACTTTGTTCGTTATCCGGCCTCAAAATTAACGTTCAAAAAGAATGGACATGATTTTGAAGTGTTTCGGGAATATTCTGATTGTTTGTACTCTGCGTATGGAACGAAATGGAACGGAAATGCCGCCGCCTATAACGGCTCTCTGTTTGTTGCGCAGGATGGTCGGCTGCGTCGTATGTCGCCGCTGGAATGTGAACGACTAATGGGTTTTCCTGACAACTACACAAATCTTGAGGGAGCGTCAAGAACCAACCGTTATCAGGCCATAGGAAATTCATGGGCAGTGCCAGTTGTTAGATGGATCGGGACCCGCCTCGTGGATCCGTACAGGGACAGTATCTGTTTTGGAGATCATTTGGAAGAGCTGCGGTCCTGCACACGGAGCATCAGTGAAACAGCACGGTTCTATGACCTGGGAAAGGGTATTGTACAGTTATCGGATATACCGCTGAATTGTACAGAAATGCCGGAAACAAGAGCTTTTTGCACATTGCCTGAAATTATTTCGGCAAACGCTCCGGAGGAAATTTACATTTCTCCTGTTGGCTGTTCCGGGATTGTACGCCGCAAGAACGAGCGGAATGTTTCAATCAATCCGCGCCTTGAAGAAATACTGACTAAAGTTTCCGTGCAAATGTCTGCGGATGAAATAGAAAAGAAATCACGTGTGCAGCGGCGCGGACGTTTTAGCCAGAAAATTGACGCAGCAAAAACAACAATATAAACGCAAGGGACTGCAGCAAAATGAAAATCGCTGCAGTCCCTTGTTATCTGATCTTTACCGTTTTTCCGTCAGGATCCCGCGCAGGTCGCAGATCGCATGGCGGGGGCATTTGACGGCGCACTGGCCGCAGGACAGGCAGACGGACTCGTCGATGTGGGAGAGATTGTCCGTCACGGTGATCGCGCCGGCCGGGCAGACCTTCTGACAGATGCCGCAGCCGATGCAGCTGACCTGACACATCCTCCGCGCGTCCTTGCCGGGGTCTTTGTTGGAGCACTTGACGGCGACGGGGTTCGCGCATTCGTGGATGCGGATGAGCTCACGCGGGCATTCGCGCACGCATTTGCCGCAGGCGATGCACTTGTCCTCGTCGACCTCGGCCACGCCGTATTCATTCAGGGCGATGGCCTCGAATTTGCATACGTTCACGCACAGCTCGCAGCCGACGCAGCCGTACTGGCACTCTGCCGTGGCGCGGCAGCCGCCATTGCAGGCGACAAAGGCCGCCTTATAGGGGAAGCGTTTTTTGACAGCCATCTTACTTTCCCCTCCTTTCATACGGCGTGTTGGCAAGCGGCAGCTTCGTGCGGCGCTCACCGTCATAGCGGAAATAGGCGTCGGCAATGGCGGGCGCGGTGGGGATCGATGTGATCTCGCCGATGCCGATGGCGCCGCAGGCGACGTCGAGCCCCGGCTTATCGACCACGATGGGCACGATCTTCGGGATCTCGTGCGCCCGGAACAGGCCGAGCTCGCCGTATTTCTCGATGGGCTTGCAGTTGCCGTCAATCGGATACTGCTCACGCAGGGCATAGCCCATGCTCATGACGACGCCGCCCTCGATCTGTCCTTCGCACGAGCGGGGGTTGACGGCCTTGCCGACGTCATGCGCGGCGACAAGCGATTCGACCTTTCCAGTCTTCTTGTCGACGACGCACATCTGCGTGGCGTAGCCGTAGGCCACGTGCGAAACAGGATGCGGTACGTCCGCGCCGAGCTTATCGGTCTTTGCAAGATACTCGCCGTAGAATTCCTGACCGGCAAGCTCCGCAAGCGTGTGGGTTTCCAGCGCTGCGGCGAGCTTTTCGCAGGCCCGTCTGCACGCTTCACCTGTCACGAGCGTCTGGCGGGAGCCGGAGGTATCGCCGGAGTCCGGCGCGATCCATGTGTTCGAGCGCTCATAGACGATATCGCCGCGCGTCAGCGGCGTATTCGTGACGATCATCTGCACGAGCACCGTACCGACACCCTGCCCGATGCACGAAGCGCCCGCATAGATATGGACCTTCGCGTCGTCTTCCACGATCAGCTTGCAGCGGCCCCAGTCGGGGATGCCGACGCCGACGCCCGCGTTTTTCATCGCGCAGGCGATGCCGACGGGCTTGCCCAGTTTCATGGCCTCGTCGTAATACGGCTTGACCGCCTCCAGCGTCTCGACAAGGCCCGTCTCCGCGCCGACGATCTGGCCGTTCGGCAGCTCCTGCCCGGGCCGGATGGCGTTGCGGTAGCGGATTTCCCACGGGGTAATGCCGACCTTATCGGCCATTTCGTTCAGAAGCGTCTCGGTGGCGAAGCACGTCTGCGTGACGCCGAAGCCGCGGAACGCGCCCGCGGGCGGGTTGTTGGTATAGTAGGCCGTGCCTTCAATCTCGAAATTCTGATAGTTATAGGGGCCGGCTGCGTGCGTACACGCACGCTCAAGCACCGGGCCGCCCAGAGAGGCGAACGCGCCGGTGTCGGAATAGACCTTGGCCTTGACGCCCTGAATGATGCCGTTTTCGTCGCAGCCCATGGTGAAGTCCATCCAGAACGGGTGGCGCTTGGGGTGGATGAGCAGGGATTCGGGCCGCGTGAGCTTGACCTTGACGGTCCTGCCGGTCAAGTACGTGATGAGCGCGGCATGGTGCTGGACGCTCATGTCCTCTTTTCCGCCGAAGCCGCCGCCGACGAGCTGGTTCTGCACGCGGACCTTGTCAGAGCCGAGCAGGAGCTTGCACTCGTGCAGCGTCGTGTGCGAGGACTGGTCGGTCGAAAGCACCATCACATAGCCATCCGGGTCGATGTACGAGACGGCGCATTCCGGCTCCAGAAACGCGTGCTCCGTCCACGGCGTCTCGAAATGCTGCGAAATGACGTATTTGGAGTTTTTGATGGCCGTATCCGCGTCGCCGCGCGCGATATGCTTATACGCCTGCACGTTCGATTCTTCCTCGTCAAATACACGCGGCGCGTCCTCCGCCCACGCCTCGGGCGGGTTATGGACGGCGGGCAGCGGCTCGTAGGTTACTTTTACGAGCTTCTTCGCCTTTTCCAGAATTTCCAGCGTTTCCGCGACCACAAGCGCGATCGCGTCGCCCAGATAATGCGTCAGCCCGCCGATGGGGATGAGCGAATACTGGTCGTGCTTCAGATGGCCGACCTTGTTTTCGCCGGGGATATCTGCCGCCGTAATGACGCGCACGACGCCGGGCAGCGCCTCCGCCTTCGACGCGTCGATGGCAAGGACACGGGCACGCGGATACTGGCTGCGGACGCCGGAGCCGTAGCACATATCGGGCAGGTACCAGTCGTCGGGATACTTGCCGTAGCCCAGCACCTTTTCCTCCACGTCGATGCGGTGGACGCTCGAGCCGAGCTTCCAGTCGTTTTCCGACGCTTCGGGGAGCACGCCCTCGCGGCGGCATTTCGCTGCCAGACGCACAGCGTCCATGATCTTCACATAGCCCGTGCAGCGGCAGTAATTGTTGCGCAGGGCATAGCGGATCTGATCGTCTGTCGGATTCAGGTTCCGGTCGAGCAGCGCCTTTGTGCACAGCACCATACCCGGAATACAGAAGCCGCACTGCACGGCCCCGGCCTCGCCGTAGGCGTAGGTGTAGAGCCTCTTTTCTTCATCCGTCAGACCCTCGACGGTGATGACGTGACGGCCCGCCAGCGAATCGGTGAACGGTGTGCAGGCGCGGATGGGTTCGCCGTCAATGAGCACGGTGCACGCGCCGCAGGCGCCCTCCGAACAGCCGTCCTTGACGCTTGTCAGGTGCAGCGTGTCGCGCAGATAGCGCAGCAGCCGCTGGTTTTTCTCTACCGTGACTTCTGTTCCGTTTACAAAAAATACGGCCATGGCAAAAAACTCCCTTCATTCGAATCTCGGCTCTCACGTCACAGCCGCAGCTGTTCTCGGCACATGGCCACCGTAATTCCGAAGTTTCCCGGCCACGGGACATAATTCCTAAAAATCTTTTATCATTATACAATATTTTTTTGCATGTTGCAAGGAATGTGCCGCCGTATCGTTATTCTTTTTATAAATAACGGCAGGCGGCGGGGTTTATGCGGCACGATTCGGCAGGTTCTCCACAATTTCCACACGGTTGTCCACATCTTGTGTTTCCTGGCGATTTCCCGCCACAATTTATTGTGGCGGGCGTCCGTTTTTCGCGCGTTTTTGCGCCTGGCTTGTCCTACTATAGAGGGGTCAGAAGTCCTTGCAGAGGAGAGAAGCTATGCCAAAGACGAGAAGTCCGTCGGTACTGGGGTCTGGCCGGGTCCTGTATCTGCCGACAGCGCGGATCCGGCCCAATCCCATGCAGCCGCGCAAGCATTTTGATACCGGCGGCCTGCAGGAGCTGGCCGGGAGCATCCGGCAGTACGGCGTTTTGCAGCCGCTGACCGTCCGCAAGGCGGGCGGTGCGTATGAGCTGGTGGCGGGAGAGCGTCGCCTGCGCGCAGCGCGGCTGGCCGGACTGACGGAGGTCCCGTGCCTGCTTGCGGACGTGGACGAGGAGGCGTCCGGGATGCTGGCGCTGGTGGAAAATCTGCAGCGGCGCGATCTGGATTACATTGAGGAGGCCGAGGGCCTGCAAAAGCTCATGCAGCAGTACCATCTGAGCCAGGAGCAGGCTGCCCGCCGCATCGGCAAGAGCCAGTCCGCCGTCGCAAACAAGCTGCGAATCCTGCACCATCCGCCGTCCGTTCTGCAGGCGCTGCGCGAAAATCACCTGACCGAGCGCCATGCCCGCGCGCTTCTGCGCCTGCCGGACGAGGAAGAGCGCCTGCGCGTGATCGGCCTGATCGTCCAGGGAGAGTGGACGGTCGCGAAAACGGAGCAGTACATCGATGCGCGGCTCGCGCCCAAAGCGCCGCAGCGGCGCGAGCTCGGCACGTTCGTCCTGCGCGACGTGCGCGTGTTCTTGAACTCCATTGACCACCAGCTCGACCTCGTCCGCGCCGCAGGCGTCAGCGCCAGCCGTGACAGGCAGGAAACGGACCGCGAGATCGTCCTGACCATCCGCATCCCGAAGTCCAACCCACCCGCAGCCGGATAGCACGCCCGGCTGCGGGTTTTGTGCATGGCGCAGCAGGAAAGAACTGCACGGTATGTGCATTTCTTACAATATGATTTCTGATATTGCGTTCTCTTGACGCTGATATGGCACTTTTGCCAGTTTTTCAGGTGCAGGCTGTCTCGAAATCTAACATTTTTTTAGAGAAAATAAAAACTTTTTAGATTGCAAACCCCCGGAAATATGGTATAGTATGTATTTGTCTGAAGAATCTGAAGGATAAAAAATGACATGGCGGCGGCGCAAAGGGCGACCAGCCGCAACACTGGAAAGGGGTTTACCAAATGTCTCACAAGTATGTCTATCTTTTCTCCGAGGGCAACGGCAAAATGCGCGAGCTGCTCGGCGGCAAGGGCGCGAACCTGGCCGAAATGACCAATCTCGGTATGCCGGTCCCGCAGGGCTTCACCATCACGACCGAGGCCTGCACACAGTATTATAAGGACGACCACCAGATCAACGCCGAGATCGAGGCTGAGATCATGGAGTACGTCGAAAAGCTCGAGGAGATGACCGGCAAGAAGTTCGGTGATCTGTACAACCCGCTGCTCGTCTCCGTCCGCTCCGGCGCACGCGCTTCCATGCCCGGCATGATGGACACCATCCTGAACCTTGGCCTGAACGACGAGGTCGTCGTCGCTTTCGCCAAGAAGACCAATAATCCCCGCTTTGCATACGACTCCTACCGCCGCTTCATCCAGATGTACTCCGACGTTGTCATGGAGGTCGGCAAGAAGTATTTTGAGCAGCTCATCGACGAGATGAAGGAAAAGAAGGGCGTGAAGCTCGACACCGAGCTCGACGCCAACGATCTCAAGGAGCTGGCTGAGAAGTTCAAGGCCGAATACAAGGACAAGCTCGGCGAGGAGTTCCCGCAGGACCCGAAAATGCAGCTGATGGGCGCCATCAAGGCCGTCTTCCGCTCCTGGGACAATCCCCGCGCGATCTACTACCGCCGCATGAACGACATCCCCTCCGACTGGGGTACCGCCGTCAACGTCCAGTCCATGGTCTTCGGCAACACCGGCGATACCTCCGGCACGGGCGTCGCGTTTACCCGCAACCCCGCCACCGGCGAAAAGAAGCTGTTCGGCGAGTTCCTGATGAACGCGCAGGGTGAAGACGTCGTGGCCGGCGTCCGTACCCCGCAGACCATCGACCAGCTGGCCGAGGTTATGCCCGAGGCATATAAGCAGTTTACCGATATCTGCGCCAAGCTCGAATATCACTACCGCGATATGCAGGATATGGAGTTCACCATTGAGGACAAGAAGCTCTATATGCTCCAGACCCGCAACGGCAAGCGCACCGCTGCCGCCGCGATGAAGATCGCCTGCGATCTCGTTGACGAGGGTATGATTACCGAGGAAGAGGCCGTCGCCATGATCGACCCGAAGAGCCTCGATTCTCTCCTGCACCCGACGTTCGATCCTGCCGCCCTGAAAAAGGCCAAGGTCGTCGGCACGGGCCTCGCCGCGTCTCCGGGCGCTGCCTGCGGTCAGATCGTTTTCTCCGCCGAGAAAGCAACAGACTGGGCCAAGAACGGTCATAAGGTCGTGCTTGTCCGCCTGGAGACCTCGCCCGAGGATATCGAGGGTATGCACTACGCGCAGGGCGTCCTGACCGTCCGCGGCGGCATGACCTCCCACGCGGCTGTCGTCGCCCGCGGCATGGGCACCTGCTGCGTCTCCGGCTGCGGCGCCATCAAGATGAACGAGGAAGCCAGAACCTTTGAGCTTTCCGGCAAGACCTATAAGGAAGGCGACTGGATCTCCATCGACGGCTCCACCGGCAATATCTACGGCGAGAAGATCAAGACTGCCGCCGCGACCATCTCCGGCGATTTCGACCGCCTGATGAGCTGGGCCGACAAGTTCCGCCGTCTGCAGGTCCGCACGAACGCCGACACCCCGCACGACGCGCAGCAGGCAGCCGCCTTCGGCGCAGAGGGCATCGGCCTGTGCCGTACCGAGCATATGTTCTTCGAGGCTGACCGCATCAAGGCCATGCGTGAGATGATCGTCTCCGAAACGTCTGAGCAGCGCGAACGGGCACTGGCCAAGCTCGAGCCGATCCAGCAGGCCGACTTTGAGGCTATCTATGAGGCCATGAAGGGCCGCCCGGTCACCATCCGTCTGCTCGACCCGCCTCTGCATGAGTTCGTTCCGACCGACCCGAAGGATATTGCGGATCTGGCCAAGGAAATGAACCTGAGCGTCGAGCATCTGAACCAGGTCATTTCCTCCCTGCATGAGTTCAACCCCATGATGGGCCACCGCGGCTGCCGTCTGGACGTCACCTTCCCGGAGATCGCCAAGATGCAGACCGCCGCGATCATCAAGGCCGCGCTGGCTGTCCGCAGCCGCCGTCCGGCATGGAAGATCACGCCGGAGATCATGGTCCCGCTGGTCGGCGAGGAGAAGGAGCTGGCCTTCGTCAAGTCCGTCATCGACAAGACTGCGAAGAAGATCATCAAGGAAGCCGGTTCCGACATGACCTACAAGGTCGGCACCATGATCGAGATCCCGCGCGCTGCGCTGACCGCCGACGCCATTGCCAACGAGGCAGAGTTCTTCTCCTTCGGCACGAACGATCTGACGCAGATGACCTTCGGCTTCTCCCGTGACGACGCGGGCAAGTTCCTTGCGTCCTACTACGACCGCAAGATCTACGAATCCGACCCGTTCTCCAAGCTCGATCAGGCAGGCGTCGGCCGCCTCGTCAAGATGGCGGCGGAGCTGGGCCGTCAGACCCGCCCGGACATCAAGCTCGGCATCTGCGGCGAGCAGGGCGGCGACCCGTCCACGGTCGAATTCTGCCACAAGATCGGCCTGACCTACGTATCCTGCAGCCCGTTCCGCGTCCCCATCGCAAGACTTGCCGCCGCGCAGGCCGCGATCAGAAACGCTGGGAAATAAATTCGCATAAAAGGCGATCCGTCATAAGCAGCCCCCAACCAGCCCGGCTGGTTGGGGGTTTTGTGCGTTCAGACGCTGCCCTCCAGCTTGCGGCGCTGACCCTGGCCCCAGAAGGAGCGGTACATCCCCGGCGTCATGCCGAGCGAACGCTTGAACAGATTGATGAAATGGCCGGGGTTGTGGAAGCCGACCTCGTCGGCGACCTCGTTGATCGTCAGGTCTGTCGAGCGCAGAAGCTCCTTGGCGTGGTTGATGCGCTCCATGATGATATACTCGTTCGGCGTGTAGCCGGTGCTGCTTTTGAACAGGCGGACAAAGTAATATTTATTGATGCCGAGCACATGGCTGAGCCGGTCGAGCGAAAGATCCTCGCAGAAATGCTGCGAGATATAGTCGCGGGCCTGTACGATGAGCTGCGGCGTGGCGTTGAAGCTCTTCTGCATGGTGGCGCTGATGCAGGAGATCAGAATGCTGGAGATCGTACCGGAGGCCTGAATGTCACGCATGACGTTGGCGCCCTGCTGGGAATAGGAGGCCAGAAGCCCCTTGAGCTGCGACTGCACCTGCGTGTCGCCCGCAAGCGAGACGACGGGCGAGCCCTTGTTCTGCAGCATGAACAGCTCGTAATACCGCGCGCACGCTTCGCCCCAGAAGTGCATCCAGAGCACGTGCCAGTGGCCGGTGTCTGGCGCTGTATAGTAGTACTGCTGCTTCTGGCAGTCGATCCAGAACACGTCGTCGGCGCGCAGGGTATAGCGGCTGTCGCCGTATTCCAGAACGCCCTCGCCGCTGACGGTGTATTTGAGCAGATAGGAAACGAGCGAGTGCCGCTTCGTGTAAAAGCTGGATGACGCATAGAAATCGCCCAGCTCCTGCACGTAGGGGATGGACTTTTCCGGCATGGCGACGGGGGCAAACTGGTTGGAGTTGACCATGCGCCAGACGGACTGCGGCTCAAGCCCGTGATGATATTCCAAAACTTGTATAGCCATTTTGACCACCTATGTCAATATACTGTAATAATAGAACAAGATAAATGGATGACAAACAGAATGAAGTGGTATATAGTTTAGAATATCACAGGAAATGAAATAAATACAGAATTATTTTTGCTTTCTGGTATAGGCTTGCAATATCAATATAAATGTATTGCGCCGAAAAATGTTCGAATTTCACGCAAATTCACCCGGGAAATTCTCGATTTCTGCATGGTGTACAAAAATGCAAAATTATTTATGTGCATTTTGCTGAATGGCAAGATTCCGGAATCGTATAAAAGGAGGGCGGCGATGAGCGAGTATATTCTGGCGGTCGATATCGGTACGTCCAATGTCAAATGCATGATTGCACGGCCGGATATGACGGTACTGGCGGAAGCGGACAGCGAATATGAGACGCTGTGCACCGGCGCGGGCCGCTATGAGCAGGATCCGGAGCTCTGGTGGCGGCACATGATCCTCGCGCTGCAGGCTGCCGCGGCGAAGGCCGGCGTGCGCACGGGTGAAATTGGCCGGATCGCCGTCAGCTCACAGGCACCGACCATGCTGCCGGTGGACGCGGCTGGCAGGCCGCTCGGAAACGCGCTGATCTGGATGGACCGCCGCTCGGACGCGCAGTGCATCGACATGGGGCGCAGGATCGGCGACGGGACAGTCTACCGGATCACCGGCAACAAGGCCGATCCGTTCTACGTCTACAGTGAGCTTCTCTGGTTCAAGCAGAACCAGCCTGCGCTTTATGAAAAAACAAGATGGATCCTGCAGGCAAACGGCTATCTGAACCTCCGGCTCACCGGAAGCTTCACGCTCGACGCCACGCACGCGAGTATTACGCAGTGCTATGACGTCCTGCACCGCTGCTGGAGCAGCGAGCTGCTGCAGCCCTACGGCGTACCGGCAGAGCTGTTCCCACCGGTCAGCCAGCCGGTCGACGTGATCGGAACCGTCACGCAGGAGGCTGCGGCACAGACCGGCCTGCGGGCCGGGACCGAGGTTCTGGCAGGCTCCGTGGACGGAGCTGCCGCAGCGCTTGAGGGCGGAGTGACCGCTGACGGCGTCGCGGTCGAAATGTCCGGTACCTCGTCCGTGCTGCTCGTCGGCTCCGACAGACCGCATACCTCGCCGAATCTGACGTATATGTACAGCGTCGTCCCGGAGCAGCACCTGCTGCTCGGCTGCATGAGCACGACCGGCGGCGTTCTCAAATGGTACCGCGACACGTTCTGCGACCGGGCAGACCCGGCCATTTATAAAAAGCTCGACGCGCAGATCCTTGCGCAGTGCCCGGAGCCGAGTCCGCTGATCTTCCTGCCGTATCTGGCAGGCGAACGCGCCCCGATCTGGGATACGAACGCAAAGGGCGTGCTTGCGGGGATCACCTGCGCGACGACGCAGGCGGAGATCATCAGAGCTGCCGAGGAGGGCGCGGCCTTCGCACTCATGGACAACATCACCGAGGCCAGAGCCAGCGGCGCGCAGCTGCGGACGCTGCGCGCGGTGGGCGGCTCGGTCAACAGCCGGATCTGGATGCAGATCAAAGCGTCCGTCGCGGGAATGCCGATCGAAATTCCGGCGTCCTGCCACGGTGCGCCGGGCGGTATGCTTGCCGTGCTGAGCTGCGCGGAGGGTGAATTCGCCTCCATCCGGGAGGCGGCGGCCAATCTGGTACGCATCCGCGAGACGGTCGATCCGGTTGCGGCATGGATCCCGGTCTATCAGGAAAAATTCGAGCTGTTCCGCAGCACGTACCGGCACCTCAAGCCGGATTTCCCAAGCTTTCATCAGGCAGGAGGAAACTGAGATATGCAGCTATTGGAAGGACGCAAAGCAGTTGTAACAGGCGGCTCCAGAGGCATCGGCCGGGAGATCTGCCTGCTGCTGGCAGAAAACGGCGCGGACGTCGCGCTGGCATACCGGAAAAGCACCGTAGAGGCGGAGCAGCTCCGGGAAGAGATCGCCGCGATGGGGCGCAGCTGCATCGCGGTACAGGCGGATGTCTCCGTTTCCGCCGATGTTGACCGGTTTGTGACGCAGGCCGCGCAGGCGCTGGGCGGCATCGACATTCTGGTGAACTGCGCGGGCGTGTTCCCGCAGGCGCTGATCGAGGATATTACCGATGAGGACTGGTCGCGCGTCATGCGCATCAATCTGGACGGCGCGTTCTATGCCTGCCGCGCAGCGGCGCCGTATCTCAAAAAAAGCGGCAAAAACGGACGCATCATCAACCTCTCGTCGCAGGCGGCGCTCAACGGCACCGCGCACGGCGTACACTACGGCGCGTCCAAGGCGGCGCTGCTCGGGCTGACCTATTGCCTTGCAAAGGAGCTGGGGCCGGACGGTATCACCGTCAACGCGATCCTGCCCGGACGCATCGACACGGAAATGCTCGCCTACGCGACGCCGGAACGCCGGGCGCAATGGCTGCAGTCCACGCCGCTCGGACGCTTCGGCGACACGGCGGATATCGCAGAGCTTGCCGTGTTCCTTGCCTCGGACAAGGGCGGATATATCACGGGTGCAAAAATCAATGTCAACGGCGGTCTTTCAACCGGCTGAACAGAAAGGGGAGCAGAGCATTATGAAAGCAGTTGCAGTTGGAGATCTTCTTCTCCCGGCCTCGGTCTTCGATGAGACGATCCGGTCCGCATCGTGGGTCACGGCGTATGATTCGTTTGACTGGGACGTGACGAAAAAGCGCGACGAGCTCCGCAATGTCGTGCGCAGGATGGAGACGGGCGGTTCCCGCGCGTTCCTGCCCACGCAGGAGGAGCTGGAGCGTCTGAAGGACGCGGAGGTCATTCTCAGCCATCTGTTTACCATCCCGCGCGAGGTGTTTGAGGCCGCGCCGAAGCTCCGCTACATCCTCTCGGCACGCGGAGGCGTGGAAAACATCGACCTGAAGGCCGCGCACGAGCACGGCGTCAGCGTGATCCACTGCCCGGCGCACAACGCCATCGCCGTCGCGGAATACGCCATCGGCCTGATGATCGCGGAATCGAGAAATATCGCGCGCGCCGACCGCGGTCTGCGCAGCGGCACATGGATCGAGAAATACCCGGATTCCGCAGCCATTCCGGAGCTGCGCGGCTCAAACGTCGGCATCATCGGCTTCGGCACCATCGGCCGTCTGGTCGCCGAGCGGCTGCAGGTCTTCGGCGCGAAGATCCTGGTCAGCGACCCGTTCGTCCCGGCAGAGGCCGTCACAGCAGCCGGCTGCGAGCCGGTCAGCAAGGAGGAGCTTCTGCGCCGCAGCGATTTTGTTACCCTGCACGGGCGCATCGGCGCGGGCGACCCGCCGATCATCGGCGAGCAGGAGCTGCGCGAGATGAAGCCCACCGCAGTGCTCGTCAATACGGCGCGCGCCGTGCTGGTCGATATGGAGGCGCTGTATACCGCGCTGAAGGAGCACTGGATCATGGGCGCGGCGGTCGATGTGTTCCCGATGGAGCCGCTGCCGAAGGACTACAAGCTGCTCACGCTCGACAATATCACGCTGACGAACCATCGCGGCGGCGACACGATCAATTCGTACATCAAGGCGCCGGAGCTGCTGCTGCAGCAGTTCGACGAGCTGCTGACGACCGGCACGACCCGCTGCCTGATCCAGTAAAGCAGCGTAAATATTTAGGCAATATAGACAAAATTTGCGCTTGATTTTGTACGTGATAAAAACGAATTGCCCAGCTTTAAAACGCATTTTACTAGTTTCGACGGGTTTTGGCGTGCTAGAATAAAAACACCCCGAGGCGAAAACACACCGTAATGAGCAGCCAGAGGCTGTGCATTTAATAAAATCAGGAGGAAAAACAAATGAAAAAGGTTCTCGCATTGATGCTTGCGCTGTGCATGGTCTTCCTTATGGCCGCGTGTGCAGGCACCACCAAGACAGACTCCACCACGGCGCCCGCGGACAACGCGGAGACTAACACGGAATCCACTGAAAAGAAAACCATCGCATTCCTTCCCCCTGCCATGATCTCTCCGTACTATGCATCCTGCATCAACGGCGCGAAGCCGCAGGCAGAGGCTCTGGGCTATGAGCTGCTCGTCTCCGCACCCGACTCCGAGAGCGACTATGCTTCTCAGGTCCAGCTGGTTGAGGACATGATCGCCCGCGGCGTTGACGGCATCATCATCTGTGCCATCAACACCGACGCCATCGTCACCGCTGTCAAGAAGGCCAACGAGGCCGGGATCCCCATCGTCATGTTCAACGTTCAGAACGAGCTGGCCGACGGCAAGGTCGACTGCTATGTCACCTATGACCAGCGTGAGGGCGGCGCAAAGGTCGCCGATTACATGGCCGAGGTCGTGAACGGCGCCGAAACCAATGTCGCCATCATCGAGGGTCTGCCCTCCGAGCACACCACGGCCCGTATGGGCGGCTTCTCCGACCGCGTCGCCGAGAAGTACCCCAACATCCATGTTGTCGCGTCTCAGAGCGGCGACTGGGAGCGTGAAAAGGGCATGAACGCAGCTGCCAACATGATGCAGTCCGTTGACATCGACGCCTTCTTCGGCCTCTGCGACGAAATGAGCCTCGGCGCTGTGCAGGCTGTCAAGCAGGCCAACGGCAAGCAGCTCGTCTTCTCCTTCGACGGCAACCCCAACGCGGCGGAAGCTGTCAAGTCCGGCGACCTGATGTGCACGCTGTCCATCGGCGGTCTGAAGACCGGCGAGGAGTGCGTCAACATGATCGACAAGATCCTCAAGGGCGAAACTGTTGACAAGTTCTTCACGATCGAGACGGAAGTCATCACCAAGGACAATGTCGACGCGTATCTGGCAACCTTTGAATAATCCGCATCGCTCACTCTGATACTCCAGCGGGGATATGCGCTGCATATCCCCGCTGAATCGAAATTTCCGCCATCGTGTGATAGGAGAATGCCAATTGTCTGAAATACTGAAAATGCGGGACATCTCAAAGCGGTTTCCGGGCGTTCTGGCGCTCGACAACGTCAGCCTCAGCATTGAGCGCGGCGAGGTCCACGCGCTGCTGGGCGAAAACGGCGCAGGGAAATCCACGCTTATGAAAATTCTGTCCGGCGCATATAAGAAGGATGCCGGCGAGATCATCTTCGACGGCCAGCCCGTCCAGATCAACTCGCCGAGACAGGCGCAGGAGCTTGGCGTCAGCATCATCTATCAGGAGCTCAATCTTGTTCCGCAGCTGAGCGTTGCGGAAAACATCTTCCTCAGCTCGCTTCCGATGAAAAACCCCGCGTGCATCGACTGGAAGCGCGTCTACAGCGACGCGCAGACCATTATCGATTCGCTGGAGGTGGATATCAACGTCAGAAGCAGGATCAGCAGTCTCGGCATTGCGCAGCAGCAGATGGTCGAGATCGCAAAGGCATTGAATCATCAGGCCAAGGTCATCGTCATGGACGAGCCATCCGCGCCTTTGACCGATAAAGAAACCGCAAAGCTCTTCAAGACCATCGCAAAGCTGAAGTCCGAAGGTGTGGCTGTCATTTATATCTCGCACCGTCTGGAAGAAACGATGCAGATCGCGGACCGCGCCACCATCATGCGCGACGGCAAGACGATCACGACCGTGAACGTCAGCGATATCACCATCGACGATCTCATCCGCGGCATGGTCGGACACGATCTGAAGGAGCAGTTCCCCAAGCGCGACTGTCCCATCAGTGAGGTCGGCTTCCGCGTGGAGGGGATCAGCCGCGAGGGCATCCTGAACAACATCAGCTTCGAGGCCCGCAAGGGCGAGGTCGTCGGGATCTGCGGTCTGGTCGGCGCAGGCCGGACGGAGACGGCGCGGGCCATCTTCGGCATCGACCCGAAGGATGCGGGCCGTGTGTTCATTGACGGCAAAGAGGCCGTGATCCGCAAGCCGCTTGACGCGATCAACGCGGGCATCGGCTTTGTCACCGAGGACCGCAAGACAGAGGGCCTGATCCTCTGCCGCGACTGCAAGGAAAATATCTCCATCGCCGCGCTGCGCGACTTTGTGCGCAGCGGAAAGCTGAACCTCCGCAGGGAACAGAAGAGCTGCCAGGACTACGTGGAAAAGATGCATATCAAAACGCCGTCCCTGCGGCAGAAGGTCGTCAATCTTTCCGGCGGCAACCAGCAGAAGATCGTTCTGGCCAAGTGGCTGATGTCGGACGCGAAGGTCCTGTTCCTCGACGAGCCGACGCGCGGCATCGACATCGGCGCGAAGGTCGAGGTATACAATATTATTAACGAGATCGCCGCAGCAGGCAAATGCGTGATCGTGATCTCCTCGGAAATGACGGAGCTCATGGGCATCTGCGACCGGATCGTCGTCATGTGCCGCGGCGCCATCACCGGCGAGGAGCGCAAGGGACAGTTCACGCAGGAATCACTGATGTATCTGGCTACGGGCGGCAGCGCCGCTGTCTGATGCAGGAAAGGACACTATAAAGATGAAACGTTCTCTCAAAAGCAGTATCAAATCTCTGAATATTCTCGGCATTTTGCTTGCCTTCCTGGTTCTGTGCGTCATTATGGCTATCGCATCCCCGGCCTTTTTGAAGCAGACCAACCTGCTGAATATCCTGCAGCAGATCTCCATCAACTTCACCATTGCCATCGGCATGACCTTCGTCATCCTGATCGGCGGCATTGACCTGTCCGTCGGCTCGATCACCGCGCTGACCGGTATGTTTGTCGCCATCATGATGAAGAACTGGAACATCCCCGTCGCTCCGGCTATTATCATCGCGGTCCTGAGCGCCAGCCTGCTCGGCCTCATCAACGGCGTGCTGATCTCCGGGCTTGACCTGCCGCCGTTTATCGTGACGCTCGGCATGATGGAGCTTGCACGCGGTATGTCCTACACGGTCACAGCCGGTCAGCCGATCTATACGCTGCCCGCAGGCTTCCTCGCGATCTCCGGGCGCGTCCGCGGCATTCCGCTCGTTGCGCTGCTGATCATGATCGCGCTGTTTGTCCTGGCCTACTATGTGCTGCATTTCACCCGCATCGGCCGGTATGTCTACGCAGTCGGCGGCAACGAGTCGTGCGCCAGACTCTCCGGCATCAACGTCAAGGCCATCAAGCTGATCGTGTACACGTTCTCCGGCTTCTGCTGCGGCATCGCGGCGCTGCTGCTGACGTCCCGTCTGGACTCGGCAGTCCCGACGAATGCCGAGGGCTATGAAATGAACGCGATCGCGGCTGTCGTCATCGGCGGTACGTCCATGAGCGGCGGCGAGGGCAGCCTGATCGGCACGGTCATCGGCACGATGCTCATCGGTGTCATTGCCAACGGCATGAACCTGCTGCTGATCCCGACCGGTCCGCAGCGTATGGTCACCGGCAGCATCATTGTCATCGCCGTCATTGTCGATGTGCTCCGTAAAAAAGCCAACAGCAAATCGAAATAAGGAGATACTATGCAGGAAACGACTTACAGCCGCTGGCTGATCTCGGATATGTACTATCCGTCGGAAAGCATCGAGGGTCCCATCAAGAGCCACGAGGCCATCTGTGTGCTCAACACGAACGATCAGGACGCCGGGCTGACCATCACGCTCTATTTTGAAGACCGCGAGCCCATGCAGCTTGCGCCGCAGCGCTGCCCGGCCCGCCGGAATGTCCACATCCGCATGGATGAGGCCAGAACCGCGGACGGCTCCGGTGTACCGATGGATACGCCGTATGCCGCTGTCGTCGAATCGACGCAGCCGGTCGCCGTGCAGTATTCCCGCGCCGATGCCAGACAGCGCGCGCTGGGGATCATGACGACCATCGCGCAGCCCATGGGCTGAGAAAAAGCAGGAAACACAGCGCGGCCCGGCAGTTTGCCGGGCCGCAGCCATAACAGGGAGGTACGATATGAATTCCTTTATCAAAGAGAATGCGGCGGATCTGGAGGCGTTTTCCCGTATGTCGCAGTGCGCGGGCGCACGGAACGACTATGTGCAGGGCGGCGGCGGCAACACGTCCGCGAAGCTTGCAGGCGGACTGATGGGCATCAAGGCCTCCGGCTACTGCCTGTCGGATATCACGCCGGAGACGGCCTACGCGGTGCTGGACTACGAGGCGTTGCGCCGGTTCTACTACGGCAATGAGTCAGAGCAGCTTGCAGACGTGGAGAAGCAGGGCTCGGCCTTTGCCAGGGAAAACACAAAGCAGATCGAGGGCCTGCCCACGCTGCGTCCGTCCGTGGAGGCGGGCTTCCATTCGATCCTGCGCAAATTTGTCTGCCACACGCACAGCGTCTACGCGAACTTCGCCTGCTGCTCGACCGCCTGCCGCGAGATCGCGGAAAAGGCGTTCGCCGGTGCGGATTACAGCTGGGGCTGGGTGCCGTATACGGATCCCGGCGCAAATCTGACGTTCGCCATCCGCCGTGAGCTTGCGCGTGTGGAGCACGCGACGGGCCGCGTCCCGGCTGTGATCCTGATGCAGAACCACGGGATCATCGTCCACTCCGACAGCGCGGACGAATGCCTCCGCATCAACGCCGACGCGAACGGCCGGCTGGCCGCCCAGTTCGGCAAGGCAGGAGATTCCTTCCCGAAGGTCGCGGTAAAGCCCATCGCAGACGGACTTTACGAGGTCGACGCACCGGCCCTGACGGAGGCGCTGCAGAGTGGCCGGTATGATTACCGGACGCTGATCGAGTCTCCGCTGTACCCGGATCAGATGGTCTTCCTGATCGGCACACTGTTTGAAAACAAGCCGGAGCTGGCAGAGGGCGAGGCCTCCGTCGAGTTCAGGACCGGCAGAGTCCTGCTGCGGATGAAGGAGAAAAACGCACAGGTCGTCGCGGAGACGCTGACGGCGGTCACGTTCATCATGGATACGATCCGCGAAAACGGCTATACCGTGTCCACAATGGGAGAAGCGGCAAAGCGCTTCATCGCCAACTGGGAAAGCGAAAAATACAGAAAGTCTCTCGCAGAAAAGGCATAAGCATACAGGCCTGCTTCCCTCAGGCCAGGTTTGTCCATGCCGGATAACGGGGCTGCAGCGAAACAAAATCGCTGCAGCCCCAATGTTTTTACAGGGAGGTGAGAACCTCGCAATTTTCCGGCACAGCAGACAAAACGCCCCCCCGCGAGCCGCGTCAGCGGCTGCGTGCATGATCCGAACACGAGAGAGCAGGGATCAAGCAGGAAAACAAACGTGCGACGTATCCATCACAGTTTCTCTGCTTTGTGCTTCGGACGATTTGCTGCCGTCCAGTTCTTCGGGTTGGTATCATCCGGGGAAAGACCGGCAAGGATCGCTGCATAGTGCGCTGCCTTGTCATCCATATATTTTGCGGTTGCCTTTGCTTCCTCCACACGCTTATAGGCTTCCTCGCGCTGCTTCAGGATAATGGCGTACCTTGCCCGCAGGTTTTCCTCGGATTCCTCCGCAAGGCACAGTCGGCAATACGCCTGAATGTCCTCAATGGAGGCTCCACAGCCCTTCAGACATTGGATGCCCTGCATCCAGTTGACGGATTCCTCATTGAACACCCGGCGGTTTCCGCCATCCCGTTCACAGGGCAGCAATCCCTTATCTGTGTAGAACCGCAGAGTGTGTTCCGTGACCTCGAATATCTCTGCCATCTGCCTGATCGTATAATACATGGCTATGAGAACACTGCCTCTTGTTCCTTTCATGCGGGAAAGACTTCTCGCCCTGAAAGAAGAACAGCAGGAAAACCGCCGCTTGTGCGGACGGAGCTATATCAAGGACTATCTTGAGTATGTATGTGTCAATGAGATTGGCGATTTGATCAAGCCCCACTACGTCACAGAGAGTTTTCCGAAACTGCTCAAGGCAAAGGG
>ERZ839767.2595-NODE-2595-length-23055-cov-4.065783_pt1 | contig 23055 bp, 39 predicted proteins | sample MGYA00519879_ERZ839767 | MGnify/ENA primary metagenome ERZ839767 (study PRJEB31850, sample SAMEA3708852) | human gut metagenome | biome: human gut; feature: human-associated habitat; material: faeces | place: China | collected 2014 ... | reverse complement strand
ATGATTTAAAACTGATCGGGACGCAGGAGTACAAAGATGAAATCCTACTGGAATACCGCAGCAGCTTGAATATTTCGGCGGCGATAACAACGGTACATAACAGGCACATCGCATTGGAGCAGCTGGCAAGCACAGAGGCGGACAGGCATAAGATCGAAGAGGCGATGGCAGAAGCGGAAAGAAAGGTGGACGCGGTCATGGAAACGGCGCCGCCGACCGTCGAGGATGCGGAAAAGGTGCTTGCACTTTCGTTTACCGTAAGGGCAACACGCGAGAAATTGCGTGCATTAAAGGAATTTTTAGAAAATGGAGGGTATGACTATGAGTAACACAGAGGTAGCAAAGAAATCTACGTTTTCGGCGTTTGTCAATGCGACAAGCACGAAACGGGCGATTATGAACGCACTACAGGACGAGAACAGGGCAAGGCGGTTTACGGCGTCGATTGTTTCGGCGGTAAATGCCAATCCGGCGCTTGCGGAATGCGACTCGGTCACAATCATATCCGGCGCGCTTTTGGGCGAAAGCCTGAATCTTTCCCCGTCGCCGCAGCTGGGTCAATATTATCTCGTCCCGTTTAACGATAATAAGCGCGGCTGCAAGGTGGCACAGTTTCAGCTTGGCTATAAGGGGTACATTCAGCTTGCAATCCGCAGCGGTGAATACCGAAAGCTAAACGTCCTTGCCATCAAGGAAGGCGAACTTGTCAGATTCGATCCGCTGAATGAAGAAATTGAAGTCAATCTCATTGAGGACGAGATTGAACGGGAGAACACGCCGACGGTCGGATATTATGCAATGTTTGAATACACCAACGGATTTCGCAAAGCGATCTACTGGAGCCGCGAGAAAATGGAGGCGCACGCGGACAAATTCAGCGCGGCATTCAACGCCAAAACGTTTGAGAAACTCCGGGCGGGCGAAATCCCCGAAAAGGATCGCTGGAAGTATTCATCCTTTTGGTACAAGGATTTTGACGCCATGGCATATAAAACGATGCTGCGGCAGCTGATCTCCAAGTGGGGCATTATGTCGATCGAAATGCAAGATGTTATCGCAAAGGATGATGGCGTGCTGCGCGAAAACAATGCGGTGGAATTCATTGCCGATACCGTCGAAAGCAGCCCGATTGTGCAGCAGGACGAACCGGACGACGCGGAAAAGGTAACCATGGACGAGTTATGACATATACCGTGATTGCGACCGGGAGCAAAGGAAACGCCGTGGTTTTAAACGATTGCATTCTAATTGACTGCGGCGTCCCGTTTAAAAAGTTGGAGGACGTGTGTTGGAACCTCCGGATTGTTCTGCTCACGCATGTTCACGGCGACCATTTCAACAAACGTACCGTAAAAAAGCTGGCTGCAGAGCGGCCGACGCTGCGGTTTGCGTGCGGCGCTTATCTTGTGCCGGAACTGCTGCAATGCGGCGTGTCAAAACGCAGCATTGATGTGGTTGAGGCAGGAAAAATCTATCACTACAAGTCCCTTGCGATAAGTCCGGTTATCCTGTACCATGACGTTCAAAACTTTGGCTACCGGATATTTTGGGGCGGCGAGAAAGCAATTTATGCAACCGATACCGGAACGCTTGACGGAATCAGCGCAAAGGGCTATGACCTGTATCTGATCGAGGCGAACTACACGGATGCGGAATTAAAGGAACGGCTTATCGCAAAGAGAAGAAACGGCGAATATGCATACGAAAAGAGGGTGCCGTATACGCACCTGTCGCAGCAGCAGGCAGACGATTTTATATGTGAAAATGCCGGTGTTAAATCGGAGGTTGTGTATCTTCATAAACATGGAGGTGTGGCGCGTGACAGTGACGGCGAAAGTGATCGGCTACGATGGGCAGAACATGGTGATTGTTCCGGATCGGCCGATTGAAAAGGAACTGATTCAAAAACAGGTTGGCAAAGTGGAGCTGCGCCTGAACGACGGACGGACGATCACCGCGGAGCAGCGGAAAAAGGCGTATGCGACGATTCGGGATATCGCGAACTGGTGCGGACATCTTCCGGAATTTTTAAAGGAGTGGTTTAAGTATGAATACATACTCCGCACCGGGGGCGAGTACTTCAGCCTTTCGGACTGCTCTGTAACGGTCGCAAGAACGTATATTAACCTGCTGATTGAATTTTGCCTCAAACATGGTGTGCCGATACGGGAATCTTTGACAGAACGCACGGACGATATCGACGCATATCTGTACATGTGCTTGTATTATCGAAAATGCGCAGTATGCGGCAGGCCGGCAGATGTGCACCATGTGACAGGCTCTAAGATTGGCATGGGCGGTGACAGGAACCACGTGCATCACCTTGGCAGATACGCGATTGCATTGTGCCGTGAACACCACAACGCTGCGCATACGGCAGAACAGGCGTTTTTTGAGACGAACCACATATACGGCATACCTTTGGATGAAAACTTATGCGAGAGACTAACATTACGGAGGTGATAACAGATGATGAACAAAGCGATTTTGATGGGGCGGCTGACCAAAGCCCCGGAGCTGCGGCACACAAGCGCAGGGACGCCGGTAGTGAGTTTTTCCATTGCGATTGACAACGGCTACGGCGAGAATAAGCAGACCGACTTTGTAAACTGCGTGGCGTGGAACAAGACGGCAGAATTTGTCAGCAACTATTTTGAAAAGGGCAGCATGATCATTGTAATCGGCCGCATCGCGACCAGAACCTGGGAGGATCAGAGCGGCAAAAAGCGTTATGCGACCGAGGTTGTGGCCGCAGAGGTCAACTTTGGCGAGAGCAAGGCGGCAAGGCATCGGCAGCAGACACAGGAGCCGGCGGCTTTGGACGAGAATTTTACGGCGCTGATGGAAAACGATGACGATCTACCGTGGGGGTGAGAAGATGAAAAAGCAGTCACAGTGTAACAGGATCATGCAATACATGCGCGATTTTGGCAGCATCAGCACGCGCGAGGCGTTTGACGATCTGGGCGTTACCCGGCTTTCCGGCCGCATTTATGACCTGAAAAAACAGGGCGTGCCGATTGCGGACAGTATGGAAAAGAGCAAGAACCGCTACGGCGAGACCGTGACATACAAGCGATACCGGATTGACATGGCACGCAGTGTCACTCCGATTCATGATACGATGTAGGAAACACAATAGGAGGATCAACCGATGGAATACATAAGTCAGATTCTGAAGTTCAATGAATTGCTTCTAACGAACAATTTAGCACCCGGACAAATTGCTTTGTGGTATGCGCTGATGCATATAAACAATAAGTGCCAATGGTCAAAATGGTTCACGGCGGCAATTCGAACATTGGAATTATATACAGGCTTATCCAAAAACGGAGTAATCAAAGCAAGAAACGTTTTAAAGCAAAAAGGGCTGATTGATTTTACTTCAAACGGCACTGCGGCAGCGAGTTTTCACATCAAAATTTTGTACAGTGGTACAGATAGTAGTACAGATAGTAGTACAGATAGTGGTACAGATAGTGGTACAGATAGTGGTACAGATAGTGGTACAGATGGTGGTACAGATAGTGGTCTATTAACTAGACAAAGACTAAGACTAGATAAAGATAAAGACAAAGACTATAAAAAAGAAAAAGATAAAAAAGAAAATGTGCCGTCAGCTGATCCGCCAAATGCAAAAAAGAAGAACGCAAGGCCGCAGAGCGGCTATGACCGGATTCTGTCCGATATCGAGGATGAAGAATTAAAGAATCTGTATTACGAGTACATCAAGATGCGAAAGCTGATTAAGGCGCCAATGACAGATTACATGCTTCGGCTGCTGATCAACAAAGTCAACACCTTAGAGCCGGATAACGTAGAGCGGCAAAAGCAGCTGCTGAAAAATTCGATGGTGAAGGGTTGGAAGAGCGTCTATCCGCTGAAAGATGCAGATGACAGGAAAATGAACGGCAAAGGAGGCGATGACGGTGGACGGACTGATGAAGTTTATGGAAACCTCGGTACTTACCTCTGAGGAGAACATCAGCAAATTCAGCGAGGCGATGCGAAAGCTGAAAGCCGATGTCAAAAGCGGCAAGACGATCATTTCGCCCAAGACGCCGGAGGAGTACAAAGCATGGGAACGCCAAAGGGCAGAAACGGAAGTCCAAAGCTTCAACGCAGAAGTCGGACGGGAACATGAGATTGACGGCTATCACTGCGAACTTTGCAAGGACAGGGGCATGATCGCCGAGATGGTCGAGGATGAATACGGCTGCCGCGCCGTGTATAAACAGTGCCGGTGCCGGGCAATCCGAACCTTTATCCGCAAGGCAAAGAAAAGCGGCCTAACCGATGTCATGAAGAAGTATACCTTTGCCGCATACCAAGCCAAAGAGGACTGGCAAAAGCAGCTCAAGGCGGCGGCCGAACGGTTTGTTAAAGACGATGCGCCGCGGTGGTTCTTTATCGGCGGTCAGAGCGGATCGGGAAAGACGCATCTGTGTACGGCAATTTGTACCGGTTTTCTGCGGCAAAACCGAAATGTACGGTATATGATGTGGCGCGATGAAAGCAGCTATATCAAGTCGGTGGTGAATGATCCGGAACGCTACCGAGAGGCCGTGCAGGGGCTAAAAAAGGTGGACATCCTCTACATTGACGATCTGTTCAAGATGGGAAGGAACCAGATGGGCGAGGTGCCGCGGCCAACTACGGCGGATATCAACCTGGCGTTTGAGATTTTAAACGACCGTTACAACGGCGGACGGATCACCGTTTTATCCAGCGAGCGGCAGATCGGCGAGATTCTGGAGATTGACGCGGCGGTCGGCGGCAGGATCTATGAGATGGCAACGCCCGGCGGTTATGCGCTGAACATCAAAGACGATGCCAAAAAGAACTATCGCACCCAAGCGGTCGTGACGCTTTGAACAATGAGGAGGAATCGAAATGTATGATACGGTAAAGGATATTGCGTTCATGTTTTTAATCAAGTGCAGCAAGTACCCGAAAGAGGTTTTGACAAAGGAATTTTGCGACAAGCTGTTTGACGAGGCTCTTTCGGAATACCGCACAATGCATAGGATCAATGCGCTGTCGTGCGAAATCGAAATACAGTGTGCGGACAGCCTGATCTGAGAGGTACATAGGTATGGATGAAATCAAGCTGACAATCAAACTTCCGCCGGTCACCAAAAAGAACAGTATGCAGATCGTGGGAAACGGCAAAAGGCCAATGCTGATCCCATCCGCGCAGTATCGGCGGTATGAGCATGACGCAGGGTGGTTTTTAAAGCCGCTTGCGATTTCTGAACCGGTGAACATCCGGGCGCTATACTTTATGCCGGCACGGCGGAAAGTGGATATCACCAATCTGGAATCGGCGCTGATGGATGTACTGGTAAAGCACGGCGTGATCACGGATGACAACTGCCGCGTCGTGGTATCGACAGACGGGAGCCGGGTCATGTACGACAAGGAAAATCCGCGGACGGAGGTCACGATCACAAAATCAAAGGAGGAATTGCCGTGGTAAAAACGATGACGCTGGATGAGGCGGTCGAAAAAAATGAGCGCGCACCGCATCCTGATCGGTCTGACAGACGGCGAGAAATCCGAGAAAGCAACAGCGCTGACTATGTTGCTGGAGATTGCGCACAAAGAGCTTGCGCGGCAGGAAAAGGAGAGCGATACAAAATGTTAACGATGATATTGGCGGTGCTGACGGCGGCGCTGCTTGCGGCGGTACTCTATTTGCTGCTGGAGCGCGGCAGGCTGTGCCGGGTCATTGCAGAGCGCAGACGGGATATCCGCATGCTGCGTAAATTAGTGAGGGAGTGTGAGGGAAAATGAAAAAACAAGCAACGATATTTGATTATGCAAGATTTATAAAAAAATATTGTGAAAATCCACGAGGATGTGAGGGGTGTCCACTTACGGACAGAAGTAGGGGTTTGCTTTTTTGTGATGATTTTATTAGAGAGCATCCGGAGGAGGCCAACGAAATCATCCTCAAATGGTGTGAGGAACACCCTGCAAAAACGAGGCAGGATAAGTTTTTGGAGATATATCCGAATGCAAACGTGAGGGATGGCGTTGTGCGAGTGTGCCCGAGATGTATTGAAAGCAGCCGCCATTGCCAATTCCCAAAATGTGAATGCCTGGACTGCCTAAGAAATTACTGGCTTGCGGAGGTAGAAGAATGAAATGCGAATTGTTCCATGACAATTTTCAGAATTACAAAAAATACAATGTTCCAAAGGCACAGCTTGTCATAGCGGATATCCCGTACAATATCGGCGAAAACGCATATGGCTCCAATCCGCAATGGTATAAGGACGGCGACAACAAAAACGGCGAAAGCAATTTTGCGAAGTCGAACTTTTTCAATGGAGATGGACAGTTTAATATTGCGGAATATTTCCATTTTTGCAACAAGCTGCTGATTAAGGAGCCAAAAGAAAAAGGAAAAGCGCCGGCAATGATTGTGTTTTGCGCGTTTGAGCAAATCCCGGTTGTGATTCAATATGGAGAAAAGCACGGATTTAGAAAAAGCTATCCGCTAGTGTTTTGTAAAAACTATTCTGCACAGGTATTGAAAGCAAATATGAAAATCGTGGGAGCGACCGAATATGCCATCGTCTTGTACCGCGACAAACTGCCAAAATTTAATAACATCGGCGCGGATGGAAAGAATCATATGATTTTTAACTGGTTCAAGTGGGAACGGGATAATCGGAAAATATATCCCAAAATTCATCCGACCCAGAAACCGATCGGCGTGCTGAAACAATTGATTGAGATTTTCACGGATGAAGGTGATGTTGTCATAGATCCGTGCGCCGGGAGCGGTTCAACCCTAAGAGCTGCCTATGAATCCAATCGCAACGCTTACGGGTTCGAGATATCAAGAGAGTTTTATCATTTGGCAAAGGAAGTTATGCTTCACGATATGCCAAAACAATATACAATGGAGTTTTCAGAGGAGGCAAGCGAATGAAATACGTAAATGTGGAGCAGCTGCTGAATCGGCTGCGCGGTATGATCTCCGTACGGGAAATGGAACGAATCAAAGCCGCCATTCGTGCATGCGCGTTGGTGGAAGTCGGATATGAGGAGGACGAACGATGAAAGAAAATAAAAACAACGAGTTTAGAAGCAAGGTGTATACAGATCGGCCGACTTATGCGGATTTCGAGGCGCCGGCAAAATTTGAAGCAATAAAAAGTATTATCGCAAGACGGCTTTTGGAGCATCCAAAGGCGATATGCTCTTATTCCGGCGGCAGTGATAGCGATATCATGCTGCACTTAGTTGAGACCACGAGAAAGATCTTTGGCCTGCAGCCGGTTCAATATGTGTTTTTCAATACGGGCCTGGAGATGGAAGCGACAAAGCGGCATGTAAAAGAAACGGAAATAAAGTACGGCGTAGAAATTAAAGAATTACGCCCAAAGAAAACCATTGTACACGCAGCACTTGAATATGGACAACCGTTTGTCTCAAAGATTATGTCTGCCGGAATCGAGGGAATCCAGAACAAAAACATTCCGTTGTCAATTGCGGATGAATACGCGCAGGCGGAAGATAAAGCTGCCAAACGCAAGGAACTGAAAGAACGTTATCCAAAGTGTGAGAGTACGATCAACTTCTTGTGCTGCTGTAATTCAAAAGGGGAGCCTCGGCCTAACATTCAACTTGTCATCAACTCATCGAAATACATGCTTGATTTTATAAAGCAAAACCCTCCGGAATTTAAGATTAGCAATAAATGCTGCAACTATTGCAAAAAGCAGGTCGCACATAGCGCGCAAAAGGATTTTGAGATGATTATAACAGGCGAACGCAGAGACGAGGGCGGAATGCGTTCCGTGCCGCGCGGAGACAACACAAGCCTTTGTTTTACGGAAAATGCGGACGGTCAATACCGGTTGAGGCCATTGTTTTATGTTTCTGATGCCGACAAGGAGTGGTATAAGCATTATTACGGGATTACATACTCCGATGCGTACGAAGTCTATGGGTTAAAGCGTACGGGGTGCTGCGGCTGTCCGATATCTTCAAGAGCAACAGAAGATTTGGAAAAAATACGTCCGTATGAGCCACAACTCGTAAAAGCGGCATGGAATATCTTTGGAGACAGTTACAGGTACCGGCGCAAGTACAACGAATACAAGGCTAATAGAATGGCGGAAGAAAAAGCTGCAAAAAAGCATTGAAAGGCGGTGCAGCAAATGAATGAGCAACATTTATTCAGAGGAAAGCAAAAAGATAACGGCGAATGGGTGACGGGCTATTATGTATTTCAACGAAAAAGATCTGGCGTATTTGGTCAGGTGATTTCAGAACTCGACTTTGATAGACATTTAATTATAGATTTACGAGGAAATTTACACGAAGTTATCCCCGAAACAGTCGGACAGTACACCGGATTGAAAGATAAGAACGGCAAGCTGATATTTGAAGGGGATATTATTCGGACAAAGAAGTACGGACGAGTTATCGCACATTCTAACGTAAGAGACTATGATATTTTCATAATTACTTATGTGCCTGCTGTGTTTAGGCTAGAGAATATACACAGGGCATTTAATCTTGTGGGAAATAGTGTTGATTATGAAGTAATCGGCAACATACACGACAATCCCGAATTGTTGGAGGTGGAAAAATGAACGCGCAAGAGGCATTAGCACGGATAAAAGAACACAGAGATATTCATTTTCATAATGAGCTGAATGCCATTTATATAACAGAAGCTTTAGACATGGCAATAGAAGCACTTGAAAAGCAGGTGCCGAAAAAGGTAACATTGGGATATGATGAACAAGATTATGTTCGCTGTCCTCAATGCAAGAGCGAGATTGCCCCTATGGATGATGATTGCTTATTATATCATTGCCCCGGTTGCGGTGAAAAAGACGCAATTTTACAAGGTGACAATTACTGCTTTAATTGCGGGCAGGCTTTAGATTGGAGTGATGAATCGTGACAGATGAACAGATTATAAAGTATTGGAACGAGATTGACTCGGAGATTATAAATGAACACGGAGAAGAATTTGATGTTTATATAACAATGCCTGTAGCAAAAAGCACGGTTGACCTCATCAACCGCCAACAGGCAGAGATTGCGAGGTTGAAAGAAGAAAAACAGGATATTAAAGACAAGTACGATTGCCAACAAACTGTATATTGCGATTTAAGCGATATTATCAAGGAAAAATGCAAGGAACTTGAATTAGCAAATGCTGACAAGGTTATTGCGGAATCGCACGAAAAAGCCGCAAAGAAAATGTTTGTAGATGTGGTACAACGACTTAAAACCATAAAATCCGAAGCCGTAAAAGAGTTTGCGGAACGGTTGAAAACTAATTTCAATAAAAATATAAAATTGTACGGTCGGTGTACTGTTTGCGATGCAACAACTGAGATTGATGACCTTGTAAAAGAAATGACGGAGGGAAAGAAATGAAATGTGAAAATTGTTTGCATTGTGAAGTGTGTACGTTTGCAAGACAATATAGAGGGGTTAATAAATGCCCCGATTTCGCCGATAATGATTTATGCATAAGGCTGCCGTGCAAGGTTGGAACAAAGGTTTATGCAATTGCGACACCTTGCGGAGGATGTAAATATAACAATCTTTCCTCTGAGGAAACTTTAAAAAACTGCCGGGGCTGCCAAAAACGAGAGATCATAGAGTGCGAATTTGACTATGACTTGTTGCATGAGTTCGGGGAAACGGTATTCCTCACCCGTGCGGAAGCAGAAAGGAAATTGGAGGAGATGAAGAAATGAACGATAGGTGGATAATAAAAAACAGCCCGTACGAAATTCTTAATATGGCGTTCAAGAGGATATTTCCGGAAATAAAGTATACTGCATACTTTGAGCCGAAACTCAGAGATAAAGAAAATGAAAAAAGAATATGCGGGATGACGGTCTTTGGAAGTGATGGGGAGATAACGATATTTGTAGATACCGATTTGACAATAAACGATTCTGTGGAGATATTCGCTCATGAACTGGCGCACGCAGGAAGTGGAGAGGTTCACACACATGATGAGAAATGGCAAAAAGCATTCGATGCTTTATTCAATGAGTATAACAAAATCGGAGAAGAAATGTTTTCGAACAGAGTTGATGTTCCGACTGGAGAAGAGTGCTCGGAAGCACAAAAGAGATCGGAGGAGATGGAAAAATGAATTGCAAAACTAAAGTGTCCGATTTTATGATAATAGTTGGTAAGTCAAAAAATCCTTGCTATAGCATTATGTATTACGATTTATCTGATAATGAGTGGCATAGTGGCTTTTCGTCATACGACCTATCGAAGGTAATTAATTGGAAAAATGAATGTTTAGAGATAGTAGAGGACGATAAGGTTGGAACGCATGAGATACACAAAGCAGCGATCGAATATTATGGCGAGGAAGCGCAAGAAAACCAATGCATCGAAGAATGTGCCGAACTGATACAGGCGATCAATAAAAAGCATCGTGGCAAGGATAACAATATCCCCGAAGAAATCGCGGATGTTGAGATATGTTTGGAACAGCTTAAAATGATTAACAACTGCGCCGATGAGGTCGAGCGTTACAAAACGGCAAAAATGGAACGTCTGAAAGAGAGGATAAATCAATGACAGAATACATATTTCCGGTTCTGCTGATAAGTCTGCAATTCTGGGCGGCGGTTGTCTACGCCGTCCTTAGGGACTGGCGGATGGCGATTTATTGGCTGGCCGCCACCATATTAAACATAACGGTAACCATAGGAGGCTGACATATGAGAAAATACGTAAAGGCAATCCGCGCCGGCAGAACCGACTGCGTGCATCATACCGGGACAAAATGCGACTGCCTGCTGAAACTGTACTGCGCCACGGAATCGTGCAGCTTTTACATCACGCCGCAGCAGTGGGCAGAAAAACAAAAGCGATATCCGCGGATCGCGCCGGAGGAGAAACCAAAACGGCGGTACAGAAAGCATACGGCAAAAGGATAGGATATATCTCTAGGAGGGGTCAAGAGTGATAACACAGGAATGGTTAAGCGGGTATATTTACTATGAAAATCTTGTCAATAAGCTGGAAGATGAAAAAAAGGAGGCAATCGCGGATGCGGCATGGAAAACATCCAATCGGCGGGAAATGGCAGTGCAACAATCAAGGGGAAACGGCTCTGAAACGCGGAATGTCAAGTATGTCGATAAAATTGACAGGCTGACACGGCAGATTGAGGAAATCCGGGAAGAGATGCAAAAAATCATTGATGCCATAAAGACTGTGCAATCGCCCAGAAGTCGATCTCTGTTACAATTGAAGTATATAGAGGGGAAAAGCTGGGAGGCTGTGGCCGAGGTCCTAGGCGTATGTGAGAAGTGGGCAAGGGAAGAACTCAATAGCCGGGCGGTTCGCGAACTGGAGCGCGGAATCAAAAAGACGGGGTCATTCCCCGTCTAGATACTGTTTTATTGCATTGCGTATAAATTCGGACTTGCTGATTTGGTCGGCTTTCAGCCTTTCTTCCCAGCTCGCAACCAAATCCTTTGGGAGATCGGCAACAACCCTTTTATAGACTTTGTTTTTGTACCGCTGGATTACCTTGGATGATGTATTACTTGCCATCGTTTCCCCTCCTTGTAATGACCTCTATCGCAGTAAGAATAACTACGATGCCGGCGAGAAAAAGCGTAAATATCCGATATTTTGGGATTGCGTTAAAATCGGTGTCCGCCAGTAATAATAAAAACAATATGGCCGATGTAACGGCGCTTCCGTATCGTTTAAAAAACTTGACCATCATAAATTGATGTGGTACAATAAAGTAAGTGAGAGAGGGCTTTCGCCCTCTGTTCACTTTCTATGGAAACGGTCGATGATCTTTAGCATTACGAGTATGCCGCTCAGTATGTAATATAAGATGATCGCCGTTTCCTTTATTTTATCCCACATCTTACGCCTCCTTTCTTCATTTGATGTATTTATTATATCATATGTGTACACATATGTCAAGCGTTTTTTTGAAATTTATTTCTTTTTTTCCTACTTCCTCTTTCTCTCGTTTCTTCTACTTCCTCTTACTTCCTCTTACTTCCGGAAAGTTCCGGAAAGTTCCGTTTACTTCCGTTTTGTTCCAAAAAGTTCCGGAAAGTTCCAAAAACTTCCTTGAACTTCCGGTTGGGTCTGTGATATAGTGTATAATGCAAATACAATATGAAAACCGCGGTGGTGCAGGGCATTTGTGCGGCGCGGGAAGCGTTTCCGATTTCGGGGACGCTTTTTTATTGGATGATACGGGAAAAGAATATTCCGGACAATTCGCGCGGGGCGGGGCGCAGGGAATATATGGGAGGTGAGAATGTGGTATCAGTAGAACCAATTCGCGATAAGGCAATTTACCATAAAATCAAAAGTGATTTATATCAGTGGAACGAAAAGTATTACATCATGTTTCTTATGGGTACTTTGCTGGCGCTGCGTATTAACGAAATACTAAAACTGCGTGTTGGCGATGTAGCCAATAAGAAAACGCATACTTTCTGCCAGAGCAAAACCGGGAAAGAGATCACGATCGCATTCTCTCCGGAATTGAGAAAGGCGCTAAAATATTATTGTGAAGGAAGAGATCCGCAAGAGGCGCTTATCCCGGCAAGGGATAATGAGTTTAAACCGCTTTCCCGAAGAATGGCCTGGGAGGTCATCCATAAAATCGGAGAGCGCTACGGATTAAACCTTGGCACCCATAGTATGCGCAAAACATGCGCCTATCATTATTACCGTGCGACAAAGGATTTGGCGACCATAAAAGTGTGGCTGAACCATTCCGCAGAGCGCGACACATTGACTTATATCGGCGTCACCAAGGAGCGTGTCACACAGGCCATGATAAACTTTAAAATTTAACAACATAAACATAATGGGGGAATGTTTGGAAGGCTGTTTTAAAAACCGCGATAGCCCTTGTGGCGCAAGGTACAGACAAGGATTTTAAAACACAAACACAATATATATTATGGTTATGTCACAAATCAAGGGGAGAAATGCAAAAATGCATCAAAAACCTATGCGAGAGTGCCGAAAAATAGGATGCCATGTCCTGACAAGAGAAACCTATTGCGAAAAGCACAGAGAGGAAAAACAAGACCGAGAAGCACAGCGGCAGCGCTGCTATGACAGAAAAAATCGAGATGCGAAATCTGCTGCTTTTTACAAATCAAAACAGTGGCAAAAAGCAAGGGCGCTTTCGATTGCCGCACACTATGGATTGTGCCAGGATTGCTTGGCGCAAGGGACAGTAAAGACTGCGGACATGGTACACCATGTAAAGCCGCTGCGAGAGTTCCCGGAATTGGCTTTAGATCAAAGCAATCTGCGTCCTCTCTGCAATCAGTGTCACGCAAAATATAACTAGCACACAGGGGCTTTCCTTGTGTGTTTTCTTTATACCCCCCAGGGGGTCAAAAAAATTACAAGGACGCTCCAGACCGCCGCTTAAATCATTTGTGCGGCAGCGCAAGTTTTGAGGGTGGGGTTAGGAGCGGCCGAAATCACAAAGGGGTGGTAAAAATGAAAATGGATGATTATGTAAAAGCGGTGAAGCAATACGGAAAGATTGACGGAAATGATGAGGATAGCCTCATTGCATCAGAGATTGACGCCGCGAAAGAAACGCTGCGGCGCACCGGCATCCCGGAACAAAACGAAAATGCGTTATATGCGCTCGCCGCGGTGCGGCTTGCGCTGCATTATCACGAGAACCGTGAGGAGATTGGGGTTGGCGGAAAGATGCCAATGGGAATCGATTGGATGATCGAACATCTTCGGCACGGCGATGACGAATAGGAGGCGATAAAACGATGGGAAAAAGGGGACCGACCGGGACACCGACAGCGCTTAAGGTGCTTCAGGGGAATCCGGGAAAAAGAAGCCTGAACCAAAACGAACCGAAGATGCCGATTTCGGAAGAGTGGGAAACGCCGCCGCCATGGCTTGGCAGTTACGCCAAAAAAGAATGGAAGCGCGTGTTGCCGATGCTGAAACGAAACGGTCTTTTTACAGGCGCGGATTATATGGCGCTCTGCGCCTATTGCCAAAGTGTAGACACCTGGATTTTAGCAGAAAAACAAAAGCGCGCTGACGGTATGATTATGGTATCGCCAAAGGGGTATGAGCTACAGGCTCCGGCGGTTGGAATTGCCAATACCGCGATGGGAAATATTTTAAAATTCGGCAGGGAATTTGGATTAACACCGGCATCCAGGAGCAATTTGTCCGCCGAACAGTTTGAGGAACAGGAAAATCCGCTGCTTACACTAATGAAAGAAGCCAGAAATCATCATGGATAGAGCAACGAAGTATGCAAAAATGATTCTCGCAGGAGAAATCGGAGCGGGACGGCCGGTAAAACTTGCATGCCAGCGGCATCTTAACGATCTTAAAAGGGCAAAAAACAAAAGCTATCCCTACTATTACGATGCCAAAACAGCGGAAATCAGACTGGAATTTTATAACCTTTGTCATCACTACAAAGGAGATTGTGCCGGCAAACCGATCACGCCGGAACTTTGGCAATGTTTTGTGCAAGGATGTGTATTCGGATGGAAAAGAAAATCCGATCACCTTAGGCGGTTTTCAGAGGTCTATGAGCAAATCGGAAAAAAGAACGGAAAATCAACGGACGCGGCATCCACGGCGCTTTATTGTATGACGGTGGACGGGGAAAGCGGCGCCGAGATCTATTCAGCCGCAACATCCAGAGATCAGGCAAAAATCATCTTTGATACCGCAAAGCAGATGGTAGCGCGTTCGCCGGAACTGAAGCAGTATATCAACGTACTCACCAATAACATGAATGTTCCGGCCAGTGCGTCAAAGTTTGAGCCGGTTTCCAAAGAGGCCGGAACCCTTGACGGTAAGGATGTTTATGTTGGGTTGATCGATGAGCTGCACGCTCATAAAACCCGTGACGTATACGACATTCTAAAGGGCGGAACCGTGGCGCGGTCGCAACCGCTGATCTGGGTGGTTACAACAGCAGGGTTTGATGTAAACGGGATCTGCCATGAGCGGTACGAATACGCCATGAAAGTTCTGGAAGGAACGCTGGAGGACGATACACTGTTTGCTTACATCGCACAGCCGGATGATGGCGACGATATCCTAGACCCTAAGAATTTTATCAAGGCAAATCCGAATCTTGGCGTATCGGTAAAAGTGAACGATCTGAAAATCAAAGCCAAGCAAGCAAAGGAAATCCCGGCGGCATATAACCAGTTTGCATGTAAACACATGAATATGTGGGTTTCGTCCTCTGTAAAGTGGATGAACATGGATAAGTGGAACCGGAGCGGGCAGGGGATCGATGTGGATTTATCGTTTAAACGCTGCTATGTCGGTGTGGATTTGTCCGCAAAGCTGGATTTGACCTCTGTTGCGCTGGTTTTTCCTTTAGAAAACGGGTATTATGCTGTGCTGCATCACAGTTTCATCCCGGAGGCAACCATGATTGAAAAGGAGCATAAAGACAATGTACCGTATTCCGCATGGGTGCGCAAAGGATATTTAACGGCAATACCGGGTGAAGTCATCGAACAGCAATGGATTATTGAGTATATTTTATCCCTTGCGAAAAAGTACAACATTGTAGAGATTGACTATGACCCATGGAATGCGACCGAGTTCGGCCAGCGGATGGAAAACGAGGGATTTACCTGTGTGGAAGTGCGCCAGGGAGTCTATACCTTGTCGGAACCGATGAAAGACGTGGAGCGGCTTGCGATCCAGGGCAAGCTGATTCATTTTGATGACCCGGTTTTAAGATGGGCGATTTCCAATGTTGTTGCGGTGACGGATTCCAACGGAAACATCAAGCCGGACAAATCGAAAACTACCCAGCGCATCGACCCGGCCGCTGCCATGATTACGGCACATAGCCGCGCGATTTGTGATACCTATGTCAATTTGGAGGAGGTTATTATGTCTGATGATTATATTTTGTGATAAAGGGGTGCGGCAATGCATGTAATAGACAAAATTAAAGCAATGTTTTTCAATTCCGTTTCGGGGGATGATGATACGGGGCGCGGCTGGATGACCCTGGAAGAACTTGCAAAAAGGGCAGAAAATTCACCGGGAACGGCCTATGCGCTATACCGCTGCGGCACGGTATTTGCTTGTATCAACTATCGGGCAAGAATGTTGTCAAAACTGCCGTTTCAAGTTTTTCACAAGGAATTGACGGTGTCGGATGGCATCGAGACAGAACAGCGGTTTCGGGCAGATATCGGTCACCCTGTCCGCCATCTTTTGGAACGCCGCCCCAACCGCTATCAGACGCCGACCATGTACAAACAGTTTATCATGACCAATGTGTTGTCCCACGGCTTTTGCGTGGTCTATAAAAAGTATGATACCTATGGGCGGCTGGTGGAACTGATTCCGTGGAAATCCAGAGAAGTCGGCGTGCAAAAGCTGCTTGATCTGGATGAGTACGTTTATTCCTACCGCGGCCAGATTTACACGGAAGACGAAGTCATTTATATCCCCTACCTCTCGGCAGACGGAAAACGCGGGATTTCTCCCTTATCCGTAGCCAGAGGACAAATTGACGCAGTCGATCAAATGGATCGCCACCTAAAGGGCTTTTATCAAAGCGGTGCGGTAAAGCAGGGCGCTTTGAAGATGACGCAGCCGATTTCTCCCGGCGGTAAGCGCAAGCTGAAAAAGGAATGGCGGGAACTTTACGGCGGCAACCAAAACAGCGGCGATATTGCCATACTGGACGGCGGTATGGAATGGCAGGATATTTCACTGCCGATGACAGACATTCAATTCATCGAATCCAAGCAGATGACGGCAAAGGAGATTGCGGCTATTTTTGATGTTCCGGCTTCTGCCATTGGTCTTGCACAGGAGAAATATTCTAATTTACAGGAGATCAACGACCGTTTTATCCAAGATGTGGTTGCGCCGGATTGCATTAACATCGAAGAGGCACACAATTTTTCATGCTTTCTTTCGGATGAGGGCAATTACTATACCAAATTCAATATTGCCGCCGGTATGCGCGGCAGCGCTGAAAAGCGTACCGCCTATTACGAAAAGATGATCCAGATGGGTGCGCTGACCATTAACGAGGTGCGCGCCATGGAAGAGATGAACGGGATCGGCGAAATCGGGGATAAGCACTATGTCAGCTTAAACTTTACAACGCTTGACACACTGGAGAAACACAAACGTATTCAGCAAGAAGGAGAATGAGGAGGATTTTATGAAGTATGATTTTTGTAATTTAAAAAACAGTGAAAACGGTTCCGATGCGGAGCTGTTTTTTTATGGGGATATTGTGTCGGATAGCTGGTCGGCATGGACAAAGGAAGATCAATATCCCTTGAACGTGCAGGAACTGCTCAAAGAGATCGGAGGAAAGAACATTGCGATTCATATCAACTCCGGCGGCGGTGATGTGTTTGCGGGGGTTGCCATCTGTAACATGCTGCGCAGCTGCACCGGAAAAAAGACGGTATACATTGATGGCCTGGCGGCGTCCATTGCCTCTGTGATTGCCATGGCAGGCGATGAAATCATCATGCCGGAAAACGCATTTATGATGATCCATAACGCGTGGACAATTGCCATGGGAAACGCAGACGACATGCGATCTCTTGCCGACACGCTGGACAAGCTGGACGGCGGCATCATTGCAACCTACTTAACAAGGGCGAATGACGGCGTTACTGCCGATCAGTTTTCTGCGTATATGGCAGCGGAAACATGGCTGACCGGCGAAGAGGCGGCACAGCTATTTTCCAATGTGAAAACCACGCCGGCACTGACGGCTGCGGCCTCATGCAGCAGCACGTTTCTTGACCGCTACAAGGTTCCGCAGGACTACACCACGCTTCTTACGCCGAAAAAGCCGGATTCTGTCATGGTTCCGGATGATTTAAAGAATATGGCGCTATATGCAAAAACGGTGCGGAGCGCTTATGGAGTGTAAAAAAAATAAAAAATTTATATAAAAAGAAAGGTGATAACTATGAGTATCAGAATGAGCAATGAAATGAGAGAGCTGCGTGTAAAACTCGGCAATGCGCTGGACGCCATTGACGCGGCAGTCGCAAAAGGCGATGCAGAGGCAGCAACCAAAGCAAAAGAAGAGGCAGATCGCTGCCGAAGCTTGCTTACGGCGGCCGAAAAAGCCTTTGAGGCACGGCGGGGTCTGGAGGCTGACCCGAACGATGGTCCTAAGGAAGGAAACGAAGAGGAAAAATACAATTCCGCCTTGTTCTACAAAGCGATTTCCGGCCAAAAGCTGACTGAGAATGAATTGAAAATCATGGAATCGGCAGCATTGGATTACCGAAACAAGTACAGCGAGGGCAGCAAAAAGGACGGCGGATATACGGTTCCGGACGATCTTTCCACTACCATCTATGAAAGCGTAAAGTCTAAGGAATCTGTCAGAAACCTTATTTCCGTTGAAAATGTGTCCTCGGTCACCGGCACACGCATCTGGCGGAGCGGTGACGCCAACAAGCTGTACAACACCGAAGAATATGAGGAAGTTAAGGAAATGAACAGCGCACATTTTGAGCCGATGACCTATAAGCAGCACAAATATGCCGGTATGATGACGGTGTCTACGGAGCTGTTAGAGGATAGCTTTGTTTCCTTTGAGGGCGAAATCCGCACATGGTTGTCCGATGCCGCAAGGGTGACCGAGAATCATGAAATCCTGTACGGTGTCGGCGGTGAAAAGCACTGCCAGGGCTTGATTTCCACCTCCGGCGCATATACCGAGGTCACAACGCCCAGCACGCTTACCATTGACTTCTTCCGCGCCGTATACCTTACCTTGCCCGCCGGTTACCGCGCAAAGGCAAAATGGGTTATGAACTCTCTGGCATTTGCAAAATGTGCAGAGGTAAAAGACGGGGACGGGCGCTCTTTGCTGCAGCCGAATCCGAGAGAAAAGGACAGCTATCTGCTGCTGGGGTTCCCGGTAGAAATCTACGATTCCATCTTAACGGATGAAGACAACAAAACGGTGGTTATGTTCGGTGATTTTGAATCGGCATATCGGATGTTTGCAAGAAAAGACTTTGGCATCGCGTTTACCGATGTCGGTGCCGGCGCATTTGAAACGGACAGCTTAAAGGCGAGAGGCATGGAACGCTTTGACGGCCGCATCTTTGACCGTGCCGCGCTGATCATGATCCGCGGCTTTTCGGTGTCCGCACTCACACTGACCGAGGCAGGTGCAACACTGTCAGATGACATCAGCGAGGCAACCTTGAAAAATCTGACTAAGACACAGCTATTGGAGCTCTGCGCGGAATTGGAAGTGACCGGCGTCACGGAGAGCAGCACCAAGAATGCGATTGTCACTGCAATCTTAAACAAGCTCAACCCGGCCGGCGAACAACAGACAGAGACGAATCCGGCACAAGGAAGCAGTGACTGATATGCGTTTTAGTGATATGAGGGACAGGATCGTACTGCTATCCCCCGGTTATTCTTATACCAACACGATGAATGAAACGGTGCCCGCGTGGGTGCCGTTTCACCCTTTTCAGGGAAACAACCCACAGGAATATCCGTACCTTTCGGTGACTGAGGGAGAGAGCAAACCGAGGTATTTAGGCGGCGCCGATGAAAATGATGTCATGGAATACGCTATTTGGGCAGCTGTCGCACCCATGAACGGACGCGAATATGAGGAATCCCAAAAGCTGCGGGCAGAAACCACCTATACGGTGAAAATCCGCTATGCAAAGGATATCCGCAGCGATTTTAAGGTTCTGTTCCGCGGAAGAATTTTAGACATTGTTTCGGTTTTAAATCTGGATTCCCGCAATCGGGAATTAAAACTGATTTGCACGGAGGTGGACGACTATGGCAAGGAGGACTAAGGACGTCTTTGGTTTTGACGAACTGGAAAAGACATTTGAAAAAATGCAGCCCAGATTTCAAGAAAAGGGCGAAGCCTTTCTTTCGGCCGCTGCCCGGCAGATGAAAAAGCGCATAAAGCAAATGACGCCGCTGGATAAGAGCAAGAAAAAGAAAACGGACACAAAACATCTGCGCAATACCTGGCAAGAGAAAAAGCCGAAGGAATATAAAAACGGCCAAACCATGGTCAGTCTTGTCTATACCAAAGCGCCGCACGCCCACTTGTTTGACCTAGGTCATAAGATGGTTGTCCGCACGCGCGAGAGGAATGACAACGGCAGATATGCCAAAGAAGCCGAACGTATCGGTAAAACAACAAAATTAAATGTGGCGCAGCGGTATGGCATGGGCGTCAAGGAAACCGGATATGTCGAGGGGCGACGGGTGCGGGAAAAAGCGTTAAACGAACTCAACGACCGGGTTTTAAAAGACGCGCAAAAGGTGCTTGACGCAATGACAAAGGAGATGCAGCCATGATTGAATGCAAAGATATTCAGCGCGCGGTCGGCGCGCTGCTCCGCGATGCAGGATTTCTTGTTGTCGCATCGGAGGCGCAGGAGGGCGCACAGAAACCGTCTTGCACGGTCGATGTTTTCCCATCGGAATCTGAACGCGTGGGGCAGTTTATGGTGGAGGACACCTTTTCGGTTACGGTGATGTACTATCCCAAAATCGAAACCAACGAGGAGCTTTTGTGCGCGGCAAAAATCATCAAAAATGCCGTGCTTACAAAACCGCTGACCATTGGATGGCGAACGATTGAGGCGTTCAAGGTCGCCGCAGATCACAGCGGCTATGTGCTGATTGTGGATTTTTCTTACACAGTCACGCAGTATTTTGGCGCAGATGACGGCAAGGATGCGCCTGCAGAAGAACTAAATATAACAATGAACAGAGAGGATGAAGAAAATGGGAATGCCGGAATTACTGATTGAGATTAAGGCGGCGGCCAATACGGCCATTGCACGATCGGGGCGCGGCGTGGTTGCCCTGATTTTAAAGGATGACACGCAAACGACCGATTCCTTTACTTATGCAAAAATGAATGCGGTGGTAAAGAGCCACTGGACGTCAGCCAATTACGATTATCTGCAAAAGACCTTTGACGGCAGCCCGGCACGGGTCATTGTGGAACGGATCGGGGCAACAAACGGCGATGCAACCGAGGCATTGGCACGGCTGAAAAATAAAAAATGGAACTATCTGGCCTTTCCGGGCGCGGATGAGGACGAAGTGACGGAGATTGCGGCGTGGATCAAGAATTGCCGGTCGGACGGGCAGAGCTTTAAGGCAGTTTTGCCGAGCACTGCGGCAGACCATGAGGGTATTATCAACTTTGCCACCGAGGATATTGTAGTCGGCAAAAAGACATACACCACCACGGAATACTGCTGCCGGATTGCCGGGATTCTTGCCGGGACAAATCTGGATAACAGCGCAACCTACACGGTGCTTTCGGAGGTTTCTGCGATCAAGGAGAGCACTGATCCGGACGCGGATGTGGACGCCGGCAAGCTGATTTTGATTCATGACGGCGAGCATGTCAAGCTGGGGCGCGCCGTCAATTCGCTCAAAACCATCGGCACAGGCAAAACGGCCGACATGAAGAAGATTAAAATCATGGACGGCCTGGATTTGATGTGCGATGACATCCGAAACAGTTTTGAAGAGAACTATATCGGCCAGGGAAACAGCTATGACAACAAACTGCTGTTTATTAACGCGGTAAATGTCTACCTTGCCGGGCTGGTACGTGATGGCGTTTTGTATGACGAATATGAAAACATCGCCTATGTTGATGTTGACGCGCAGCGTGCCTACCTGGAGGGAATTGATCCAAAGTATGCAGAGTTTGACGATGACGCCATTAAGAAGGCAAGCACCGGGAGCCGCGTTTTTGTCGGCTGCAACGTCAAAATGCAAGACGCAATCGAGGATCTGAACTTTACCATTTTTGTTTAATCATTACCTAGAGAGAAAGGATGCGATTTTATGAAAAAACCAACTGCACCGCGTGTCATCAGCGGCACACACGGCTTTGTGTATTGGGACAACGAGGTTATTTTTGAAGTAACTTCCGCAGAGGCCACCCTAAAGCCCGATCGGGAGGACGTGACCTTTGCCGGCGACATGTGGAAGGACAGTAAGCTGATGGCGGTCGGCGGCGAATGGAGTATCAAGGTCAAAAAAGTATTTTCGCGTGCGCGTGCGCTGGCCGAGGAGTTTTCCAAGGGGCGCGATCCGCGGTCAGAGCTTATCTATAAACTGGACGACCCGGACGCGTTCGGCGCGGAGCGCATCGCGCTGCATAATTGCTGGTTTAACGATTTGACGCTGATGAGTTTTGAGAACGGAAAAACGGCCGAGGACGAATTTTCCGGCGGCTTTACCTCGTTTGATTATCTCGACAGCATTGCTGCTTAATTTACGGGGCGGAACATATCCGCCCCCACTGAACGGAAAGAGAGGAATTTAAGATGTCAAAAGAACATATCAGAAAAATTACATTAGAGGATTTTATCAGCCGCAAGGAGCAGAGAGCGCGTTCTCTTCACGATCCGCAGCCGAGAGAACTCTATATTAAATCGCTGGATGGCTGCATTGAGGTGGTAGAGCCGACCCTCTCGCAGCTTTCCGATGCAAGAAAGCTGGCAGAGGAAAGTGAGGAAATGGGGAATGCCTACATCGTCTATCAGTGCTGCCCCATGCTGCACGCCGGGGAATTAAAAACAGGAGGCGCACCGCACGAGGCCGCTTTCGCGGTCTTTAAGCCGGGCGAGGTCGCAGCGATCGCCGCACAGCTGATGGAGATGGCCGGTTACAGCGCCGATAATGTGACGGTAGCCGAACGCTTAAAAAACTAATCAAGGCGGACAGGGAGTTGTATGCGCTGCATTATTATCTGGAAAAAGGGATTGCCCCGGAGCACATCCTCTCCCTCTCTCCGCTCGGCTTTGAGTTTTATATGGCGTCCGCCGAATTAACGGCGGACGAAATCCGAGAAGCCATGAAAGAAAAATAAGGCGGTGAGAAAGTGGCAGCAAATAATAAACAGATCGGTGCTACCATTGTGCTGCGCGCCGGTAATTTCTTTGCGAATGCAAAAAAAGCAAGCGCTAGTTTAAAGGGGTTAAAAGAGAAATTTAGCAGCGGAGC
>ERZ839767.2592-NODE-2592-length-23076-cov-3.020373_pt1 | contig 23076 bp, 20 predicted proteins | sample MGYA00519879_ERZ839767 | MGnify/ENA primary metagenome ERZ839767 (study PRJEB31850, sample SAMEA3708852) | human gut metagenome | biome: human gut; feature: human-associated habitat; material: faeces | place: China | collected 2014 ... | reverse complement strand
AGCGGTTTCCCCTCCTGTGCAAGGAGGGGTTAGGGGAGGTAGTCATTAAAAGACTAACTTGTTAGACACTCTCTCCTTGGGAGGTAAAGTTAATTCATAAAAATGAAGTGTCTTGATAACCTTAACTAGAGGTAGAGTATATTTCCTTCTTCTGCTGCTTGTTTTATCGCGTTGATGACTATAAGTAAGCGGTCGCACATCATTCCGGGAGTAAAGACGTTTCCTCGCATGTCTTCATAGACTCTCTCTCCTTTACTTGTGTAGGTGTAAAAATATAGAGCCTCGAATTGGAAAATTCGGAAATCAGAATTTTCAACATTGGGGATTTTGGATTTAACATGTAGGATCTTTTCTCCAAAGTCATGCATCATTGCATTGGGAACCCAATTGGATTTTTGTTTTTTAGTTGTTAACGCGTATGAACTACTAGCTTTTTCTTGCACGACAAGCATGGCAAAATCGTCCGGTTGATACAAGGATAAGAGAAGATTTTCGGGAGTTGGATCTTCATAAAATTTATCCATATCAAAGTAGTAGAAGTTTAAAAACTCCACGTCGTTGGCTTTAATGGCTGCAATTCTTGAAAGCATAGTGCTGGAGGAACGACTCTTCCCCCCCGATTGAGTCTGCGAAAGAAACTATTGATTCTATAATGCTTTTTTGCTCTTTTGTTAATTCTTTTTTGGCTGATTTATTCATTCCATTGCAACCGATAATGCTGATAATGATTAATATACAAAATAATGTTTTCATAGTATTAGTTTTGTATGTTATAGAAAGTAATTGAACGAGCAATTAATTTTCATATTACAATTAATTTGAATGATGAACACAAGTTATGAATAAAAAAAGAAAAATAAAATAGATTAATTGTATTTTCTCTTGAAGAATAAAATGGTCTATGTTATCTCCTTTTACGATGGAATTCGCGGGGGTCGAATTATCCATGATGTGCTGTATTAGTGAAGGCAGAAAAAAGACGGTTTCGTCTGTCCCGCTGTTCAACACCAAAGGGGTGTGTGAGGTGCATTAACACTTTCTACGTGGGGCGAAACCGCTTGGTAATGGGTTAGTTACCTTGTTAGGAGTTGACGGGGTGCATTTTTAGGGCAGAGCCCTTTTGTCATTGGAGCAATCACGAATCAAAAACGGTATATCTTCGCTCCCGAAGGTCTTTGCACCGAAGGTGATTCGAAAATGTACTGAAGTTGATCCCTATTATCAACAGTATATCTTTAGAACTTGATTGGTAATTCTAGGGAAATTAGAGAAGCTATTAGGCTAAAAAATTGTAGATGAAATAGAGAGAAATTAATAGGAATGTCATTTTTTTGAAAGGGATAAATGCTATTTTTGTAAGAGTAATAAAAACTAAGGTGCAATGATGGAGAAGACGGTTTATTTTTTGGGGTCTGGTTTTTCTAAGGAGGCTGGAGGGCTAGTTCAGAACGAAATTATTAAAACAATTTTAGATGAGGATTTTACGCGAGGTAACGAGCGTTTAATTAAAGCCAAGGATAATTTTATAGGCTTTCTGAAGGAGGAGTTACATATTTATGAGGACCATTATTGTAATGTACAATTAGAAGATATATTCACGCCGATAGACCGTTGTATATGGGATGGACTTTCTATTGGTCGTTATAGTTCGAGGGGGTTGGTGGAGCTGCGGGAGGAGTTTAACGCACTGATGGGAGCCGCGGTGAATTACAGTTTTAAGAAAAACCGGGCTTGCTGTGATTATATAGATGAGTTCGCGGAATATGTAAACCAGATTGCCCGGCAGCGTATGGTGGACGGGGTGGATCGGGTGGCCGTGATCACAACCAATTGGGATGTGATGTTTGATCACGCGTTGAAACGGGCGATTGAGAACGGGCATCCGGAGAAATTGAGCGTGGTGGATTACTGTTGTTACGTGAGTTCTTGGGAGGCGAATGATGACACGATTAAGCCGGGGTTGCTTGCCGTGGGGTATGGCGGATACAATATTAAATTGTTGAAGTTGCACGGGTCGATGAACTGGTTTCAGTGTCCTATGTGCCAGCGTATGTACGTGCGTTTCGGGGAAGAGATTGAGATTATGAAGGCGGCGTATTGTCGGCATTGCCGGAAAAATTACGGTATGCCGGAGATTAATTCGATCAAGCTGCAGAGTAATCTGTTGTTGCCGACGTATTTGAAGAATCTGAGTAATATTCAAATTAAGTTGGTTTGGCAGAACGCGGCGATCGAGCTGTCGGAGGCCACGAGAATCGTGTTTATCGGCTACTCTTTGCCTGCTGCCGATTTTGAAATCAGGCAGTTGCTCGCCCGAATGATTCGCCCGGACGCGGAAATACAGGTTGTCCTTTATCCCTATAATCCTCGCGTGGAGGCGGAAGCGGAACGTTATCGCAATTTCTTCGGGAGTCGTATTTCGGAGGGGGATATTATGCGGTTGACGGTGCCGGAATACGTGGGGAAGTTAAAAGAAATTTAAAATTTAAAATTTAGAATTTAAAATAAAAGTGGTATTTATACTCTGTTATGGCGGGTTTGAATGCTCTATTTTTGTACGTATAAAGAAATGTACAAATCAAGGAAAGAATTTATGACAAGTTATCATTTAGAGTCAGCATGTTGTGGGACTACTTTTGAGGATAAAGAGTGGGAGTTGGAATGTCCCCGTAAGGATGGTGCAGCTTTGATCTATGCAAATTATGCAAAACGTCAATTTGAGGTGAGAAATGATCTGCCCGGTATTTACAGGTATGCTAACTGGATGCCTATTTGCCGGACGTTGGAAGGTTCCGGGGCTCCCGTGACTTACAAGAGTGAGGGATTGGCTGCACATTTGGGACTGTCTAATTTGTACATAACGTTTAATGGGTATTGGCCGGAACGAAATGCCGTGATGAAGACCGGATCGTTCAAGGAGTGTGAGGCGTTTTCGGTGTGTGCACGGAATAACGCTTTTACGGACAAGATTATGGTGGTAGCTTCTGCCGGAAACACGGCGAGGGCTTTCGGGCGTGTATGTTCGGAGAATCATATCCCGTTGTTGTTGTGTGTGCCGGAAGATAATTTGGAGGCGATTTGGGCGGATGGGCCGTGGAATGATTGCGTGAAATTGGTTTGCGCGGCTTCAGGATGTGATTATTTTGACGCGATACATTTATCTAATATCATATGTGAGATGGAGTTTTTCTACCCGGAGGGAGGGGCCAAGAACGTGGCTCGTCGTGACGGGATGGGAACCACGGTGTTGTCGGCCGTGGAGAAGATCGGGCGTATTCCGGATTACTATTTCCAGGCCGTGGGTAGTGGAACCGGGGCTATTGCCGCGTGGGAAGCTAACAGGCGGTTTATCAAGGACGGGCGTTACGGTTCGAACTTGATGAAGTTGATCGTTTCGCAGAATGCTCCGTTCTCGTTGATGTATGACGCGTGGAAGGCGGGTTCTCGTGCCTTGTTGCCTTTGGATGAAAATACGGCCAGGGAGCAAGTGAAGGAGATGTGTGCCAAGGTGTTGTCCAATCGTAAACCTCCTTACTCGTTGAAGGGCGGGTTGTATGACGCGTTGGTGGCAACGGGGGGAGATATGTTCTTGGCAACGAATGAAGAGGCTATGGAGGCCGGGGCGTTGTTCGAGAAGTTGGAAGGGATTGATATTGAGCCGGCGGCTGCAGTTGCCTTGGCCAGTTTGATGCAATGTGTCCGGGAGGGACGGGTAGAGAAGGATGCCGTGATTATGTTGAATATCACGGGGGGAGGAATTGGACGCTATAAAAAAGAGTTTAATCCGATGCGGCAGAAGCCTGATTTGGTGTTCCCGGTAAATCCGGACCCGGAGATGGTAAAAACGAAGGTGAGAGAGCTGATCGGGAAATAATGAAATATATTAAAAGCCCCGTAACGAAAGTTGCGGGGTTTTTCGTACCTTTGAAATCAAATATTTTCAAAGAAAAGGGATATGAACAGATTGGAAGAGCACAAGGGGATAAGTTTGTTGCTTCGGTATAAAAAAGAGATACTCCGTCGTATGGATTGCCTGTTGGACTTGGACTACCATTACATGGTGTTGCGCAGGGATTACGGGAATCGTTTCGTGATCACGGAGTTCTTACAAAAGGCGTTGTCCATCGTGGTGGTTTCTTTCAATCGTTTTATCAAGGATGCTTGTACCATTTCGGCTTCGGCTCTCACGTTCTACTCGATTCTGTCGTTTATTCCATTGATGGCGCTGGCTTTTGCATTGGCTGCCGGTTTTGGCGCCCGCGAGGTGTTGGAGAGAGAGTTTATGATGCACGTGGGGGATAACCAGGAGTTTGCCGGACAGTTGCTGGAGTATGTCACGAGGGCGATTGATCATGCCAAGGGCGGGGTGATCACGGGTGTCGGTATCGTGATTTTACTTTGGTCGGTGATCAAGGTGTTGAATAGTACCGAAATGACGATGAATCGTATCTGGGGAGTACGCAAGGGACGAAGTTTGCGGCGGATGTTCACGGATTATTTCTCGATTATCTTTATTGCCCCGATTCTGATGATTCTCGTGAGTAGTCTGAATTTGCTTATGACAGGTTCCGGTTGGCAGGAGAGTTTCCCGTTAATCAGTTCTTTTCTGCAAGTTCTGATTAAGTTACTGCCTTATATGCTGGTGTGGATGTTGTTTATCTTTCTGTATATGTTTATGCCGGCGACCCCGGTGAAGTTCAAGCACGCTTTCGTGGCGGCGATGATTGCCGGGACGGTTTACCAGATCATTCAGTGGTTTTATATCCGTTTCCAGATAGGCATGAGTTCTTACAGTGCCATATACGGTACGTTGGCCGCGTTGCCATTGTTGCTGGTGTGGTTGCAGTTGAGTTGGAGTGTCGTGTTGTGGGGTACGGAGTTGTGTTATATTTTCCGGAACAGGCATTTCATGTACAAGAACGAGTTGTTCGGGGATACGGCTTGGATGGAGACTTTGGAGTGCGCGCTGAAAATCATGAAGTTCGTGGCTAGGGTGTACGTGAACGGTGACGGGGGACCCAGTTTGGGGATGATTAACAAGGAATTGAAGATTAACACCGGGAAGTTGCGTATCGTGTTGCAAGAGTTGGTGGATTTGCATATTCTGGTAGAGGCGAAGGAGGAGGATGATTATTTTTATTATCCGGCTTCAGATCTTCACGCGATGTCGGTGGGAGATATTATCATTCGTTTTTCGAGGGTGGACGAAAGCCGGGATGCAGTCTGGAAAAAGCAATTCAAGGAGACCGTGTTGTCCGGTTTTGCAGGCGATCGGTTGATTGCGGACTCCGGGATTCAGCAATAACGGGAATGCTTTCGTTTTAAAGTCTTGTTTTTTCTTGTATATCCGGTAAAACTTTTATATATTGTCGGGCAAATTGAAATGAAGTATGAGGAAAAGAATCGATTTAGAGTACATTTTCTCATCGTCGGTGACAATATTGTTCTCCCGTCTAAGTACTGCTCCCGGTTTGGCGGAGTGGTTTTCCGATGATGTGAAACATGCTGGAAATATCTTCACGTTTGTGTGGGATGGCATTGGTGAAGAAGCAAAGTTAGTGGATATGAAGAAAAATTCTTACGTGCGCTTCAAGTGGTTGGACGCCGACGATGAGGAGGAATTTTTTGGATTTTCGCTCCACGTGGAGCCTTTGACGGAGGAGGTCGCTTTGATCATCACGGATTTTGTGGATACTGATGAAGAGGAGGATGCCGTAGAATTATGGAATAAACAGGTTGAAATGTTACATCGTACGGTTGGCGGATAAAGTTTTTTTCTATCTTTGTGGATTCGTTTATCACGAGTAAAGTAGAAAAATAAGAAAACCAATATAAGGTGCTAAAGATGAAGAAGCTCCACCTGTTTATGCTTAAAAGTTTTGTCGGTCCTTTCGTGGCCACCTTTTTTATCAGTATGTTCGTTTTGATCATGCAGTTTTTGTGGCGATATATTGATGATCTGGTAGGAAAAGGTCTGGAAGGGCATGTGATTTCGGAATTACTTTTTTACGTGTCATTGACATTGGTTCCCATGGGGTTGCCGTTAGCCGTGTTGTTGGCTTCTATCATGACGTTTGGTAGTTTGGGAGAGAATTACGAGTTGACGGCGTTGAAAGCGGCAGGTATTTCCCTGTACCGGATTATGAAACCGTTGATCGTACTGATTGTTATCTTAACGATCGGGGCGTTCTTTTTCTCCAATAACGTGCTTCCTTACGCGAATTTGAAGGCGGGTAGTTTACTGTACGATATAAAACGACAGAAACCGGAGTTGTCGTTAAAGGAAGGGGTGTTTATCAATGATATAGAAGGGTATAGTATTAAGGTGGATAAGATCGACAAGAAGTCGGGTATGATGTACAAGATGTTGATTTACAACCATACGGATAGAAAAGGTAATTATGAGATGACAATTGCGGATTCCGGTATCATGGAGGCAGACCCGACGGGGCGTTTTATGGAGGTGGAGTTGTATCATGGTTACACGTACACGGACGAGGGGTTGAAGTCGAATAATAATAAAACCTATCCTTTCCGGCGCGTGCAGTTTGACAAACAGTATTTTATTATCCCGTTAGGCGATAAGGATTTGCAGCGTACAGATGAAGATTTATTCAAGAATAGCTACGGGATGTTGAATATCGCCCAACTGGATAGTACGGTCTCTGCCTTATCCTTACGTTTGGAAAGTCGGAAACAAAGAAAGGCGCACGATATGCTTCGGGATAATTACGTGAAAAAGCAGGAGAGAAATCACAAGCGGGATAGCGTGATTCGTGAAGAAACGAGAGGGAGTGTTCGGAATTTGGATAGCCTTTACCGGACTTTTGACGTGGAGGAACGGAAAAACATGATTGATCAGGCCGTGCAACTTGCCCGAGGAGCTCAAGCGAGTCATATGAATGATTTGTCTATCAATAAACGGGACGAAGAGTCCGTTCGTAGATATAATATCGAGTGGCACAGGAAGTTTACCTTGTCGTTTGCTTGTTTTATTTTCTTCTTTATCGGGGCTCCGCTGGGGGGTATTATCCGTAAAGGAGGATTGGGGGCTCCGGTTGTGGTTTCGATTTTCCTGTTTATCGTGTATTATATTATTTGGATGATGGGGGAACGAGCGGCCCGGGAGGGGGTGCTGGAACCTTGGCAGGGAATGTGGATTTCTTCCGTGATTCTGTTGCCGTTGGGTGCTATATTGACTTACACGGCCATGACGGATTCGGCTGTTATGAGTAGTGAGTCGTATACTAATTTCGTTAAGAAGATCATCGGTTTCTTTAAAAAGAAAGATAAGCATGCGTGAATTGAGAATCGTGTACATGGGAACACCGGATTTTGCGGTGTATCCGTTACAGAAGTTGCTGGAGGCCGGGTATAAGGTCGTGGCTGTCGTGACTAATCCGGATAAACCGGCAGGAAGGGGACAAAAGATTCAAGAGTCTCCCGTGAAGAAGTTTGCCGTGGAGAAGGGGATTCCCGTGTTGCAGCCGGAGCGTTTTCGGGATGAACGGTTCTTGGAGGAATTGAGGGCTTTTCAAGCAGATTTACAGCTTGTGGTGGCATTTAAGATGTTACCGGAGGTGGTTTGGAATATGCCCCCGTTGGGAACGGTTAATTTACACGCTTCGCTGTTGCCGGATTACCGGGGGGCAGCCCCGATTAACTGGGCGATTATGAACGGGGAGAGGTGTAGCGGGGTGACGACTTTTCTTTTGAAACACGAGATCGATACCGGGAATTTGATTTTCCAGGAACGAGTGGAGATCGGACCGAACATGACGGCCGGGGAGTTGCACGATCAATTGATGTACACGGGTGCCGATTTGCTGGTGAAAACGGTGGAGGCGATGACCGTGGGGAATTACCCGTTGCAGGATCAGGCTGGGTTGCTGGCCGGGCGTGAACCGAAACACGCACCTAAAATATTCAAGGAGGATATGAAGGTGGATTGGACGTTGGATTTGGATACAATCTTTAATCATATACGCGGACTTTCACCTTTTCCAACCGCATGGACCGAATTCCGAAACAAGAAGACCGGGGAGACCGTGTCGTTGAAGATTTTCGAGACGGAGCGGATCATGAAAGAGCATGGGAAAGAGGTGGGGTTATCAACGGATAATAAAACTTATCTGGATGTGTTGGTGGAAGGGGGAATTATTCGGATAAAAGAGTTGCAGTTGTCCGGGAAAAAGCGGATGAAGACGGAGGAGTTCCTGCGGGGATTTCATATAGAGGATTACTCTCTGTAATCAATTTACTATGCGTATCGGGCGAGAAACAACGCGAAGACCGATCCTGTGGTTAGGGGTTGGCGGGGGTGTGTTGCTTGCTTTGGTGATAGGGTGGTGGTATTTTCTACCTAGCCCGTTATTTACCGTACCCTATTCTACGGTGATTTTGGATGGGAAGGGGGAGATTATGGGTATGACCGTGGCGAGTGACGGGCAGTACCGGGTGTCGGGAAGGGGACGTCTTTCCATGAAGTATATGGTCGCCTTGATGTGTTTTGAAGATAAGCGATTTTTGACTCATCCCGGGGTGGACCCGCTGGCTGTGGGAAGGGCATTGTGGTTGAATGTACGAAGTGGTTCGGTGGTAAGTGGCGGGAGTACGTTGACGATGCAGGTGATTCGTTTGTCACGTGGTAACCCGCCTCGGACGATTCCGGAGAAGATATTGGAAATGTTGCTGGCGATTCGTTTGGAACAGAGTTTCACGAAATGGGAGATTCTGAATATGTACGTGGATCACGCGCCCTTTGGTGGGAATATCGTGGGTATACAGGCGGCTTCGTTGAAGTATTTTAATCGTCAGCCGGATGAATTGAGTTGGGCGGAGGCAGCGTTACTTGCCGTGTTGCCGAATGCCCCGGCTTTGATGTATCCGGGAAAGAATATGCCCGGTTTGAAAGGAAAGCGGGATGCTTTGTTGCGTGTGCTTTATGAACAGGGATATTTTGATCAAGGAGATCTGAAGATGGCAATGGCCGAACCTTTACCCGGACAGGTGTATAGTCCGGAGTGTATAGCCCCTCATTTATTGGCAAGGGCCTACGGGCAGCGTCGAGGGGAGATTAGTCAGACATTTATTGATTTCCGATTGCAGGAACAGGTGAACGGGATTGTGAGGCGGCATATTGACGTGTTGAAACATAATCATATCTATAATGCTGCCGTGTTGGTAGCGCATATCCCGACCGGACAAGTGAGGGCTTACGTGGGAAACGGGCCTAAGGTGCGTGATGACGGTGGTAATCAGGTGGATATTATCATGTCTAATCGTAGTTCCGGGAGTATTTTGAAGCCGGCATTGTACGCGCTGATGCAGCAGTCCGGGTATATCTTGCCGGGGACGATCGTGTCGGACGTACCGTCCCGTTTCGGGGGATATGTTCCCTCGAATTTTAACAAAGATTTCCAAGGGATTGTTCCTGCCGACAAGGCGTTGTCGATGTCTCTGAATATTCCTTTCGTGCGCTTGTTGCGGGAGTACGGGGTGGAGCATTTCTATGATGATTTGAAAAAGATGGGGATCACGACGTTAAATCGGAAGGCGGAGAGCTACGGGTTGAGTCTTATTTTGGGGGGTGCTGAGTGTAAGTTGTGGGATTTGTGTAATATGTACGGGGGAATGGCTTCAATTTTGAGGCACTATAGCGAGTGTGACGGGGCGAGTTTTGACCACGAGTTTCGACGTTTACGACTTTGGGCAGATGAACAGGTGGATAGTGTCGAAGTACAGAATAACGTGGTCAATGCTGCCGCCGTGTGGCTTACATTTAAGGCATTGCAGGACGTGGAACGGCCGGATTTGGAGTCGGGATGGAAAAACTTTGCCTCTTCAATGAATCTTTCTTGGAAGACGGGAACGAGTTTCGGTTTTCGGGATGCCTGGGCGGTGGGCGTGAACCCGGAGTACGTGATTGGGGTATGGGTTGGTAACGCGGATGGCGAAGGACGTCCCGGATTGATCGGGGTACGGGCTGCTGCGCCGATTCTGTTTGAGGTAGCTTCTTTGGTAAGAACGGATGCTCGTTTTTATATGCCGAAGGAGGAGTTGTCTGCAATTGCCGTATGTCGCAAGAGTGGGTATCGGGCATCCTCGATATGTCCGGAAACGGATACGGTTTATGTTGCCCGAGCCGGGGAGAAAACAGAGGTTTGTCCTTACCATCGATTGGTGAATCTTGATCGGACGGGTAAATTCCGGGTGGATTCGGAATGTGAATCCGTGTCACGCATGAAGATAGAGCCTTGGTTCGTGTTGTCTCCCGTGCAGGAGTGGTATTATGCCCGCACGCATTCGGATTACAAAAAATTGCCGCCTTATCGTGCCGATTGTCAACGAGGGCAGGATGATGTGATGGAAATGATTTACCCGCAGCGGGGATTACGGGTGTTTATTCCTAAAGATTTAGGGGGAGTCGTGCGTGGCGTGGTGTTTGAAATGGCTCACCGGGAGCCTTCCACGTTGGTGTACTGGCATATTGACGATCAATTTCTGGGAACCACCCGTTATCATCACCAGTTGGAGGTGAACGTGACTCCCGGCCGACATACTCTTTACCTCGTGGATGCGAAGGGAAATATGTTACGGCAGGGTTTTGTTGTCGTGGACGGGGAAAAGGATTATAAATGAATTAATGTTTGTCGGGCTTTAGGAAATCATTTTTGCTGATCTTGGTGCGATGTTTTTCTTTGTCCCCGGATTTTACGATGATAGTTACCGAATCTTTCCATTGCTGAAGGTTTGCAAGTGATGAAATATCACATGATACGGTTCTGTAGTCAACCAGGGTTTTTGACCAATCTTCGGGAATATTCGGATCGTAGTAAAGTTGCAATTTCAGTGAATCTTGAGTCTGTTCCAGCGGGTCATACACCAAACTGATTTTACCTTGAATGATCTCTCCGGTTATCGAGTTAAACGTGGAAAAACCTGCGTGTAGATCGAAATAACCGCGATAGCCATAGCCTACACTTAGTAATGATGGTAATTGACAATTCTCGGCTATGTTTGCATTATTAGCTTCCTCTTTATTGATCGGGTGAATTATATCGTATTTTGACCACGTGACTACATGTGCATTATTGATAAATATTTCTCCGTTTATGGAGGATTCCCAATCATCTTCGTTATAATAAAAACTAAAATAGCCTCTTTCCGCCTCAACGAGATTTTGGTCATGAGAGATTACCAGACCTCCACCATCCAAATAGTAATAGTAGCCGTGGGTCGTGTCCCCGATAACCGTGGCGACACACATGAAACCTCTTGAGCCGTCATCTTTGTTGTCATGGCAACTAGAGCCTATTGCCAACCCTATAAATAGGGTAATGATTGCTAATAAATTCTTATTCATATATCTCAAAGATAATATAAAATGCACTATTATTTGTTATTTACACTCTTAATAGTGCATTTATATTTCACGTTATTTCCTGTTCACGTCTCTGGAACTAGCTTGAGCGGTAGGCATGATTTGAATGTCGTTCAAGCAGATGTGGGCCGGACGGGTCACGGCAAATACGATCGTGTCGGCGATGTCTTCTCCCGTGAGAGGGGTAACTCCCTTGTACACGTTGTCAGCGGCTTGTTGGTCACCTTTGTAGCGTACTACGGAGAATTCGGTTTCAACCATTCCCGGGGCGATGTTGGTTACCTTGATGTTGTGTTTCAACATATCGATGCGCATGGCTTTAGAAAGGGCGTCCACGGCGTGCTTGGTGGCACAGTAGACATTTCCACCGGGGTAAACTTCCTTTCCTGCCACGGAGGCCAGGTTGACGATGTGTCCTTTTTCATTTTTGATCATCAAGGGGGCTACTTCGTGGGTGATGTAAAGAAGGCCTTTCACGTTGGTGTCGATCATGCGTTCCCAGTCATCCAGAATTCCGTCCTGAATCGGAGAAGTGCCGACGGCAAGTCCGGCGTTATTTACGAGTACATCAATGTTTTTCCAAGCTTCTGGCAGGTTGTTGATGGCGTTATGAACTTCTTGTTGATTACGAACATCAAATTGAAGAGCCAAAACTTTTACTCCTTTCGCTTTTAATTCCGTTTCAAAAGCCGAGAGACGATCTCCCCGGCGTCCGGTGATAATGATGTCATACCCGATTTCGGCCAATCTGGTCGCTGTTGCCTTTCCGATACCGGAAGTGGCTCCTGTGATTAACGCTATCTTGCTCATAATAATTATTGTTTAAATCTGTCGTGCGAAGGTATGATTTTTTTCTTATTTTCGCACGAAATAATGGTTTCAAGTTACAAGTTACAGGTTTGTTACCGGATGAATAACTTTGAACTTGTAACCTGTAACTTGTAACGTGGCGAAGCCACTCATCATTATGTACAAAGAGATAGAATTGAGAATCACGCCGGAAGAGGCACTGGATCGAGAGATTGTCAACGAATTGTTGGCAAAGATGTTGCACGTGAGCAAGGAGAGAATCGTGCATGTGGAGATTTTACGGAAATCGATAGATGCTCGTCAACGCCGGGTAGTTATTCAACTGAGAGTCGGAGTACACCTGGATCGGGTGGAACAGAAAGAACGTGTATTTGTACCTCAATACCGGGATGTTGCGTCTGCCAAGACTGTGGTTGTGGTGGGTGCAGGACCTGCAGGTTTGTTTGCAGCCTTGCGGCTGATCGAATTAGGGAAAAGACCTGTTGTTTTGGAGAGAGGGAAGTGTGTGGAAGAGCGGAAGCTGGATCTGAATCGTTTATACAAAACCGGGGTGGCAAATGAAGATTCGAATTACGGTTTCGGGGAAGGGGGTGCCGGGACATTCTCGGATGGTAAATTGTTTACCCGCTCGAAGAAAAGGGGAAACGTGGATCGTATTTTGGAAATTTTGGTCTATCACGGGGCGAATCCTAATATATTGATTGATGCACATCCGCATATCGGTACGGATAAATTGCCTCAAGTGATTGTGAATATGCGTAAGACCATCGAAAGGTATGGTGGAGAAGTGCGTTTTAATAGTCGGGTGAGAGATATTATTATAGAACAAAACCGGGTAAAAGGAGTTGTGATCGGAGATCAGGAAATTGAGGCAGAAGATGTTATTCTTGCCACGGGACATTCTGCCCGTGACGTGTACCGAATGTTACAGGCCCGCTCTGTGTTGATGCTCCCGAAGGATTTTGCCGTGGGACTTCGCTTGGAGCATCCACAGGAGTTGATAGACCGAATTCAGTATCATAATTCGCGAGGAAGGGGAGATTTTTTGCCTGCGGCCGAGTATAGTTTCGTGACGAATGTTGGTGGGAGAGGAGTGTATTCCTTTTGTATGTGTCCTGGAGGAGTCGTCGTTCCGGCTTGTACGGGACCCGAACAACAAGTGGTGAATGGTATGTCTGCATCTGGTAGAAACACGGCATGGGCAAATTCGGCTATGGTGACTTCGATTGGTGAGAATGAATTGAATGGAATGCAATATAGAGGGTTGTTTGCCGGGTTGGAGTTCCAAGAGGATTTAGAGCGGGCGGCTTGGGAACAGGGAGGAAAGAATTTATACGCTCCGGCTCAGAGGTTAACTCATTTTTTGAGAGGACATTTAAGTGAAAATTTGCCCAAAAGTTCTTATAAACCGGGAGTACAGGCAACTTCTTTTCAGGAATGGTTACCTGAAGTCGTTTACCAGCGTCTTTGTGCCGGATTGGAGCAGTTTGGGAAGAAGGCGCGAGGATTTGTTACGGAGGAAGCCCTTCTTTTGGGAGTGGAGAGTCGGACTTCTTCTCCATTGAGAATACCGAGGGAGACTGAGAAAATGGTGCATCCGGAAATTGTCGGATTATACCCATGTGGGGAGGGAGCCGGGTATGCCGGGGGAATTGTCTCAGCTGCGATGGATGGAGAAGGCTGTGCGGAAGCCATCGGTTAAGAAACAAGAAAGGGCTGAGGAGTTTCGACACACCCTCAAAGAAAAATAATGAGTTATTAAAATCAAAGTATCTATCAATGGCTTTGCCCTTAATAACTCATTTATATCCAATTACCGCATACCTTTATATCCAACTGCCGCATACCTTTATACCCAACTACCGTATACCTTTTCCCATCTCATAGGCTTCTGACATGGCCGGATTGTCTTTTACCTCACCTACATGCCATGCCCCCGCACATAATACTACTCCTTTTATCGTCGGATTTTCCAAACAATCAAGAAATCCCTGGAATGTATCGATTGTACGTTCCATCAGTTTTTTATCTTCTTCGGCAGCAGTGGCTATAAAATAGAAATCTTTATTGCTCATCTTCGTGTAAAGACTACAACAGCGGTCTATCAGTGTCTTCATCTGTGCACTCATCGTGTAGAAATAAACCGGAGTGGCCATAACAATGGCATCTGCAGCCACCATTTTGTCTATTACTCCGGTAGCATCATCTTTCTGCGGACAAGGCTTGTTATGAACACTGCATGTACCGCAACCGGTGCAATACTCAATTCTTTTGTCGCGTAAAAAAATCTTTTCCACTTCGTGGCCTGCTTCAATAGCACCACGCATAAACTCATCACACAGTGTATCGGAGTTTCCTTTCCGACGCGGACTGGACGATATTATCAGAATTCTTTTTGCCATAACTCTTTTTATCTATTTACGGTACAAAAATAGCTTGTTATATGCTAATTTGCCGTAGATGAATTACAGAAAAAGCAACCTGAATTACAGAAATTCATATTCCGGTGAGTTCTCCTTCCTTAAGGCCCTTTATTTAGCGTGAAAGTTGGTTAAATAAACGGGTATATAGAGAGGAATATTCCATTTTTTATTCATAGATTTGCGTCTGACTACTATGTCAAACTTAGATGTCTGATTACATTATATTTGAATAAAATGTTTAGAATTGGCTTTGATATTGGCTCTACAACTGCAAAGATGGTTGTACTCGATGAGAACGGTAATATTGTTTTCTCAAAATATGAAAGACATAATGCAAAAGTAAAAGAAACAGTCATTTCCTTCTTAAAGGAATTATTGTCTCAGGTTGGGGACGAAGAAATATCCATAAGAATCACCGGTTCTATCGGTATGGGAGTTTCTGAAAAATGTGCTATCTCTTTTGTACAAGAGGTGGTAGCAGCAGCAAAAGCAATACAGAAGGATCATCCTGCCATGGCTTCCATGATAGATATTGGCGGTGAAGATGCTAAGGTCGTCTTTTTTAAAGACGGTGAGCCCACCGATTTAAGAATGAACGGGAATTGCGCCGGAGGGACGGGAGCTTTCATCGATCAGATGGCAATCATCTTAGGAGTGGATGTCAATGAGCTGAATGCTCTGGCGATGCATGCAGATCAGGTATATCCGATCGCATCGCGTTGCGGGGTTTTCTGCAAAACGGATATTCAGAATCTCATTGCCAAGAACGTGAGCCGTGAGAACATTGCAGCTTCTATATTCCATGCCGTGGCGGTGCAGACGGTAATAACATTGGCTCATGGCTATGACATAAAAGTACCGGTTTTGTTCTGTGGCGGCCCCTTGACTTTTATCCCTGCGTTACGCAAGGCCTTTATCAATTATCTGTCTTTGGATGAGAAGGATGTGATTCTGCCGGATCATGGAACTTTGTTACCGGCCTTAGGCACGGCGCTGTCCAATACGGATCAAGACGAATGCTATAAATTGTCTCATTTACTGGAGAAAATCGATAAGAGCCTGGGCACCTCCTCTCATGCATCCACCGATCTGAAAGCAATTTTCGAGAATGAAACGGAATATACTGCCTGGAAAAACAGAATGGCAGGCAACAAGATAAAAAAGGCAGAAATGAAAGCCGGCGAACAAGACGTGTTTATAGGCATCGACTCCGGATCTACCACTACCAAGATCGTTGTGATAGATACCGATTCACGGCTTCTGTATTCATATTATAATAATAACGGCGGCAATGCGATTAAAACAGTCGAGGAGGGATTGAACGAATTGTATGAAACATGCCGGAAACGCGGTGCAATACTCCATATAAAGGGAAGTTGCTCTACCGGTTATGGTGAAGATTTAATAAAATCCGCCTTCCAACTCCATTCGGGTATTATTGAAACCATTGCACATTATATGGCGGCACAGTATCTGGATAAGCAAGTCTCTTTTATTCTCGACATCGGCGGACAGGATATGAAAGCTATTTTCGTGAACAAGGGAGTTATCGACCGGATAGAAATCAATGAAGCATGCTCGTCCGGTTGCGGATCATTTATCGAGACCTTTGCCAGGTCATTAGGATATACGGTAAGTGATTTCTCTTTGGCTGCCTGCCGTTCATCCGTGCCCTCCAATTTAGGGACGAGATGTACAGTGTTCATGAACTCGAAGGTAAAACAGGAGTTGCGCGATGGAGCTACCGTCAATGATATAGCTGCCGGATTGGCCTATTCGGTAGTCAAGAACTGTCTTTACAAGGTATTAAAACTAAAGGATATATCTACTTTAGGTAAAAATATCGTGGTACAGGGAGGAACCATGCGCAACGATGCCATTGTCCGCGCCCTGGAAATACTCACCGGTGCAGAAGTGTCGAGATGCGACAAACCGGAATTGATGGGCGCCTTCGGGTGTGCATTGTACGCCATGCAGCATCAGGGTGTTTCAATCCGTCTGGATGAGATTATAGCGAAAGCGCAATACACGTCGCGTTTTCTGCGTTGCAAGGGTTGTGATAATCAATGTCTTGTCACCTGTTATCAGTTTGGCAACGGAAAGAAGTATTATTCCGGAAACAGGTGTGAGAAGGTATTTACCAATGGTGAAAACAATGGCTGCAAAAGTGAAAACGTGTACCATCAGAAAAATGAACTTCTGTTCAACCGCAATACGGAGATCATCCATCCCCGAATGACCATCGGTATTCCCCGGTGCCTGAATATGTATGAAGAATATCCATTCTGGCACACCCTTTTTACCGCCTGTGATATCCAAGTCTGTTTGTCTGATGTTTCTAACTTTTTAAGTTATGAAAACAGTGCACGCATGGTCATGTCGGATAACATCTGCTTTCCTGCCAAGTTGGTACATAGCCACATCAATAACTTGCTGCAGAAGAAAGTGGACAGGATATTCATGCCTTTTGTCGTGTTCGAGAAGAAAGATAAAGAACAGAACAGCTATAATTGCCCCATCGTATCGGGATATTCCGAAGTAATCAAAAGCGTGGATTCCGGATGTGTGCCGATAGACTCTCCGGTTATCACTTTCAAGGACAGAAAGTTGCTCTTCAAGCAATGCAGAGATTTCCTTATCGGCCTGAACGTAGATATAAATACCATCCGGACGGCTTTCAAGAAAGCAGAATACGAACAAGCCGCTTTTGAGAAGGAAATCGTTTCCTATAACGAAAAAGTATTGCAAGACATCGGGAAAAATAAAACATTGACCGTGATGCTTGCCGGTCGCCCTTATCACAGCGACCCACTGATACAGCACAAAATATCCGACATGATCTCGGAGATGGGAGTCCATGTCATAACCGATGATCTGGTAAGAGACAAAGAGGTCGGGATCGACGACATCCATTTCGTTGCGCAATGGGCATATACCAATCGTATTTTGAAAGCCGCCAAATGGTGTGCTACCCAAGGCAAAGAGATACAATTCATTGAAATGACTTCGTTCGGTTGCGGGCCGGATGCTTTCCTTGTCGACGAAGTGCGTGAAGTGTTGATGCGGCACAATAAATCACTGACTTTACTGAAGCTGGACGATATAAGCAACATCGGTTCCATGAAATTGCGGGTAAGGTCTATGATCGAAAGCTTGAAGCTGATAGACGAACACCCTGCCGAAACGCCGGATATCAAAGACTTTGTGACTGTCCCGATATACGATCAGACTTATCGCAACCGTAAGATACTGGTACCATTCTTTACACCCTTTATGTCGCCTTTGATTCCTTCCATTCTGAAAGTGGCCGGATATGATGTAGAAAACCTGCCTTTGAGTAACAGTGAATCATGCGAGTGGGGATTGAAATACGCCAATAATGAAGTCTGTTATCCGGCTACATTGATAGTCGGTGATATTATAAAGGCATTCAAGAGTAAGAAATACGATCCGGCAAAGACGGCTGTCGCCATCACTCAAACAGGCGGGCAATGTCGTGCCAGCAATTATATTTCTCTGATAAAGAAAGCATTGATTGATGCCGGATATACGGATGTACCGGTTATCTCCATCTCTTTCGGCGGTGGGATAGAGAACAATCAACCGGGATTTAGTGTTAACTGGCTGAAAATACTTCCGGTGGCTTTCTATTCAATCTTGTATAGCGACTGCATCGCCAAATTCTATTACGGATCGGTAGTCCGTGAAAAAGAAAAAGGCATTTCAGCCAGATTGCGGGATCAATATCTGGAGCTTGCAGCCGAAGCTATCGGCAGAAGGGACACGAAGCAACTGCTTCTGCTGTTGCAGTCTGCTGCCGATGAATTCAATGCCGCATGCATGGACTGCGACGCACCCAAAATAGGAGTGGTAGGAGAAATCTTTTTGAAGTTTAATCCTTTCGCCCAAAAGAACCTGATCGATTGGCTGATAGAAAAAGGCGTAGAAGTGGTTCCTCCGATTTTATCAAACTTCTTCATGCAGAGTTTTGTCAATCGCAAGGTCAATGTAGAGGCACATGTGGAGAACAGGCAGCTATCGGATCTGGTTCTGAATGGGGGATACAGGATAGCAAGAAAGCAGATAAACAAGATCAATGCGATAGCAGCCCGATTCCGTTATTTCGTTCCGTTCGGTGATATATTCGAAGAAGCTGAAGAAACAAAGAAGCTGGTTTCACTGCATGCACAATTTGGAGAAGGCTGGCTTCTTCCTGCCGAAATTGTTGCATTTGCCCGTGAAGGAGTAAATAATGTGGTCAGCCTTCAGCCATTTGGCTGTATTGCAAACCATATTGTTGCAAAAGGAATAGAAAAACGTGTTAGAAATTTTTATCCGGATATTAATTTCTTATCTTTGGACTTTGACAGTGGAGTCAGCGAAGTCAATATAGTGAACCGAATGCTCCTGTTTATGGATAATCTAAAAAAATAATGGATATGGCTACAAATGACAATAACATAGAAAACAAGATAATAGAAACAGCCCAGCAATTATTTGTGAAAAACGGGTTTACAGACACCAACATGAGTGATATTGCAGCAGCCGTAGGTATAAACCGCCCTACATTGCATTATTATTTCCGGACAAAAGATAAAATGTTCCAAGCCGTTTTTGGAAACATCATACTTTCTTTGGCTCCCGAAATTCAAGGGATTATGGTGCAGGACAAACCCATATCCGAACGGATAGGCAGGGTAGTCGATGCCTATTTCAAAATATTTACCGATAATCCTTCCCTCCCGATATTCATAGTAAGGGAAATAGAACGGGATATGCCACATTTGATCAGTACGGCTCGTGCATTGGAACTGGAACGCTATTTTCATGAGATAGGCGTCAAGCTGCAAAAAGAAATGGATTCCGGAAAACTGAAACAGGTTCCCATACATTTTGTATTTTATACCTTCTACGGGCTTCTGGTATTTCCTTTCCTGGCAAAAAAACTAAGCACTTCGGTCTTTCTCAATGGCGATGAAGACTTCCATGAAATGCTTCAAACCTGGAAATCACATATCATCGGACAAATGGAACATCTGCTCTGCCCTTGAGCTTACAATGGCCGTTTATGAGAACATCTCCTTGATTCCCTCTTCCAAAGTATGCGGGAGGTAGTTTATTTCACGTTTGGCTTTTGCTATGTCCAATCCGCTGAAACGGGGCCGGGGAGTGGCCTCTTGCATTTCCTCCGTGGTGACAGGCTGAATAAGAGACCTGTCCAGTCCTAATACATCCGCCACCCGATAAGCGATTTCGGCAATGGAAACGCAATCGCTTCCGCAAATGTGATATATGCCGTTGCGGGGATGGTGCATCAGACGTTCCACTCCTTCGGATATGTCACCGACAAAAGTAGGAGTACGCCACTGGTCGGAAACAACACGAACCGTTTCACCGTTGCGGAGTTTATCGGCCACCAATTGCAGGATGTTACCGTGCTGTCCGGGCAACGCTTTCCCATACACCACTACTACGCGGACGATGGCATAGTTACTGCAATATTCACTCACGCGTTGCTCACCTTCCAGCTTGGTGACACCATAATAATTGACCGGATTAGGGGCGTCCTCTTCGGTATACAGACATTCGCTTCTACCGTCAAAAACAAAATCGGTAGAAAGATGGATGAACCGGCTGCCGTATTGCTCGCAGGCATGCGCCAGATGCTCTACGGCTATGACATTGGTTGCACGGGCCTCACTGTGATGCGTTTCACAAAAATCGGGCACAGACAAGGCGGAGGTATTGATAACCACATCCGGGCAAACTTCCTTAAAAAGAGCCTGCACTTCTGCCGCACGGCGTATATCCGCACGAATAAACCGATAACCGTCTCCCGGTGCTATGTCGTCGCGCAGTGAGCTGGCGGTCATGTTGTATTTTCCACACGATACCAAGTCATCCAGCATCCGGCGTCCTGTAAAGCCATTGGCACCGATAATCAATATATTCATTACTTCTTGGTTTTAAGGATAATAGGGATTTTTTCCCTGTTGCACTTCAATGCGGATGCCAAAGGCACCGTTGGCCGATTTCAGTTCGAAAGCGCCTTTAAACGTGTTTTTCTCCCACGGCAGCGCGCTGCGGTCAGGCACTTTGTATCCGTCTGCATTGTATTCTCCGTATGTGTTGATACGCATACCGTTTTTCAACTTGAACGAGCCCATTTGCAGGTTTTGTGACGAACCGAAACCCGACCATCCGAATCCGGAATAAAAAGGTGAAAACACGTCCGACAATCCCTGAGAATAAGTTACATCCGGATGAAGCCGGAACAATCGGTTGTAGTCTTTACCGGCATCGGATATATCGAAATTCATTTTTGGCAATTGAGGGGGCATGACACTCATCAAGCCCATATCAAGCAAAAAGCCACCGAACTCCTTGTAGTTTTCACTGGGAGAGCGCGGTATGCTGTCCGACGGCAGTTCCGATTGTGCGGACACTGCAACCGTTGCCAGCAGCAGGGAAAGAGACAATATCAGCTTTTTCATATCCGTAGGTTTTATAAACGCAAAGATAGAAAATATTTGCCGATAATCCATTCATGAAAGAAATTTCCTTTCCCGGCAAACCCGAAGAAAAATGAAAGCCTGTTTCATTTTTTATACCTATGCAACTTTTATCCAAAGTTAATTGTTAATTTTGCAGCCTTTAAAAGTAACTAATAACAACCCCGTATGAAATCAGACATAGAAATAGCCCGCAGTACGGAGCTTAAGAAAATAAAACAAGTTGCAGAAAGCATCAGCATCCCTCGTGAAGAGGTGGAGAACTACGGCCGCTACATCGCCAAAATCCCCGAACAGCTGATTGATGAGGAGAAAGTGAAACAAAGCAATCTGATACTCGTCACCGCTATCACCGCCACAAAAGCCGGAATCGGCAAGACTACCGTTTCCATCGGCCTTGCCTTGGGGCTCAACAGGATTGGCAAGAAGGCGATTGTGGCCTTGCGCGAGCCCTCTTTAGGCCCTTGCTTCGGGATGAAGGGGGGAGCTGCCGGAGGAGGATATGCACAGGTGCTTCCTATGGATAAGATCAACCTCCATTTTACGGGTGATTTTCACGCGATCACCTCGGCACACAACATGATTTCCGCGTTGCTCGACAATTACCTGTATCAGAATCAGGCAAACGGTTTCGGATTGAAAGAAATTCTTTGGCGCCGGGTTCTCGATGTGAACGACCGTTCGTTGCGTAACATTGTCACCGGACTGGGAGCCAAGACGGACGGCATCACCATGCAGTCGGGATTCGACATCACTCCCGCTTCGGAAATCATGGCTATCCTTTGTCTGGCCAGTGACGTGGAAGACCTCCGCCGACGCATCGAAAACATCCTCCTCGGATTCACTTATGACGGTAAGCCGTTTACGGTAAAAGACCTCGGTGTGGCCGGTGCCATAACCGTGTTGCTGAAAGATGCCATCCATCCCAATCTGGTGCAGACAACGGAAAATACGGCAGCCTTCGTGCATGGCGGCCCGTTTGCGAATATCGCACACGGATGCAACTCCATACTTGCTACAAAAATGGCAATGACCTTCGGAGATTATGTAGTGACGGAAGCCGGTTTCGGTGCTGATCTCGGAGCAGAGAAATTCTATAACATCAAATGCCGTAAAAGCGGCATCCAGCCACGTCTGACTGTGATTGTGGCTACTGCACAAGGACTGAAAATGCACGGAGGAGTCAGTCTCGACCGTATCAAGGAGCCTAATATGGAGGGGCTGAAAGAGGGACTGCGCAACCTCGACAAACACGTGCGCAACCTGCATTCCTTCGGGCAGACGGTAATCGTGGCATTCAACAAGTTTGCCAGTGACACGGATGAAGAAATGGAACTTCTACGGCAACATTGCGAAGAATTGGGAGTAGGATTTGCCATCAACAACGCCTTCAACGAAGGGGGAGAGGGGGCTATAGATCTGGCCAACCTTGTGGTAGAAACCATCGAGAAAAAGCCGTCCGCTCCTTTGTCGTTCACCTATAAGGATGATGACAGCATCGAACAGAAAATAGAGAAAGTGGCTACCAACATTTATGGCGCCAGTGTCATCACTTACAGCACGATAGCCCGTAAGAAAATCAAGTTGGCCGCAGAGATGGGAATCACCCGTTATCCGGTCTGCATAGCAAAAACACAATACTCTTTCTCTGCTGACCCGAAAATCTACGGTGCGGTCAATAATTTCGAGTTCCACATAAAAGACATCGTACTGAACAACGGGGCCGAAATGATCGTGGCCATTGCAGGAGAAATCATGCGTATGCCGGGGCTTCCTAAAGAGCCGCAAGCCAAACATATCGATATTGTCGACGGACAGATAGACGGGTTGAGCTGAGCCTCTCCCCAGCCCTCTCCGTGGGAGAGGGAGCTAAGGTTCACAAACGGATAAAAAAAGAGGGTGTGTCAAAACGTAATTTGATGAAAAGACAACTTTTAATCTGAAACTT
>ERZ839767.2576-NODE-2576-length-23167-cov-3.518043_pt1 | contig 23167 bp, 25 predicted proteins | sample MGYA00519879_ERZ839767 | MGnify/ENA primary metagenome ERZ839767 (study PRJEB31850, sample SAMEA3708852) | human gut metagenome | biome: human gut; feature: human-associated habitat; material: faeces | place: China | collected 2014 ... | reverse complement strand
ATTAGTCTTTTTAAGAATAGATGTTTTAAATGTCTATTCTTTTTATTATTATAATTAATGTAAAATAAAAAATACCAGACAAACTGGTAAAAATTCCAAGAGGGGATTCGAACCCCCGACCTAACTCTTCGCAAAAGAGTTGCTCTGTCCAGCTGAGCTACAAGGACATATTGTGTAACTATTATAACACAAAAAGCAAATAAGTCAATATGTAAATAGTACGAAGTATGTAAACATATATAGCAGAATGGCAAATAGTAGCCGTTCAGTTCTAGAGTGCAATTATATATAACTTGCATATTTCGTAGTGTTTATAAATTGTATGCAGGATATACAAAAAGAAAAATGGGGCAAAGGTTGTACTATAATAAATTGACAGTGTTATAGAATTTCCTCATGTCTGTCAAAAGAGTCAAGAGTAATTAACTTGATAAGCCCGGTGTATCTTGCATAGAGTTTATAAATAAAATTGAGCCTGAACAAATTGTATGTAATGTTAAAACTATGTGTTATATAGCTATTTTATAAGTTCTTTACACAACAGTTGTTTTGCCTAAATCTAATTTATTATAGATATTGTTATAAAAGTCTACAACTTGGTTAGATAAATCTAAATTGTCTTTTTTTAGTGTTGAAGAATGGGCAACAAATCCTATTCTATCAATTGATTTTAAAGTAAGCTGTAAAGCGATTTCTTCTTTTGACATAATACCACCACCTTTCCGGGATGTTCAGGCTCAAAGAAAATTATAACAAATCAAAAATAAAAATAATGTCGATTTTTGTCGAAAAATAAAATAAAAAGGAGATGTACATATGACTAATCAAGAAAGAATAGAAAAGTATAAGAAAGAGCATTGCTCAAAATGTAAAAACAAAGATAAATTTGACTGTGAAATAAGAGTATTCAAAAACAATGATATAGTATGTACAAAGTGTGTATATTATGAGCGACAAGATTAACTATGCAAATTGCATGAAAAGAAAATGTGAACAATGCAGGTACTATGATTATTGTTTTAGATATAGACCAAGAAAGGATGTGAAAACAAATGCCAGGAGGAAGACCAAATAAAATAACAGAAAAAAAAGAACTACAAGAAAAAATAGATAAATATTTTAAAGAATGTGATAATAAGAGTGAACCGTATACAATAACAGGACTATGTATAGCTCTTGATATTTGTAGAGACACATTGTGCGAATATGCTAAAAAAGAAGAATTTTCCGACACAATAAAAAAGGCGAAGTTAAGAGTAGAAAATTATTTAGAAAAACATCTAATAACAGACAGCGGAACAACAGGAATAATCTTTAATTTAAAAAACAACTTTGGTTGGAAAGACAAACAAGAAAATATAAATGTAGATACTTCTTATGAAGATTATATAAAAAGAGTTGAAGGCAATGAGTATTAATACAAAAGAGTATATTGAAAACTATATAAAAATAAGAGACAAGAATAATAATATAATTCCTTTAAAATTAAATGAACCTCAAATGAAATATTATAATGTTATAAAGAAATTACATGAAGAAAAGAAACCTATTAGAATTATAATATTAAAAGCTAGACAAATGGGATTTAGTACAGAAACAGAGTCAATTATATTTAAAAATGTTGTTACAAAACATAATTACAATGCAGGTATAGTTGCACATAAAGAAGATAGTACATCGAACTTATTTAATATGAGTAAAAGAATGTTAGAAAATTTACCTGACTCAATTAAGCCAGAACAGAAAAAATCTAATGCGAAAGAGTTAGTTTTTAATAATGAACATGGAACAGGTCTAGATAGTAAAATAAAATGTATGACAGCAGGTGGAAAAGGGATAGGACGTTCAGATACATTTACGGCATTACATTTATCAGAATTAGCTTTCTGGGAAGGAAATAAAGAAGACACACTGCTAGGATTATTACAAGCAGTTCCTAATACAACTGATTCTATGATAATAATTGAGTCAACAGCAAATGGTTATGATTACTTTAAAGAACTATGGGACAAGGCTGTAGCAGGAGAAAATGATTTCTATCCATTGTTTGTTGGTTGGAATGAATTAGAAGAATACAAAATGGAATACACTGGATTTCAATTAACGCAAGAAGAAATAGAACTACAAAAAATGTATAATGTTTCTTTAGAACAATTAGAGTGGAGAAGATGGTGTATAAAAAACAATTGTGGTGGTGATATTGATAAATTCAAACAAGAATATCCAATAAGCCCAGAAGAGGCATTCCTTTCAACTGGAAAATGTTATTTTAATAAACAAAATATAATAAATAGAATAAATGAATTAAAAGATAAGAATCCAATTATGCAGGGTTCTTTTTCTTGTTTCTATGATGGAATAAGAATAAGAGGTAGAAAATTCAATAAAGAAGAAAATGGAAGTATAAAGATATATAAATATCCCGAAAATAATGTACCTTACGTAATACGGAGGAGATACGGCAGGAGAAGGTTCAGATTATTTTACAGCACATGTAATCAATAATATTACAGGAGAACAAGTTGCAGTATTAAAACAACAATATGATGAAATAGAATATGCAAAACAAATGTATTGTTTGGGAATGTTTTATAATAAAGCTTTGTTAGGACCTGAAAGTAATTTTAGCACATATCCAATACAAAAGTTAGTAGAATTAAATTATCCTAATATTTTTGTTAGAAAGAAAGAGGATACTTATTCAAGTAAACATGAGAAATCATTTGGATTTAAAACAACATCAATTACTAGACCATTGATACTTGGAAATTTACAAGAAATAGTAAAAGATGAAATAGATAAAATAGTTGATATAGATACATTAAGAGAAATGCTTACATTTATAGTGAACAAAAATGGTAGAGCAGAAGCGGAAGATGGTTATCATGACGATTTGGTTATGGCCTTAGCTATAGCTTATTATATAAGACCACAACAGGCTATGAAAAAAATAAAAACAGAAAATGAACAATTGGATGACAACATATTCAAAGAATTTGGACAGGATGATGATTATATAGAAGAAGATTATGGAAGTCCAATAGATGTATTTTAGGAGGTAAAGTAATGAAAAAATCTGTATTAAGAGCAAAATTAAAAGAAAGAAAAAACAAAGTAGAACAAATAAGCAATGATAAAACAAAAAAGAAATCCGCTAGAAGGAGAAAGAACAATGATTAATTTGATATATACAATATTGCCAGTAGTCTGTTTGATAACAGGCTTTTATTTTGGTTTTAAAATTGGAAAAACATTAGAATTGCCAAGCATTCCAGAAAAAGTAAAACATCCAATAAAGACAATTATAGAAGAAAAAGAAGAAAAAGAACAAAAAGAAGCGGAAAGCGAATTAAATAAGGCGTTAAAGAATTTAGACAACTTTGATGGAACATCAGAAAGTCAGGAGGATATATAGTATATGGAAAATGAAGAAATGATGACAGATGTATGGAATGAGTATCAAAGAGGTGTGGATTATAATTATAGACAAAATCTATATAGTAAATCAGACAAGAACTTTAAATTCTATTTAGGTAATCAATGGGAAAATGCTAAATTAGGTGGAATACAGCCTATAACACTTAATATTATTCAGTCTATTGTTAAGTATAAAGTTGGTGTAGTAAAAAATAATTTATACCAAATATATTTTAACTCAGAAACATATGAGACAGAAGAAGAAAGAAAAACATTACAAGACTTATGTGATAGTTTAAATAGATTTGCTAATAGAGTTTGGGAAAAGAACCAGGTTGATAGAATAGTTGAAAATTGTGTAGATGATGCTTGTATAGACTCAGAAGGTATTATCTATTTTTATGAAGATAATGAGAATATAGTGCCAGAACAAGTAGATAAAACAAATATCTATTATGGTAATGAAAATGATGACAATATACAAACACAACCTTATATTATTATTTCATTTAGGCGAACTGTTGACGAAGTTAAAGCAGAAGCAAAAGCGGATGGAATACCTGAAGAAGAAATACAAAAAATAGTAAGTGATGAGGAATATCATGAACAGTCAGGAAAAGATAAAAGAACTGATGAAATAAGTCCAATGTGCTTAGTTTTACTTAAACTATATAAGAAAAATGGAACAGTTTGGATGAAAAAATGCACTAGACTTGCAACAATAACAAAGGATACAGATTTAAAAATAAAGTTATATCCAGTTGCACACTATTTATGGACAAGAGTAAAAGGAAGTGCAAGAGGACAAGGCGAAGTTGAGTATATTATTCCAAACCAAATAGAAATAAATAAGACTGCTACAAGAAGAGCCTTAGCAGTCAAATTAGGAGCATTTCCAAAATTAGTTGCTAATACGAAATACATAAGAAACACAAAAGCATTGAATAATGTTGGAACAACAATAGAATTAAATGAGCTAAATGCAGATGATGTAAATAAAGTTGTCAATTATTTAAAACCTGCTCAAATGAGCACAGATGCTTACAATTTACAGAAAGAATTAATAGATGTTACACAAAATTTAGCAGGTGCAGGAGATAATGTAACAGGTAATGTAGATCCTACTCAAACAAGTGGTAAGGCAATATTAGCTGTACAACAAGCAAGCCAACAGCCTATTAATTCACAAGTAAAAGCTTATAAAGTTTTTATAGAAGATATAGCAAAGATATGGTTTGAAATGTTAAAGGCATATAGTGTTAATGGAATTAAATTAACAAAAGAAGAAAAGGATTATGCTAATGATACTACATTTGATACTCAATATATGTTGAGTTATGAAGATTTAGAAAAGTTAGAATTAGACATAAAAATAGATATAACACCTAAATCACCACTTGATAAATATGCACTTGAACAAAGCCTAGAGAATTTGCTAGGTGCTGGACAAATTTCATTTGAAGAATATGTCAATGCTTTACCAGAAGATTCAGCAATGCCAAAATCTAAATTAAAGGAAATATTAAAGACTAGAGAAGAAAAAAATAGAATTATTACAGAAATAGAAAAACAAGGAAATGCTTTAAATGGTGCAATGGAACAAGTAATGATACAACAAGAAAACCAAAATAAAGAGCAAACAGGAGTAACTCCTGAAGAAATAAATATGGTTGATAATCAACAATTAAATAATCAAGTTAATCAGAGCAAATAGGCTCTTTTTTTATTGTCCAAAACTGATGAAGACATAAAAAGCATTTAGGAATCTATAGTCGACGGACTTTAAATGGGAGGTTACATATGCCAACAGATAATGAAGATATGGAAGTAGAAAATATTGAAGAGGAAGTTGTTGATAATGCTCAAGAAGAGCAAGAGGTCCAAAATGAAAAACAATTAACACAGGAAGATATTGACAATGCAGTTAAATCAAGAGTGGGAAGAGTTGAAAGAAAGTATAAAAGGGAACTTGCTGAAAAAGATAATGAACTTGAGGAATTAAGACAACTAAAAAGCACACTTAGAAAAGGTTTAGAACTTAACGAAGATGATAATGTGCTAGAGAAAGTTAATAGTTTCTATAAAGAACAGGGTGTTGATATTCCACAATTTGAGTCAAGTACCAATAAACGTGATACTCAAAGATTAGGTGAATTAGATGCACAAGATTTAATTGGTTCAGCTGATTTTGACGAAATTCAAAATAGAGCAAATGAATTAAATAAAAAAATACAACAAGGAAAGATAACAGAAAGAGAAAATGCAGAGTTTATGCAATTAGGTAGCTATTTGACTAAAGAGCTACAGGCAAAGGAATTAAAAGAAAAAGGTGCAGATGAGAACATTATTGATGATAAATCATTTAAAGATTTTGTAAGTAAGTTCAATTCAAATATGCCTATTTCAGAGATTTATGATTTGTATTCAAAACTTAATCATAAAGAGGTAACAAAACCAGCAAGTACTGGAAGTATTAAATCAAGTGTTGGAGAGTCCAAAGTCAAAACTTATTATACTTCAGAAGAAGTGGACAAGTTAACATCAAAGGATTTGGATAATCCAACAGTATTCAAAAACGTAATGGCCTCAATGAAAAAATGGGGCAAATAAAAAATAAAGGAGAGAGATAAAAATGAGTTATTCAAATTTTAAACCAGTTGTATGGTCAAAATACATTGAACATGAATTACCAAAATTTACAGTTTATAAACAAGACTGTGATTACAAATTTGAAGGAGAAGCAGGACAAGGAAAAAGAGTAAAAATCTTAAATGTTGGTAGGCCAACTATAAAAGATTATATACCAAATGGAAAAGGTATTGATAAACCAGAAAGAGTAGCAGATAGTTCTACATATATTGATATAGACCAATATAAATATTTCAATTATGGAATTGACGACATTGATAAAGCACAAGCAAAAGAAGGGGTAATGGAAGCACTTCAAGAAGAAACAACAAGAGCAATAGCTGAAAAAGAAGATATATTCTGTGCTACAAAAATGTCTAAAGAGGCAGGATATAAATCTGCATCAACAAAAATATCAACTGCTGATGAAGCAAAAGCAGAAATTGATAAAATATTCGTACAATTATGGAACCAAGGAGTAAGTACAAAAGACAAAGTTACAATGTACTTAACACCTTGGTTTTATAATTTATTCCAAAATAAGCTAGTAGAATTAAAAACAAATAATGATGAATTAATCAAAAAAGGTGTTTTAGGATTCTACAATAATGCTAATGTTAAAATGACAAATAATGCTTATAATGATGGAACAGATGATTATATAATTGTTAAAACATCAAAAGCATTTGCATATTGCAATGGAATAGATAAATTAAAACCATATGAACCAGAAAGTGACTTCTCAGAAGCTATTAAAGGTTTGAATACATATGGTGGAAAAATGATAAGACCAAAAGAATGTGCAGTATTAAGATGTCATCAATAAAAATATTTAAAGAAGGGAATGATAAAAAATGGCTATGACAGAAGTTAAAAATACAGAATTAATTAGAAATGAAGCAAAAGAAATTGAAACTGCAGTTGCAGTAGATGGAACTGATGGAGCAAGTGTAAATTACACAAACAAATCAGATGGTAGAATATTACTTATGATAACAAATGCTCATGCTAGTGATGCTAAGAAAGCAACAATCTTAAAAGGTAATGCTTTACAAGGTACAGAGGACTTGGAAATTTCTGTTCCTGCAGGTAAAACATATGGTATTGTTGTTGAGAGTGGAAAATTTGAAAATGTATCAGGAGAAAATGCAGGTAAAGTAATAATCAAAGGTGAATCAAATGATATAACAGTTCAAGCTGTAGAATTACCATAATTTTAGAGGGGATAATACCCCTCTTTTAAAATATCAAGTATATGGAATAAGTCAGTTCGACTCTGACAGACTTGGAGGTTTTAAATGACATACGGAGAGAATAAAAAAATAACATTGGCTTTAATTGAAGAGTATTCGCCTAATATGAATAATAAAACGGAAGATGAAGATATAGCATTGAGATTACCATTTCTTTATAATTTAGCTTATAAAGAGCTAGCAATGACTAAAAAGATAATAGCAACAAAAACATATTCAGAAATATCTGATGAACAAAAGAGTGATAGATATACATCATATAGTTTGCCATCAGATTTATATCAAATTAAAAATATAATGGTATTGGATGAGGATAATAAGCCTAGCAATGCAGATTATTATACAGTTCAAAATAAAATTTATATAAATGATAATTCAAAAGGAAATACAGTTTTAGAATATTATAGATATCCACAAGAAATAAATGAAGAAACAACAGATGATTTTTATCTTGAAATTGATGAAGATGCACAAGGAATATTGCCTTATAAGGTAGCAGATGATATTTTGAAAACTGACCCTAGTTCGGATTATACAGCGTTTGCTACTGAATATCAAAGAAAGTTACAAATATTGGATACAAGGAAAAATATACCAACAGTTATTTTAAAAGAACCAGAGGTTGATATTTAGGAGGTAAGACATGGCTACAGGAATAAAAAGAACATATGCAGATTTTACAGGTGTAGATTTTTTAGATGAACCAAGTTTGATTGATATAAGGAGAAGCCCTGATGCATTAAATGTTTGGAAAAATTATAGAGATAATCAAGGAACTTGTATTGAAACTAGACCAGGATATAGGCAAATAGCAAAAGTAGGGAATAGTAAGATAAATGGAATATATATTTATAGTTTGACAAAAGCTATAGTGCATAGTGGTACATCATTGTATATATGGGCAAATTTTCCAAGTGAACCTACAGAAAGTGATTTAATGACAATTTATACAGAAATGAATAATCAAAGAAGTTATTTTAATAAAATTAATGATAAATTATACATAAATGATGGTAAAAATTATTTAGTTTATGATGGTACAAATTTAAAGAAGGCAAAAGAGAATGCATTTATTCCCACTACTACAATAGGAAGAAAAGCAGGAGGAAATGGTGGAGGAGAAACATTACAAGATGTTAATTTGCTACAACCAAAGAGAATAAATAGTTTTGTTGGAGATGGAACATCGAAGGATTATTATTTGGATGCGCAAAACATAGATGCGACAACTGTAACAGCAATAATAAATGGCTCAAATAAGACAGAAAAGACTGATTTTACAGTAGATAGAGCAAGTGGAAAAGTGACATTTAATACGGCACCTAGTAAACCTAATTTAAGTGGTGAAGATAATGTATTTATTACTTTTGCAAAGACAATAGATGGCTATGAGGATAGAATTAATAAATGCACAAAAGCATTATTATTTGATAATAGATTATTTTTTACAGGAAATCCGGAATACCCAAATGCAATATTTCATTCTGAATTAAATAATCCAACATACATAAGTGATTTGAATTATTATGAAGATGGTTCAAGTGATTCTCTTATAACTGGAATGACAGTTGGAAATAATATATTATGGATATTTAAAAATGCAGACCAAAACAATGCGAATGTATTCTACCATGAGCCTACATTAGATTTGGAACATGGGAAAATCTATCCAGCAAAACAAGGAAATGTAAGTATAGGATGTTATGTGGAGAGTTCTAATTTTCAAGATGATATAGTTTATTTAAGTAGATATGGCTTAGAGGGGGTATCAATTGAGAAGATAGATAGTAAACAAGTAATTGCACATAGAAGTACTATGGTTGATGTTAAAATGACAAATGAAAATAATTATAAAAATTCAATGATGGTTGAATATCAAGGTTATTTGTTTGTACTTACAAATGGAAAGATATATTTGGCAGATAGTAGGCAAAAATATGCCAGTTTAAATAGTTTTGAATATGAGTGGTTTTATTGGGACATATCTAAAATAAATCCAACTTTGTTAAAGGAATATAATGATAATTTATATATAGGGGCTAATGATGGCTCTATTTTTGTTTTAGATGGGACAAATGATAATGGGGATATAATTTTATCTTATTGGACAACACCTATGGATAATTTTGGATATAATAATCAATTAAAAACAACTAATAAAAGAGGAGGAATTGCAAAAATAAAGACAATTCCAAATGGCATAATAAAGATTGCAAAAAGGACGGATAAATCAGATGAATATCAATATGTTACTCAAAAGTCAGCAAATGGTTTTAGTTTTAATCGTTTGGATTTTGCTAACTTTAGTTTTGTAACCACAGATAAGTCATATATGGTTTATAAGATTAAAGCTAAAAAGATAAATGAATTATCTTTGAAGTTTTATAGTGATGAAAAAGATAAACCATTTGGTATATTTAGTTCAACAATAGAAGCATTTGCAGGAGGATATATAAAAAGATAAGGAGAGAGAGTTATGGCATTAACAAAATTAGAAGAAAATTTAAATACAATAGAAAATTTACCTGATAGTCCAAATTTAGAACCTAACGAATTAAAAAGAAAATTTGATGAGAGTTCTATAAAAATTAAAAATTTTATAAATGAAACGTTAACAGCAGAAATAGACAATATAGTAACACAGATAAAGAAAGATATTAACAATAAACTATTAGAAGATAATAAAAAGAAATATTATGTAGGAAAATTAATATTTGATACTAAAAATGTAAATCCAGCAACATATTTAGGATTTGGAACATGGCAATTATGGGGACAAGGAAGAGTTCCTGTTGGAATAAACCCAAATGATAGTGATTTTAATACTGTTGAAAAAACTGGTGGAGAAAAAACACATAAATTATCACTTACAGAAATTCCTTCTCATACACACACATTTAAAGGTAATGCAACAAGTAGTGCAGGAGCACATACGCATTCATATGCAAAGGTAAATGGTTCTACAGAAGGTCATAAATTAACAATAGCTGAAATGCCAAAGCATAATCATCAAACTTATATGTCATCAGTATCAGTTGGTGTTAATTCAGGTTTAGGATATTTGGTTAAATATTTAAATACTCCGAAAGATGCGGTAACTAGTACTGGTGGAGATGGTTCTCATAGTCATGCAATAAAAACTAGTACTGTTAATACATCAAGTAATGGAGCACATACACATACTATTTCGGGAACAAATACAAATTCAGGAGGAAGTGGAGTACATAACAATTTACAACCATATATTACTTGTTATATTTGGAAAAGAACTGCTTAGAAGGAGGATAGAAGATGGCTACTGGATATGAAGATATAGATAATCTAATGAATCAACAGAATAATTTATTAAATGAACAGCAAAAGAAACAAGCGGATTTAATTAATCAACAAACTCAAATACAAACTGATGAATTAAATCATGAAAAAGCAAAAATAGATAAGGATGTAGAAAAAACAACTTCTGGGTTGTATACAAACTGGCAGAAACAGGCAAATCAATATGGTGTACAAGCTGAACAATTAGCACAACAAGGATTAGCTAATAGTGGATACGCAGAGACAACAAAAACAGCTTTATATAATACATATCAAAAAAATGTAACAGATACATTGAATAATGCAAGAGAGTTAAAGAGTGATTATGATTTTAAAATAGCACAGGCAAGACAGCAAGAAAGTGTTCAACAAGCTCAGGCCGCACTTGACTTGTATAAACAAAGAGCAGAATTATTAACTCAAAATTATGAATTAAGACAAAATAGAGAGCAGTATTTATACCAAAAAGAAAGAGACAAAGTTTCAGATAATCAATGGCAAAAAACATTTGATGAACAAGTTAGACAAAATGAAATTGAAAATCAATGGAAACAAAAGAATTATGATTATCAACAACAAAGAGATAAAGTTTCTGATAGCCAATGGAACCAATCATTTGATTATCAAAAACAAAGGGATAATATCTCAGATAATCAATGGCAACAAAACTTTGATTATCAAAAACAAAGAGACAATGTTAGTGATAGTCAATGGTGGCAATCATTTAATTATCAAAAATCAAGAGATGCAGTTAGTGATAGTCAATGGCAAAAACAATATGAACTATCAAAAAAAGCAGCCGCTAGTAGCAAATCTTCCCGTTCTACTAGCAAGAGTTCAGGGAAGAGTAGTAAGAGTAGCTCAGGGGGTGGCCTAAAAGTGAATAGTTCAAATAATACAGAGGTAACAAAACTTTCAAATGATATTATAGCAGTTAAGAAACCAGATGGTTCATATGCTACTTTAAATATAACACCTAATGCAACTGATAAGCAAATATATGAATGGGGTAAAAAACAAGGAGTAGACCTACGAGATTATGGATTAGATTTAAAAGTGTAAGGAGGAACAGATGAGTTTCGATTTTTCAAAGCTTAATAATTTAAAAAAGAATGAATTATATAGAGATGAGTATTATTATAAAATAAATGAAGAGAAGCAAAGAGAACAAAAAGAAGAAAATAATAATTATAGTAAAAATAATTCAATATGGGAACAAGTACAGAGTATAGCAAATGGATTAGGAAAAAATATACAAAATATTGGACTAGGACTTGATAATGGTATAAGTTATTTTAGACAACAATTAGAAAGAAATACAAGGAATAATGCATTTAATAATGTTATAAATATAAATAATGATTTTTTACAAGAACAGTTAAATAAAAATCCCAATAATGAAAAAGCTAAATCAATGCTAGAACAAAACAATAAATATATTAACAATATAAAAAATGAACAAAATAATTATCAAAATAAACTTAAAGAAAAAATTAATAATAATAATGAAAAAATACAAAAAAATGCAGATAGTATAGATAATTCTATTTTAAAAAAATCATCAACAAATTTAGCACCGGCAATTGGACAAATGATACCTTCTTTCACTCCTGGATTTGGCGCAATATATGCATCTGGTTCAGCAAGTGGTCAATATTATGAAGATGCAAAACAAAGGGGAATGAATGATGAAGAAGCACAGAAATATTCTGGTATTATGGGGTTAATGGAAGGTACCACTGAAATGATAGGAATAGAAAACTTATCAAAAGCAGGAAAAGGAATAAAAACATTAGTAAAAGATACAGGAAAAGAAGCAGTAAAACAGGGAACAAAAGAAATAACAAAGAGTGGCATAAAAACGGTATTAAAAAACTATGGGATAGGTATTGCAGATAATATTATGCAGGAAGCAATAATCGACCCTATTCAAGAATTAACTGCTCAAACAATAGCAGGGAAAGATAAAGCACAATGGGAAGGTATAGGGCAAAGAATGTTGCAAGATGGGATAAATGGTGGATTAGTAAGTGCTATATTAGGTGGCGCTAATTTAGGTATTCAGTCTTGCACAGGAATAGTTGAAAAAATGCAAAACAATAGAACTGTAACTCAACAAGAACTACAGACAGCTGTAAAAGATGCAGGGCAACAATTAGATACATCTAAAATAATGAGAGATAGTGTAGAACAGCAAATAAGTAAATATAAAGATTATTATACAGGAAAACAGGTGGATAGTAATATACAAGATGTATTAAATCAAGCACAAAATATAATAAATAATAATCAAAATTTACAACAAAATACCATACAAAATCGATTTAATTCACAAAAACAACAAATTATACCAGCTCAAGATGAAAACACTTCAAAATCTAATATAACAGGAAGAAACGATACTAAAAATACAACAATAAAAGATTTTAATGAAAGTGCAAAACAATATAATATAGATTATAAAAATGAAGATTTAAAAGAAATAAAGCAAATGTTTGATAAAAGAGGAATTAATGCTTATTTTGATGAGAATATTTTTCAAAGTAACAATGATGCTTTTTCTGTATGGAAACCAACATATGATGAGCAAGGTAATATATCAGGAAGAGAGGTTGTATTTAATCCTAAAGCACAAGATACTAACACAAGAGTTCAAGAACTTGCAATACATGAGTTAGGACATGATTTGGATTTGAATGAAGTACAAGACATGATATTGAAAGATGCTAGTAGAAAAGAAAACTGGGAGAGCGCAAGAAAATCACTAGAAAATACATATAAACATGCATATGAAAATGATAATATACAAATATCAGATGAAAATTTCAATAAAATAGTTGATGAAGAAGCAACTATGAGCATTTTACAAAGAGAACTAGGAAGTCAAGAATATGTAAATAGACTTGTTAATCAAAATCAATCTGTTGCAAAGAAAATATACAACTGGGTAATTGATAAATTAAATAAATTTACTGGTGGCAAAAATGAAAAGTTATTTTGGACTGATATGAAAAATAAATTTGAAACAGCATATAATCAAGAATTTAGAAAAAATGAAGATATAACAAAATTTTCTATAGCAGGAAGAAAATCATTAGATAATATAAGAAATGACAATTATTTTTACAATAGGGGAATAAATGCATACGATACGGCACAAAAATTAGCCAAACAAAATATTGATAATGAACAAATAAGGCAAAAAACAGGCTGGTTTCAAGACAAAAACGGAGATTGGAAATATGAATTTTCTGATAAAGATATGTCATTAAAAAATATAAAAATTAAAAGTGATAAGACATACAAACTAAGTGATATATTAGAACACGATACACTATTTACATTATATCCACAATTAAAAGAATTAAAAGTTCAAGTTAAAAATATGGACAAAATAGGTGGGAATTATAATAAGAATAATAAAAGTATAACATTAAGTACTAATTCTATAAAAAATAATAAAGTGACAGAGGGCACTTTGATACATGAAATACAGCATGCAATACAAGACATAGAAGGACATGAGTTAGGAACTACATCAAAATTGAGTAAAAAAAATTATTATGAAAGTTTAGGAGAAATAGAAGCAGATAATACAAGAACAAGATTTGTGAATGAAAAGTACAATAATATGGATATATCTAATGTTGCTCCTGAAAGTTCAAAGATAAATCCTAAACATAGATTATATGATCATTATATGAATAATAGAAATACTATTGACAAAATTAAGGACAGTATGTTTAAATATTTTAAAAGGTTAGGTGATAGTAATGAAGGTTATCAAGAAACTAATCAAGAAAATATACAACAAAGTAATAGACTGGTGGATGATGGAAGAAATGGACGACATGTAGAATCTGAAAATAATTCAGGTTCTTTTAATTTGCAAAAAGGTAAACAAAAGTATGCATTACCGATTAAAGATTGGCAACAATTTGTAGAAGATAACTATCAAAAACAAGGAACAGGTAAAAGCTTAAAAGAATATAATTTACCAACTAAAGAAGATGTAAAAACAAAATTAAACCTTTCAACAAAAGAAAATATCAATACTCAAGGAGAAAGGATAAATTGGAATGACATAGAAAGACCAGAAGGGAAAATAAGAAAACACTATAGAAGTATAATCGAAAGTAATAATACAACTAAAGAAGCAAAAACAATAGCTAAAGAATTAATGGGAACAGATACTTATGTACCAGAAACTAATAAAGGGCAATTAGCACAAGCAGATGCTAGAATAAATAATTCTAATCCTGATATTGAGTTAAAGGCATTAACTAATAGAGTAATACAAGGAGAAAGGGTTAGTTCAACAGATATAGCAGTTGGTGAAAGGTTAATACAGTACTATTCTAAAATAGGAGATAAAACAAATTTACAAGAGGCAATTCAAACAACAGCAATGGCAGGAACATCAGCAGGACAAACAGTACAAGCGTTAGCAATGTTAAATCATCAAACGCCACAAGGACAAGCAACTTGGATACAAAAGTCAGTAGACAAAATGAATAATGAGTTAGCAAAGAAAAAGGGTGGAACAATAACAAAAGATAGCGAAGGAAATGTTAAAGTTATCAATAAACTGGGAAAAGATATAACAGATAAAGTTGATTTATTTAATTTAACACCTGATATGATAGAAAAGATAATTAATTCTAAAGATAAACAAACAATGTATGAAAATATAGATAGCGTTTATGAAGAATTAGGAAGTCAAGTGCCAAAATCAACTATTGAAAAAATAGATAGTTGGAGATATTTTTCTATGTTAGCAAATCCAAGAACTCATATAAGAAATATGGTTGGCAATTTTGCCATGGGTAAAATGCAAAGAGTAAAAGATAAGTTAGCAGGAGGAATTGAAGATGTTGTAGGTACATTTAATAAGGACATAGAAAGAACAAAAACTTTAAGACTAGCAGATGATAAAACTAAAAACTTTGCTAAAAATGACGTGCTAAATACTGATGTTCAATCTATGATGGAACTTAACGAGAACAAATATAATCCACAGTCAAGACTACAAAATGCAAGAAAGACATTTAAAAATGATGTATTAGAAAATATATTAGGAAAACTATTTGATTGGAATGATAAAGCACTAGAATCGGAAGATGCGTTAGGTTTAAAATCTGCATATAAGAAGGCATTAACAGACTATTTAACAGCAAATAAGATTGATACAGATAAGATAACGGACGCACAATTAAGCAAGGCTCGTACTTATGCAGTACAACAGGCAAAAGAAGCAACATTTCATCAAGCAAATTCGATTGCAACAGCAATAAATCAATTTTCAAGGAAAAATAAATTAACCAAAGGTGGAACAGATGCTGTATTACCATTTGTTAAAACTCCATTGAATGTTGCAAAGTCAGGATTAGAATATAATCCAACTGGATTATTAAAAACAATTACAGTAGATACAGTTAAATTAAGGAAGGGAGATATAACAGTTAATAAATACATAGATAATCTTTCTAAAGGATTAACTGGAACAGGGATAGCGGTATTAGGATATGCACTAGCTGATGCAGGAATATTGAAAGCATCAGGTGGTGATGATGAGAAAAAAAAAGAAAGTTATGATGAAGCATTAGGAAAACAGTCATATTCTATACAGATAAATGGAAAAACGTATTCATTAGATTGGCTTGCCCCTGCAGGAATACCATTATTTACTGGCGCTGAAGCATATTCGATAAAAAATACTAATAAAAATGAAAAAAACAGTATTAGCTCTGATGATAACAAAAAGGAAAATCAATTATTAGAGTCGTTAGAAAATTGGGCTAATGGAATGGCAAAATCTATATCTCCTATGAGTGAAATGTCTATGATTAGTGGATTAACGAGTGCTTTAAGTAGTTATAGTGATGATAAGCTTTCTGCGATAGGAACAAATGCAGTAAAATCATATGTAAATCAATTTGTTCCAACATTATTAGGACAGGTTGCTAAAACAACTGATGATTATGAAAGAAGTACAACGTCAACTAAAACTGGTTTATTGAAGAAATCAGTAGACCAAACAAAATTACAGATGATGTCAAAAATACCAGGATTAAGACAAAAATTACCAACTAAAGCAGATATATGGGGAAATGAACAAAAATCAGAACCTATAATTCCGTTAAGAGTTGTAAATAATTTTATAAATCCTGCAACTGTCAAAAATATTAATACGTCAAAAGTAGATGAAGAGTTGAACAATCTTTATAGTAAGATTGGAGAAGCAACAATATTACCATCTACAATTGATAAAAAATATACAATAAATGGACAAAATTATAGAATGACGGATGATGAATATGCTAAATATAAAAAAGATTATGGACAAACATCATATAAATTGCTTGATGGTTTAATAAACTCTAAAGATTATAATAATTTAGATGATGAGCAAAAACAGAAAGCAATAGAAACTGTATATTCTTATGCAAAGGAAAAAAATAAAATTGATTATGCAAGTAATAAAAATGAGATTTTAAAAACATCAACATTATATGATACACTTGAAGAATTAAAACAAAAAGGTGGAGAACAAAGTGCATATTTAGGATATATTGCTAAAACTAAAGATATTACTGGGGAAAGTGCAAACAAACAAAAAATAGAAATATTAGCTAATTCTAATTATTCAGACAATACTAAAGAAATAATTTACAAGAATACAGAAGGAAGTAAGGATAAAAAAATAATTTTAGTTGATAAACTAGGATTACCAATAAATGAATACTTAAAGTACAAATCAAACACATTTGAGAACGATAAAGATTCGGATGGAGAAACAATATCAGGAAGTAAAAAACAAAAAGTATATAATTATTTAAATTCTATTTCGGATAAAAGTTTATCACAAAATTATAAAAAAATAATTTGTAAGATTGAAGGCATTAATGATTATGATAATGATATAGTAAATTTTGTGAATAATAATAAAGAATTAAATTATGATAAAAAAACAGAAATACTGAAGGACATAGGCTTTAAGATAGATAAGAATGGGAAAATACAAACCAAGTCAATGATACCTATTTACAAATATGTAAAATAATATTACTTTTTCGACAAAATTCGACAAAATAACAGGCAAATAAATGTTATAATTTATCAAAAGGGGGAATTTGTTGTGAAAAAGAAAGTGATTTTTATTTTTGGACTAATCATGTTATTAATAGTTACATCTTCTTTAGGATTTTCAAATGAATATATTATATTTTATCAACCATCTAATCATTCTTTTACAAGTGAGACACAAGATAATAAAAAAATATACAAAATGATAGAAAAAGATGGAATAAATAATATATATATAGAAATTGCTTCAAATAATACAAACTATAATTCATTAGATATAAAAGAAGATGAATTAAATGATTTCACAGACACTATTAAAGAACAAGTAGAAAAAGAATATAATACGAATGTAGTAATTTTAAAAGATATAGTTTCAACAGTAGGAACTAAATTTTATAGGTGTATTATTTATGAATATAAATTAGAAGAATATGGTATTTATCAAAAAATGTATATGATTTTATCAGATAATTATATATATGGAATAACTTTAACAGCAAGTAATGAAAATTATTTTACAAATAAAGAAATTGAAAAATTTTTGAATAGTATTGAAATAAAAGATTTAATTACAGAACACAAAGATATTTCAAATTTGCCAAGAACTCAGAATGATAAAATAAGCAAAGTAATATCATTTGCTATTTGTGGAATAATAGTAATGATAATTTCTGCTATAGTAGGAATATTTCAAAAAAGTAAAATTGCTAACAAAGATAATAATAAATAATATAATTAACAAAGCACTTCAAATAAGGAGTGCTTTTAATATTGGAGGGAAAAATGTTAGAAAAAATAAAAAGACAAAAAAATCTAGGTAAGCAAGATAGACAAATACCATCTAACACACAAGAGATAATTAATTTTAATAATCTAAATAATGAAAAGATATATGATTTTTTAGATTATTTAGTAGATTACTTGAATGAAAGGGGGATTTAAAATGGATTTAGAATTTACAAGAGGAGATACACAATTTTTAAAATTTCAACTTAAAGATGGACTACGTAATGTGGTAAGCCCTAGTACAGATGATGCTTTATATTTTACTGTAAAACAAAATCAAAATAGTTCTAAAGTTTTAATTCAAAAGAAATATCCAGATGATATAGAATATCAAGATGGGTATTTTATTTTTACTTTAAATTCTGAAGATACATCTGATTTAGCTTATGGTACTTATCAATATGATATTGAATTAAAATCAGGTGATTATGTTAAAACAATAGGTTTTGGAACTATAACATTGACTGATGAAATAACACATAGGAGGGATGAATAATGGCTATTGAAATTAAAGATTTATTATCTAATGAGATGAAAGAAATTTATATTGATGATTTTATAAATATACCTCTTATAAAAGGTGATAAGGGAGAGAGAGGAGAACAAGGAATACAAGGAGTACAAGGGCCTAAAGGAGATATAGGCGAAAAAGGAGAAATTGGACCGAAAGGCGAAAAAGGGGATAAACCGATTGCAGGGATTGATTACTTTACCGAAAATGAAAAAAAAGAGTTTGAGGATATAGTTGTAAAAAATTCTAAAGCAGATATACAAAAATATACGACTGACAGAATTGAAGAGTATGATAATAATACTGTTACAAAATTAGAAGAATATAATACAAATGCTTCTGAAAAAATAACAGAATATAACTTAAATGCACAAAAATTTAGCAAAGACTTGGAGATGACAAATAGTAAAATAACAGAATTAGAAGCAGAACTAAAAGAAGCAAAAGAAGATATCTATCAAAACAGTGTACGTGGACAAGCAAGCGGAGAATACATACATGTAGAAGATAGTAGTAATTGCAGAGCAAAAATAAAAATAAGAGGAAATAGCGAACAAGAGACGAGAAGTGGAAAAAATAATCTTGAAAATTCAGACAACAATGTTAGTCAATATGGATTAACAGCAACTATACAAAATGATGGAAGTATTAAAATTTCAGGTACGTCAACGACCAAAACAGCAAAGCACTTAACTAATATTAAAAAAGTTTCAGCAGATTTAATTAAAGAAGGTAATTACACAATAAGTTTTAAAAATTCTGAAAATATGGGTGATGTTTCTGTCAGATTAAGAAAATATAACGGAACAGATAGAACTGAAATAAAAAATATTTATTTAAATGCTATAAACAAATCAGAAATTTTGAATTTAAAATCTCTAATAGATACAGATACAATTGAAATTGAATTAGATGTAATTTGTTATGGAAATCGTGAATATAATTTTGTTTTATATCCACAACTAGAACTAGGAGAAGAAACTGAATACGAACAATACGGAGTAATGCCATCAACAAATTATCAAAGCGAAATAGAAGTTGTTGGTAGTAATGTGAATATATTAAAAAATACAGCAAAAACACAAACAATTAATGGTGTAACATTTACAGTAAATAAAGATGGAACTGTTATAGCAAATGGAACAGCAACAGCAGTAAGCTTTATAGCAATTAATACATTTTCATACATTGCAAATCAAGATTACATGTTAAGCGGATGTCCAAAACGGTGGAAGTGATAATTCATTTAAAATGTATAGTATGAATGTTTCAACTGGTGCAGGTCACACAAACGATTATGGAAATGGTGGGAATATTAATGTTACAACAGACCAAGCAGGAGAGATAAGAATAAGAATTACAAGTGGATATACTGCAAATAATTTAATATTTAAACCAAAACTAGAAAAAGGCATAGTAGTAACTCCATATAGCAAATGCGGTCAAGGTTGTGTCAAAGTAACAAAATGTAATAATAACTTGTTTAATAAAAATGACATAGTAAATAAGGCATATATAAATAGTTCAGGCGAAATAGTTAGTAATGATGGACAAAATTATACTAATTATATAAGTGTAGTTTCAAACGCAATGTATACAATACATGCAGAAAATCCGCTAGGAGCTGCAACTGCCATATGCTTTTATGATACAAACAAAAAATTTTTAAGTGGAACAGCTTATAATAATGTAAAAAGTATGAGTTTTAAAACAACAACTACTTGTAAATTTGTACGAGTAAGTGTATCAAATATTAATTTAGAAACATTGCAAATAGAAGAAGGACCAGCAACTACATATGAAGAACATGAAGAACAATCAGACATAATGCCAACACAACAAGCATTTAAATCAATTAAAAACATAAGAGATACATTTATAAAAAAAGACGATAAATGGTATGAACGTCATAATATTAATAGAAAAAAACTAGATAGTACAGAAAATTGGATGTTAATAGATAATAATTCTAGATTTGCTATAAAAATTACAGAACAAAAAGCAAAAATTGATGTTAAAGATTCTAATAATAATTTAACAGATTGTTTAAGTAATAGATTTATGAGTAGTACACAATTAAATATAGCTAAGGTTGATAATGGAATTGCATTTAGTCAGTGGTCAGATACACAATATTTGTATTTATCAAAAATTAAAGATAGTGTTGATGAACTAAAAAAATATTTAGCAGAAAATGAAACATATGTAGATTATCCGCTAGAAACACCAATCGACATTGAATGTACAGAAGAACAAAGCAAAATCTTAGACGAACTAAACAACGCAAGAACATATAAAAACGTAACAAACATAACAACAGATAGTAAAGCAATAATAGATTTAGACTATGTAAAAGATTTAGAAACATTATTAAACAATGTACAAGCATTAGCTTTAAGTAATGCAAGTGAGGGGGTGTAGAAATGGTTGATTTATCAAAACTATTCAAAAATGCAGTAATGAACTTATACAAAAGTAATGTGTATACAGTAGATTATGCAATAATAGAAGCATCAAAACTAGCAGATAAAAACAAAATAAATGCAAAAGACTATGAAGAATTGATAGCATATTTAGCAGAAGAGCAAGAAAAGTCAATGAAAGTTGAAGAGATAGAACAAACTACAGAAATTATTGAAGATACTGTAGAAGAAACAACAGACAAAACTGCAGAAGAAACAACAGAAGAAGTCGAACAAGCTGAAAATGAAGAAACAGCCAAGGAGGAAGAATAATGCAAGATACAGAATTAATTGAAAAAGTAGCACATCTAGAAGAACGAGAAAAGTCAAATACGAAGAGAATTGATGCTGTTGAAAATAAAGTAGAAAATATATACGACTTAACATTAAGTGTAAGAGAAATAGCAACAGAAATGAAAGCAATGAGAGAAGAACAAAACAAAATGAATGAACGCTTAAAAATAATAGAAGAGAAACCAATCAAAGACTATGAAGACACAAAGAAACAAGTAAAAGGCAAAGTAATTTCTTTTGTGACTGGAATAATATTAACAGCAATAGCTTTTGCATTAGGGCTAAGCAAATTTATGTAGGAGGTGAACTAATATGGAAAAATTAAAAACAATAGCAAAATACTTAACAAATATATTAGCAATAGTAAGTGCATTAGTAGCAGGAATAAATGCAGTAGATGGAATAACAATACCATATGCAATACAAATAGTACAAGTTATTGCAGTAGTACAAGGAGTTATTGGAACATATTTGTTAGGACAAAAAGCAATAAGTAATAAGGAGGAATAGTTATGGAAGATGAAATTGTAGAAACAATGGAACTTGCAGAAGAAGATACAAGAGGGGAGGCAAACGAATAATGAATATAGAAGATAGACTATTAACAATAAATCCATATTCAAGAAGTGGAGAAAAACAAAATAATATTGAAAAAATTGTAGTTCATTGGGTTGGAAATGCAGGAAGTTCAGCATTAGGCAATAGAAACTATTTTGAAAGTTTAGCAACATCACATAAGACATATGCTTCATCTCATTATATAATCGGTTTAAATGGTGAAATAATAAGATGCATACCAGAAAATGAAGTTGCTTTCCATAGTGGTAGTTATTCAATGAATAGAAAGTCAATTGGAATAGAAGATTGTCACCCAGATTGGGAAGGAAAGTTTAATGACAATACATATAACAGTTTAGTAGAGTTATGTGCAGATATATGCAAGAGATACAATCTAGGAATAGATGCAATTATAAGACATTATGATGTAACAGGAAAAGAATGTCCAAGATACTATGTAAGAAATGAACAAGAATGGATTAAATTCAAAAATGATGTAGCAAATAAAATAGGACAAGCTACAACTACAGTAGCAGTACCAAAAGTTGAAGGGAGTGATGAACCAGTGAGAAGATATAAAAACGGTTCAACAAAAGAAATTATATATGCAGATACAAGCTTAACAAAAGTTATAGGAAGTTTAAGCCCATACGAAGAATGTGATTGTTTTGGAATATTTAATGGAAGACCAATGGTAAGATATAATGTTTCTGGAACAGGTAATTACAAGATAGGATTTGCTAAATGGACAGGTGGAGTTAGATAAAATTAAGAGGTAAGTTGATTAATTTCAATTTACCTCTTTTTTCGTTTTATAGAGGTATATAATTACATTAATTGAAAAATAAAACGGCTTA
>ERZ839767.2575-NODE-2575-length-23177-cov-28.146051_pt1 | contig 23177 bp, 13 predicted proteins | sample MGYA00519879_ERZ839767 | MGnify/ENA primary metagenome ERZ839767 (study PRJEB31850, sample SAMEA3708852) | human gut metagenome | biome: human gut; feature: human-associated habitat; material: faeces | place: China | collected 2014 ... | reverse complement strand
CCGGCAAGCGGCAGACCCACATCCGTAACGCTCCTTCGTCGCGAACGGCTGTGACTGGCATCGACCCCTACAAAGGTTATGCGGACGGGGTCAGTCGTCCATTTCCTCGAACGCTTCCAGCCCCTTCTTGGCCTCGGCCTTGGCGTCGCCGTGGTGGACGAAGAGCATGGTCACGAAGCTCAGTGCGACGAACAGCGCGGCATACGGGAACAGGACGCGGTAGTCGATCTTGCGCATGAGTGTACCGGCGGCGATGGGCGTGACGACCTGCGCGGCCATGGAGGCCGTGTAGTAATAGCCGGTAAATTTGCCGATATCCGAGCCCTTGCACATCTCGACGACCATGGGAAGCGAGTTGACGTTGATCGCAGCCCAGGCAAGACCGACGAGGGCGAAGACGACAAACATAATGGCGTTGATCGAGGAGAATGTCGTTGTGAGCACATAGCCGCTGGCAAAGCAGGCGGTAAGCAGGATGATGCCGCCCTGGATCGTGCGCTTGCGGCCGATCTTCGAGGCGATCTGGCCGATGGGGATGTACGAGACGATGGCGCCCGCCGTGGCGATGAGCAGGCAGGTCGATGCGCCGCCGAGGCCCTGCCCCATGACGACGTCGACATACGTCGAGAACCACGTCGTCACGCCGTTATAGCCGATGAACCAGAGCGCAATGGAGGCCAGCAGGAAGCCGAGGCTCTTTTTGACGGGCTTCGGGAGCGTCTCGTGGCCGCTGCCGTCGTCCTGCGCAAGGTTCCATTCCGGGTGCTGCTTTTCAAGCGCCTGATTTTCCGCCGTGAGCTTCGGCTCCCTGATCGTGAGGAAGAGCACGGCGACGGCGACGAACATAATGGCCGACACAACGATAAACAGCGGCTGATAGTTCACATGATCCAAACCGGCGGTCTTGGAGTTGGGATAGAGCACCGCCGCAACGCCGAGATACAGAATGCCGCCGACCGCGCCCATCAGATTGATGATGGCGTTCGCACGCGAGCGCAGCGGCTTTGGCGTCACGTCGGGCATGAGGGCGACGGCGGGAGCGCGGTACGTTCCCATGGCAACGAGCAGCAGGCCGAGGACGATGACAAATGAGGCCGTCTTGAAGCCGGAGGGCTGGGCGGCGTAGCTGTTGTCGAGCAGAGGGAGAATGTTCATGAGGATGATGGCGCAGCCGGTGCCGAAGAGGATGAAGGGCATACGCTTGCCGAGCTTCGAATGGCTCTTATCCGAGACAGAGCCGAAGAACGGCAGCAGAAAGAGCGCCAGAATGTTGTCCGCCGCCATGATCGCGCCGGAGAACGTTTCGTTCATGTGGAAGGTCTTCGTGAGGATCAGCGGCACAATGCTGTCATACATCTGCCAGAACGCACAGATGGACAAGAACGCGAGGCCAACCAGGATGGTGCGCTTGTTGTTGAGCTTCATTTCGGTTCTCCCTTTTCTAATGTATTGAGGACTTCGCGGATATTCTGCATACAATACGTCGGCTGAACGCCGTATTTCTCAATATCGTCCATCACGCCCTCGCCGGACAGGACGAAGATCGTGTCGATCCCGGCGTTCACGCCGCAGGCGATGTCGGTATACACCCGGTCGCCGATGAGGCACGTTTCGCGCGGCGAGAAGCCCGTCTGCTCCATAGCCAGCAGCGCCATTTCGGGCTGGGGCTTGCCGATGACCTTCGGGCGGCGGCCCGTCGCGGTATGGAGCATTTCAATCACGCTGCCGCAGTCCGGCGCGCTGCCGTACCATGTCGGGCAGACAAGATCGGGGTGCGTGGCGACATAATCCGCGCCTCGGTTCAGAAGAATGCAGCAGCTTTCCAGCTTTTCATACGTCAGCTCCGTGTCGTAGCCCAGAAGGACAACGGCGCAATCATCCCGCAGCGTCTCGGCTACTCGCAGTCCTGCCAGACGAAGCTGATTTTTAAGAGATTCCGTTCCGCAGACGTAATAGACCGTCTCCGGCAGATACCGGCCGCGCAGATAGCGGATCGTCGCGTCCGCGCTGGTCAGAAAATCGTCGGGGAAGGCCTCGATGCCGAGGCGGGCCATCTTTGCAATATACGCGTCGGTCCCGCGCGAGGAATTGTTCGTCAGGAACAAATACCGGCCGCCGATGGCGCGCACATAGCGCAGGAACTCCAGCGTCCCGTCGAAGAGCGTTTCGCTTAAATAGATCGTGCCGTCCATATCCAGCAGGAACAGCTGTTTTTCCGCAAGAGACATTCAGCCACCTCCGAGGATCAATAAAAATCTGATAATGATTATACAGTGTTCCGCGCCGTTTGACAAGCGCCGGAGAAGGCCGTACAATACACATCAGAAAAATTGACTGAGAGGAAGCCGCAATATGCTGAAAGATCTGCACACGCTCTCGCCATATCTGGACTTTATTCATGCCTGCAGCGCAGACCCCGACTACCGTGACCCCATGCTGCTCACAGAGCAGCAGCTGCACCGGAACCTGCTGGATGCGCCTGAAAACCCGAATACGCGCGTGCTCGGCACGTTCGAAAACGACACCGTCACAGGCGTGTTTGCGCTGCTGGTGCTGGAGGACGAGAAGTATCTGGAGCTTCTGGCTGGACTTTCCCGAAGCGCTGCGGCCTATGACGAGCTGCTTGCGCATCTGAAATCGGCTTACCCCGGCTATCAGGCGGACTTTGTCTATAACCCGCGCAACCGGCTTTTGCAGGCAGCGCTCGAAGCGCTGGACGCGAAATTTGATCCGGAGCAGCAGAAGCTCGTCCTGCGGCGGACTGTCCCGTATGTGCCGGATGCGCGCATCGTGCCCTACCGTCCGGAGTACCGGGCGCAGTATCTGGCGCTGCACACCGGCGACCGCTATTGGACGGGCGAACGCGTGCTGGCTGCGCCGGAAATTTTCCGCGTTCTGCTGGCGATCGAGGACGGCGAAGCTGCGGGCTATATCGACCTGACCCACAACAGCGCGGAAAACGAGCCATATGACCTGTTTGTCCGTAAGGAGAGCCGCAGGCGCGGCCTTGGCCGCGCGCTTCTATCAGCAGCAGTTCAGGAAAACCGGCCGAACGGCATGGCGCTTCTGGTCGACATCGACAATGAGGCCGCGATTGCCCTGTACGAATCACAGGGCTTCGACCGTGCGGAGGGCGAAAACAACATCACCGCGCATATTTGCCTGTAACGCATCAGCCCCCCGGCGGCCCATTCGGGCTGCCGGGGGGCTGGTGTTTTTGGGGGTCAATCCCACGGGTTCATCGGGTCGTCCGGATCATCCGGTTCATCCGGATAGTCGGGGTAATCCGGGTCTGTGGGTTCCGGCTCCTCCGGAACTTCCGGCTCAACGTACGGCGTACACTTGTAGCTTGTGTTGCGGGCCTGATACGCATCCTTGTGCAGCGTCTCGGTCTTGATGACAGTACCGTTTGCATCCACATAATCGCGGTAGGCCATGACAGTCTTGCCGACGTAGGAATACTGCACCATGTCGCCCTTGATATACTTGTTGCCGTCCTTGTCAACGACGATGTTGACGGTGTTGCCGTTTTCGTCGAGGGCGGTACCGGCGTCGGTGATGATGGTCTTGTCGCCGTCAATCTCCATCTTGGGCTGGATGGTCGCGACAACCTCGTGCCGCAGGACGATATGGTCGTAGCCCTTGTCCTTCGGCGCAGTGCCCACGAGCTTGACGTGGACATAGCCGCCGGAGACAGACGCGTCGATGCGCAGCGGATGGTCGGTGCTGTTGACGAACTTATAATCGAGACTGCCCCAGTAGATCGTCGCATCCATACCGAGCTGGACATAGGTAACGGTAAACATATGCGGAGAGCGCTCTGTGACCTTGAGATCGGCGTAGAGGCAGGCGGTATAGATCGTGGACGCAACCTGACAGACGCCTCCGCCGGCCTCTGCCTCGCTCTTGCCGCCGGTCTGGTAGACGATAGCGGACTGATAGCCCTTCTCCGGCGTGCGCTCACCGACGATCTTGTTGAACGAGAACTCGTCGCCGGGGTTCAGGATTGTGCCGTCGATGGCTTTGCAGGCCAGCTCCAGATTCTTCGTGCGGCCTGCCTGCGCGGTATGCGGGCTGTCGCAGGAACCGAGTACATCGGAGAAGTATTCCTTCTCCAGCTCGGCCAGCGTGACCTCCGGCTGGATTGCCTCGGCCTGAATGACGATCTTCGTGCCGGGATCGGCCATGGCAAGCTGCTGCGTGTAATACGACACGTCAAAGCCGAAGCCGACCTTTTCCGCAACCAGCTCCTTCTTTTCCTCGTCGTAGTACGCGTCCTTCATCTCGGTTGCGAACTGGTCGTAATACTGTTGAAGATCAACCGGCGCGCAGGGCTCGGTGTCGTAATCGAACTTGAGTTCGGACAGATCGCCGGCATTGAACCGCGCAACGACCGCGTCATAGAGTGCATCGGCATCAAGCGAAATTTTCGGCGAACCTGTCACGACCGTGACCGTTTTTGCGTCCGCGTCGACCGTGACGGTCGGGTCAACCTTTTCCGACGCACAGGCGCGCGCGGTCTGGTCGATCAGATCGCGGATATACGCGGTATCAAGATTCGTCCCGGATTCGAGCGAAATGTCCTGCCGGGTCTTCTTCGCGCGTTCGTATGTGAGAAGCGCCGTAATCGGGCCGCCGTCGCGGCCATAATTCATGGCGGCATCCGCCGCCTCGTCCGGGTTGAGGGCGACGTTGGTGATCTCAGGGGTGAAGTCGATCGTCCGGTCTGGCAGGACGACGGTGAGCGTATCGGTGGCCGTCTCCTGTTCGACGGCAAGCGTCACAGCGTTGATCGCGGCGTCGCGCTTCAATCCGCCGACGTTCACGCCGGCGACATAGACGTTCGGGAAAATGGTGTCGCTTCCCTTTAATATAAATCCATAGGTGCACACGCCGAGCACCGCCAGCAGCACGATGCAGCCCGCGATCACCGCGGCCTTCTTCCCGGCATTGCCGGACGGCTGCTTCTTCGGCGCGGCGGCTCTGTCCGCCGCAGTTTTGTGCGCGGGACGGCTGGCCTCAAATCTGCCTTTCTTTCTGATATGAATCCCTCCTATTCAAAAGCCGCAGAGGCGACATACTCTATTTTGTGTCTGTATTATACATAAACCGACCGCTTTTTGCAACGGCATTCCCGACAGGAACAGCCCCCGGATTTCTGAAATTTCTATTAACATTTTCGGGTTTACGCTCTGCGCATAGCTGAGACCCGTCCCGTCGAGGCCGTTTCCGACGCGCCTCCGGCGGCCCATTCTTTTCCGCCTTGCCGGAAAAGAATGGGGAGAAAAGGGGCGCTTGGATGCGTTTGGGGCGTGCTGCCGGTACGATTTAGGCAAGTACCAATTTTATAGTCGTTACGAACACACACTCACCCTACGAGCGCAAAACTACGCGCCGCCTGTTACGGTACACCAAGATTGATGGCAACTGCCTTTGAATGGCCGCAGTAAAAACGCCTTGCATTCAAAATTTGCGGGGCAGTACGGATTCGCATTGGTCTTGCTGACTGTCGTATCCCAACGCTGTTCCTGTTATCGCGGGAAAAATCCAGAAAAACCGAAGCGGTTTTTCTGGCCGCTTCAAGGAGGTCCGGAGGGAAATCGAAATCCCTCCGGGCTCGTTTTCTTTTGCCAGCGTTTTCTTTTGGAGAAGCAAAAGAAAATGCTGGATGGCAGCCGCAACTTTCTAATATGGGTTCTTACTTTGAAAAGTGCATTGTTGACTGCAAATCAGTACAGAGAAGTCTTTTACGTCCCCGCTGTCTGTGCGCGCAGTGCAGCGTAGACGCCGACGAGCTGCGTCGCGAGCTTTAACGGGTCTTCAGCCTTTTTGAGCTTGACGGACAGCATCGGCACCTTGCCTGCCGAGAAGAAAATGCGGCCCTTGAACTGCGCCTCGGCGCAGCAGGCGGAGATGGCGGCAAAGTCCATCGTGGAAAGCGACAGGAGAACCGCACCGTCTTTCTGCGTGATCTCCGTGATGCCCGCCGCTGCGGCTCTTGCGCGCAGAAGCGCGATGGCGATGAGGTTCATGACGCCCTTCGGAGGGTCGCCAAAGCGGTCGACGATCTCGTCGAGCAGCTCATCTGCGTCCTCCTGCGTGCGGATGGCCGCCATGCGGCGGTAGAGATCCATGCGCTGCTCGCCGGAGGCGACGTAGTCCTTGTTGATATTTGCCGTGACGGTGAGGTCTGCGGTGCATTCTGGCTCCTTCTGCGCCGCCTCGCCGCGCTCTTCGAGCACGGCGTCCTCAAGCAGCTTCAGGTACATATCGTAGCCGACGGTCATCATATGGCCGGACTGTTCCGCGCCCAGCAGATCGCCCGCACCGCGAATTTCAAGGTCGCGCATGGCGATCTTGAAGCCGGAGCCGAACTCCGCGTATTCGCGGATGGTGTCGAGCCGCTTTTCCGCGATCTCGGACAGGACTTTTCCCTTGCGGAACGTGAGGTACGCATACGCATGGCGGCTCGAACGGCCCACGCGGCCGCGGATCTGGTGCAGCTGCGCAAGGCCCAGCCGGTCGGCGTCCTCGATGATGAGCGTGTTGACGTTCGGGATATCAATGCCGGTTTCAATGATGGTCGTGCAGACGAGAATTTGAATTTCGCCGTTTGACATCGACTGCATGACGTCGCCGAGCTGCTCCTCGTTCATCTTGCCGTGGGCGACGGCGACCTCGGCCTCCGGAATGCGCTGCTTGATCTTCGCGGCGCACTGGTCGATGGATTCCACGCGGTTGTGGAGATAATAGACCTGCCCGCCGCGCGCCAGCTCGCGGCGCATGGCCTCGTCGAGAATGCCGTCCTGATGCTCAAGCACGAAGGTCTGCACTGGATAGCGGTCCTGCGGCGGCTGCTCGATGGTAGACATATCGCGCAGACCCGACAGCGCCATATTGAGCGTGCGCGGGATGGGCGTTGCGGATAGGGTTAAGACGTCGACGCCGCGCGAAAGTTCCTTCAATCGCTCCTTATGCGTCACGCCGAAGCGCTGCTCCTCGTCGACGATGAGCAGGCCGAGATCGTGAAAATGAATGTCCTTCTGCAGCAGCTTGTGCGTGCCGACGATCAGATCGATCTTGCCGGACTGCAGATCGAAGAGCGTTTTTTTGATCTGCGCAGGCGTACGGAAGCGGGAAAGCACATCGATGGTAACCGGGAAGGTCGCAAAGCGGCGCATGGCCGTGAGATAATGCTGCTGGGCCAGAACGGTCGTCGGGACTAAGATCGCGACCTGCTTGCCGTCCAGCATACACTTCATGGCCGCACGCAGCGCGACCTCCGTTTTGCCGAAGCCGACGTCACCGCAGAGCAGACGGTCCATCGGCGCAGGGGATTCCATGTCGCGCTTGATCTCGTCGATGCAGCGCAGCTGATCGTCCGTTTCGGCGTATTCAAAGCTCTCCTCAAACTCCTGCTGCCACGGCGAATCCGCCGCGAAGGCGAAGCCCGGCAGGCGCTTGCGCTCGGCATAGAGCTTGATGAGACCCGCAGCCAGATCCTTGGCCGCAGCCTTGGCCTTCGCCTTTGTCTTTTGCCACTGGTCGCCGCCGAGCTTGTTGAGCCGGACGGGCGTATCCTCACCGGCGCCGATATACTTGCTGACCAGATCGAGCTGCGTTGCGGGCACGTACAGACAGTCCGTGCCCTGATAGGCGATCTTCACATAATCCTTCGTCACGCCGCCGACCTTCAGCTGCTCCATGCCGACGTAGCGGCCGATGCCGTGGTGCTCGTGTACGACGAGATCGCCGGGAGTCAGATCGGTGAACGAATCGAGTTTTTTGCGGTTCGTGGCTTTCTTCGGCGCACGGACGCGCTTACGCTCCTGCCGGACGGCGATCTGTCCCTCTGTTAAGATGGCAAATTTGAGCGTCGGGTATTCAAGCCCCGCCGGGAGCGAGCCGCCCGCAATAAGGATCTGCCCCGGCTGCGGGAGCTTCGTCAGCGGGAAGGACAAAAGCGCGTTCAGGCCGCTTTTGGCAAGCAGTTCCTTTAAAATTTCCCCGCGCCGCTGTCCGCCGCACAGGACGATGGAGCCATACTGGTTCGACGCGTAATTTTTCAGGTCAGCCGCCGCTGTTTCCAGACTTCCGCCATAGCCCGGCAGCTGCCGGGCCGTAAAGGAAAGCAGCTGCTTGGGCGGCAGGGACTCCGGGTACCGCGCGGCAAGGAAGCTGTCGCAGTAGATAACAGCCCGGCCGCGCAGTGACGCGGCCAAATCGTCCATCGTGGCGTAATAATCGCACAACTCGCCGAAGAGCGTGCCGGAGGTCAAAAACGAATCGAGCAGAAGGCCGAATTCTTCCGCGCGGTCTTTTTCCCCGCGCTGGAGATTGCCGTGGTCGCAGAAGGCGACGACGGCCTCCTGCGGCAGATACGAGGCGGCGGTCGTGAATTCCGGGTAGATCAGCGCCATATACCGGTCGGCGCTGGCGAAAAGCGTCTCGTTTTCGAGCGCCTCGCAGTCCTTCTGCAGCGTTTCGATCAGCGCCTGATTGGGCGTTTTGCGCCGCTGCTGGCGCGCGATGATGGCGCGCAGGTCCTCGCACAGGCCGGATATCCCCTGCGGGTGCAGGTGCGGCTCCGTCTCGGCCACGGGCAGGAGGACGGCCTCGTCAACGTTTTCCGTGCGCCGCTGCGTGATGGGGTCAAAATAGCCCATGGTGTCCAGCTCGTCGCCGAAAAACTCCGCGCGCAGCGGCTTTTCCTGCGCAGGCGAATACACGTCCAGAATGCCGCCGCGCAGCGCGAACTGTCCCACGCCCTCGACCAGACTTGCACGGGAATAGCCCGCGCGGGTCAGGCGTTCGATCAGCTCCGGCATACTGTATTCCGCACCGACCCGAAGCGTCACGGACGCGGAAAAGAGCGTCTGCCGCGGGAGCGTGCGCAGCAGCAGCGCGTCCAGACTTGCCACCAGCACCGGGACGCGTCCCTGCGCCAGGGCATACAAGAGCCGCAGCCGCTGCTGCTCCCACTGCCGGGACACGCCGATGGCCCCGGCCAGCGTCAGCTCACGCGACGGCAGCACGGGCGGCTCTTCGCCTAAGAATGCCCCCAGCTCGGAGGCCAGCCGCTTCGCGGCCATATCGTTCTGGCACACGGCGACGAGGGGCCGGCCGGACTGCTCGTGCGCGGCGGCAAGCACATGGCTGCGCGGGGCCTGACTCAGTCCCGACACAGCGACGGCCTGCTTCGCCTCCACGGCCTTCAGCAGCTGGTTATAATCGGTGCTCTTTTGCAGAAGCGAAAGCAGAACGTTCATGGGATTCTCCTAAAAACAGTTTTTTGCCCAACAGGCAACGCGCATAGGAGAGAGTCTCCTATGCGTAGGGGGTGTGGGTATTGAAGGTGAGATGGGGAGGGAATTTGCACAGCACCCTGTAGGGCGCGGATGCCTTAGGGTGCGCTCAGAACATCTTCCCGTTATACTCCGCCGCGGCCTTTTCACAGCCGTTTTTGACGATGCAGAGGGCCGCGTCGCCGGCGTGGGACATAGCCTCCTGATAGTCGGGCCATTCGGTCTTGGAGACGGTAGACAGCACCCAGTCGGCCAGATCGTAATCGGGATGCGGCTTCGCGCCGACGCCGATCTTGACGCGCGGGAACTGGTCGGAGCCGAGGCAGGAGATGATGGATTTCAGGCCGTTGTGGCCGCCGGCAGAGCCGTTTTTGCGGATGCGGAGCTTGCCGACGGGGAGCGAAATGTCGTCAAAGAGGACGAGCACCCGCTCTGGCGGGATCTTATAAAAGTGCGCGGCAGCCTCGATCGCGATGCCGGAGGCGTTCATAAAGGTCAGTGGCTTCATGAGAAGCAGCCGCTGGCCGTCGAAGTCCGCCTGCGCGGTGAGGGCCTTGAAGCGCTCCTTGGAAACCTTGACCTGCAGGCGCGCAGCCAGCAGGTCAAGGGACATGAAGCCGGTATTGTGACGGGTCTTCTCATACTCAGGACCCGGATTGCCGAGTCCCGCGATCAGCCAGTCATAGTTTGGCTTTTGAAACAGCATAAAAATCAGAACAGAACGGACATGGAGTTTTCTTCGTAGATTCTCTGGATGGCGTCGGCAAAGATCGGGGAAACGTCCAGATACTTGATCTTGCTGCACGCACCCTCAAGCGGCGGGATGGTATTCAGGAAGGTCAGCTCCTTGATGCAGCTGTTGGCAATGCGCTCGTTGGCCGGGCCGGAGAGCACGCCGTGGGTCGCGCAGGCGTAGACCTCGGTCGCGCCGCCGATCTCAACGATCGCTTTTGCCGCGTTGCACAGAGAACCGGCAGTGTCGACCATATCGTCAAAGAGGATGCACTTCTTGCCCTTGACGTCGCCGATGACGTTCATGACCTCACACTGGTTGGCCTTTTCGCGGCGCTTGTCGACGATGGCGAGGTTCATGCCCATCTTGTTGGCAAACGTGCGGCTGCGGGCGACGGAGCCGACGTCCGGAGAGACGACGACCATTTCCTCCGGATGCTCAAACTTGGACATATAATATTTCACGAAGATGGGATTGGAGAGCAGGTTGTCAACGGGGATGTCAAAGAAGCCCTGGATCTGGGACGCATGCAGATCCATGGTCAGCACGCGGTCGGCGCCTGCGGCCTCGATCATGTTGGCGACCAGCTTTGCCGAGATGGGGTCGCGGCCCTTGGCCTTGCGATCCTGACGGGCGTAGCCGAAGTACGGGATGACGGCGGTGATGCGGCCGGCCGAGGCACGGCGGCAGGCGTCGATCATGATGAGCAGCTCCATCAGGTTGTTGTTGACCGGCTTGCAGGTCGACTGTACCAGAAATACGTCGCTGCCGCGGACAGATTCATTGATCGTCAGGGAAACCTCGCCGTCGGCAAAGGTCGTTACGGTGCAGTCGCCCAGCGGCAGCCACAGCTTGCGGCACACGCCCTCGGCAAACGGACGGTTGGCATTGGCACAGAATACCTTGACGTTCTTACCATGAGAAATCATATGAAATTACCCTCTCTCTTGTGTTGTTCGGTCTGTTCCTGTTCTGTGTGTTCTATATCATGGCGGCACCCGCCGCCGGGGATACGAGGTTTATTTTTTCTCCTTCAGCTTGTGCCGGTTGGCCCAGTCGCGCTTGTTCTGCTGGCGGGCGCGGGCGATGGCGAGCGCTGCGGGCGGCACGTCGTCGGTCACGGTGGACCCGGCGGCGATATATGCGCCCTGCCCGATGTGCACGGGCGCGATGAGATTGGCGTTGCAGCCGATAAACGCGTCGTCGTCAATGACGGTGCGGGATTTTTTCACGCGGTCATAGTTAACTGTGACCGTGCCGCAGCCGAAGTTGATGTTTTTGCCTACGTCGCTGTCGCCGATGTAGGTCAGGTGGGAGATCTTCGTGCCGTCGCCGATGGTGGAGTTCTTGACCTCCACGAAATCGCCGCAGCGCACGTGCGAGCCGATACGCGAACCCGGACGGACGTAGGCAAAGGGGCCGACGGTCGTGTCCGCGCCGATCTCGGAATCGTAGACCTGCGAGGCGTTGACACGCGTATTCTCTCCGACCTTCACGTTTTCCAGATAGCTGTTCGGGCCGATCATGCAGCCGTCGGCGATGGACGTCGTACCGCGCAGCACGGTCCCGGGCAGCAGCTCTGCCCCAGCCCCGACGAAGACGGTCGGCTCGACATAGGTGTTGTCATAGTCCCAGATCGACACGCCTGCGGCGGCCAGATCGTACAGAACGCCCCGGCTGAGCACGGGCTTCCACTCGGCCAGCTGCTGCATGGACGAAACGGCGTAAACGCCGTCGCGGTCGGTATAGGGAATACCGTGCTCCTTCATGAAGTCGGTGAAGATGAACGTATCGTCCAGCGCGTCCATCAGCGCCTGACGGCTCACGGAGCTTACGCCGCTTTCAACCGGTGCGCCGGAAAACGCTTCCTCGTCGACGGCAAACGGGTCAATGACGGCGGGGCCAGTGACGACGATGACGTCCTCCTCCTGCTCGTCGGCCGTGGACAAAAAGACGTGGAGCTGGTCGGCAGTTTCCTCGAGCTTCGCGCAGCTCAGCTCGCAGCCGTCCGGGAAGCAGTGCTTCGCCTCGGACAGGAACCGCTCGTGGCAGACCAAAAAGAAACGCCCGACCCCGCCCGCGGCCAGAGAACGCGTCAGCCACGACAGCAGCGGCGTCCCCATGATCGCCTGCAGCATCATCGGGCGGGAAAAACCTGTTTTCGCGGTATCGTCAGGCACAAAGACGACGGCAGACAAATCAGACAACAGACCCACGCTCCTTCACCGATAGACATTCTGCCTGTATTATAGCACAATTACAGCGCTGAGCGCTGTATGCACGGCGCAGCCGTGCAAAAAATCGGCATCGCCGATTTTTATTGTCGCTGTAACAGCAACACAAAGACTTTTGCAAAGCAAAAGTCTCGTGCCAATGGCACGTGAGCGCACACAGTGCGCCCTTTGTGGCTATTATAGCAGAGATTATGCTGTTTGTACAGAAAGCCGCGCGGAATTTTCACGGAAAAACAGAGAAAGTTTTCTGGAAAAACGGGCTATTCATTGCACAAATGAACAAACTATGATAGAATACCCACAGATTATCAGAAAAACAAAGAGGAGCAACTATGCTGACACTCAAGAATCTCAGCCTGACAGCGGCTGACGCGCAGGGACGCGCGGACATTGTCAAAAACGTCTCTCTGGACGTAGAAGACGGAAAATTCCTTGTCATTACCGGCCCGAACGGCGGCGGCAAGACGACGCTGGCCAAGCTCATCATGGGCCTTGCGACCCCCACCGGCGGCCAGATTTTTCTGGACGGCGAGGACATCACCGGCCTTTCCATCACCGACCGCGCAAAGCGCGGCATTTCGTATTCCTTTCAGCAGCCGCCCCGGTTCAAGGGCATGAAGGTCTCCGACCTTCTCACCATCGCGGCGGGCAAGCCGCTCTCGCATGACGAGGCATGTTCCTATCTGACGCAGGTGGGCCTGTGTGCACGCGACTATCTGAGCCGTGACGTGGACACAAGCCTGTCCGGCGGCGAGGTCAAGCGCATCGAGATTGCGACCCTGCTGGCCAAAAATTCCCGACTTATGATCTTTGACGAGCCGGAGGCAGGCATCGATCTGTGGTCGTTCGCCCGACTGACGGAAACATTCCGCGAGCTGCACGAAAAGGGCGGCCGCACGATCCTCATCATTTCCCATCAGGAGCGCATCATCCGTCTGGCCGACGAGATCATCCTGATCGCGAACGGCGAGATCGCCGGACGCGGCACGGCGGACGAGCTTTATCCGAAGCTGCTGTCGCAGACCGTCGCGGGCTGCAATCTGCTGGAGGTGAACGGAATATGCTGAACGACATTCAGAAAAGCATTCTCAAGACCGTCTCGGATATGACGGGCATCCCGGACGGCGCGGTGAACATCCGTCTTGACGGACAGAAGGCGTTCCGCCAGAACTCCGAGCATATCCAGATCGTCTCCAAGACCGACAAGGACGGCATCGACATCAGGATCGCGCCCTTTACCAAGAGCGAAAACGTGCATATCCCTGTCGTACTGAGCAGAGCCGGGTTCCACGACATGGTCTATAACGACTTCTTTGTCGGCGAGGGTGCAGACGTGACCATCGTGGCCGGGTGCGGCATCCACAACTGCGGCGACTGCGACTCCGAGCATGACGGCATCCATACCTTCTACATCGGCAAAAACGCGAAGGTTCACTATATCGAAAAGCACTACGGCGAGGGCGAGGGTACGGGCAAGCGCATTCTGAACCCGCAGACCATCGTATATCTCGAAGAGGGCGCGTCCATCGTCATGGACACCAGCCAGATCGGCGGCGTGGACGATACGAAGCGCTATACAAAGTGCGAGGCCAACGGCGCGAATTCCGAGGTGCAGATCAACGAAAAGCTCCTGACGGCGGGCGATCAGCACGCTGTCAGCGAAATGGACGTGATCCTGAACGGTGCGGGCGCGCGCACACGCGTTGTCTCCCGGTCTGTCGCGAAGGAGCAGTCCACGCAGGTCTTCTACCCGCGCGTACAGGGCAACGCCCCCTGCTTCGGCCATGTGTCGTGCGACTCGATCATCATGGGCGCGGCAAAGGTGCGCTCCATCCCCGAAATTTCCTGCAACCACGTCGACGCGACGCTTATGCATGAAGCCGCCATCGGCAAGATCGCAGGCGAGCAGCTGCTGAAGCTCGAAACGCTCGGCCTGACGCCGGAGGAGGCAGAGGAGAAAATTCTCGAGGGCTTCCTGCGTTGACCTACTTCGGTAAAATCCACAACAAATCTTCGTTAAATCTGTGCAAATTATCTTGCTTTTCCAGATCTTATCCCATATACTGAGCCTGTAAGCGAATGAAAAGAGATACCCCGCCGCAGGAGCGGGAGGAGAGGAGTCAAAGAGATGAATCTGGAAGAATTACGCGCCCGGAAGGGCTTTATCTGCGACATGGACGGCGTGATCTATCTCGGCAGCCAGCTGCTGCCGGGCGTGCGGGAATTTGTAAGCTGGCTGAACGAAAACGACAAGAAGTTTCTGTTCCTGACGAACTCGTCCGAGCGTTCGCCCAAGGAGCTGCGGCAGAAGCTGCAGCGCATGGGGCTGGATATCGGCGAGGAGCATTTCTACACCAGCGCGCTTGCAACCGCCGCGTTTCTCAAAAAGCAGGCGCCGGGCTGCACCGCGTTCGTGATCGGCGCGCCGGGGCTTCTGAACGCGCTGTACGACGTGGGCGTCACGATGAACGACGTGGACCCGGATTATGTGATCGTCGGCGAGACGGCAAGCTATAATTACGAGGTCATCACCAAGGCCGTCCGGCTGGTTCTGAACGGTGCACGGCTGATCGCGACAAATTCCGACCTCACGGGGCCAACGGAATTCGGCATTGCGCCCGCCTGCCGGTCGCTCGTCGCGCCCATTGAGCTGGCGACGGGCCGGAAGGCCTATTTTATGGGCAAGCCGAACCCGCTCATGATGCGCACGGGCCTGCATCTGCTGGGTGTCCACTCCGAAGAGGCCGCCATGGTCGGCGACCGGATGGACACCGACGTCATCGCGGGCACGGAATCCGGCCTTGCCACCGTCCTCGTCCTCTCCGGCTGCACGAGCCGCACCGACGTAAACGGCTATCCCTACCGCCCGACCTACATTCTGAACGGCGTGGGAGAGATCGTAACGGGATAAAAATGACTGCGCCCCGGTTTTCCAAACGGAAAACCGGGGCGTTTTGCCTGCTCTGCGGTGCACTGGCGCGGGAGCGCCCAACGGCTTCCCCTCCGGGGAAGCTGGCTGCGGAGCGAAGCGGAGCAGACTGATGAGGGTGAGCAGCACTTGCACTTTATTTTGCAGTTTCTCAAAATCGCAGCTGCTCCCCAGCCCTCATCCGGCCCTTCGGGCCGCCTTCCCCGGCGGGGAAGGCTTTGGTTTGTACGATCTTTGTACGGCTGTTACAGCTTTTCCAGCACTGCGGCCGGGACGGGGCAGTCGTCTGTGGTCAGGCCGGTCTGGAAGTCGAACTGGGCCGAGATCAACACCTGCGTGTCGACGACACCGACCTGTACGCTGCCGCCGGTCGTGACGCGCAGGGCTGTGATCGCGCCGTCCTGCACATCCAGCTCCAGCGTGCCGGGCAGGTACTGCACGTCCAGCTTCTCCGCCTCCGGCGCGATGGCGCAGGCGGCCTGCTTTGTCTGCTCGGCACTGAGGCTGAGCGTATAGTGCCAGCCGGTCTCCGTCTGCTCGCTTGCGGCGCTGTCCTCCAGACAGGCGCGGTAGGCCAGATCGATCAGATCCGCGCACTTGACCAGCGCCTGCTCACTCACGGCGGGGGAACCGTCCTTCGAAAGGACTGTTTCGCCGGAGAAATACAGCTCCAGCGCGCCCGTGCGGATGCAGCTGACGGTCTTGCCGTCCTTTACAGTCCGGGTGTAATCCAGCGACGTATCGAAGATCACGGGGCCGCAGTTGGCGCTGAGCTGGACGCTGGCGGCAAGCGGGTCGCGCCTGCCAAGCTCGGAGGCGGCAGACAGCACGCGCAGCAGATCCTCCGTCAGCTCCAGCTTGCCCTGATAGCCGCCGTTCGCGATCGCATCCGTGACCGCCGTGGGGACGGTGTGCGCCGTCTGCGCGTCCTGCTGGACGGTAAGCTCGGCCCAGACGGTCATCGGCTGTGTCTGGCCGCTGTCGTCTTCCGCTTCACAGCTGCCGGAGGCTTCGATGGAGCGGATCTCCCCGTCTTCAACGTGCATACACAGGTCGATGCTCTCGACGGCGCTGAGCGAATCCGCAATCGTCGGCGTCAGCAGCGAAAGCGCCTGCTCTGCATCCTTACCGTAGGCGGTCACGGAATAGACCTCTTCACCGCTTTCACGGGCGTAGGTCACATCGGTCGCGTTGTAGAGCGTCAGCAGATGCTCGCCGAGCGTGGAATAGTCCGGGAACAGGCCGCTCGTGCGGTAGGCGCTGCCGTTTTCGAGGTAGATCGCGCCGTCATAATAATACAGCTGCACGCCGTTATCCTCGATGCAGAGGATGGTGTTCCCACCGGCCTGCGTGCGGAACAGGCGCACGTCCGTTCGCAGCGTCTCGTCGCCAAGCTCCATCTGCACGGACGCGGTCATGTCCAGCTCCTTCCTGCCGGAGAGGTTTTTCAGCAGCAGAAGCGCGTCCACGCTGCTCTTGAGACTGGCCCGGTAGATGAGGATCCCGGCGGCGATCAAAATCACGGCCACAAGCGCGATGATCCACCAGACGCGGCGCTTTTTCTTCTTTTTCTGCAGCTGCTCCGGTGAGACGGGCGCTTCCTGCGCGTCCGGGTCGATGACGCCGATGACGGCGTCGTTGGCGTTCTGCTCGTCCTGCATGGCCTTGCGCAGCGCCTGCATCTGGCGGCGGCGCTTTTTGCCGGTCTTATGGATCAGATGAATGATCAGCAGCACCAGCAGAGCCGCAAGCCCGGCCAGCACGATCCACACCCACCAGACGGGGAACGTGGACAGCGCCGCAAGCTGCACGGTCTGGCCGGAGGCCTCGAAGGACAGATAGCTGCCGATCTCGGTCGTGGGCACCTTCTGCCAGACGCCGTTTTCGTTTTCCAGATAGATATCCAGCTTGCCGGACTGCCCATCGGGCGCGCGGAAGCGGATGGTGTGCGTGTCCGCGCCGTCGTCCGGCAGGCGGAGCTGCCACTGCTCGACGACGGAGCGCGCCACGTGCGCGGCGGGCGCATGGCCGTCTGCGATATTCTCGCAGTATTTCCGGATGGCCTCCGGGATGCTGGCAGAGATCTCGCCGAAAGCGGCGGGCGTGATGGCCTGCGGCTGCGCCTGCAGGCGGTCGGCGCTCGTATACGCGCCCTCGGCCAGGAAGACGGGCCTGCCGTCGGCACGCTGTGCATCGCTCGGGAGCGCGTCGATGCTGGCGTGGTACTGCGCGGTCACGGTGGTGTCAAACTGAATATTTTCAAGCGTCTGCACGTCCCACTCGCCGTACTGTCCGTCGACGGCGGGGATGTCCGGGTACACGCTGTCCGGCAGGGACTCGCCGTAATTTACTTCTACGGTCTTGAGCACCTCCTCGCCCGCGACGAACTGCACAGTGAAGGTGCGGAACGCATCGGGAAGCGCTTCGTTTTCCAGCAGCGTTTCATACGCGACCGGCTCCGCCTGTCCGGCAGCGCTTGCGCCGTCAAGCCCGGCCAGCGTGTCGGAGACGAAGAGATTATCCGCAAACGCACCTGCGCTGCTGCCGCTGATCGCGCCCGCATACTGGGAATACCCGGTGATGGACACGAGCGACACGCAGCCGGAGACGGTGCTGCCGCTGCCGGTCACGCTGTCCGTCACACCCGTGCCGGTGATGCCGCCGACATAACGTCCGCCGGAAAGCGCACACTTGGCCCAGCAGTTTTCAATCGCCGCGCTGCAAATGCCCGCGACGCCGCCGGCATAATCGCCGCTCTGGCTCTCCACGCTGCCGTAGGCCTCGCAGCCGTCGATCAGGCCGAGATCCATCCGGCCGCAGATCGCCGCCGCGCAGTCCTTCTTGGCTGTGACTGCACCGCTGGAAACGCAGCGCTGCAAAACGGCGCGCAGCTCATACTGCTTGTGCTCGGTCGAGGACAGGCTCTGGCTGACGTCGCTTTCCGGGTCAGCGCCAGCCTCCATGCCCATCGCGCCCGCGATGCCGCCGACATTTCGGTCAGCCTGCACCGTGCCCGTGTTTTCGCAGCCGCGCAGCGCGCCCATGGTGATGCTCTCCGGATCGGTCTGCGAGCCGTCGGTCACAAGGTCGCGGTTTTCCAGACTGTCCATAGCGTCAAAGACGGTCGTGCTGATCTCATCCAGCTTGTCGCTGATGGCCTGCACGTCTTTTTGCAGCGTCTCGGACAGATTCGCCGCCTGTGAGCCGATGGCGCGCATCTGCGCGCCCATGCCGCTCAGCGCACCTGCCAGCTCCGGCATGGAGGCATCCGCGTTCATCTGCAGCGACGCGCTGAGCGCGCCGGAGCCGTCTGTGCCGCCGGAGATTGAAATGTCAGACGGGTCAACGAATCCGCCCACGCCCGCGCCGATTTCGGCGTCCTTGTGGCCTTCAATTTCCAACGGGTGCGTATCGACGCTGACGCCGCCGTCCGCTCCCGCACCAATGACGGCGCCAATGCCTGCCGACGCGTCCCCGACGGTGAGGTCTGCCCCGCCGCTCACGCCGCCGTTTGCCAGCGCGCCCGCATCGATGGTCGCGGTCGCGCGGAGGTTATTGGCTGCATTCGAGGCGCTGTCGAGATACGTTCCCATTCCGGCCAGCTGGGAGCCGAGGTCGCTTGCCGCACCGCCTGCGTCAGCGGTTGCCTGATCGGTGAGCGTTTTCAATTCCTTCAACTGGTTCTGCAGCTGCTCCTTTGTGCTCTCGGAGACAGTCACAGCGACATACGGCTCGACCTGACCGGCAATGCCGCCGACGTCCTTGCGGCCGTAGATCGTGCCGGAGTTCGTATTATTGAGCAGATACCCGCTCGTCACGCCCGCAATGCCGCCGACGTTGTAGCCGACGTGCTCATAGCCGACCGTGCCGGTATTTTCGCAGACTGCGATCAGGCCAGTATTCCGGCCCGCAATGCCGCCGGTGGCGGTCGTGGTGAGGAAGGTCTGCGTGGTGGCAAGATTGGCAAGATCAAGCGTGGTGTCGATCTGAACGTCGCTGAGGCTCAGCGCAGAGTCGATGTTGTCAATATTGACGCTGCCTGTATTCGTGCAGTGCCGGATGGTGCCCGCATTCTGGCCCGCGATGCCGCCCGTGGCGGTCGTGCCCTGCACCTTGCCCTCGAACGAGCAGCTGACGATCTGGCCGGAGGCCTGATTGCGGCCCACGATGCCGCCGATCTGCGTATCGCCCTGCACCATGCCGGTGAACGTGCAGCAGACGATCTTGCCGTAGTTCTCACCCGCGATGCCGCCGCAGGCGATCTTATCGCCGCCCGCAGCCACGGAGCCCGCGACATTCAGATTTGCCACGCGTCCGCCGGGCAGGATCGTGCCGAACAGCCCGGCGGGGCTGGCATTTTCCGTGAGATTGAAATCGGAGATGGTATGCCCGCGTCCTTCAAACGTGCCGTCGAAGGAGGCTGCAGGCGTAAAGTCCACGCCGGAAAGCGAAATATCCGCGCGCAGGATGAAGGTTTTTCCCTGCGACCAGGTATCGAGCGAACAGCTTTTTGCGAACGCGGCAAACTCTTCAGCAGAGTCCAGATAGACGGTCTGCATACTGCCGGATGCCGCGGCTGCCGGGAGAACGGTCAAGCAAAGCGCCAGCACCAGCAGCACCGCACCCACGCGGGTCCGAAGCGTTCTGTTATTCATGCGCGTCATCCTCCTTTTCCGTCTGCGCCTGCGGCGCGTCCGCGGTTTCCGGCTCTGCCGTGCCGGAGAGCAGGCTGATATTGACGTCCCCCTCCACGACCGCGTGTACAATGCCGCTGATCTGGCCGTGAATTTCGCCGCGCACCATCCCGTCGATGCGCACGCGTCCCGAAGACTGATGCGAAGAGACAGCAGAGGGCATATCGAACGCAGTCTTATCAATGACCTTCTCGCCCAGAAGCAGGATCTGCGGCAGAATGAACATGACGATGATGATCGTGAGGATCGTGCCGCGGCCAAGGCTGTCGCCGATACCGGCGATAGCGGCGTTGGAGGTCATCTGTCCAATGAGGATACCGGCGATGGCCATCATAAGGCCCGAGGTGATGATCGTCGGGAAGGACATGTTCATCGTTTCGATGATCGCGTCCTTTTTGGGCATTTTGTCCTTGAACTCCATGAATCGGCTGGTCGTGACGATGGCGTAGTCGATGTTCGCGCCCATCTGGATGGACGAGACGACCAGATAGCTCAGGAAGAACAGGGGGCTGTTCGTGATGGTCGGGATGCCGTAGTTGATCCAGATGCTGCCCTGAATGACCACGATCAGCAGCACCGGGATACCGGCTGATTTGAACGTGAACAGCAGCACGACCAGAACGATCAGGATAGACAGCACCGACACGACGACGTTGTCGCGCGAGAACGAGGTCTTGAAGTCCTGCTCGGACGAGGAATCGCCCACGACGTATACCTCGCCGTCCGGATAGTATTTGTGCGCGACGACGCGCATCTGGTCGAGGAAGTCATACGTCTCGTCGCCGCCCACGGGCAGGTTCAGATAGACGAGCATACGGGTATAATCGTCGGACTGCAGCTGCTTGCGGGCGTTGGTGATCTGCGAATAGGCGCTTTCCAGCGTCTCGGTCATGTCGGCGTCGAGCGTGACGTAGCCGTCCTGCATTTCACCGTAGAGGAAGGTGAACATATCGATGAGCGGCACGGAGTAATTGGGAAGACCGCCGATGATCTTGCCGTAATTGCCGCCGTCGGCGGCATAGGCCGCGTAGAGAAGCTCCGCGACCTCATAGTCGAGGTCGGTCAGCTCGGAAAACTGCCGGGGCGTCAGCGCGTCGGTCAGCATATAGCCGCCCATCGCCTCCACATTGGAAAGGCCTAGCGTGGAATCGACCTCGTCGTATGTCCCAAGCTCATCCAGCAGCTTCTTTTCCGCCGCGTAATCCCCTGCCGGGACCACGACGGCGACCATATTCGTCGAGCCGAACGTCTCGTCCATCAGATCGTCCGCGATCTGCTGCTCCGAGCGCTTAGTCGTCTCCAGATAGCTGAAGCCGTAGACATACGGGCAGTTATTCGCAAGGAGCATGGCGACGATGATGACCGCCAGAAAAATCGGCGGAATGATCTTCTTTGTCGCATAGGCAAACCTGCCGACGAACGGAATTTTGGGAACGAAATTCTTGTGCCGCGTTGCGTCAATTTTTTTGCCGAAGAGCACCAGAAGGCCCGGCATGAGGAAGAACACTGCGAACAGCGAGAAGAAAATGGACTTGATCAGGCAGATGCCGAGGTCAAAGCCCAGACGGAACTCCATAAAGAGCATCGCGACCAGGCCGCCGATCGTCGTCAGGCTGCTGCCGCAGATCTCCGGCACAGCCTTGCTCAGAGCGACAATGACGGCCTCGCGGGTGGGAAGCTTTTCGTGCTCTTCTTTATAGCGGTTGCAGAAAATGATCGCGTAATCCACAGACAGGGCCAATTGCAGCACGATGGTAACGGAGTTTGACACGAACGAGATCGTGCCGAGCAGGAAGTTCGTGCCCATGTTCAAAAGCGCCGCTGCAATGAACGTAATGAGCAGCACCGGCACCTCCGCATAGGTCTGCGAGGTCAGGATCAGCACGGACACGACGACGATTGCCACGATGATGACGATCACGCCGATCTCCTGCGCCAGCGTCTTGGACGCGGTATCGCCGAAGGTCGCCGAGACGTAGATGTCATAACCGGAAAGCTCATCCTCGACCCGGTTCATGACCGTCTCGCACATCTCGTCCGTCTCGGAATAGTCGAAGGTAATGTTGTAGAGCGCGGAGGCGTTGGTATAGTGCTCCTTCGTGTCGTCAAACGTAACGCTCTGCACGCCGTCGACCGCTTCAAGCCGCTCGGATACGGCCTGCGCCTCGTCATAGGTCACGTTGACAAGCATGACCTTTGCCGTGCCGAAGGTGATGAATTCATCCTCCATCAGATGCAGGCCCCTGTATGTCTCCGAATCCTTCGGCAGATATGCCGAAAGCTGGTTCTCCACCTGCACCCAGTTCCGTGAAAACACGGAAAACACCAGCCCGATGGCGACGATCAGAAAAATCAGATTCCGCTTGTCAACAATAAAGCTGGCAAGCTTATACATGAAGCCCTCTTCGTTGTTTTTCGGTTCCCGACTCATGATTCACACTCCCGTATTTGGATTCTCCTGAAAATTTAATCCAGTTTAGCACAAAACAGCCGGATCTGGCAATAGGCAAGCAGGAAAAGATGTGTAAAAACCGCACGCACCGGAGCCGCGCAAAAATCCCCCGGCGGCTGCCGGGGGAATCGCTTCTTTTATTTTGCCGTGCCGAGATACGCGGCCTTGACCTCCTCGTTGGCGGCCAGCTCTTCGCCGGGGCCCTGCATGAGGATGGAGCCGGTCTGCATGACGTAGGCCCAGTCCGCGATTTTGAGCGCCATGTTCGCGTTCTGCTCGATGAGAAGCACCGTGATGCCCTGGCGGTTGATCTCGCGGATGATCTCGAAAATGCCCCGGACGACGATGGGTGCAAGGCCCAGAGACGGCTCGTCCATCATGATGAGCTTCGGTTTTGCCATGAGCGCGCGGCCCACAGCCAGCATCTGCTGCTCGCCGCCCGAGAGCGTCCCGGCCTGCTGCCACGCACGCTCCTTCAAACGCGGGAAGAGGTCGTAGACCCGGGCCAGATCGTCCGCCAGCGGGTCCTTGCGCAGATATGCGCCGATGCGCAGATTTTCTGCAACAGTCAGGTTCTCGAACACGCGGCGGCCCTCCGGCACGAGCGTAACGCCGCTCGAAACGATCTGGTCGGTCGATTTTCCGACCAGATTCGCGTCGTTCAGGAGAATTTCACCCGATTTCGGCCTGACCAGTCCGGCGACTGCCTTCAGCGTGGTCGATTTGCCCGCGCCGTTCGAGCCGATGAGGGTGACGATCTTGCCCTCCTCGACCTTCAGGTCGATGCCCTTGACGGCCTCAATGCCGCCGTAGGAGACGACCAGATTCTT
>ERZ839767.2559-NODE-2559-length-23312-cov-9.404781_pt1 | contig 23312 bp, 20 predicted proteins | sample MGYA00519879_ERZ839767 | MGnify/ENA primary metagenome ERZ839767 (study PRJEB31850, sample SAMEA3708852) | human gut metagenome | biome: human gut; feature: human-associated habitat; material: faeces | place: China | collected 2014 ... | reverse complement strand
TCCATGCCGCCGATCACGTTTCCCGGCACCAGATTCAGGCAGTAGGGGCCGATGAGGATGCCCGCCACGATGTACGCCGTGACGTTGGGCAGCCGCAGCCGCTTGGTGACGCGGGTGGCCGCGAAGCCGCAGATCAGCATGAGCGCGATGGAAACGATGATCACGGAGACGGTATCCGTAATATGCAGCTTTTCGTAAAATGGGGTCAGCAAAGGACAACGCTCCCTTCTAATATGATAAGTGTGGAGGGCTTTCGGCACACGTGCCGCGAACCGCTCCTGTTGAATTTTTATATGATACACACAAATGGGAAAAAAATCAACCCTTATTTTTTGGAATAAATGATAAAATTCAAAATCGCCGCCGGAACTGCACTGCCGGGGAGAAAAACGAACGCCCGGTATCCCCCCGGGGGGCTTCTCAAATTGACGAAAGGGGGATACAATATGGGAAAACCAATCCGGGAGAGAAAACCATGGAAGATTGCGCCATTGAAGACAGAGTTGTACGCTATTGGACGATACGGTCCCGCGACTTTGGAGCCGTGCGGAAAAACGAACTGGGCAGCGTCATGGGGCGGCGCTGGCAGGAGGAGCTGGAAGCCCGGCTGCCGCAAGGAACGCCCCTGAACATTCTGGACGTGGGTACCGGCACCGGATTCTTTGCCATCCTCATGGCGCGGCTGGGGCACAGGGTGACGGGCATCGACCTGACCCCCGCCATGCTGGAGGAAGCCGCCGCCATGTCGGAAAGCCTTGGGCTGGACATCGCCTTCCGGCATATGGACGCCCAGGAGCCGGATTTTCCGGAGGGCACCTTCGACGTGGTGCTCAGCCGGAATCTGACCTGGACGCTGCCGCAGCCGGAGAAAGCCTATGCCCAGTGGTACCGGGTGCTGAAGCCGGGCGGACTGCTGCTGAACTTTGACGCGGACTACGCGGCCAACGTGCGCAGCGAAAGCACCCAGAACTGCTCCGTAGCGCCGGACAGCCCCTACGGTCACGTAGGCATGACGGAGGCGCTGGTGGAGGAAAACAACGCCATCACCCTGGCGCTGGACGTGGGGCATAAGCGGCCTGCCTGGGACGAAACCGTGCTGAAAAAGGTCGGGTTTTCCCGCTGCCGGACGGATTTGACGGTAGGCCGGCGGGTGCTGGGGGCGGCTGACCTGGTTCATGCGCCCATGTTCGGCGTGTTTGCGCAGAAATAGTTTTGAACGCCGCGGGGCTTTTTGGTTCCGCGGCGTGATTTCACTATTTTCCGTAATTTTTTATCGATTTACAACCCCCGGGGGGGCTTCCGCTGTCCCCTTTCCCGTGCTAGTATATGGCTATACAAACACACGTTCCCAAAATTCCCCCTCGCTGTTCTCACAGTCGGACGGGGGCAGGAGGATTTCATATGAACCGGTTTGCTACTTATGAGGAAGAAAATATCCACTACTGGACGCACCGCGCCCCCGGATACTCCGGCGTGAATCAGGAGGAGCTGGCAACGGATCAGAAGCGCGTCTGGGGCCGTACCATTCAGGAGCGGATCGCCGCCCGTTTTCCGGGAAGAAAACCCGGCTCCATCCGGGTGCTGGATGTGGGTACGGGGCCGGGCTTTTTCGCCATCATCCTGGCGAGAATGGGCTATCAGGTGACCGCCGTAGACTATACCGCCTCCATGCTGGAGGAAGCCCGGCGCAACGCAGGCGCCCTCGCGGACAAGATCGACTTTCTCCAGATGAACGCGGAGGAGCTGATGTTCGCGGATCACAGCTTTGACGTGCTGGTCACCCGGAACGTGACCTGGAATCTCCACGACCCGGAGAAGGCTTACGGCCACTGGACGCGGGTTCTCGCTCCCGGCGGGCTGCTGCTGAACTTCGACGCCAACTGGTACCGGTATCTGTGGGACGAGGAGGCGGAGCTGGGTCACAGGCGGGATCGGGAGAATCTGGCCGTCTCCGACGTGCGGGACGAGAACGCCGGCACGGACGTGGATGCCATGGAGGCCATTGCCCGGAAGACCCCCCTGTCCCGGCAGCACCGCCCCCAGTGGGACCTGCGGGTTCTCGGTCGCTTCGGCATCCAGGCCAGCGCCGACGAAACCATCTGGCAGCGGGTCTGGACGAAGGAGGAGCGCATCAACAACGCCTCCACGCCCATGTTCCTCATCGAGGGACGGAAAGCGGGTCTGCTGGAAAGCTGAGGAAGCATCGCCTTCCTAAAGGGGATATCCATTTTGAACAAATATATCGGCAAGCGCTTTTTGCAGCTGATCCCGGTGCTGCTGGGCATTACCTTTCTGTCCTTTGCCATGATGCGCGCTGCAGGCAGCGACGCCATTATCGAGCTGTACGGCGACAAGGGCGCGGTGGCGCAGGAGATCATCGACGCCAAACGGGCGGAGCTGGGGCTTGACCAGCCCTTCCTCGTACAATACGGCTCCTGGCTGAAGGGGCTGCTCACCGGCGATATGGGCGTCAGCTACGTTTCCGGGAAGGATGTCTTCGGGACGTTTGTATCCAAGCTCCCGGCGACGCTGCTGCTGACGGCGCTCTCCATCGGGGCGACGGTGGTCATTTCCATTCCGCTGGGCATCTGGGCGGCGGTGAAGCACGATAAATTCACGGACTATGTTCTGCGGTTTTTCAGCTTCATCGGCAACAGTTTGCCGAACTTTTTTGTGGCGCTGCTGCTGATGCAGCTGTTTTCCATAAAATGGAAGCTGCTGCCCGTGATTTCCGGCGGGACAACATTGCAGAGCGCCATTCTTCCCACCCTGACCCTGGCCATTGCCATGTCCGCCAAGTATATGCGGCAGGTCAGAGCCGCGGTGCTGGAGGAACTGAACAAGGACTACGTTCTCGGCGCGGCGGCAAGAGGCGTGCGCGGGCGGGTGATCCTGTGGAAAAGCGTGCTGAAATCCGCCATGCTCACCATTCTGACCCTGCTGGCGCTGTCCATCGGCAGCCTGCTCGGCGGCACGGCCATCATTGAAAGCATCTTCATGTGGGACGGCGTGGGGAAGCTGGCGGTGGACGCCATCACCATGCGGGACTACCCCCTCATTCAGGCTTACGTGGTCTGGATGGCGATCATTTACGTGATGGTGAATCTGGTCACGGACATTCTCTACCACGTCCTCGACCCGAGAATCCGACTGGGGGTGCAGGTGGGATGAAGACCGGAAAAACCTCCATCGGCGCAGTCAGGCGAAACACGGTGAAAGCCCGCCTGATTCTTTTTTCCCTCCTGGCAATCGCCCTGATTGTTTGCTCCTTCTTTTCGGAGTACCTGACGCCCTATGACCCGTACCTCCAGAATCTGGACATCGCCAAGCAGGCGCCTACCAAAGCCCATCCTCTGGGGACAGACCGGTACGGACGGGACATGCTGTCCCGGGTCATTGCCGGAAGCCGGGCGAGTATTTTTTCCACGCTTTTGCTGGTGGCCGTCATCACAACCCTGGGTACGACCGTGGGCGTGACCTGCGGCTGGGTCGGCGGCCTAACCGATACGGTGCTGATGCGCGTTTCCGACGTGTTTCTGGCGTTCCCCGGTCTGGTATTTGCCCTGGCGGTGGCGGGGGTTCTGGGGGGCGGACTGCAAAACGCCATTGTCGCGCTGGCGGCGATCTCCTGGCCGAAGTATGCCCGGATCGCCCGAAGCCAGACCCTTTCTCAAAAAGAAACCCAGTGGATGAAGGCCGTCCGGCTGTCCGGCAGCGGCGCGGCAAAGATCATCCTCAAGCACATTCTGCCCAACATCATCGGCTCCGTTCTGGTCACGGCCATGCTGGACATCGGAACCATGATGATGGAGCTGGCGGCGCTGAGCTTTCTGGGGCTGGGCGCGAAGCCGCCGATTCCCGAATGGGGCAGCATGATGAGCGACACCAGAAGCCTCATGACCACCTCCCCGTGGATCACCTTCAGCCCCGGCATTGCCATTTTTATCTCGGTTATGATCTTCAACCTTCTGGGCGACACCATCCGGGACTACGCAGACCCAAAAAGCCGGAGGTAACCATGGAAACCTTACTGAAATACGAGCATGTGGATATCTCCTATCTGGGGCAGCCCGCCGTGGAGGACGTGAGCTTTCATCTGTCCCCCGGCGAAATCCTAGGCATTGTGGGAGAAAGCGGCAGCGGCAAATCCACTCTGATCAAGGCGGCCATGGGCTTACTCGGCAGCGAAGGCCGGGTCACCGGGGGCAGCATCTGGTACAAAGGGCAAAATCTTACCGCACTTCCCCAAAAGGAATTGCGCAAGCTCTGCGGCCCGGCGCTGGGTTATATCTTCCAGAATGCGGGCAGCGCCTTCTGCCCCATCCGCACGGTGGGAGCGCAGCTGTATGAGGCCATGCGGGAGCATGCCAGAATTTCCAGGGCAGAGTTTGAAGAGCGCGCGCTGGAAATGCTGACAAAGCTGGGCTTTGAAGACGGGAAGCGGATTCTCACAAGCTACCCCTTCGAGCTTTCCGGCGGGATGCAGCAGCGGGTGGGCATTGCTGCCGCCATGCTGTTAAGCCCCGGCGTTCTTCTTGCGGACGAGCCGACCTCCGCGCTGGACGTGACCCTGCAGAAGCAGGTGGTGGAGGAAATGCGGATGGTGCGGGACACCTTCGGCACCGCCATCGTCCTGGTTGCCCACAATCTGGGCGTCATCGGCGCCATGGCCGACAATGTGCTGGTACTGAAAGACGGAAAGACCGTGGAACACGGAAAAACCGGGGATATCCTGACAAATCCCCAGGCAGACTATACCAAGGCGCTTCTTGCGGCCGTGCCCCGGCTCCGGAGGTGAAGACATGGAACCGATTCTGAAAGTCAGCGGCCTGACCAAAACCTTCTCCCGGCAGGGGCAGGCGGACTTTACCGCCGTGAAAAATATCAGCTTTGACCTGTTCCCCGGCGAGTGTCTCGCCATCATCGGGGAAAGCGGCAGCGGCAAAACCACCGCCGTCAACATGATCGCCCGTCTGGTGGATGTGACCTCCGGCTCCATTCTTCTGGACGGCGAGGACATCACTCACCTGAAAGGCAAGCCGCTGCGGGAGGTTTACAAAACCATGCAGATGGTTTTCCAGACCCCGGCGGACTCCTTTGACCCCCGCCGCACGTTGGGCGACGGTATCGGCGAAAGCCTGCGAAACGCCGGACTTTCCCAAAAGGAAACCCGAAAAAAAGTGGAAGCCCTCCTGAAAGACTGCGGCCTGCCACCGGAGTATGCCGATCGCTACCCCCATCAGGTCAGCGGTGGACAGTGCCAGCGGGCGGCAATCGCCCGGGCGTTGGCCATCGAACCCCGGCTCCTGATCTGCGACGAGATCACCTCCGCACTGGATGTGACGGTGCAGAAGGAAATTCTGGAGCTGCTGAACGCCCTGAGAACCCAGCGGGGACGTGACCTCTCCATTCTCTTTATCTGCCACGATATTTCTTTGGTACAGCAGTTCTGTGACCGGGTGCTGGTGATGTACCATGGCAAGATCGTGGAGGAAGGTACCCCGGATGCAGTCATCCGCAATCCCCAAAACGATTACACCAAGCGTCTGATCGACAGCGTATTATAATGATGTTATGCCGTGACGTCCGGCAGGACATAAATATTGACTACGAAAGGAATCCATCATGAGAAAGATCATTTCTCTCCTGCTGACTGCCTGTCTGGCAGCTGCTCTGCTGACCGGCTGCGGCGGCAAAGCTTCCGAGGGCGGTACGGCAGCCAAAAAAACCATGGTCATCGGCGACACCACCTTCAACTCCGAAAACTGGGAAGAAACCGTTGACCCCCACCGCACCTACAACGGTTGGGCGTGCATCCGCTACGGCATCGGGGAAACCCTGGTGCATTACACCGACGCCATGGAGCTGGAACCCTGGCTGGCCACCGACTGGACAAACGACGGCGGCTGCGTCTGGACGATCACTCTCCGCAGCGGCGTAAAATTCTCCTCCGGCCGGGACATGGACGGCGAAGCCGTAAAGCAGTGTCTGAACCACCTGCTGGAAAATCACGACCGCGCCCCCAGCGACACGAAGATCGTGGACGTGGCCGCCGACGGCCAGGTATTGACCGTAACCACCAGCGAGCCAAACCCCGCCCTGATGAACTATCTGGGCGACCCCTACGGCTGCATCATCGATGTGGACGCGTCGGATTTTGAAAACGGCATTGTCGTTGGCACCGGCCCCTACGTTGTAAAGGAGCTGGTCACGGACGACCATCTGACCCTGACCCCCAACACCCAGTATTGGAACGGCACGCCCAAACTGGACGAGCTGACCATCCGCACCCTTAGTAACGGCGACACCCTCTCCGCCGCCTTGCAGGCCGGGGATATTGACGCCGCCTACGGCATGGCCTATGAGGCCTACCCCAATTTTGAAAACGGCGGTTATCAGTTCTCCGCCATCCAGACCTCCCGCGCCTTCTTCGGCTCCATGAACATGACCAGCCCCATCATTCAGGACGCCGCCGTCCGCAAGGCCATTGCCATGGGCATCAACAAGGAGGGCTTCGTGAAGACCCTTCTGGACGGCCACGGCGTCGCGGCCAACGGCGCGTTCCCCGACGGCTTCTCCACCTTCGGCGGCGAGCATGTCACGGCGGAAGCCTACGACCCAGAGGGTGCGAAGGCGGTTCTGGAGGAAGCGGGCTGGGTGGATTCCGACGGCGACGGCATCCGGGAAAAGGACGGCGTGAAGCTGACCGTCCGCTGGCTGACCTACCCCTCCCGTCAGGAGCTGCCCCTGCTGGCCGAGTCCGCCCAGGCGTCCCTCAAAGAGATCGGCATTGACGTGGACATCAACTGCACCGCAAACCGCCGGGAGTTCCTGGCGGACATGGGCAGCTGGGATATTTACGCCTCTGCGCTGGTGACAGCTCCCTCCGGCGACCCCCAGTATTTCTTCACCACCTCCTGCGTTCCCGGCATGAGCTACAACTTCGGCGCCTATGATAACCCCGAGGTCACGGCGCTGATCGAGCAGCTGTCCCGGGAATTCGACCCCGCCAAACGGGGCGAGATGGCGGTGACGCTTCAGCAGATGATTCTGGACGACAACGCCTACGTCTTCTGCTCCTTCCTGCAAATGAACATGATCTCCAAGGAAAACGTCCAAAACTACACCGCCCACGCCTGCGATTACTACCAGGTCACGGCTGACCTCGATATCACGTAAGGCAAAAGAAACCTCTCGACGATTGCCTCCCTTTGTGGTACAATACCCGCAAAGGGAGGTTTTCCTATGGCCGCAGAACAGCCGAACAATATAAAAAAGCCCCTGTGCGCAGGACTGCTGGCCCATGTGGACGCGGGGAAGACTACGCTCAGCGAGGCGATGCTCTATGAAGCCGGGGCGCGGCGCACCCTGGGACGGGTCGATCATCAGGACGCATTCTTAGATACCCACGCGCTGGAACGGGCAAGAGGCATCACCATTTTTTCCAAACAGGCGCTGCTGGAAACGGAGCACCGCGCCGTCACCCTGGTGGATACCCCCGGCCATGTGGACTTTTCCGCCGAAGCCGAGCGCATCATGCCGGTGCTGGACTGCGCCGTGCTGGTCATCAGCGGCACCGACGGCGTCCAGGCCCACACCCTGACCCTCTGGCGGCTGCTGGAACGCTACCAGGTGCCGACGTTTTTGTTTCTCAACAAAATGGACCTGCCCGGAATGGGGAAGGACAAGCTGCTGGCCGAGCTGCGGCAGCAGCTCAGCCCCGCCTGCGTGGATTTTACAGCGTCCCCGGAGGAGATCGCGGAAAATGCCGCCATGTGCGACGAAGCACTGCTGGAAAACTATCTGGAAACCGGCGGCGTTACGGCGGGAAACCTCCGGGCGCTGATCGCCGGACGGAAGCTGTTCCCCTGCTGCTTCGGCTCCGGGCTGAAACTGGACGGCGTAGGGACGCTGCTGGATATTCTGGACAAATACGCCCCGGAAACGGTCTATCCCGGCGAATTTGCCGCCAAAGTCTATAAAATCTCCCGCGACCCCCAGGGAAACCGCCTGACCTGGATGAAGGTCACCGGCGGCAGCCTGAAGGTTCGCTCCACGCTGCGTTATGTCAACCGGAAGAACGAACCGCGGGAGGAAAAGATCGTACAGCTGCGGCGGTACTCCGCCGACAAATTCACCGCCCCGGAGGAAGTTTCCGCCGGACAGCTGGCTGCGGTGACGGGGCTTTCCGAAACCTACGCGGGGCAGTCTCTGGGAGCGGAACCGGCGGGGCAGCCCTATGTGCTGGAGCCGGTCATGACCTACCGGGTGAATCTGCCCGGAGGTGCCGACCCGGCGCAGGTTCTGCCCAAGCTGCGGCAACTGGAGGAGGAAGAACCCCAGCTGCATCTGCTCTGGGAAAACGGCCAGATTCATGTACAGATGATGGGGCGGGTGCAGCAGGAGATTTTCCGCAGTCTGGTGCAGCAGCGCTTCTCTCTGGACGTGACCCTCAGCGACCAGCGGATTTTCTATAAGGAGACCATCGAAAACACGGTGGAGGGCGTCGGGCATTTTGAACCCCTGCGCCACTATGCCGAGGTGCATCTGCTGCTGGAGCCGCTGCCCGCTGGCAGCGGTCTGGTGTTCGGCACCGTCTGCCCCACGGATGTGCTGGACGTCAATTATCAGCGGCTGATTCTGACCCATCTGGAAGAAAAAATCCACCGTGGCGTCCTGGTGGGCGGGCCGATCACGGATATGAAGATCACGCTGCTGGTGGGCAAGGCGCACTTAAAGCACACTGAGGGCGGGGATTTTCGGCAGGCGACCTACCGGGCAGTCCGTCAGGGGCTGATGCAGGCGAGATCCGTCCTGCTGGAGCCATGGTACGCGTTCTGCCTGACCATGCCCACGGAGCAGATCGGCCGCGCCATTACGGACATCCGCGCCATGGGCGGCGAATTTGACGCGCCGGAGGCCGCCGGGGCGCTGTCCACGGTGAAAGGGCTTGTCCCCGCGTCGGAGATCAAGGACTACGCCGACACCCTGGCGGCCTACACCCAGGGGCTTGGACGGATGCAGCTGACCCTCCACGGCTACGCCCCCTGCCACAATACCGACGCCGTGGTCGCGGAAATCGGCTACGACCCGGAGGCCGATCTGGCCAACACCCCGGACTCCGTCTTCTGCGCCCACGGGGCGGGCTTCACCGTCAAGTGGAATCAGGTGAAGGATTACATGCACTTAGAAAGCGGTCTGAAGGAGGAAAAAGCTCCCGAAATCATCACCCGCAACGTCCGCCTGGACGACAAGGAACTGGAAAAGATCATGGAGCGGGAGTTCGGGCCCATCCGCCGCCCCGTCTACGGCGTTTCCAACCGTCCCGCGGCTGACGATGTCGCTATCCGCACGCCCCGGCAGAAATACATCATCGTGGACGGCTATAACGTGATCTTCGCATGGGAGGACCTGGCGGCGCAGGCCAAGGACGATCTGGACGCTGCCCGGCGGCAGCTGTGCGACCGGCTTTCCAGCTACGCGGGCTTCACCAAGAGCCGTCTGGTGGTGGTCTTTGACGGCTACAAGCAGAAGGGCAGCCCCGGTGAAAAGAGCCAGTTCCACAACATTCAGGTGGTCTACACCAAGGAAGGTCAGACCGCCGATGCTTACATTGAAGCGCTGGCTCATGAGATCGGCCGGGACTACGCCGTCCGGGTGGCGTCCTCCGACGGTCTGGTGCAGCTGTCCTCCTTCGGAAGCGGCGTGCTGCGGATGTCCGCCCGGGAGCTTCACGAGGAAGTGGAAGCGGCAAGGTTGGAGATGCAGAAGCATTACCGGAAGTAAAGTATATCATTTTTGGCAAAGAAAGGGATTCCATTTTTGAAAAAAATCATGTATAATGACGGCACAACATTGCCGGGAGGTACTGCCATGCTCCAGACGACCCATTCTGACGACCCTCACGTTCAGGAAAAAATCGACAAGATGGCCAAGCGCGACCGGAAGATCGAACGGTTTTTCCGCTGGGCGCTGAAAATCATGGAGTGGGTCATTGCCGGGATCACCCTCATTGCGCTGGTGGGCGCACTGGGCCTTGAGGTTGCGAACATGTTCGCCGAAGGGACTGCGTATTTTGCCGACGTCAGCCACATACTCCATAACCTGCTGTCCATTGTGGTGGGACTGGAATTCGTGCGGATGCTGATCGACACCACCCCCGCCAACATTCTGGAGGTGCTCACCGTAGCCATCACCCGCCACGTGATCCTGAGCCACGACGACCCATGGAGCAACGTGGCCTGCATCGCCTGCATTGCGGGGCTGTTCGCCATCCGCCGCTTCCTGGTACGCCGCAGTGAGCTTCGTCAGGAAATGGTAGACTCCGAATAAGGACAAAAACAGCCCCGCCGGCCGGCGGGGCTGTTGACAAAATGGAAATCCTGGGGTATAGTATAGATACAGGGGTGCTGCCAGTAGGTCGGTTCCCCAACGTGGCTAAAAGAAGTAGCTGTGAGCTGGGGAGCTTAGGCAGCTACTTCTTTTTGTTATCATGTATCTGGATAACCAGAGAGATAATAGCGACAATGACCATGCAAAAAGTGAGTAACTCTTCCCATGTAACCATAATCGTCCCCCCTTTCAACAGGGGGCAAAAGAAGCATCACCCCCGAAAAAAATCGAGGGGAACCGCCTACCGGGGCGCTGCTGGCAGCACCGTGGACAGCATATCACACCATTCGACAGATTGCAAGGAAAAAAGCGGGGCGTATCGCTGCAATGCCATGATACGCCCCGCTCGTGAATCCGTTCGGCAAGCTGAAATTTATTTATCCCCTGACTTCCGAATAATCAGCTTCAGGATCATTCCGAAAAGCAATACGACTGCGGCAAATACGCCACAGACCAATATGCTTGTATACCAGGGTGCGGATTGCATTGCATACAGCCCCGGATGTGTTTTATAATCCCAAACAGAGTATAGCCCATATCCGATGAATACCCCCACAACAGAACCCATTATGATATTCAATATACGATTCAGCCTGTTCTTCCACATGCCAAGTCTCTTGTAAATTTCGATTTACTCAGGACAAACGTCCGGGAGCGGCGCATTTCACCGTTCCTTTTTATCCTCCGCGATACTCACGCGTGGAAAGCGTCCAGCGCCAGCTTGAACGCGCCGTATGCGCCCGCGTCGTTGCCAAGAGACGCCAGCGTAAACCGTGCGCCGCTGGCGGCGTGGAATACGTACTTGTGGAAATAGGGAACGATGCCGTCGATCAGCATCTGACCCGCCTTGCTGACGCCGCCGCCGATGACCACCACCTCCGGGTCAACGGTGGAGCAGACGTTGCCCAGGAACTCACCCATATAGGCGTAATACCGGTCGAGAATACTGAGCGCTTCCTTGTCCCCGGCCTTGCCCGCGTCGAAGATATCCTTGCAGGTCAGGTTTTTAAGCGTCCGCAGGGAGCTGGGGGCGTCGGTGCTGTCCAAATGGCGTTTGGCCAGACGGACGATGCCGGTGGCGGAGCAGTACTGCTCCACGCAGCCCCGCTTTCCGCAGTTGCAGGGGACAGTCTCGTCCCGGTTCAGGACGAGGTGGCCGATCTCCGCGCCGGAGCCGTGAGCGCCGTGGAGCAGCTTTCCCTCCACCACGATGCCGCCGCCCACGCCGGTGCCCAGGGTGACGAAGACCATATTCTCACAGCCTTGGCCGCCGCCCTTCCAGAATTCGCCCAGCGCCGCCACGTTGGCGTCGTTGCCAGCCTTTACGGGGAAGCCGGTCAGTTCGGTGAGCTTCTGGGCAATGTTGAACACATCCCAGCCCAGATTGATGCACCGGTTCACCACGCCCTTGGCGTTGACGGGGCCGGGAACGCCGATGCCGAGACCCAGGATATCGGAATCCGGGATTTTGCGCCCGGTGAGAAACGCCCGGACGGACGCCGCGATATCCGGCAAGATCCGGACGCCGTTATCCGACGTATCCGTGGGGATTTCCCAGTTTTCCAGCATTTTTCCGGTTTCATCAAAATAGGCGATCTTGACGGTGGTGCCGCCGAGATCAATGCCGAATCCGTATTTCATAGTCAGTTCCTCCTGCGTGATAATAAAGTTCTTTCTCCATTATACATATTTCGCGCAAAAAAGCCAGTGAAAAATGAAAAAACTTCGGCACAGTTCCCATGGAAACTTTTTGTGAAGGGGCTTGCGTTTCCGGCAAATTTGCTGTAACATATGAGGGAATCGAATCGATAAACGAAAGGACGTGTCCCACGACATGATTAAAGTTGATATCTCCAACGTATGGGGTCAGGTCACCCTGTCCGATCTGCTGGCCATGGAAAAGGAAGTCGCCGCCGCCCACGCTACGCTGGCGGACGGCACCGGCGCAGGCAATGATTTTCTCGGCTGGCAGAACCTGCCCGTCCGGGAGGCCACGGAGGAAATCACCCGCATCCGGCAGGCGGCGGAGAAAATCCGCAGCGATTCCGACGTATTTGTGGTCATCGGCATCGGCGGCTCCTACCTCGGCCCCCGGGCTGCCATCGAGCTGCTCCAGGGTCCCAACCACAACATCGGTAAGGGCAAGGGCAATCCTCAGATCTTCTTCGCAGGCAACGGCCTGAGCACCCGTCACTGGAACGAGCTGACCCGGCTGCTGGAGGGCAAGGACTTCTCCATCGCCATCATCTCCAAGTCCGGCACCACCACCGAGCCCGCCATTGCCACCCGCGCTCTGCGCTGGATGCTGGAGCGGAAGTACGGCACCGAGGGCGCCAAGAGCCGCATCTACGCCATCACCGACCCCTGCAAGGGCGCTCTGCGCCAGATGGCTACGGAAGAGGGTTGGGAGACCTTCGTGATCCCCCCCGATGTGGGCGGCCGATTCTCCGTGCTGACCCCCGTGGGCCTGCTGCCTCTGGCTGTGGCCGGCATCGACATCATGGAACTGATGAACGGCGCCGCCGACGCCAAGGAGAGCTACGACCTGCGCTCCTTTGAAAACCCCGTCTGGCAGTATGCCGCCGTGCGGAATCTGCTGTACCGCAACGGCAAGGCTATGGAAATTTTTGAGAGCTACGAGCCGGGCTTCAAGATGTTCGGCGGCTGGTGGCAGCAGCTGTTCGGCGAGTCCGAGGGCAAGGACGGCAAGGGTCTGTTCCCCGTGACCGCCGAGTTCACCGCCGACCTCCACTCTCTGGGTCAGATGATCCAGCAGGGTCAGCGGAACATTTTTGAGACCATGGTTCGCTTCGATCCTCCCGCCGCCCTGTACACCATCGGCTCCGACTGGAAGAATCTGGACGGTCTGAACTACCTGGAGGGCAAGACCCTGGACTTCGTGGACGAGAAGGCGTACCTCGGCACCGTGGCCGCCCACGTGGACGGCGGCGTGCCTGTCATCACCATGGACTGCGGCGAGCTGAACGACCGGAAGGTGGGCGAGCTGTTCTACTTCCTGGAGCTGTGCTGCGGCGTTTCCGCGTACATCCTGGACGTCAACCCCTTCAACCAGCCCGGCGTGGAGCTGTACAAGCGCAACATGTTCCAGCTCCTGGGCAAGCCCGGTTACGAAAAGTAAAACGCTGTACATAGGGCGGATGTTTCCGCCCTATGTTTTTTCCAGAAAAAACATTTGTCTAATCTGCAAATTAGTAGTTGCAAATTAGCGCGATTGCTGGTAGAATGTGCATAAGCCAATATGCTGGCAAGCAAAGGAGGACTTTCCTATGATTCATGTTATTATGGGCCTGAAAGGCTCCGGCAAGACCAAGAAGCTGATCGATGCCATCAACGCGGCTGTGGCGGACGCCCACGGCGATGTCGTCTGCATTGAGTACGGCAAGAAGCTGACCTATGATGTAACCTATAAGGTTCGCTTGGTGGATTCCCGGGAATACGGCATTTCCACCCCCGATATGCTCAAGGGCTTCCTGAGCGGCCTGCACGCAGGCAATTTTGACATCACCAACGTCTTTATCGACAATCTGTACAAAACCATCGGCTGTGACAAGGCTGCAGCCGAAGAATTCGTCGCATGGTGCGCGAAGTTCGCCGCCGACAACAATATGGAGATCACCATGACCATCTCCGAGGATCCTGCGAACGCCTCCGAGGCCGTGAAACAGTATCTGTAATCTGGGGTACATCCGCCCCGCCGCTAAAAAGCGGCGGGGCGTTTTCTGCGCTTACGGCATATTCATTGCCCCGGATACTTGCGTAATCGGCAAAACTCTGCTACACTATACTGTAAACGATTTTTGATTTGGAGAGAATTATGTCTGCAACTACTTTACAGGAAAACAAAATGGGCGTTATGCCCGTCGGGAAACTGATTGCCAACATGGCGCTGCCCTTGGTTATCTCCATGCTGGTGCAGGCGCTTTACAACGTGGTGGACAGCATCTACGTTTCCCAGGTGTCGGAAAGCGCGGTGACGGCGCTGTCCCTGGCCTTCCCCGTCCAGAATCTGCTGATCGGCTTTGCCGTGGGCATCGGCGTGGGCGTCAACTCCCTGCTTTCCAAGAGCCTGGGAGAGAGAAATCAGGAGGCCGCCAACCGCGCCGCCGGAAACGGTATCGTGCTGATGGCCATTGCCACGGTACTGTTTGTTCTGTTCGGCCTGTTCGGCGTGCGTCCCTACTTTGCCGTTCAGTCCACCAACCCGGAAACCGTGGAGGGCGGCATTGTCTACACCCGCATCTGCTGCGTGTTCAGCCTGGGCTGCTTTGCGTCCATTCTGGGCGAGCGGCTGTTACAGGCCACCGGCCGGACGGTGCATACCATGATTACCCAGTCCACCGGCGCGATCATCAACATCATTCTTGACCCCATCCTGATTCACGGCTGGTTCGGTCTGCCCGCCATGGGCATTGCCGGCGCGGCCGTTGCCACGGTGATCGGCCAGTGGGTCTCCGGCATCATGGTGATCCTCTTCAACCTGAAATTCAACCCCGAGGTGCAGCTGCACAAAAAATATCTGCCCCTGGAGGGCAAGACCGTAGCGCCCATTCTGACGGTGGGCATTCCCTCCATTGTCATGAACGGCATCGGCTCCGTGATGAATTTCGGCATCAACCAGATCCTGCAGGGCTTTGCCGAGACGGCCACCGGCGTGTTCGGCGTTTACTTCAAGCTCCAGAGCTTCTTCTTTATGCCCCTGTTCGGCCTGAACAACGCCACCATTTCCATCATTGCCTATAACTACGGCGCCCGCAAGCCTCACAGGATCACCAAGACACTGAAAATCTCCTGCGCCGCGGCGCTGTGTATCATGACGGCGGGTCTGTTGGTGTTCCAGTTCTTCCCGGATGCGCTGCTGGGGATGTTCAACCCCTCCCAGGCATTTCTGGAAATCGGCCGGGTCGCCCTGCGTACCATCAGCTGGAGCTTCCCCATTGCGGCCGTCTGCATTGCTCTGGGCGCCAGCTTTCAGGCGCTGGGCGACGGCATTTACTCCACCATCGTCTCCCTGTGCCGTCAGCTGGTGGTACTGCTCCCGGCGGCCTATCTGCTGAGCCTGACGGGGCAGGTGCAAAGGGTCTGGCTGGCCTTCCCCATAGCAGAGGTGGTCAGCGGCACGGTGACGTTTATCTGCTTCACCAGAATCTACCGCCAGAAGATTAGGCCCTTGTTTCACGTTTTGTAGACGGGTGGTTATTGAGCGCTTACGGAGATATGGCGATGTGTTGCTATTTGCCGAAACGCAATCGGGATTATGGAAACACAGAAATGGGAGGTGACGAAATTCGTCACCTCCCTTGCTGATACATGAACAATGCCTTTACGAAGGTACGTCAGAAGAAGGGGGCTGGCGGTGTGGATTAGATGGAAGTAAGCGAACGCAATTAGGGCAACTTATTGTACATTATCCAGCCGGGAGGTCCCTTCGAAGCGATGTTATTTTATAGACAAGGCGGCAGCAGCTTGCGCCGCTCCTGCCTTAAAATTATTTTGCTCTATTTGCGCCACAATTCAGTGTTTACACAGAATTTGGAATTGACCCACCAACGGGGCTCCGTAATCCGGAGCCCCGCAGTTTGTTTTGGCTAGGTACTTATGATTGTGCGTTTACGTTCAAACAAGCCGTGCAGCATATTAAAGCTAGATACCATGCGTTGGTTAGGACATCTACCAACGCATTCATGTGGCTTTAATTCTCCTGTCTTTCACACAACCAAGCTGTTTCGTGGAATAAACACCATTCTGTCTCACATACTATAGTAAATTATTGCACGGAGGTTATATTTTTGCTCTCTCTTGAAATACGTCGGAATAATACTACCATCCGCATTCACGATGAATATGTTGACAATACTCCAGAATCCACAATCTCACGTCTGAGCTTCATCGTGACAAACCACTACAAGCAGCAGTGTCGCAGTCAGTATGAGGCCGGTTCGACCGGTTCCATCCCAAGTTCTTCCGTAGAATAAGGGTTCCTTTTCTTTCCAGCAATTCCAAAACTACAACATTGCTTTCGCAACTTCTTATATGATACAATCTGTGGCGAAAGGAGTTACTGAAATGGAGCAATACGCAATGTATCTCCGCAAATCTCGCTTTGACCGTGATTATGCCGAACTATCCGTTGAGGAAACACTGAAACGTCATAAGGCAATTCTTGACAGAACCGCGGAAGAGCGAGGATACTACATTGCCCAAATCTATTACGAGGTTGTTTCTGGTGAATCTATTGCAGCACGACCAGAAATACAAAAACTTCTCGAAGCTGTCGGAAATGAATTGTATGCCGGCGTTCTGGTCGTTGACCTTGAGCGTCTGGCAAGAGGTAATAGTGCAGACCAGGCATACATTAGTCAGGTCTTTCAGTTTTCAAGCACAAAAATAATTACCCCCGTAAAAACCTATGATCCAAACAATGAATACGATGAGGATTTCTTCGAATTTGGATTATTCATGAGCCGTCGCGAATACAAAACAATCAATCGTCGTTTGCTTCGAGGCCGCGATAGTTCTGCATCTGAGGGAAAATATATCAGCAGCATCGCCCCTTATGGGTATCAAAAAAAGAAACTGGAAAACGAAAAGGGCTTTACTTTGGACCCCGATCCCGAAGAAGCCGATGTTGTTAAAAAGATTTTTCAGATGTTCTTGCAGCACAACGGAACCAAGACGATTGCCAATTATCTTAACGATCAGAAAATCCCCACCCGTCATGGTGATCTCTGGACATACTCGACAATCTCCAACATCGTCACGAATCCTGTTTATGCAGGGAAAATTCGGCGTGGTTGGAGCAAGCAAGTAAAGAGTATGGAAGACGGCGTAGTAAAAAAATACATCAAGCGGAATAAAAACTACGGCGACTATCCCGTATACGAAGGCCTCCATCCTGCCCTTATTTCCGAAGAAATTTTTCTTCGGGCGCAGGAGATTCGTCTTGAAAAGTCACCTGGCACAAAAGTGAAAGGCGATTTTGAATTGCAGGACGCCTTTGCCGGTCTGCTGTTCTGCAAGTGCTGTGGAAAAAGGATAGGCCGTACAACACTGGCTGCATCGCAAAACCACCGTGTTCGCCTCAGATGTGTGAATGCCCGGAATTGCCACAACAGTTCTTCCGACTACGACGTGGTTGAAGAAGAAATCGTTAATGCACTGCGACTATGGTTTGAGGGGTACAAAGTAAAAATAGATACTGTCGGCTATGCGGATGACATCAAGGAATGCAATGCTCAAATCAAGCGTTTTCAACAAGAAATTGATAAGCTGAATGCGCAATTGACGAAAGCATTCAATCTCGTCGAGCAAGGGATTTACACACTTGAGATTTTTCAGCAGCGCAGAGATTCATTGACCAGCTCCATTGCCGATGCCCGTGATCGCCAGCTTCAAGCAGAAAAACTTTTGCTTGATTACGAGGAAAATGAGACCAGCAGAAACAGCTTGATTCCGCAAACCGCAGCACCTCTCGAATGTTACGAAGAAATGCGCATTTCCGAGCGAAATGCCATCTTAAAGACAATTTTAGAGAAGATTGAGTACCGAAAAGGGAAGAATGGGAATATCGAAATCGACCTTTATCCCAAACTTCCCAAAAAGTAAATCTCTCGTTGGTATCATAGACGTACCCATGTGTGTGTACGCCCATGATACCACCACCCAAAAAGGAGTGTTTCCTCAACCTTTTATCACAGTTAATCGAGCTTTGCGAAGCAAAACTGGAAAAAGCACGTCCTTCAAGAGCGTTGACATAGGAAAACAAGCAGAAACCCAGTAAAATCAACGCTTTTAAGGGCAGAGGGCAAACAGGTTAGCTCAAAAATTGAATAACCAAGCGTCAAAAGGGATGTTACCGCAAGGCAGCATCCCTTTTCGCATACGCCCACGCCGTAGATTTTGAGAAAAGTCTACGGCGTTTTTTTTCTGCCCAAATCTGAGAGGAGGTGCAGCCACAATGTACTTTACGAACGGCAGCAGCCGTGCGTTTGAAATGCTCATGCGGGGAAAGCCCGGCTTTGACCGCTACGAAAACGGCGGCTGTGCCGACTGTGAGGATTGCAATACCTGTCACTTTTACCGTCCGCATTGGAAGTACCAGTTCTGTGTGTACGCGGAATGTCCGTATGAGCCGGGCAAGCTGACCGCCCTCCGGCGCGGCACGGCGAAGTGAGCGAAAGGAGCTGATAACCTATGGCAGTATTTCGGGTGGAGCGCAACAGCGGGTACACCGTCATGTCAAACCACCATCTGCGAAATAAGGAGCTGACCTTGAAAGCCAAGGGGCTGTTATCGCAAATGCTGTCCCTGCCGGAGGATTGGGACTATACCCTTGCAGGGCTGTCCCATATCAACCGTGAGAGCATCGACGCGATCCGCACCGCCGTATGGGAGCTTGAAAAAGCCGGATATATTCTGCGGCGGCAGGGGCGCGACGAAAAAGGCAAAATGACTGCTATCGAATACACCATCTATGAGCAGCCGCAGCCGGTGTTGGAAAATCCAATACCGGGTAAACCGATGTTGGAAAATCCGACAACGGATAATCCGACGTCGGAAAATCCAACGCAATTAAATAAAGATAGATCAAGAACTAACTTATCAAAGAAAGAAAAATCAATTACGGATCTATCAAGTACCGATTCCTTTCCTATCCTTTCCCCTGACCCCTCACCTTGCAGGGCTGCGCCGGAACGGAAAGGAACGGAAGCGGTCAAACAGAGTGCCGTAGATATTTACCGTGAAATCATTATGGAGAATATCGAGTACGACGCGCTCATGCAGAACCCGAAAATGGACAAGGAGCGTTTGGACGAGATCGTAGACCTCATGCTGGAAACTGTCTGCTCTGCACGAAAGACGCTCCGCATCGCTGGCGACGATTACCCCGCCGAGCTGGTAAAGAGTAAATTCTTGAAGCTGAACAGCAGCCACATCGAGTTTGTCATGGACTGTATGCGGGAGAACACCACGAAGATCCGCAACATCAAGCAATATCTGCGGGCGGTGCTGTTCAACGCTCCGTCCACCATCGACAACTACTATACCGCCCTCGTCGCTCACGACATGGCAAGCCCTGATTGGGGCAAGCCAAAATCAGGCATCCCGGACTATTCCTGTTCGCCGGACGAGAGCCTATGAGAATGTGGCTGATCTGGTGAGTGCGCCCGCCCTGACTGCGGCAGAAAAATCGAAAGGAGTGATAACCGTTGCAGGAAGAAGTAACCCGAAAGACGATTGCCCTTGCAATCAAGGCAGCAAAGCTGGACGGAAAGATGCTGCAAGCCGCGCTGCGGAAGCTCTTGCAGCTCTACCGCAAGGCAAGGGACACGCCCCATCACGGCAAGCAAACGCTGAAACAGCTTATGCGGCATGGCACAGGCGTTTCCAATATCGAAATCACCGATGCGAATATCAAAGCCTTTGAAAGCACGGCGAAGAAATACGGCATTGACTTTGCGCTGAAAAAGGCAGATGACCGATACCTTGTGTTTTTCAAGGGACGGGACGCGGACGTGCTGACGGCGGCGTTTCGGGAGTTTTCCAAGAAAAAGCTGGATAAGGAGCGCAAGCCCTCCGTGCGGCGCGACCTTGCCGAGAAGAAAACCGAAGCCGCGCAGACCGCTAAGCGGGACAAGGTGAAAAATATGGACAGGGGGATCGACCGATGAAGCCGGAAATCAAAAAGCAAATCATACTCCATCTCCCATATCTTGCCTTTGTCTATCTGTTTGGAAAGGTCGGACAGGCGTTCCGGCTGGCGCAGGGGGCGGATCTGTCTGCAAAGCTGCTGCATATCGGGCAGGGCTTCTCCGCTGCCTTTGCCAGCGCCGCCCCCAGCTTCCATCCCACCGATCTGCTGATTGGGCTTGCCGCAGCCGTGATTATCCGGCTGGTGGTCTACTCCAAGCAGAAGAACGCCAAGAAATACCGCAAGGGCATGGAGTACGGCACGGCGCGTTGGGGTACAGCGGCAGACATCAAGCCGTTCATTGATCCTGTCTTTGACAACAATGTGCTGCTGACCGCCACGGAACGGCTGATGATGTCCAACCGCCCCAAAGACCCGAAGAACGCGAGAAACAAGAATATTCTTGTCATCGGCGGCTCTGGCAGCGGCAAAACACGGTTTTTCTGTAAGCCCAATATCATGCAGCTTCACAGCTCGTATGTCATTACTGACCCCAAAGGCAGCCTGATTTGCGAAGTGGGACAGCTTTTGCAGCGAGCAAAATACCGCATTGCCGTTCTCAACACTATCAACTTTTCCAAGAGTATGCACTACAACCCCTTTGCGTATTTGCGCACGGAGAAAGACATTTTGAAGTTGGTCAACACCATCATTGTCAATACCAAGGGCGAGGGCGCACAAAGCACCGAAGATTTTTGGGTGAAAGCGGAGCGTCTTTATTATACGGCGCTGATCGGCTATATCCACTACGAAGCGCCGGAGGAAGAAAAGAACTTCATCACCCTGCTTGACATGATAAATGCCAGCGATACCCGCGAGGACGACGAGGATTATAAAAATCCCGTGGATCTTCTGTTTGACCGATTGGAGGAACGCGAGCCGGAGCATTTCGCGGTGAAGCAATACCGCAAGTACAAATTGGCTGCTGGTGATGCAAAAATCCCTGACCTCCGAATAGGGCAGGGAGAATGCGCCGTCCTCCCCGGTAAGCTCCAGCGCGGCGCTGCCGGCCTGAAGCTCATAGCGGCTCGTGGAAAAATCCTCCCGTTTGATGAGAATCCGCATATTGACCGTCTCCTTTGCGTCCGTATATTTTTATTTTATCTGAAGGCTGCGGCCGATGGAATAGGTTAAGCCAAAATGGTCGTGCCAAATTTCTGGCACATTTTGCGCCAGAAATATTGAACTGTTTTAGGCTTTGTGCTATAATAAAGGCAAATTCACGGGGAGGATGATTCTATGTTTGCAGAACGGTTTGATGCGCTGCTGAATATTGCGGAGGTTTCCAACAGCCTGCTGGGCCGGGCCGTCAATATGAACGGCTCGCACATCGGCAGGCTTCGCACCGGCGCAAGGCCGCTGCCCAAAAAGCACGAATACCTGGCGTCCATGTGCCTGTATCTTGCGGAGCATATCCGAAAGGAATATCAGCGCAATGCGCTGCAAAAGCTGACGGGCATCGGAGACGCCGCCCTTGGCTCTGCGGAGCACACGGCACGATATCTGGAGCAATGGCTTCTGGAACGGGAAAAGGATACCTCTGCCGCGACCGGCAGGCTGATCTCCGGCTTTTCGCGGGTCGTATCGAGTCCGGCCTCTGCGCCGATCGGCTTAAGCGTCGAGGAAGCGCCGCAGAAGTATGCTCAATATCTATACGGAAACGCTGGCAAGCGCAAGGCGGTGGAGCAGTTTTTCCTGATGATACTGCAGGAGGAAAAGCCCCAGACGCTGCTGCTGTTTTCCGATGAGAATATGGCGTGGCTTTATGAGGATGCCTCCTTTGCAACACGCTGGAGGGAGCTTTTTACACAGGTCATTTTGAAGGGCAACCGGGTGCGGATTATCCATACCGTGTCGCGGGACCTCAACGAATTCCTGGAAGCCGTCACCAAGTGGATCCCCATCTATATGACGGGCATGATTGAGCCATACTACTATCCGCGTCTGCGGGACGGAGTCTTTCAGCGGACGATGTTCATCGCCCCGGATACAGCGGCTGTCATTTCCTCCTCCGTACAACAAGATACGGAGGGGATGCTCCACATCTTCCTAACGGACAGGGCAGCGGTTGGCGCGCTTGTAACAGAATACGAGCGTTACTTCATGCTTTGTCGCCCTCTCATGCGCATTTTTACAGGAAAGGAAACGGAGCGGTTTCACAGAGACTTTTTCGGTCTTGTCTATGCCGAGGGAAACGTTCGCCTGCGCTGTGCCATGCCGCCGCTGTTTACCATGCCGGAGTCGCTTGCACGTGAATTGACGGCGCAGACTGGAAGCGAGGCGCTGTTTCAACTGTGGGAACAGAGCTTTGCCTTATTTTGCAGGAATGTACAAAAGCAGCGTATTACACTGACGCTATTGGACCCGGAGCTTGCCCTGCTAACGCCCTCGCTTCTAAAGCTGCCTCTGGCAGAAGCGCTTTCTATCCATGACTTTACCTATACGCGGGAGCAGTATCTGGCGCACTGGGAATGGTTGAGATTGCTGGAAAGGCAGTATGAGAATCTGACGGTCGTCCTCAGCAGTGAACTGGACTTCCATACGCTGCTGTATGTGAAGGATGATACCGGGGTTGTGATGGCAAAAGCCGACATGCCCCTGGGGGCGTTCGTAATCAGCGAACGAAATATGGTCAACGCCTTTTGGGATTATCTGAATAGATAGGATTGCCTCGAAAGTCTTTCGGCCATCAAGTCCGGCATTTCAATTTGCAGTATGAGCAGAGGGAAAAAACGAAGGGAGGGGGTTATCGGAAATTTCTGATAAACGTGGTAAACGTGGCAAGCAGGGCAAAGAGGTACCCACTTTGCTTTTCGGGCAATTTCCGCCGCCGCGAAAACTGCCCTCTGCTTGTCAGGGGCAGCGCCCCTAAGACCCTTTGAACGCACAAAATTGTGCGGCTGCGCGTTTCTCCGAAACGCTTGGGAGCATGGCCGTTACTGGCGGTCATGCTCCTGTTTCTTTTCCTCGCTGCGCTCATCCTTGCCCAGCATCCTGTCCACGTTCTGCTTGTGGAGCAGCAGCTCGCGCATCTCATCGCGCGAACGCCGGTATTCGGCATACGCCGCCTTTTTCTCCGATAGCAGTTTGGCGTATTCCTCCTGCAAGCTCTTGACGGTGGGGAGCTTTTTCACGCCCAGCTCGTCAAAGGCATTCTTCGCCGCCTTGTGCAGCAGGATGTCGCCCTCATGCTCCGCGAGAAACTTTTTTG
>ERZ839767.2551-NODE-2551-length-23366-cov-3.842993_pt1 | contig 23366 bp, 17 predicted proteins | sample MGYA00519879_ERZ839767 | MGnify/ENA primary metagenome ERZ839767 (study PRJEB31850, sample SAMEA3708852) | human gut metagenome | biome: human gut; feature: human-associated habitat; material: faeces | place: China | collected 2014 ... | reverse complement strand
ACGGCGACTGGTATGAGGCGCCCATCCTGGAGCCCACGGCATATGATGAGGGCACTGCGCTCACCGATCAGACGGTGCTGGGCCTGTTCCGCTATGAGGACGGCAATGGATTCGTGCTGGGGATGAACCGGCTGACGGAAGAGTTTGAGCAGAAATATCTGATGGTTTCCAGCGACTACTGCATGTACAATGGTGTGTCCGCCCTGGTCTATCAGCTGCGCAATGCCAAGCAGATGCGTTTCTCCGTGACCAGAGATGACACGGGAGAAGAATACTACAGCAATGTGGTGGAAAATGCATCCAAGTCCATCTGGTATCCCAATTACAATTTGTTCTCTTACAGTGTGGACAGCAACATGTGGAACATGACCTGTTCCTATGGGAACGGTCTGATCAGCCGTGTCCCCGATGGCGCTTACACCTACACGGTGGAGGCCTGGGGAGAGGGTGCGTCGGACGAGGACGTGCAGTCCTTCTCCCTTCCCCTGATCATCGACAGTGAGGATCCCAGATTGGTGTCGTATGAAGCGGTGGAAGAGGACGGCAAGCTGGTTTGGGAATGCCCGAACTGTGGCAACCGGGATCAGGATAAGCTCTTTGTAGCGAGAAGAACCTGCGGATATATCGGAACCCAGTTCTGGAATCAGGGAAGGACCCAGGAGATTAAGGACAGGGTACTGCATCTGTAAGGATGGAAATGTTTTTGAAAAAATAGTGAGAAGATATAATAAAGGACACGGTTTTCGCTTGGCGAAGCCGTGTCCTTTATTATAAATTATTTAAAATTAATTGGATAAACGTCTTTTATCAAACCATCCTGGTCATAAGAAAAATAGATTTTTTCGACCATTTCTTCTTTATTGATCTTAAAAGTCACAAGAACTGTTTCAGAATCATCTGTTTTGGAATCAAGTGAAATATCTTTTACCGTTATTTTTGTATTATTATAAGCTGCTTCGGACAGATAGGTCTGACCATAGGTTGAAATAAAATATTCTAATCGTCCCGTTTCAAAGTATTTTCCTACAAGTTTGTTCCAGTTTTCGAGAATTTTCTCAGAATTGGCGAAAGCATCATCAGAATTTGCATCAGTATTTTCACCGATTACATTAGAAGCATCCTGAGAGTATAATTCTTCATTTGGCGCAGTAAACATTGCAGTAATTACTGCTTCGGCTTCCGGACTTACGGCTGATTCAGATGCCTTTTTGTCTGAGCAGCCAGTAAGCAGAATAAACAAAAGTAACAGAATAAAATAAATTTTTGGCGTTGCTTTTTTCGTCATGAGAATCCCTCCTTTGCTTGTGGGGGCAGTTAAAATAGTTTTCCTGCCATTGGATTGATCTGCCTTTCAAATTTTGGGTGTTTATAAGTATAGTATAATGGATCTGGCTGTAAAACGCTAATATTATTTTTGCAAAAAAGCAGTTGCTTGGGCGACCGTATGCGGACAAATCGTAGAAGCACTCATCACAGCATTTGGAGGAGTCAAAAGACCGCCGGAGCGGTTGGAATCGTGCTTTACCGGAGGACAATAGTGGTTGATTTTCAGGTGTGATTTGCTATAATTGATAAGAAGAGTAAGAATGGACAGCAGAGTAGTACTGCTATAATGAGAAAAAGGGAAGTATAAAGATATGAATTACGGAACAATTAAAAATTACGATATCGCAAATGGAACCGGCGTCAGGGTCAGTCTTTTCGTATCCGGATGCCGGCATCATTGCAAAGGATGTTTCAATTCCGAAACCTGGGATTTCAATTACGGCAATCCATATACCAAAGAAGTAGAAGCACAGATCCTGGAAGCCTTAAAACCCGCATACATCCAGGGATTTTCCCTCCTCGGCGGAGAACCCTTCGAGCCGGAGAACCAGAAAGAGCTTGCCGGACTCCTGCAAAAGATCAAAGAAAGCTACCCGGAGAAAAATGTCTGGTGCTACACCGGATATCTCTATGATGTAGACCTCATCCCCGGCGGAAAAGTCTACACCGAATACACTGACAAGATGCTCGCCTGTATCGATACCCTCGTAGACGGCGAGTTCATCGAAGCCGAAAAAGATCTCACCCTGGAATTCCGCGGAAGCCGCAACCAGAGAATCCTTCACCTTGATGAAATCCGCCAAAATGCGAAAAACTAAAATAATTCATTGACAAAAAAAGACCACTGTGCTATAAATAACAAGTGGTCTTTTTTAGATCATAAAATCAAATAGGGGATTGGTCAAATGGTATGACAGGAGTCTCCAAAACTCTTAGCGGCAGTTCGATTCTGTCATCCCCTGTAGAAACCTCTCGGAAGTAGTTCCGGGAGGTTTTTTATACTTTATAATTCCCACCAGATTCAATTGTTTGCACAAAGAATCTGGTGGGAATTATTTTTGTCTGATGTTGACACAACCTATATTTTTGTAAATCAATATATTTCTTTAGAAATTAAAATAAAGTTCGTACACCTTAACCGGCCGCCCCTTCGCATTGGTCGTCTGCGTATAAGCGAGCTTCGCGACTCCTCCATTTTCCAGATTCTGAATAATCCGGTTCGCATTTCTCACCGTACTTCCCATCCGTTCGGCAAGCTCGTGCGTTGTAATTTTATTTGATCCGGCAGCATGCGTACTGGCAAGGACTTTCTTGATCGTAACCGGTGAAAGATTACACTGCTTTGCAATCTTTCCAAGATTCTGCACATACTGATTCTGGATCACTCTTCGGTCGGATGAACCAAGGGGTCCGATCATATCCCCGTTTTCATTCTGGATAAAACTTTTTCCAAACTGAACAGCCTCTTTGCGGGCATTTACAGAATTACGGATCGCATTGTCAAAATTTGTCCCGATTCCGTATCCTACAGCACATTCAAAATGCAGTTTGCCGGTGAGAAATTCATTCAGTTCGCAGACCTTGTTATTGTGCGTAATATGCTGCAGCATTTCTACAGTGGTCAGGGCACTGCAGTGATTATCCACTTCCTGAGGGATACAATTCATCAGATTTTTTTTAAAGAAATCTTCCATACAGACATAGATCTGCTGGATATTTTCCGGTGTGTTATCTGTCGAACTACGGGGAGATATATTGATGATAACCGGAAGGTTGGAACGCATGTGCTCCAGCTCGATCGTGGACAGAAGTTCATTTGCAAGATCCCGGATATGGCTGACACTTGGCAGCGGATAGATCGTCGGGATCCCGTGCGCACGAAGCTCCGGCAGGATATTACTGTACTGACAGAGAACCATATCCATTTCATTGTTGTTCCACATACGGATCAGCTCTGAAAGGACATGATTTTCAATCGTACTGATACTGGTGCGTGTCAGTGCCTTGGTCCAGTTGTTAATATGTGGTGGAACCGTATCAATGTCCAGCTCCTTAAGGAAAGCGGTTGCAGTACAGCCGCCGTCGATCGGAATCAGGAAATCCAGAATAATCCGGTCCATATCCAGATCTCGGTTGGAAATCAGCAGATTCAAAAGAGCACGGTACAGACCGGCTGTATCAATTTCAAAGGATACAATCGGACGGTTATAAGCGTGCGCAGTTGACTCAATGGCAGCTTTTGCGATCTTACCACTGATAAGAAATCCGTCAGTGTCCCCGGCGTAAGAATCGTAAACTTCTGATATTGTGTCAAATTTGTTGTAGGAAACCACCTGGATGTCGCAGTTTAGTTTTAGTTCTGAGACGATCTGCGAGATAGGTTCCTTTAAGTACTGGCTGGTAATAGCCACAATTTTTCTTCTCATTTTCTTTCACCTCTCAAAAAGTATCATATAAAATTATCTTCCATAAATCAACCATAATATTCTGAAAATTAAAAAAATAACGATTAAATAGGTAAAAACAACGAAAATCAAGAATATTCTGTAATATTATTGACTAAAATTTTAGAAGTTGGTATTATGTAATCACGATAACTATTCTGTAAATGTTCCAAAAACTAATAAAAATATTCTGTAAATATTCTAAAAGTAGAACAGTATTTTTAATGTAAATGGCAGGAACAAAGTTAAAGGAGGGCTTAGTATGAATTACTATGAAAGAGCATTGGAATTAAAGGATGAAACAATTGCAAACCGCAGACACATCCACAAAAATGCTGAAACTGGTCTGGATCTTCCAAAGACCAAAGCTTATGTTATGGAAAAGCTGACAGAATACGGACTTGAGCCGAAGGATTGTGGCTACGGGGTAACAGCTACACTCGGCAAAGGGGGAAAGGTTCTTCTTCTGAGAGCAGATATGGATGCACTTCCGATGCCGGAAGAAAGCGGAGAAGAATTTGCATGTCCTACAGGAAAAGAAGCACATACATGCGGACATGATTTCCACGCTGCAATGCTTCTTACAGCAGCAAAGATGCTGAAAGAAAAAGAAGATACACTGGAAGGAACTATCAAATTCATGTTCCAGCCGGCAGAAGAGACTTTTGAAGGAAGCAAGAATATGATCGAGAACGGTATTCTTGAGAATCCTCCGGTTGATGCAGCGCTTGCGTACCATGTATCACCGGGAAAAATGCCGATTGGACTTTTTATGTACAATGATAAGGATACAATGATGTATTCTGTAGATGGATTTAAGATCACCATTCATGGAAAAGGCTCCCACGGTGCTTATCCACATGTAGGAATTGACCCGATCAACATCGGAGTTCATATCCATCTTGCATTGCAGGAATTGATCGCAAGAGAAAGTGATCCGACACATTCCTGTGTGCTTACAATCGGACAGTTTGCAGGCGGAACTGCAGCAAACATCATTCCTGAGACCGCTGTTCTCCAGGGAACGATCCGTACCAACAAGCCGGAAGCAAGAGAACTTCTGGTCCGCAGAATGAAAGAAGTCGCTGAAAAGACAGCAGCTGTATATAACGGAACCGTTGATATTGAGATGATCTCAGAAGTTCCTCCGCTGATCTGCAATCCGAAGCTTACCGACGAAGTGGTTGGATATATGCAGGAGCTTGGAATTCCGGGACTCACACCATATCCGGGAATTTCTGCAAGTGCTTCTGAAGATTTCGCAGTGATCGCTGAAAAGGTTCCAAGTACATTTATGTATCTGTCAGCAGGATATCTGGATGAAAGAGGACAGTATCCGGCACATCATCCGAAAGCACAGTTTAATGAGGATGTTTGCCCGATCGGAGCAGCTTGTCTTGCACATTGCGCTTCACAGTGGCTTAAAAATAACAAATAGAGAGTAAAGGTTTCTTTAGGAACAGGAGGAAAAGAATATGAGTAAAGAACAGCAGGTTCAGGCACAGCCACAGGTTGCGATTCCGCTTCCGAAGGCAAAGAAAAACTTGGTTCAGATCGGATGTATCTGCATGATGCTTTCTGTAGCAATGTATGGACTGGTATTTGCAACGTTAACAGCACCTATCCTTGAAAAAGTTGATGCGATGGGATATGTAGGACTCTTCTCTATCGTAGGTGCGATCGGTGTATCGATTATGACTCCGATCGGAGGAAAATTAGGTGACCTTATTGGTAGAAGAAACATTGTAGTGATTCCTGGAATTATCTGTGCACTTGCAGGTTTTGCATTTGCATTTGTGAGATCTCTGATTCCACTGATGATCCTCAGACTGATTGTCAGCCTTGCACAGGGCGCATTTACAGCAGCACCATACATTATCGCAGGTCTTATCAATGAAAGAAAAGATGTACCAAAGGCAATGGGTATGCTTGCAACCGCAATCGCTGTTGGTGGATTTGGAGGAAGTATCATCGCAGGTATTTTAACAGATATGGGATTATTGACTGTGGCAATCCTTATGCCGGCAATTCCACTTATTCTTGGTATAGTACTGATTGGAATGAACATGCCGAATCAGAAAAGAGAAGGAAAGGTTACGATTGATGTTCCGGGGATGATCGCACTCATCATATCACTTTGCGGAATTCTGCTTGCACTGAACTTTGGATCTTCTATGGGATGGACAAATCCAATGATTCTTGCAGGTCTTGTAATTGGTATCATTGCTCTTATTGCACTTGTTAAGATTGAAAATAAAGCTGCAGAGCCGTTGATTCCAATGAAATTATTTAAAAATAAAAACTACACAGTACTCCTTATTGTAGGATTTATCTGCTATTTCTATCAGAATGCCATGAACTATTATGCACCGATCGGTGCCATGCAGGTTATGGGAGCATCCACGAGTGCAGCAGGTGCACTGCAGATGCCTCGTACACTGATTACAATCATTCTTCCTACTATCGCAGGTGCATGGGTAGGAAAGAAAGCTGCCAATGCATGGAAAGCAATGGTAATTGGTACAAGTCTTGCAATGATCCCGATGGCTGTGATGGCGTTGGTAACAAATTCAGGTGCTTCGATCATGATTTATTTTGTAGCACTTGCAGTTACAGGTATTGCTGAAAGCTTCCGTGCTGTATCCATTACGCCAACAGCACAGGCAATGCTGGCACCGGAAGATATGGGAATCGGAACTTCTCTGGTTAACTTCGCAAACTCACTTTCAGGAACAATTGCAGTTGCAGTATTTGCAGTCGCATATAATGCAAGTACATCAGCTGATCCGACCAATGTAGCACTGATCCAGAATGGTGTAAAATCTGTATTCTGGACAGCAGCAGTCGTTACTCTGATTGGACTTCTTCTGGTAATCTTCATTGTAAAACCGGAGATGAGCAAGAAAGCAGCAGAAAGCAAATAGAATATTGAAATTCATGTGAACATGTGAATAAGAAGCCGGGGCGGATGTGAAAAAGCATCTGCCCCGGTTGTTATCTGGAGAAGTCTTTTATAGATCTGCCGGATACAGGGATGAGAATGGAAATGACATATGTTTCAGGTAAATGCAGATTGCATTTCAGAAAATCAAGAGTATAATAAGAAATAGTGAAAAGAAGAAAGGCAGACATATATCTGTCTTTTTATAATTATAGAGACAATTTTAAAGATATAAGAAATAATATGATTTACCGGAGGAAAAGAATGCTTGGAAACTATCTGGATGAAGTACGAAAAAAAGCACCACTGATACACAATATCACCAATTATGTGACGATCAATGATGTGGCAAATATGGTTCTTGCCTGTGGTGCAAGTCCGATCATGTCCGATGAGCCGACTGATATTGAAGAGATCACATCCATCTGTCAGGGACTGAATATCAATATGGGAATGTTAAATCCGCGCAAGATTGAAAGTATGCAAAAAGCAGGAAAGAAATCCAACGAGCTGCATCATAAAGTGTTGCTGGATCCGGTCGGAGCAGGATCGAGTTCGTTCCGAACAGAGGCGGCACTGAATCTGATACGTGATATTCAGTTTGATGTGATCCGGGGAAATATTTCTGAGATCAAGACCTTAGCAGCAGGACATGGTACAACGAGTGGTGTGGATGCAGACGAGGCAGATACACTGATGGAGCAGAATCTGGAGAAAATGATTCCGTTTATAAAGGATTTTTCCAGAAGGACAGGTTCCGTGATTGCTGTGACTGGAGGAATAGACCTTGTAAGTGATGCAAAGAGGTGCTTTGTGATCCGGAACGGACGGCCGGAGATGGGACGGATCACCGGAACCGGGTGTCAGCTTTCCGGGATGATGACGGCATTCCTTGCGGCGAATCCGGAGAACAATCTGGAAGCAGCGGCAGCAGCGGTCTGTGCCATGGGGCTTGCCGGTGAGACTGGCTGGAAATATATGCAGCCGGGAGATGGAAACGCAACCTACCGTAATCGGATCATCGATGCGATTTATAATATGGAAGGAAAAGAATTGGAAGAAGGTGCAAAATATGAGATTAGATAAGAAAGATATGGTTCTGTATGCGGTAACAGACCGTCACTGGCTGAATGGAGAAAGCCTGTACAGCCAGGTGGAAAAAGCGCTGAAAGGTGGGGCTACATTTATCCAGCTCAGGGAAAAAAATCTGGGTGAGGAAGAGTTCCTGGCAGAAGCAAAAGAGATTGCCAGGCTCTGTAAATCCTACCATGTACCATTTGTGATCAATGACAATGTTGAGATTGCAAAGAAGGTAGATGCCGATGGTGTGCATGTGGGGCAGAGCGATATGGAAGCTCTTGATGTGCGGAAAACACTGGGCGAGGACAAGATCATCGGTGTTACGGCAAAGACGGTCGAGCAGGCGCTAAAGGCGCAGGCACATGGAGCCGATTATCTGGGAGTCGGTGCAGTCTTTGGCACGACATCAAAGGCAGATGCAACAAAGCTGGATCATAAGGTTTTAAAGGAAATCTGCGAGACGGTGGACATTCCGGTTGTGGCAATTGGGGGAATCACGGAAGAGAATGTGACAGAGCTTGCCGGAAACGGAATCTGCGGAGTTGCCGTGATCAGTGCAGTTTTTGGACAGCCGGATATTGAGCAGGCTACAAAAGAATTAAAAGAGAAAGTAGAGGGTATGTTGAAATGATTTTGTTTACTAGCGATTACACAGAAGGGGCACATCCGAGAATTATCGAGAAGCTTGCCGAGACCAATATGGAGCAGACAGTAGGATATGGGGAAGATCCTTACTGTGAAGAAGCGAGAGAAGCAATTAAGAAGGTGTGTGAAGCACCGGAGGCAGATGTTCATTTTCTGGTGGGAGGTACACAGACGAATTTTACAGTAATTTCTTCTATTTTACGCCCGTTCCAGGGAGTGATCTGTGCAGATAGCGGACATATCAATGTCCATGAGACAGGAGCAGTGGAAGCGACTGGCCATAAGGTTCTGGCACTTCCTTCAAAAGATGGAAAGATCACCGGTCAGCAGATTAAGGAATATTATGATCTGCACTGGAGTGATGAGTCTCGTGAACATATTGTACAGCCAAAGATGGTTTATATTTCACATCCGACAGAGGTAGGAACATTGTATACAAAAGCAGAGCTTGAAGATATTTCTTCTATTTGTAAAGAATGTGGACTTTATCTTTTCCTGGATGGGGCAAGAATGGGTTATGGGCTGATGGCACCGGGAACCGATGTGACACTTCCGGATATTGTAAAGTGTTGTGATGTATTCTATATTGGAGGAACAAAGGTCGGTGCATTGTTCGGAGAAGCTGTGGTAATCACAAATCCATGTCTAAAGCAAGATTTTCGTTACTGCATTAAACAAAAAGGTGGAATGCTTGCAAAAGGACGCCTCCTCGGTGTTCAGTTCCTGGAGCTTTTTAAAGATGGTCTTTATTTTGAAATCTCCAAACATGCGATTGATATGGCAATGCTTTTGAAAGACGGACTGAAAGAAAAAGGATATGAATTCTTCATGGACAGCGATACCAACCAGCAGTTCATTATTGTGGAAGATGCCAAATTGCAGGAAATCCGTCAAAAATATGGCGTAACTTATCAGGAAAGGTACGATGAGACCCATAGTGTGATCCGATTATGCACTTCCTGGGCGACAAAAGAGGAAAATGTGAAGGCATTCCTGCAAGATATGTAATTTGTGAAAAATTGAATAAAGCTTTACAGGTAAGGCAGATATGGTAAATGATAAGGACTTTTTTGCACAGAAAATGGCAGAAGAGTCCTTTTTTGCTTTTCGTAGTGTTTTAATATGAGAAAATAATAGTTAGGCATTTAATTATTTGTTTGTGAAAAATATTATAAAAATATAAATTATTGAGAATAAATGTTGACTTATATGTGTGATACGCATAAAATAACGATTAGACTTCTAATGAATAGACATCTAATTAAATTGCGGGAGGTGAAAGGGTGAAGTCGGATAAATTTGAGTGTGGGGATTTTACCAGGGAGAATATGCCGGTACAACTTCTTCTTGCACAGGTCGGACATATGTATAAATGGTATGTGACGAACCAGATGAAGGATACAGAGCTGAAAGCCGGACAGGCAGGAATTCTTGCAATATTGCAGATGGTAGGACCGATGTCACAGAGAGAGCTTGCAGATCATATTCATATTACGCCGCCATCGGTGAATGTAGCAGTTCAGAAACTGGAAAAGCTCGGATATATTAGAAAAGAGCAGGACGAAAAAGACCAGCGGATGACAAGGATCCATCTGACAGAACGTGGAGAGAAGATTCTTGGCAACATGCATGAGATTCTCCGAAGCACGGAAGATACACTCCTGAAGAATATGAGCACAGAAGAGAAAATACTGTGCAGAAGACTGCTTTTACAGATGAGTGACAATCTTTTCCAGGAAAAAGAATTCCGTGATATGCCATGTAAAAACCCATTTGAGGAATAAAAATAGTTACTAAGAAAGGAAATAATTGCTATATGAGAAAGTTATTCAAACATTTGAAGCCTTATGCAGCAACTATAGCAGCGATTGTTGTTATCCTGATCGTTCAGGCGTACTGCGATCTGTCATTGCCTTCTTATACTTCGGACATTGTCAATGTCGGAATCCAGCAGGGAGGAATTGATGAGAAGATTCCGGATGCAATCGCAGAGGAAGAGATGAATAAGCTGTTGCATTTTGTGGCAGAAGAAGACCAGAAGACAGTGCTGGATGAATATGAGAAAAAGGAATCAGATTCGGATTATAAGTATGATGGAGCAATTTATGTTCTGAAGGATTCCGTGAAAAAAGATGAAGAAAAGTCAGGAAAGGTATTTGACATCCTTGGAAAGCCAATGCTTCTGACTTATGGATTTGAATCTGGAAGCGATACAACAAAGAAGATGGAAGAATCTATGAAAGAAAACATGATTTCTTCTATAAAGGAACAGGCTGAGAAACAGGCAGAGAGTATGCAGTCCCAGATGACAGATGAGCAGAAAGCAGCACTTGCGGCAAATCCGGAGCTTACCAAGAAGCAACAGGATGAAATGCAGAAAAACATTGATGAACAGGTGAAAAAGATCGAAAATGCAGATATCTTTGAGATCCTGAACATGATACCGGATGAACAGAGAGCAGACGTTATTGATAAAATATCAGAAAAAATGGACGATATGCCGGATACCATGCTGGAACAGGCAGCAACTTCATATATTAAAGAAACCTACAGTGTTCTGGGTGTGAATACCGATAAGCTCCAGAACAGATATATTTTAACAACTGGCGGTAAGATGCTTGCACTTGCATTTCTTGGAATGCTCGCAAGTGTACTTGTCGGACTTCTTGCATCAAGAGTTGCGGCAAGTACTGGACGTGATCTGAGAGGAAAGGTATTCAAGAAAGTTGTCGGATTTTCCAATGCAGAATTTGACCGTTTTTCAACCGCATCCCTGATCACAAGAAGTACGAATGATATCCAGCAGATCCAGATGCTTGCAGTTATGCTTCTGAGAATGGTTATGTATGCACCGATCATGGCAATCGGAGGAGTTTTCAAGGTTCTTCATACGAATGTCAGCATGTCATGGATCATCGTACTTGGGGTAATCCTGATTGTGATGGTTGTTGCTGTATTATTTATTGTGGCAATACCAAAATTCAAGATTCTGCAGAACCTGGTCGACAGACTGAACCTTGTTACCCGTGAGATCCTTACCGGACTTCCGGTTATCCGTGCATTTAGTACAGAAAAGCATGAAGAAGAACGATTTGATAAAGCGAACAGAGATCTGACAAGAACCAACTTATTCGTAAACCGTGCCATGACATTTATGATGCCGATGATGATGCTGATCATGAATGGAATTACTGTGCTGATCGTATGGAGCGGTGCACATGGTGTCAGTGACGGGCAGATGCAGGTTGGTGATATGATGGCATTTATCCAGTATACAATGCAGATCATCATGTCCTTCCTTATGATCTGCATGGTTTCCATTATGCTTCCAAGAGCAGCCGTTGCAGCAGAACGTGTGGATGAGATCCTGACAAGCAGGACAGCGATCGAAGATCCGAAAACACCGGAAAAACTGGAAGAATCCAGAAAAGGCGAAGTAAAATTTGACCACGTATCCTTCCGTTATCCTGGAGCAGAAGAGGACGTACTTCATGATATCAGCTTTACAGCAAAACCGGGACAGACAACGGCGATCATCGGAAGTACCGGTAGTGGTAAATCTACGATGATCAACCTGATTCCAAGATTCTACGATGTAACAGAAGGTACGATCACATTGGATGGAAAAGATATCCGCACCATTTCCCAGCATGATCTGCGGGATGAGCTTGGATACGTTCCACAGAAAGGTGTACTTTTCTCAGGAACAATTGAGTCCAATATTCTGTACGGCAATCCGGATGGTTCCGAAGCTGAGATGAAGAAAGCAGCGGAAATTGCACAGGCAACCGAATTTATCGAAGAAAAACATAAGAAATATAACAGCCCGATCGCGCAGGGAGGATCCAATGTATCCGGAGGTCAGAAGCAGCGTCTGTCCATTGCACGTGCGATCGCAAAAAATCCGAAGGTTTATATTTTTGACGACAGTTTTTCAGCACTGGATTATAAGACGGACGTGGCACTTCGTGCGGCGCTGAAAGAAAATACACAGGACAGTACAGTGATCATCGTAGCACAGAGAATCAGTACGATCTTGCATGCAGAGCAGATCATTGTCCTGGATGATGGAGAAGTTGCAGGAATCGGAACGCATAAAGAACTTCTGAAATCCTGTGAGGCTTATTATCAGATTGCTTCATCCCAGCTTTCAGAAACAGAGCTGGCAAGAGACTTGAATGATGAGACTGACGGAAAGGAGGAAGCATAGTATGAGTAATCAGCCAAGAAGAAGAGGACCTATGGGCGGTGGACATGGAAGAATGGGAACCGGCGAAAAAGCAAAAGACTTCAAAGGTACCATGAAGAAACTTTTTACTTACCTTAGTGAATATAAAATCGGTATTTTCTTTGTTATGATATTCGCAATCGGAAGTACAGTTTTCAATATCGTTGGTCCGAAGATTCTGGGAAAAGCGACAACGGAGATTTTCAAAGGTCTGGTTGGAAAAGTATCCGGAGGCAGTGGAATTGATTTTACAAAGATTGGTAAAATCCTGTTAACTTTATTGTGTCTGTACGTGATCAGCGCATGTTTCTCCTTTATCCAGGGATATATCATGACAGGCGTATCACAGAAGCTGACCTATCGCATGCGAAAAGAAATTTCTGAAAAGATCAACCGTATGCCGATGAATTATTTTGATACGACTACACACGGTGAGGTACTTTCCAGAGTAACCAATGACGTAGATACTCTGAGCCAGAGCCTGAACCAGAGTGCAACCCAGATGATCACATCCGTGACAACAATCATCGGTGTACTGATCATGATGCTCAGTATCAGTCCGCTGATGACCGTGATCGCACTTCTGATCCTGCCGGTATCTATGGTACTGATTTCTGTAATCGTAAAACACTCACAGAAATACTTCAAAAGCCAGCAGGAATATCTGGGACATATCAATGGTCAGGTAGAAGAAGTATATGGCGGACATAATATTGTCAAAGCATTCAATAAAGAAGAAGACGTGATCCGCGAATTTGATGAGACTAATGATATCCTGTTCCGTTCTGCATGGAAATCACAGTTCCTTTCCGGAATGATGATGCCAATCATGCAGTTTGTCGGAAACCTTGGATATGTAGGAGTTTCTATCTTAGGAGGTTACCTTGCAATCAAACAGACCATCGAAGTTGGAGATATCCAGTCCTTTATCCAGTATGTAAGATCCTTTACACAGCCGATCCAGCAGGTTGCACAGGTAGCAAACATGCTCCAGTCGACAGCCGCTGCATCAGAGAGGGTATTTGAATTTCTGGACGAAAAAGAAGAAGATCAGTTTGCTGAAAATCCAGTATCTGTAGAAGGATTACAGGGAAATGTAGAATTTGAACACGTACACTTCGGATACAATCCGGAGCATATCATCATCAATGATTTCTCTGCAAAAGTAAAAGAAGGTCAGAAGATCGCCATCGTAGGACCGACCGGAGCCGGAAAGACAACCATGATCAAACTGCTGATGCGTTTCTACGATGTCAACAGCGGATCAATCAAGATCGATGGACACAACATCAAAGACTTCAACCGGAGCGAACTCAGACAGATGTTCGGAATGGTACTTCAGGATACCTGGCTGTTCAGCGGAAGCATCGAAGATAACATCAAATACGGTAAACTCGATGCAACCCACGAAGAAGTTGTAGCCGCAGCCAAAGCTGCTCACGTACACCGTTTCGTTCAGACTCTTCCAAGCGGATACAACATGATCCTCAACGAAGAAGCCAGCAACGTATCCCAGGGTCAGAAACAGCTCCTCACGATCGCCAGAGCCATCCTGGCTGATCCAAAGATTCTGATCCTAGACGAAGCCACCAGCTCCGTAGACACCAGAACCGAAGTCCAGATCCAGAAAGCCATGGATAACCTCATGAAAGGCAGAACCAGCTTCGTAATCGCCCACCGACTTTCAACCATCAGAGATGCAGATCTTATACTGGTAATGAAAGACGGCGATATTATCGAACAGGGGAACCATGAAGAACTACTTGAGAAGAATGGGTTTTATGCGGAATTGTATAATTCGCAGTTTGAAAACGTTACAAGCTGTGCATAAAAATGGAAAGATGCCAAAAATCATGCGAGCATGATTTTTGGCATCTTTTTATTTTTATATAGAGCGCCAGCTCTCATTCGGTTGATGCGACAGCATTAGCCGAATGCAGCACAGCGTATGTGTCGGGGCAAAAGAGTAGAGTGCATCATTCTACAAACTAATCAATCTCCAGCGGAACAGGAGCTTCAGCTCCGCTTCCCGCGCCTTGTCTTGCGTTCCCTAAATTTAATTCAATTATTTTCCAACATCTCTAGCAACGCCGAATTTGTTGATTTATTTATGATTTCTGTAATTTTCAATCAACCAGATTAAACGAATTTGTTGATCTGTTTTTAATTTCTGAAATTCTAAATCAACTATATCTGCATATTTCGTTGATTAGCTTTGAATTTTACAGTATCTAAGTCAATAAAATATTCTTATTCTGTTGACTTGTTTTTGAGTTTTATAGTATCTAGATCAATAATAGTTCCTTATTTCGTTGATTCATTTTCGGCTTTTAAGTTTTGCAATCATTTTTTTCAGTATAACACATGTAAAAATGTGTATCAATGAAGCAAAAAATAAATATGAAAAACTGTAAAAAATATTGCCATCAATAAAAATCATATATATGATATTTATAAAGAACAAAGGAGGTTTAAAATAATGCCTATGAAAAAAAGATTATCCAGTTCCATTGGTACTATTATTGTTCTCTGTGCGATAATCATAATATCGTTGCAGAAATATCAGCCGGACAAAGAAGTAATTACTACTTTCATATATGAATGGATAAATGACGATTCCAGGGCAGAGACAGAATACAAAAAAATTCTGGAAACCGGAAGTGATAATCAATCCTTATCTCAGCCTTTGCAAAAATACTTCATAACAGAAGCGGCATTCCAATCTTTCTTAAAGACATTTTATTATTTACCAGTAAAAATTCTGCAACAATACGATTCCTACAATTTAATAGACATTAACATAACAAAAGAATCTAATAGTTACTTTGTAAAAGTAGACTTAGAATTGATAAAAGAAGAAAAATCAAAGAATCATTCCATCACAATAAAAATTCAAATGGATCATAAAAAGTTTATCTATTTTACCATCACAGAAGGAAAAGAAATTTAACACAAATAAGCGGTTGAAAGATAAGAAACAAATAGGATATAATAACCCATAGATATTCAGGAAGGGAGGAAATCTTTCATGCAAAAAGTAATCAGTATCGGAAAACAGAATTTTGTATCTCTTCGGGAGAATGATTGTTTTTATATTGATAAAACAGATCTGATCTGTAAGTGGTGGGAATCAAAAGATGAAATTACTTTGATCACCAGACCGCGTAGATTTGGAAAAACATTGAATATGAGTATGCTGAATTGTTTCTTTTCCAATCAATTTACAGGACGGGAAGACCTTTTTAAAGGATTGGCAGTCTGGAAAAAGGAAAAGTATCGTAAAATGCAAGGAACCTATCCGGTAATTTTTCTGAGTTTTGCCGCAATTAAAGGCAGTAATTATGAAGATGCCAGAGATGGGATTATCATGGCGATCAATGAAGCCTATTCAGAACATAGGTATCTGCTTGAAAGTAATGAACTTACGGATGGTGAGAGGAAATGCTTTGAAGAGTTAGATTATTATGCAAAAAATCCAGGAATCAAAAAACAGGTGGCAAATGATACAATCTGTAATGCGGTAAAAAATCTGGCAAATTGCCTGAGCCGGTATTATAAAAAGAAAGTTATTATTTTGCTGGATGAATATGATACCCCGATGCAGGAAGCTTATCTCTATGGATATTGGAAAGAATTTACAGCATTTATCAGAAGTTTATTTAATGCAACGTTTAAGACAAATCCATATTTGGAAAGAGCAATGATGACAGGGATTACACGCGTGTCGAAAGAATCTGTATTTTCAGATTTAAATAATCTTAACGTTGTAACAACGACATCAACGGAGTATGAAACCTGTTTCGGATTTTCGGAAGAAGAAGTATTTCAGGCGTTAGAAGAGCGTGGGATGAACAATCAGAAAAAGCTTGTAAAGTCCTGGTATGATGGTTTTGTATTTGGAAATACGCATGATATCTATAATCCTTGGTCAATTACTAATTTTTTAGATAAAAAACAGGTCCGTCCTTATTGGGCAGATACCAGTTCAAATAGTATGATTGATGAACTGATTCGAAAAGCTTCCACAGACATCAAAGAAAAGATGGAAGAATTGCTGCAGGGAAAAGAAATCGTAGTTAATTTTGATGAACAAATCGTATTTGAGCAGCTTGATCAAGATGAGAATGCAATCTGGAGCCTGATGCTGGTAAGTGGTTATCTGAAAGCAGAGCAGATAGAATATCGGGGCGTTTTGTTAGAGCCATGGTATCATCTGCGAATCACCAATCTGGAAACAACAGCAATGTTTACAACTATGTTTAAAGGATGGTTCGCAAAGAATCAATCCAATTATAATCAGTTCATGAAGGCATTATTAAGTGATGATATAGATGCTATGAACTATTATATGAATCAGATTATAATGACAACATTCAGTTATTTTGATGTAGGACAAAATGAACCGGAACGATTTTATCATGGATTTGTTCTGGGACTCATTGCGGATCAGACTGATATCTATGAGATTCGGTCGAACAGAGAAAGTGGTTTTGGACGTTATGACGTGATGATGATTCCTAAAATAAAAGAAACAAAAAAGTATCCGGCGATTATTATGGAATTTAAAGTGAGAAATATAAAAAGAGAAGAATCGTTGGAAGACACTGTGCAGACGGCACTGACACAGATTAAAGAAAAATGTTATGATGTAGAACTATATGACAGAGGTCTAAAAAAAGAAGAGATTCATCATTATGGTTTTGCATTTGAAGGAAAAAAAGTATTGATAGGATAAAAAGAAGAAAGTCAAACTGCTATTGCGATTTAAAACTTTTTCATATAGCAGTTTGACTTTATCCGTTTTATAGATTAATGTAAATAAAATCCCAGATCCAATATACATTCCGGAGGCAGATATTCTCGCGGAATATTCACAAGTGCAGTAATTTTCCATAAGATACCAAATCCAATCAGAATGAGTAGCATTCCTCTGACACATTTTCTATAATCTCCGGCAGGAAACTTATACAAATCTTTAATTCCAAAAGCAAAGATAAAAATTAAAATCAGGACGGTTATTCCAAACAAAAAGAAAAAAGATTTTTGCTTTTCTAAAATACGTCTGTTTTCACCAGACTGTTTTTTATGTTCCCCTTCCTGATCGATGGTGACTTCATCTCCATCTTTTAATGGATATGTAGACCATTTTATGATCTGCAAAAGTTGTCCTTTTTCATCTTTTTCTTCCGGAAGAAGAATACTATCTGCGGTTATGGAAAGAGGATCGACAGCCTTTGAAAAGGCGAGAAATTTTGTTCCGAATACTCCTTCTTGCTCTGCCAGATAAAAAATCATATTTGTATCGGTATTATAGCAACTTTTGGGAATACGGATGGTAGAATTAAGCTTTTCTTCTTTTGTCTGACTGATCGTTGCAATCTCTACAGGTATCTGCATCCATTTTTCTATACGGATGGATAAAATAGTACAGATCATTAAAGAAATCAGGATCATACATCCGGCATTCCAGGTTTTCTTTTTCATCATTTTATCAACTCCATAAAATATCTTTTAGTCCATCCGTCAATTCTGTATTGTAATATAAAAAGAAAAATGTCACTGGAAGTAAACATAGTAGACCACAGACGGATTGAATTCCAACAGCATTTTGATTGAGTGATGCGAGAAAAACAGAAAGGGGATAGTCGGTTTCTTTTTCGAGAAAAAGGATAGGCTGTTCAACCATATTCCAGCTTTCTGTAAATACTAATATAAATAATGTGATAACGGCAGGTTTTGAATTTGGAAGTATAATGTAGCGAATCATTTGTGGCTGATTTACGCCATCCATTCTTGCGGCATCAAGTGTAGAATCTGGGATTGCCTGGAAAACGAAAGTAAGCCATACAGTTCCAAAAGGTGAAAATATTGCAGGGATTATCAAAGCTTTCCAACTGTTTAAAAGTTTTAGTTTTTCTAATAAAATATAATTCGGCAGCAGTGTTACCTGAATCGGTAAAATCATAAATAGTGCAAATAGTATAAACCAGAATTTTTTCAGAGGAAAAGAATATTTTGCAAATGCTGTTCCTGACATACAGGAAAAAAGGGTTTGTCCTGCCGCAATCATCAGACACATGGCAAGGCTTCTCCAAAATTTTATCAGATAATCAGGTTTTGCCAGAAAAACTTTATAATAATTCATCAGAGAAAATCCGGTATCTGAATGAAAAACTGAAAATACAATCAGATAGATAATTGGAAATAAAAAAATAAAGGCTATGATCGAAAAAACAAAGAGCCGGGTGTACTGTTTGTACTTATGCATCGGCAGTCCTCCTCTTTAGAAAATAGTATATCATATAGATAAGACCACTTAGAAAAAGAATAAATACGGTAATAATAGTTGCACTGGCGGAAACCTTTTGGTAATTCAGATTTTGTAAATTATTATTCATAAAATGTTGTAAAAAATAAATACTGTTGTCTGGATGAGTTCCGCCAAGTAAAAAGGCTTCTCTGTAGCATTTAAACGCATTCATTATGGAGAGTATTAATGTAAAAAGGATAACCGGAAACAATATAGGACAGGTAATATAATAAAAGCTCTGCCATTTTCCGGCTCCGTGAAGACTGGCATATTCATAATATTCTTTCGGAATCATCTGAAGTCTGGAAGAATAAATGAAAATATAATATCCAACAAATTTCCAGAAATATAAAATACAGATGATCCAAAAAGCGCTTGATGTATGAAGCCAGTCTTTTTCAGGAAGATAAAAAAAGTTTAGTATCAGATTCAAAAAACCATTATTTTTGAAAAAAAACTGGATGACTAAAACTATAGATGCGATTGGCATGATGATTGGATAAAGAAAAGAGAGTCGGAAAATTTTCTGACCTTTCGTAATCTGTTGTAAAATTACAGAAATACAGAGAGCTGTCCCTAAAGTAACTGGTATTGTAACAAGCATATATTTACAAGTGTTTTTTACTGCCAGTAAAAACATTGTATTTTTAAATAGTTCTTTATAATTATCAAGACCTACAAATTCGCGTTTTCCGATACCAAAAGAAACAGAATACCACAAAACAATCAAAAATGGGATCAGATAAAAGAAAAGAAATCCTGATATTGCAGGGAAAGCCAGTAAGAATCCCTTCTTCTTTTTTTTCATTGCATCACGCTCGCTTTCACTTAAAACTATTCTGTCACCTGTGTATGATAATCATTCCATGCTTTGTCTGCTAAAGCCGAAAGCTTATCTTGCCATATCTTTTTAAAATCAGTTTGCGGACCATATAATAAACTACTATTTTCTATAATCTCTTCATAAATAAAATGTTCAACTTCTGTCGGAAAATATGCTCCTTCTAAGGACTGAAATGCTTTTATAGCTAAATCCTGTTTTGACTGATCTAAGAAGGACAGTTTTGTACGGATGGCAGATACTTGTACCGGATAATCTGTTCCAAGGACACCATTTGCGCTTAGTGACATTCCATTAGTACTAGTTGATTCCTGAATTACGTTATTTAAAAAATACATTAAGAAGTGATAAGCTTCTTCTTTATAATCAGATGCCATACTTACAGCACCAAAGCAACGAATGGCAGCCATTTTTTTCCCCTGAATATCAGGGATTATGTCTATTTGCGTTGTGTGTTCGTTTATGTCATCCAAAGATGAGATTAAAATATGCGAAGAGCTAGTATCAGTATTATTTGTCTTTTCATTTTCTAAATAATCTTGTTTAAATAATAAGTATTCTAATGCGAAATTACTCCACTTTTCCTTATCAAAGAAAATCTGACCGGAATTGTAATCCGCAGCAGGTTGAAACCAGTTACCACTGATATTATCTAATTCGAATAGTGCATTTTTCAGAGCGTGGTCAGAAGAACTTTTTATATTTGAAATCCAATCTTCTAAGGTATCATTTTCCTGTGTATAATCAAGTACAGTATCGGAGATTAACATATTATAGTGGCAGGAAAGAGGAAGAATATATTGTCTTTCCTGATATTGACCGGGGAGAAGAAAAGACGGATTATAGTTTTTCTTTTGCCAATAAGAATCTTTTTTCATATATTTATCCAATGAGGCGAATACACCACTTTGCATTGCCTTATAAGGATTTTCAAAAAGAGGTTCGTTCATCTGCGCAGCTCCATCGGTGGAACAGTTAACAAGATATAAGTCAGGACCTTTTCCAGACATGATCTGTGTACGGAGTTTCTGAATTTCTGCAGATCTTTTATCAGGATCAGGAGATAATATTTTAATTTCAAATTCCAGAGAGTTATTTTTGGATGTGGCATATTTTACAGCATCAAGGACCTGCTCCTTAAAAGCAGGTTCTATAACAATAGAGAGTGTTTTGGAGACATCTTTATTTAGCTTTGTACATCCGGATAATCCAATTGAAAGGATGAGGAGTGGAAGAAGAGCAAATTTAAAATTGAACATTGGTATGATCCATCCTTAAAAATTACAAAGTATAATTGATTGAATTTAAATGATGTATATGTCTTGGTATCTGAATTTTAACACAAAAATAAAACGATGTCAAAAAAATATAAAGGAATTTTTTGAAAATGAAGTAGTTCGTATGATTTTGTTGATTTTCGAAGAATACCAGAGGACGCTTGCATTTCAAAAAAATACAAGTTATCCTTAAGAAGATGTACAAAGGAGGAAAAGAAGATGCAGCTTGCAACAGCAATGAATCTAAGAAAAGCAATGGATGAGGAAACCAAAAGAGAGCGGTTCGCTTCCTGGTACAGCACACTGCCCGGAATCCCGGCACATGAAAAAGAGATCATAGAAAGGTCTTTAAAATATAACGTGTGGAAAGAACTCATAAAGCTCTTTGTCGTTTATATGATCCTTTCACTGGTATGGTTTTTCGGAGCCGGTCGCTATGATCCGTTTGAAAGTGTAACAGGATATTCTCTCATAGGAAAAAAGAGCGTAATTGGAGTTGTGCAGGAGGATGGCGAGTCATTGCGTTTGAAAAATCCGAATAAAGGCGAGCATGTAAGTTACACACTTGCAGAACTTGGAATGGATCCGATCAAATATTCTTATGGCAGTCGGTTTCAGACATACTGGGAAAAAGAAAAGAATGGGGAATATCAGTTACTTGCGGTATTGCCGGAAAAGCAGGTATCGAAAATAGAAGGTCTTTATTATGGCGTAATGGGAGTCGGATATTTTGCAATTCTTATTGGAGGGATTTGTGCGTTTTTTATCCGGAGAAAACGATATACAGGATGGTTTTTATCGTTCTATTACAGGCTGGAAAAGTTTTACTCAGAATATGGTGTATGGCAGAAATACAGTGTTGAAAGAGGTTATGACACGGTCGATGCGATTATTGCTTACGGAAATGAAAATCCGATATATTTTGTAAACGAATTTTCGAATATCCATCTCACAAAAGAGGAAGTAAAGAAAAAGAAATCAAAGCTTGCCATGGTCTGGCTAACATCAATAGCGGTTATGGCTGGGATTATACTTGTTATTTCACTGTATGTGAATATTACGTCAGCGATCGAGTGCAGGCAAAATGAGGCAAGGACAGCAGCAGTTTTAGAAAAGCTGCAGAATGCGATCGATGAAAAAACGACAGGTCTTGGTGAAAAATCGGAATATTACAATTATGCGGACATGATCGACCGGGCAAGGGATACATTCCCGGAAGAAGATATCTACTACAAGCTTCAGACAACGGAGGATTATGTCACGATAATTGTCACAACAAAAAAGAAACAAAATGTTTGCTTTGACCGGTATGTGCCGATTCAGGGATCAATTGGTGATGAGGATACAGAGTATAAGCTTGAGATTGCCATGGTATCGGATGCGATGCAGCCGGACGACATTTTACATAATTATACAGGGATACTTAAGATAAAGTAAGGTAATGGCAAAAAGATGATTCTGCGAAAGGACAAAGGAGAAAATTTATGAAAAAGAAAAGATTTGCAATGGCAGCAGTATGCGCAGTCATGACTATAGCGCTTGCGGGATGCAGTATGCTCAGCTCCAAATTGAACGATATTACAGGAAAATTAGTGGGGAATTCGTACACGATTACGACTTATGATAATTACGGGAATCGTGTAATGACAACCACAGGAGACAAGATCAATGTGCAGGGAAATGCAGTGGAAACTTCAAGCTATGATTCAGACGGTAATGTTATCACGGGATATGAGCTTTCCTCTGTCATTACGATTACAATCGATGGAAAGGAAATCGAGAGTTGTGGTGATACCTGTATTTTTGCGCAGGACGCGTTGAAAGCGGATGTGGATTTTACGCAGGAGGATATTGAAAGCAATGCAAGCGGTAAGATTACAGACAATACTGCGATCGCAGGTGTCCTGAATAAGTATAAAAATATGTTTGGAAAAGCCAGAGTTGTTGTTATCAAATCCCAACTGGGACAGCCGATCGTAGCGTATAGTGGAGAAGATGTGTACTGGGAAATCCCGGATGATCTGCCAAAGTTTACGAAGTTGATGATCGATGGGAAAGCGCTGTACATACACAGGGCGAATTTCCAGATCATTGATAAGAGTTTGTTGGAATCCAACTGATAAATTTACTGCGTCAAAGTTTTAGAGCTGATATAATCAAAACATGGGTGCTACCATAACGGTAGGTGGTTAGTCCTTCTTCAGAGGGTGCAGAGTGCTAGTGGCACTCGTTTTGCAACGACCGAAGTAGAACGGAGACCTGTGACCCTCTGAT
>ERZ839767.2544-NODE-2544-length-23442-cov-5.059007_pt1 | contig 23442 bp, 18 predicted proteins | sample MGYA00519879_ERZ839767 | MGnify/ENA primary metagenome ERZ839767 (study PRJEB31850, sample SAMEA3708852) | human gut metagenome | biome: human gut; feature: human-associated habitat; material: faeces | place: China | collected 2014 ... | reverse complement strand
CAAACAGTTGGAAGAAAATCCTTGGGATGTATTCGAAACAGTATTCACTGTAGATTCTATCCACGAAGGAACAATCATCGAAATGTTGGATAAAGGTGCTGTCATCGCATTGCCTTATGGTGTTGAAGGTTTCGCAACTCCGAAACACTTGGTAAAAGAAGATGGTTCACAAGCTCAATTAGATGAGAAACTTTCGTTCAAAGTAATCGAATTCAACAAAGACGCTAAGAGAATCATCCTTTCTCACAGCCGTATATTCGAAGATGTAGCAAAAGCTGAAGCGAAGGCTGAAAAGAAAGCAGCTTCTGCAGCAAAGAAAACTTCTAAGAAAGAAGAAGCTTCTTCTATCCAGAATCAAGCAGCCTCTACTACTTTAGGAGATATCGATGCTTTAGCAGCTTTGAAAGAGCAAATGGAAAACGATAAGAAGTAATTCTTATTAATAAATAAGGTAAGAGGGCACGTCAAGAAATTGAACGTGCCCTCTTCTTCTTTTACTCTGTCGCATTGAGAGTGCAGAAGGCTTTTTTATTTTCGCAGTTGCGGAAATACTCTTTCACAGTTGCAGAGAGTTATTTTTGTAGTTGCACAAAGAATCACCGTGCAGAGCTCTGATGCCCTAACAAAATATCCGTTTACAACTAGCCTCTTTCCATCCTATGCAACAACGGCAAGGATAAAGTCCGACGGAAAGTAACTTCTGAGAACGTACCATCATCATTCTAACCTATACGCAACCGCAACGATAAAGCCCTACAGAAAGCAACTTCTGAGGACATACCACAATTCTAGCCTATGCAGCAACAGCTGTTTTGCTCCTTTATCTTTTAAATTGTCATACCTCATAACCACAATCAGTACTTCTCTTTCAATTCAGTCGTCAATCCATTATCTCCTTGCAAAGACTTATAGGCTATATCGTTTTAGAGTATTCCTGCCATCGGGACTATGAAGAGATTACATCAACCTGGATACTTGACTTAAACCTTTCTTCCAACTAAATCAAAGAAGAGCTAGAACCAGTTAACAAAATAAGATTCCTTATGCCTTTTTACCTAAAGGAAAAAGCATTTTTCCGCTGCCAATAGATGGGAACTAGAAGATTTTATCTAAATTTGTATGCATTATGGAAAAGTTTGAAGTTCATATACTAGGATGCGGGTCGGCTTTGCCTACGACCAAACATTTTGCCAGTTCCCAAGTGGTGAATATACGGGAAAAATTATTCATGATAGATTGCGGAGAAGGAGCACAACTGCAACTTCGCAAATCAAGGCTCAAATTCTCCCGCCTCAACCATATCTTTATTTCCCACCTTCATGGCGACCATTGCTTCGGACTAATGGGACTCATTTCTACGTTCAGTATGCTTGGACGAACAGCAGACTTGCACATTCACGCTCCCAAAGAATTGGAGAAACTTCTCATTCCGCATCTGAACTTTTTCTGCAAAGGCATGGGATATAACGTGCTATTCCATACGATAGATACCCAGCAACAAGCTTGCCTATACGAAGACCGCTCTGTCAGTGTATATAGCATTCCGTTACAGCACAGGATACCATGCTGTGGCTTTCTATTCTCCGAAAAAGCAACCCCGAATCATATCCGACGGGACATGATTGACTTTTACCAAATTCCTCTATACGAACTAAACCGGATAAAGAACGGAGCGGATTATCAATTACCTGATGGGAGTTGTATTCCTAACGACCGATTGACTACCCCCTCCAATCCTCCAAGAAAATACGCCTATTGCTCCGACACTATCTATAACCGAAAGATTGTAGAACAAATCAATGGAGTGGATTTACTTTTCCATGAAGCTACGTTTGCAGAAAGCGAAGAGGCACGTGCCAAAGAAACATTCCATACCACAGCCTCTCAAGCCGGCAAAATAGCCAAAGAGGCTCAGGTTAAACAATTGATTATAGGTCATTTTTCCGCCCGCTATGAAGAAGAAAGCACATTGCTGGAAGAGGCGCAAGCTGTGTTTCCTAATACAATATTAGCCAAAGAAAACCTTTGTGTGAAACTATAAAAACAAAGGAAGAGAAAAAGAACGTTATAAAAACAGAAGATTTCATTCTTATTTCGAGAATAATAACTACTTTTGAAAACAAATCATAATCACAGCAGAGAATAAGCCTACCAGCCCACAGAAATGGAAACTTTTGACGAAACAAAAATCATACATCTCTTACAAGATACGGATACCCAAAAAGAAGCCTTCTCGGAGATTGTGAAGCAATATCGGGAACAACTTTACTGGCAAATCCGACGAATGGTACTATCGCATGACGATGCGAACGACTTACTCCAAAACACCTTTATCAAAGCATGGGTCAATATCGGTTATTTCCGTGCTGAAGCCAAATTGTCTACCTGGTTATATCGCATTGCCTTAAACGAATGTTTAACTTTTCTCAATAAACAACAAAATCAAAATGCGATGCTTATTGACGACCCGGAAGCTACCATGATGGATAAGATTGAAGGAGATTCCTATTTTGACGGGGATGAAACACAAGTATTATTACAAAAAGCGCTGTTGACATTACCGGAAAAACAACGAATGGTATTCAACCTAAAATACTATCAGGAAATGAAATACGAAGAGATGTCCGAGATATTCGGAACCAGTGTAGGCGCCCTGAAAGCCTCTTATCACCATGCCGTAAAGAAGATAGAGAACTTTTTAAAAGAAACCCTTTAAACCTTTTGGACAAATATCCATCTAAAAATAAAAAGAAAGGAACAGACCGTTATGAAAGAAGAAGATGAAATAAGAAGAAAGTGCGGAACGGAAAATCCGTTTACCGTGCCTGAAGGTTATTTTGAGGACTTCACGAAGCAGTTAATGGCTCAGCTTCCAGAACAAGCTATACCCACTCCTTTAGAAACAAAGGTCACCACCTGGCAACGTGTAAAACCGTGGCTCTATATGGCGGCAATGTTCTGTGGACTGATGTTCGGATTCAAATATATGACAAGAAGCTCTGAATCAACAAATACTGCTATTCTCTCGGATAATGAAACAAAATCTCCATATTCCGACGAATACATTGAAGCCGTAATAGATAACTCTATGATGGACGACTATACCATTTATTGCTATTTAACCGAAGCCGAAAACAATTCATATTAAAAATAGAAATGAAACATAGACAATTTGCTTTTATTGTATTACTATTGAGCATAAGCCTAACCATTTTCGCTCAGGAAAAGAAACCTCATTTCACGAAAGAGGAATTCAGAGCGAAACAGAAGGAATATATTACCCGAAAAGCTGAATTAACCAAAGACGAAGCAAAGCAATTTTTTGTACTCTATTTCCAATTACAAGATAAAAAGAAGAAAATCAATGATAATATAGGAAATATCATTCGTGAAACAAAAAAGCAAAGTTGCGACGAAACAGAATACGGTAAGATTATTGATAAGATAGTGAACTCTCGTATGGAGATTGAAAAGCAGGAGCGTTACTATATCCAGCAATACAGAAAATTCTTATCGGATAAGAAGATATTCAAGGTTCTCACAGCTGAAATGAACTTCCACAGGGAATTACTTAAAAGTATGAAACAGGAAGAGTCGAAACCCAAACCCAAACCACAAAAGAAATAACAAAGAAACTGTTTTAATGATAAGGCTGCCTCAAGATAAAAAGATGAGGCAGCCTTCTTTATATCCTGTAAGCTGACACACGTAAAAAAATCCCCTTATTTCTCTCTTCAATATCTAAACAGAAGGAGTGAAATAAGGGGATTTTCTTTAAAAAGGTTTAATCTATCAGCTTTCTGATTCTCTGATTCTATAAGCAAGAGAATCTCTTTTATCAGCGTTTCAATTTACCGTAACGAAGAGTATAATCCGCATTCTCCAAAATCAATGAATCAGGAGTCAATACAGAGATATTAAAGGTGTCCACACAAGTAATAGGTTGTCCACTACCTTCGCTGGTGGATTTTAGAACTAACTGTCCTTTTACGATGGACCAGCTCTCATAAGTCAAGGTTTCCATATTGATAGATGCAGCCACTCCATTTTCACCCAGCTTAACGCCTTGATAAGGAATATCACCGATAACAGTAGGTTCTACCCACGAACCGATTAAACGCTCGGGAGCAGGCGAAGCGAGCACCTTAAATACAACCGGAGCTGTCGCTTTCTGATTTTCTTCCGTATTCTCAAAAGTGACTTCCGCATTGTCTCCTATCAAAATAGTGCCTTCCTTTTCCGCATCCAAAGTACTGAACGTAACGGTATCCCCTACCTCCGTAACCAATGTCAGCGTATTCATAGTTGCATCCAATATAGAACCGGATACAGTTACTTCATTCGATGTATCATGTACATCTATAATTTCAACATCTTGTTTGGGTTTCGTCTGGCATGCTACAAACATAAGCAATGCTCCCATCCCCAAGTAATTCATAATATTACCCATACTGCTAAATATTTAATTTATAATCAAAGTCCTTTTTTCTTGGCTTCATTCCATAGAGCATCCATCTCTTCGAGAGACATCTTCTGCAAATCTTTTCCTTCTTTCAAGGTATGTTCCTCCAAATAGTTGAAACGACGGATAAACTTCTGGTTGGTACGCTCCAACGCATTATCCGGATTTATATGATAGAGCCGGGCCGTATTTATCAGACTAAAGAACAAATCTCCAAACTCAGCTTCCGCCTTTTCTTTGTCCATATCGTCTATTTCGGCCTGAAACTCTCCGATTTCTTCTTTCACTTTGTCCCAAACCTGCTCGCGCTGTTCCCAGTCGAAACCTACATTACGTGCCTTATCCTGAATACGATAGGCCTTTATCATAGAAGGCAACGCATCGGGGACTCCACTTAATACCGATTTATTCCCATCTTTCTCCTTCAGCTTCAACTGCTCCCAATTTTCTGTTACTTTCTCCGCCGTATCGGCCTTTACCTCGCCAAACACATGCGGATGACGGTAGATAAGTTTATCGCTCAAGCTATCGCACACATCCTTGATATCAAAGTCACCGGTTTCGGAAGCTATCTTTGCATAAAAGGCTACGTGCAACAACACATCTCCTAATTCCTTGCAAATGTTCTTCTTATCCCCTTTCATCAATGCGTCGCACAGTTCGTACACTTCTTCTATGGTATTCGGACGCAAACTCTCATTTGTCTGTTTCTTATCCCAAGGGCACTTTACTCTTAATTCATCCAATATGTCAAGGAAACGGCCAAAAGCCTCTATCTTTTCTTCTCTGGTATGCATATTCTTTATTCTATGTAAGAAAGTTCACAAAAATAGGAAAAAAAGCAATAACCCCAGCACTTTAAAGTGCTTTAATTCAACTCTCGCAAATAAAAAAGCCCAAAGATAACTCTTGAGAAGGAACAGAACATGAATCTTCGATTAAAATGTAAGCTTTTACCTTACTTCATTCTATAGGGAATAATTCGAAAATTATGTTATTTTATAAAGAGGGATTGAGTATATGTTCATTGCAATACGTATTGTTTATATCCGAATCTTTATGTAATGAAAAACACATGAAAAGAGACACGCTTTCTTATCTTGTTATCCTTTTATTGTTGATAGCCTCGACAAAAGCAGTAGCCGAAACACGGGACTCCATCTATTGGAACACCCGCACCCAGCTATTTCCTTTTCGGTTGCCTCCGGCACCGATAGGACATCAGCCCCGATATATCGACTTAAACGGTGACGGGAAACCGGACGTACTGCAAACCGTTACGGCTTCCGGAATACCTGTGCAATGGATTGATGATGATGGAAGTATGCGCTATGGAGACCTGGAGGGCAGCACAAAAAACGGATGTTTGATGATTGATGTGAACCGGGACGGCATCTACGGCGGGTATGGAGACCTTATTGTGGACTGGATTGCAGCAGATGAAGATGGAAATCCTGCCATGATGGTGATTGTAGAGAATTGTAAGGAAGACGAAAAGATGAAGAGCCGCGGGCATTATATGTGGATGATTGACACCGACGGGGATAATGTAATGGGATGTATCGACTGGGCTACATTTCAGCTTCGCAACTGGCTGCATAGCGGAAGGTCCAATTTCTTCACAGACTACCACGGACAAGCTGCCTTCTTAAAGATTCATGAAAGTCCGGAGAAAATCAATGACCTGAGATTGAATTGGGAAACTCCTTTCCTGTTTTACGACCCTGACCATGACGGACTGACCGAAGTAGCCATCCGATTACTGGATACTCCCGAACATGAAGTGGTTGGAGACCAACGTAATGTCAACCTGAAAGGACGCATCGACTGGGTATCCATCTCTTGGGATATGGACAACGACAATAGTCCCGGAAATGAATTTGATTTGGATATGACCCTGCATTTCAAAGGCCCCGGGTTTGATTATACCGACCAACGTCATACCAATAAAAATATGCGCGGATTGCCGGAAGCGGACTCTTTATTTATGAACCCACGCTGGCGACAACTTACCGAATTACGTTACCCCGACCATCAGACTGCATGGGATTTAATCTTCCACCGGGGTGAATGGAACGAGACTTGGTTTACCTATGATGAAGACGATGATTGCAATCGCTGGGAACGGGTAGAAATGTATCATCCTCTTAACCCATTCAAAGTGGGTCCTTGGAAAGGCGGAGTGGACAACAATGCCCAATCCGACCCGGCAGGCGACCGGGGCGAATGGGACCGGGATAATTCGGGGAAGGGACAACTTTATGTAGGACGCTTCGACGGACGCATACATCTCTATGGAGCAGAAAACGGTATTTGGCGCATCGACCAGTTCAGCCAGTTTTACCAGGGAATGGGACTTCTATACGACGGATATGGGCCGGAACGCATCCGGAAAGAACCGGAGAGCTTCGCAACCGTACGCTATACCGATACGGACGGCAATGGTTTTCTGGACCAGATAGAATATGACTTGGACGGTGATACGGTTTTTGAGACCAAGATATCATTGCATGAACTAGGATTAGACGATACGTGCGAACTGATTCATACAGCCGACTTGTCATACGATGACTTCTGCCGGTTACAAAAGCAAGTGTCGAACGACATGTGGACACATGCCCAAACAGTACTCGAAGTGGCCGGGGAATACGCCATCGGAACTTCATGGTACGCCTTGATGATGCATCCCCGTTCGGATAGAGAACGTTATCATTACGGCTATTGGCTGGCCTTCTATCTGTATAAAGACATTGAATATGCTTTACTCAGTCAGCACGCACCCGAAGAGAAACTGAGGACGCTCCATCAAGCCTATTATAGTCGCGATTGGAGTCGGTTTAAAACAAAAGAAGACACTATTTCATCTCAAGTGAAATCAAGTATAAAACAAAAAAGGAACTAAATAAGATTCCATTGCCAGTAAAGTAGAGTATAAATAAGAGAAAGACCAAATAGAACGCTGTTCCATTACAAATGGAGTCGGTTCAAATAAAAAGGAAAAAACAAGAAAGAGAAATGAAGAAAGGATATGCACTTCTACTTGTATGCGGAATAGGACTCTCCACAAGCCTTTCGGCCCGAAGCATCCCTATGGAGACAACAGTCGGAAAGCAGAGTTCGAATGTTTCGCCCCAGCAAGTGACCACAGATATACAGCCGGTACCCATTAACCCGGGAGAAGCGGTTCTAGTCACGTTTCTGGAAGAAAGCCTATACAAACCGGAAAGCTGGCACATCCACGACGGAAGCGCCATAGGATTGACCATGCAAAAAGAATACAGAATGTTTCATGGAGCCATGTTCCAATGGTTACGGCCACCGGTAACAGGAGCTGCGTTTTGTATGGAAAGAGCGTTTAATGTGCCCATCGGCGGATACGACCACTTAATTGTAGGAGCAGCCCTTCCGGATAATGCCCGACTCGTGGTTTCTGCTCAAACCGAAAAGGGAGTGCTGGAACAGACTTTTGAAAAGCTACCGAATCAGCACCGTGAATACATTCTTCCATTAAACGGAGCACAGAAGCTGACTCACCTGACCCTGTCCGTTCACTCCAAAGAGAAAGGGGTGCAAGCCGGAGCCATTCTTTGGGTGATTCTGCAAAACGAAAAGAAGTTGGCCGAATACACACAAAGTCTGCTTCCTTTTGGCAAAGAGTGGGAACAACATATACAACCACAGAACTATGAACCGGAATTCATACCCACTTATGGCATTGTATTCGGTAAGGAACAACTGGAAGAAATCCGTGCACGCCACGAAGCAATGGTACAGGCGGACGGAACCTCCGCTTACATAGAAGCCGCCAAGCAACTGATGCAATCCGACCCGGAAGATTTGATTAAAGAGTATCCGGGCAACAGCATCCGTTTCGGACGCGACAGAGACCTGAACATGCCCGACCTGAAACCTTCGGAACTCGCTATTGCCGGAGTGCTTACCAAGAATAAAGAGATGCTCCGCATGGCAGCCCGCTATGCCATGACACTGGCCGTTACGCCTCATTGGGACGAAGGGTTTATGGGACACTTCCCGGGAAGCAACTGGGTGCATGCCGCCTTCCGCGAAAGTTGGGCCGCACACGAATTGGCCATCACACTCGATTTGGCCGGAGAGATGTTCACGAAAGCAGGAAAGAACTTCATACTGAAACGTTTGGCTACCGATGGCATTGGACACATCAATTACATCACGTGGAGTGCGGAATACATCCACCGTATGAATCAGATGTCTGTGTTCTCGCACGGGCGCATCCTGTCCTATGCCATTCTCGAAAAGACCATGCCTCGGGTAAAGCCTTATTTAGAGCTGGCTTATCAGGATTTGGTGAACTCGTTACAAACCATCTTCCTTCCCGACGGAGGCGATGTGGAAGGCCCCGGGTACATGACGTATACCATTGCCGAAGCCGGATTGGCTCTTTACTATTACGCCATGGCCACAGGCAAATCTTTGCCTGAAGTGATACCAAGCAATATCCTGAACACGGAAGCTTTTGCCGAAGCCTTATACTCCACCGTGCCGGAAAACGATGTCATTCCTATTTGCGACACAGAGGGGCAGATAGACCGGTTAGACGCCTTGTCATTCCTCTCCAACATGTCCGACAACAGTCGTTGGAATGACATCTATCAAAAAGCCGTCGCACGCCGGAAAGGGAAGGATAAAAAGGATGCCGTTGAACAGTCGCCGGGACTTTTGGCATTGGTCATCCCATCCCGCAAACAAGGTGACAGTCCCGAGGTGAAGCCTTTTGTTTCGTTGCCCGATATGGGCATCATGGCCTCCACCCGCAAAATAAACGACCAGTGGCTGAAGGTTTTTATACAAGGCAATAAAGCCAAGGCCGGACATACACACGAAGATAAAGGAAGTTTCATTATTGAGTTTGCAGGAGAAGTGTTTGCAGGAGACTATGGCAGAGCGCCTTACGGCGACGCGATGACCTTTGCCGCCAAGCAATGCCAATGGCACAACATGCTGATTCCGATAGTGGAAGGAGAACGTCCGGGACCGGTCAACCCTATCCCCGTGGACGTGAAGCCTACAGGTAGCGGAGATGAAAAACAGTTTGAAGCACGGATTGACGTCACTCCGGGATGGAACGCGTATTATGCCCGAAACATCCGCAACTGGAGCTCCCCCACTCCCGAAGAGCTGCTCATTACCGATGAGTACGAACTGGTTAAAGGAAAAGGGGTTGAATTTTACTGGCAAACCATGCTTCCGGTGCAGCGAAAAGGAGATATCCTTACGATAAAAGGGAAAAAGGGAACCGCCGAGATTCGTATTCCGCACGGCACTTCTTGCCGGATTGAGCCATCGAGATGGTGGAACGGTGAAACCATTCACCGAATCATCTTCACTAAGAAAGCGAAAGCCGGAAAGATAGAGACACGTATCCGTTTCAAGACCGGTTACTAAAAACGAGTCTGTGCCACGCTGTTGGCACAAGTGTGACAGAAGTGGTTGTCACAACCATGCCAAGCCGTTGGCACAAGTGTGACAGAAGCCTCTGTCACAACCACACCAATAGCGTGGCATAACCCCGAAGCGTAGGCAAGCTTCACCAAGAGCGTGCGGCAACATTTAAGCAAGACAGAAAACAAAAGAATGACACAGAACAAGTTAACAATAAATGAACATACAAGCTAATGAATAAACCAAAATATACGTTGAATATGAAAAAGACAATTACCCTCCTGGCATTTGCCGGACTCATTGCACAAGCCCCTGCACAAAGTCCGTCAGGCTATACGGAGAAAGAAGCTTTCAATCTGATGTGCACCATCGAAGGCATTCCCTTCGAACGCACTGCCCACCCCGATGCCCAATGGTTTCCACAAGCCAGTTTCGGATTGTTTATCCACTGGGGAATCCACTCCATTTCGGGAACAGACCCTTCGTGGTCGATGCTGAAAAACGTACCGTGGCTGCAAAATGCCAATCCGGTATCTCCAAACAAATATTACAAACTAGCGGAAGAGTTCGACCCCAGCAGTTATGATGCCGAGAAATGGGTGTTGGCAGCTAAAAACGCTGGTTTCCAATACATCGTTATCACCGCCAAGCATCACGATGGATACTGCTTATGGCCTACCGAATACGGTCAGTACAATACCAAAAACTATATGGGCGGGCGCGATTTGTTGCGACCTCTTATCGACGCATGCCGCCAATACGGCCTCCGCATCGGCCTCTACTTCTCTCCCCGCGACTGGAGTCATCCTGATTATCCCATGCCTTTCAAGGATTACGACTATGCACAAGGCATCAAAGGAAACCGTTATCCGGAGGGAGAAAACCAGCAGAAGTTTGATACATTTTTCGAATATACCATCGGACAGCTTAGCGAATTGCTCACACGTTACGGAAAGATTGACGAAATCTGGTTCGACGGCATCGGTTGGCCCGGAGTCAACACCTACCACGAGAAACTGCATGCCTGGTTGCGTGCCATCCAGCCGGGTATCATCATCAATCCCCGTTGGGAAACAAACGAAGAGGGGAAAACATTCGGCGATTTCCATACGGAAGAGATTGCCTGGCGCAAACGCATGACCGAAGGACGCCCTTACACTCCGGGCGAGTGGTGGGAGTTCAACGAAACGTGGAGCGGACACTGGGGATACACACCCGGAGCGGCCTTCCGCGATTTGGACAAGGTGATAGCCGCTTTGGTCTACGCCCGTTCTTACGGTGGCAACTACCTGCCCGATATCGGTCCGCAACCCGACGGCAAGATGCGCCCCGGCTTCTACAACGAATGCATCAAGATTGGCGAATGGATGTCGAAGAACCGGGAATCGGTTATCGGTACCACCGACTTTCCCAATTGGAACGACCTGTGCAATGTGCCCCTCACCCGTAACGGAAAGTATGTATACGCCCATCTGCTGAAAGAGATGAAGGGAGAAGTGGTGCTTAAATGGAATGCCAAACCGAAACAAATCAGCTTGCTTCACGATGGCAAAGACGTACCTTTTACCTACAAAAATAAGGAAATTCATATTTCTCTGGATGATTCCCGCCGTGGCTTTATCGACGATGTAGTAAAAATTTGTTGGGAATAAATGAACAAACGGACCTTGAAGAACTTTAAGGTAAAGATTGCTTTTCGCATCATTGTTTTTCAGTAGGTTGTTTTTTCAGTCCGAGGACGGTTCTCCGATATACTGGGGGACCGTCCTTATTTTATATATGCGGGGGATTCAAAAACATCTGCTAAAAGCTCCGCTACAATAGTCGGACAGATTATAAAACGGACTTCATAACGAAGTGGCTCCTGTAATTTAACCTCATTTCCTTCTTCCGTATTCTTTCAAAAGAGCTATCTTTGCCTCGAAAGCGAAGATAGACTGCACCTCAGCATAAAAAATGAACAAGTTCATTTTATTCTGCATTCGGTTTGCACTATCTTTGCCACAAAAAGAGATATGGGAAGAAAAGAAGAATATAAGCTACAAAACGAGCAATTCCTGGAAACACTGCGCACGGAAAAAGGGATAAAAGAATTGCCTTGCGGCATTTTATACCGGGTATTGGAAAAAGGCAAGGGAGAGGCAACACCCCGCTACAACAGTGTTGTTAGCGTACATTATAAAGGCAGCCTCATCAACGGACGCGAATTCGACAACTCGTGGAAACGGAAACACCCCGAAGCCTTCCGCCTGAACCAAGTCATCAAAGGGTGGCAAATAGCTTTGCAACAGATGCATATAGGAGACCACTGGCTTATCTACATTCCCTTTGCCATCGGATACGGAACCCGCAGCAACGGACCCATTCCGGCTTTCTCCACGTTAATCTTTGAAGTCAAGTTATTAGGAATTGCATAGAATGCGCATTCTCTATCCTTTATCAAGCCGCTCATTTTACTATCGAACACCGGGTTCCCGCCTTGGCGGGTTATGAATTGAATCAGTTCGTATATCTGTAACATATAGATTAGAGCAGAACCTATACGACCAACTAATAAGTTACACGTTCTCAAGCATTTACACATACATTCGCAGATACATTACGTTCGCTTCGCAACCTCATGATGTTGCCTTCGCAACGTTGTGACGTACAATACACAACGTCACAACATTGCGAAGCCTTCCTCAGTACGAACACGACGTCGGCTCAAAAGCCTCACGAAGCAATCTCACCAAGAGCACTATTTTACTATTTTCCACACATTTTCCTCCTTAATACTAAAGCTTATAAGGCTCTTTTTTATTACTTTTGCACGCAATTATTCGCAAATCAATAAAATACATATCATACACATATGGAATTAGCAAGTAAATACAACCCTACAGAGGTGGAAGGTAAATGGTACCAATATTGGTTGGACCATCAATTGTTCAGTTCAAAACCCGACGGAAGAGAACCTTATACCGTCGTCATTCCTCCGCCTAACGTCACGGGTGTGCTCCACATGGGACACATGCTTAACAATACCATCCAAGATATTCTGGTACGCCGCGCCCGCATGAAAGGCAAAAACGCTTGCTGGGTGCCGGGAACCGACCATGCCTCTATTGCTACCGAAGCCAAAGTAGTAAACCGACTGGCGCAACAGGGTATTAAAAAGACCGACCTCTCCCGCGAAGAGTTCCTGAAACATGCTTGGGAATGGACCGACGAACATGGGGGCATTATCCTGAAGCAGCTTCGTAAACTGGGCGCATCGTGCGACTGGGACCGTACGGCTTTCACTATGGACGAAGAGCGCAGCGAAAGCGTACTCAAAGTCTTTGTCGACCTGTACAACAAAGGATTGATTTACCGTGGTGTACGCATGGTCAACTGGGACCCGAAGGCTCTCACAGCGCTGAGCGACGAAGAGGTTATTTACAAAGAAGAGCATAGCAAACTTTACTATCTGAAATATTACGTGGCCGAAGACGACGGCACGGGAGAAACAGGCGCCGAAGAAGAAGTCGTTCATCGCGATGCCGAAGGCCGCCGCTATGCCGTGGTAGCCACCACCCGTCCGGAAACTATTATGGGTGATACGGCCATGTGCATCAACCCGAACGACCCGAAGAACCGCTGGCTAAGCGGCAAAAAGGTGATTGTTCCATTGGTAAACCGTGTCATTCCGGTGATAGAAGACGACTATGTAGACATCGAATTCGGTACAGGATGCCTGAAAGTGACTCCAGCCCACGATGTAAACGACTATATGCTTGGCGAGAAGTACAACCTCCCCAGCATCGACATCTTCAACGATAACGGAACCTTGAGCGAAGCTGCCGGATTATACATCGGCATGGACCGCTTCGACGTCCGCGAACAGATTGAGAAAGACCTTACTGCTGCCGGACTGATGGAAAAGACAGAGGCATACACCAATAAAGTAGGTTTCTCCGAACGTACCAACGTAGCCATTGAGCCGAAACTCTCCATGCAATGGTTCCTGAAAATGGAACACCTTGCCAAACCGGCGTTGGAAGCGGTAATGACCGATGATATCAAGTTCTATCCGGCTAAATACAAGAACACCTATAAATACTGGATGGAGAACATCAAAGACTGGTGTATCAGCCGTCAACTTTGGTGGGGACACCGCATACCGGCCTACTTCCTGCCGGAAGGAGGATACGTGGTAGCCGAAACACCGGAAAAAGCACTGGAACTTGCTAAGGAGAAAACCGGCAATGCCGCATTGACTTCGGAAGACCTGCGCCAAGACAGCGACTGTCTGGATACTTGGTTTTCTTCCTGGTTATGGCCCATCTCGCTGTTCGACGGTATCAACCATCCGGGCAACGAGGAAATCAACTACTACTACCCTACCAGCGACTTGGTAACCGGACCGGACATCATCTTCTTCTGGGTAGCCCGCATGATTATGGCCGGCTACGAATACGAAGGTAAGATGCCGTTCAAGAACGTGTACTTTACCGGTATCGTACGCGATAAGTTGGGTCGTAAGATGAGTAAATCGCTTGGAAACTCGCCCGACCCGCTGGAACTGATTGAACGTTTCGGTGCCGACGGTGTACGTATGGGTATGATGCTTGCCGCACCTGCCGGAAACGACATCCTGTTCGATGAAACTCTTTGCGAACAAGGCCGTAACTTCAACAACAAGATTTGGAATGCATTCCGTCTGGTAAAAGGATGGGAAGTAGCCGATATAGAGCAACCCAAGTATGCGGAACAAGCTGTGAACTGGTTTGCCGATATGCTGGATAAAGTCTCTCTTGAAATAGAAGACCTCTTCAGTAAATACCGCTTGAGCGAAGCCTTGATGGCTGTTTACAAACTCTTCTGGGACGAGTTCTCCAGCTGGTACTTAGAGATGATAAAACCAGCCTACGGACAACCTATCGACAAGGTGACCTACCGGCAGACACTCGACTTCTTCGAAGTATTGTTGGAACAACTTCACCCCTTCATGCCATTCATTACCGAAGAGTTATGGCAGCATATCGACGAGCGCAAAGATGGTGAAAGCATCATGACCACGCAGTTGCTTCCTTTCAACCAAGCCAGCTACGAACAAAGTCAGGCTCATGTAAATTTGTTCGAGCAAATTAAAGAAGTAGTCACCGGCATCCGCAATGTGCGTATCCAAAAGAACATTGCCCAGAAAGAAGCTTTGGAACTATTGGTCATGGGCGAAGACAAGAATCTTGTCTCTTACGAGGACGTTGTAAAGAAGCTCTGTAACCTCTCATCCATCGAATTCGTAATGGAAAAACCGGAAGGAGCCGCCTCATTCATGGTAGGCACCACCGAATACTTCGTTCCACTGGGTGGAATGATTAATGCCGAAGAAGAGCTTGCCAAACTGGAAGCCGAGCTGAAGTATCAGGAAGGGTTCTTGCAAAGCGTATTGAAAAAACTTAGCAACGAAAAGTTTGTCAGCAAAGCACCGGCCAATGTTATCGACATAGAACGCAAGAAACAAGCTGACGCAGAAAGCAAGATTGCTTCGTTGAAAGAAAACATTGCAGCATTGAAGAAATAAAGAAAATCGCTATTTTAATTTGTTTGTTACTGTGTAAAGCGTACCTCTCTTTATTATAGAGAGGCCTTTACACAGTTTTTTGTTTATCATTACACGCCTTCAACAAAATTCCAAATATCCTTTTAGAATTCCATTCCACTCTTCTTCCTTCAAAAGTTCAAACAACTATCCCAATTTGACACTCCAATAAGGGAATGAAAATCTCTTTTATATAAGTTTATAAACGGATAAAAACGGATATCTCCATTATTACACAAATTGAATCGATTTGTACACTTCCGGCATCAATCAGGATATTACTTTTGTGCCAAAAGAAAAGAATCTTTTACTAAAATTGAGAATCATAAGAAACTACATCTTTAAGAATCCTTTTAAAAGAAGCACTATGTACCAAACAACCATCCGACAACTATCCCAACTCCCTATCCTATTCGTATGGACTTTATTTTTTATCTCTTCTTGTACAAACAAAGAACAACGGTTGCTTCAAGACTCCTTAGAGAAAGCCAAAGAGAATAGAACCGCCCTTGAACAGGTATTACAACATTATGCCGAAATAGATAAAAATGAAGAAAAGCTAGCCGCTGCAAAATTCTTAATCATCAACATGCAGGAGCATCTTTCTTTTGATGATGATATCCTAAAAGCTTACGCGGATTCCTTAGCACTTTGCAGTACCACTACTCCCAAAGACAACATCTATCGCATTTGGGAACATATCAAAACGGGACATCCACATCCCCAAATCACATCTGATAAAGATTTGGAAACACTTTCTGCAACCTATTTAATTGATAACATAGACAAATCGTATAAAGCATGGAAAGAAGCCCCATGGAATAAACAAATCTCTTTTGATATCTATTGCAAATACATTCTTCCCTATCGTATTCATAACGAGAAACTATCGAAAATCGGATGGCGGGATACTTTATCCTCCCGATATAAAACACTTATCGAAAACGAAACCGATATAAAAAAAGCATTTGCCACTATCAACCAACAAATAACACACTATTTCAGAAATACACAACCCAATTATCCCAGGCAAATGGATGCTTTGAGCATCGATAAAATACGTCCAGGGAACTGCTCTCTACGGTGCAATCTGACTATCTATGTGCTACGCTCCTTAGGAATTCCGGCAAGTTATGATTTCGTTCCCTTTTGGTCAAACTACAGCACGGTAGGACACTCGTGGGTGGCTCTTGTTACGCATCCCGATTCAACCTTCTCACTTCACAAAGGAGATTCACTACCCAAGTTTCACAATATAATCGACGGTTCTATCTTCAAGACAGATTTTCTTCCTGAAGAAGATTATCCGGCTCGATTGGATTCTGTAAAGAAAGCTACGCAAGTACTCCGGTACGAATTTGAAATCCAGCAAACAGCTCCCTCCGTGAGTTTCATTAAAGAAGTCTCTCCTTTTTACCTCATCAATCATACCCTCGAAATCAAGAAAGCCCCTGTAAAAACAGGATTTTGCCTCCTCTCCGTATTTGAAACGGGAAAAGACTGGATGGATATAAAAGAAGCCCCTGTAAACAATCACCGTGTATCCTTTGCCCATATTGGAGACAACCAGCTCTATCTCCTCACCTATATGGATGAGAAAAGGGAATCTTGTCAATCTGTCCCTATCCTTTTTCATGAAAGTGGAGAAGTTGAATATCTCGAAGCACATCCTCATCAAAAGTCAACGGTAGTAGTATACAGAAAATATCCTCTATTTATCCACCAGGTAGAAACTTGGTGCAAAATGAAAGGATGCATTATAGAAGGCTCCATGTCATCCGACTTCAGGCAAGCCGACACGTTATTCACCGTAGAGAAAACACCCTGTCTTTTTTCCTTTCATCGGATAACTCCTCAAAAGGCCTACCGTTATATCCGATATAAAAACACCAACCGCTGGGCCACAGCACTGGCTGAATTTGAAATTTATGGAAAAACAAAACTGCACGGAACTCCTATAGGCTCTCATCCGGATACAAGCGTTCTAGCCAAAGGCGTTGACGGGCAATATGACACATTCGTCACTTCACAAGGGTCCGATTACTGGTTTGGTCTGGATTTAGGCAATCCGCCCCCTCTGATAGAACAAATCCGTTTTCTTCCCAAAAACGACGCAAACTTTGTAGAATCCGGTCATCTTTACGAGTTGCTCTACTACAACAACAAATGGATTTCATTAGGCATGCAGAAAGCAACATGCGATTCGTTGGTTTATCAGGTTCCGGAACATTGTCTTATGATTCTGAGAGATAAAACTGCCGGTAAAGAAGAACGCCCTTTTACTTACCGCAACAAACAGCAAATATGGTGGTAAGAATCTAATTAAAAAGGCTATTAATCAACCATGTACCGTATATCTCCATCCCCGTTCATATTGGTAGGAGCAATCATGGTATTGCTACCCTTCATGTCTTCCGTTTATCATTTATCAGAAGATAACCACTACTGTGCTTTAATAAGTGGCTGCATTGCATCACTTTTCATACTTATGCACAAAAGCGGGACATCATATAGCTTCTCTTCCACAGATATATGGGTAGCACTCACTTTCTGTTGGCTGTTCCTGTCATCATTCTTTTTCAACGAACGAATTGTTTCAAACGAAAACATTGCTTTATGGCTGTCAGCTACCGTATTCTATATAGTAGGGCGAATAAAAAAGGCGCACAACACCTCCATATACATAGCCATCGCATTATGCGGATTCAGCCAACACCTTTATGGCTGGTTGCAATACATCGGTGCATTCAGTTCACACTACGAATTCTTCTCCATTACGGGTTCTTTTTCTAACCCGGCATTTCTGGCTGCGACTATCGGCCTGTCCGAATGGGCCATATTCCGATTCACATGCCACCTGTATCTCCACAAATCTCCTATAGCCTTCTCCCTGCTTCTTGCCGCAGGTATATCCATGTTCATCATGCTGATTATAATTCAATCCCGGGCAGCATGGATTGCCCTCTTTCTATCTTCCATCCGCTTCTTTTTCAACCTCACGAAAAGAAGAGCTATCCTATGGATAGCCATCATTAGCCTATTATTAGCCTTACTTCCCCTATACCAACTAAAACAAAAATCTGCAAACGGGCGTCTTTTTATCTGGACTGTCGGATGTTCATTAATCAGGGAATCTCCCTTTGCAGGCAGTGGCGGCGAATCTTTCGCCGCCAAATATATGCCGGCCAGAGCCGACTACTTAACAGCTCACCCCGAATCCATCTTCTCAGAGCATACTTCTTCCAGTATCCGCGCTTTTAACGAACCCCTGCGCATCATCTGCGAATATGGATTCTTCGGACTATTCCTTTTTGGAGGTGTTTTCTATCATTCCCAAAAAAACAAACGCCACCGCTATTTCCAAGCCATGCTGACTTTCCTTTGTATTTTTGCGCTCTTTTCATATCCGAGCGAGATGCCAGCATTATTGCTTCCAGGCGCTTTCATTCTTGGCGTTCTCTCTTCAAACAGACCTGTTTTCCGCATCTCCTCAGCCACCACAACCAAAATCCGTCCGATTCTCATTGCTTTAACGGTCGGTATTGGTATCACTGCTTCCGCCCAATACTACAAAGTACTCTGCATAAATCGGTTACTTAAGAATCATATCGATTCTTCCGATTATAAGGAACTGGACAGGTATGCTTCCGGCGGTTGGTATCACAGAAACTACATCTTAGGTTATTCCAAGCAAATCTATAACAAAGGAGATTATGAAAAAGCCGTTCCTTATCTACGACGGGCAACCCAACTAAACCCCATCCCCGATATCTATATCGATTTAGGAAACAGTCTCATGTACCGGAAAGAAGATAAAGAAGCTGAAATATGTTTCATCAAAGCCATCGACATGGCTCCTTTACGCGTGCTACCTTATTATCATCTATTCCGGTTGTATGCAGAAAACGGTAATACGACAAAGGCTCGTCAAACAGGCCACCTCATCCTGTCAAAAGATTTTAGAAAAGAAAGTTCCACACTCGATGAAATCCGCCGCCATGTAAGAAATTACATGCAACAGCTGCAACCACCATAAAACGAATCATTCCCAAATAGCAACATTTTTATAATTAAAAACACACACAATGAAAAAGAAATTCCTACTTATCATCGCCCTGATGGGACTTGTCATCGGATACTCCTGCCAGGAAGACTCTTCCTTCGGAATACCGGAGAAAAAGAGTAAAGAAACGCGAATCGGTAACAAACTGTCCACGGAGTATGCCCGGAACTATCTAAAGGGAAACTTAGACCTTATCTCCCTGCCTTCCAAGGAAAAAGAGGATGAATGCAACGATTCGGATTGCAAACTGCACGGACACGAATTCACCACAAACGATTCGCTGTATCACGAATCCGACAGTTGTGCATGGAACAAAACCTCAAGAACGCATAGCCATCAAAAGGATACAAGTTCATACAAACCCCGTTCGGCTTTACCGAAATTGAAGAAAAGCAATTTTTCACCGGACTGGGAAAATATACGCAAATGGTCCGACAACCAGAAATATTACATAGAAATACCTTTAACTACCAACGACAAATTATATGCCTTAAAAAGATGGTGGAAAAATGAAGAAAAAACAAACTTCGAACGCAGCGCAATAACATGTATGTTGGTATTCGAACAAGCTCTAAACGATACACTATCCGCACCGGATTGCTATATGGTAACACTAATTGGTACCAAGCAATACTTAAAAAGGAATAAAGAACATATAAAAACTTTGCGACATAAGCCCAATGATAATACATTTACAGGATTCGTTTACAAATCTTCTTTAAAAGGGCGCATTATGCAAGGATACTATTATACCGATGGAAACATTACTCATAAAGTATTTCGGAAATCCGTTTTCTCAGAAACTTCTTTGCCCGAAAATGCGACATTCTACAACCTGGAAATAGTAAACCTATCCTCTGCCCCCATCTCATACTCCTCCGATTGGGAAGATGAGATGATAGAATGTGGAATATGTGGTGAGAAACATCCTCAAAATGAATTATGTGAAGTCGTTGTAACATACTGCTCCAAGTGTGGCAGACCTGCAGATGAATGTGAATGTTGTTGGCAATGCGGTCAATATCCCTGCCAATGCTGCGATGAATGTTGGAACTATCCTTGCATATGTTGCCCCAAATGCCATTACGCATTCTGCCGTTGTTGCACCACGTGTGGCAATTATCCATGTACATGCCAGTATCTATGCCCGGAATGTGGGTACGACCCCTGTATTTGTTGCCCTCAATGCCATAAATACCCATGCGAATGTGCTCCCATCCCCGATGATTGCGACGGCCCTAAGTGCTCTGTTTGCGGTGGGCTCATACAAGACGGTCTTCAAACAAGAAGCGTTATATCATGTCCTATTTGCCAAAGCACAAAATGTCCCTATTGCGGGAAACGGCACTGTACGCAGGTTCATGAGGACTGCGATGAAATTCCGAACGCACAGGCTATCAAGAATGCAGTGAAAGCAACATACAACCACATGTTGAATGCTGAAAAATATGGAAACAGTTATATATTTTCAGATTTCACAGACTTCATTGCTTCCAATAGCCAGAATGAAAATGGAATGACTTTAAACTATTACGAAGATGAAGATAGATATCTCTTAAAAAATCTAACAAAAGGGAATTCACCTTATGAAAATTCTTTTGATAGAAATCCTACAACAATTGCAACAATACACAGTCATCCACTAAACACTCCTCCTTCAGGTTCCGATTTAATCAATACTGCAAAATGGCTCAAAGACTTCGACACTCAAGCATGTCGGACAAATTATGTATACACAGCTAAAGCCATTTATGCATTTCACATAGAAAATGAGACTAAAGCTTTAGCCTTTTACAGCAAGTATTCCTATTGCCAAAGAACAGAAGGAAGTACAACTATGTTCAAATCAGGGACAGAGCTAGCCACTTTATGGGATAAATTACTAACTAAGTATAGTAGATACTCGGCTGAGGAACAATACATGTCCGCTTTAACGGAATTACTCAGCCAAACCAATTCCGGAATCCACTTAATGAAAAAGGAGATTACTGACATAGACTTTGGTATCCATGGTGTAAAAAAAGTAGATGATATACTTATTCCAATTAAATGCAAATAATCAATTTTATGAAAAAGATAACATTACTATTCTTCCTATTGGTAATCCTAATAGGAAAAATCTATTCCCAAGCGGAATACAAATCGTTAGAATCGTTCAACAACGACACACTGAAGTACATCCGATACAATTTCGAAGAAAATAAAGAAAGATATATGGGACAACCCTTTAGCAAGTTCATAAAAGAGTTCGAATTAACCCTATACTACGATCACCTATACAAAGAAGACACTCAACCTCCCAGATATTTATACGCCGTACGAATATTCTATTTTGGCGATGTCCATGAATACCTTTTTGCTATGAAGAAAAACGTACCGTTCGAGAATATACTATTCATTATCGTACAATTTAGTAAACCCTATTTAAGAAGCACAAGTGATATTAGAGGAGGAGCTCTCTTAGGTATACCTCATTACTATGACAAGATGTTCCAAGACCAAAGAATCAAAGACTTAGAAGTTATAGATTACAATGAACTAATAAGAAGAGATAACGGCTCAGACTAATAATAGAAAAATCAAATAAAGCACTCGAGGTTGTGTCAATGCAGGCACAACCTCAATACACAATTAACCTATATTAATATTACTATGAAACACTTATTTTTATTTTTCGCTTTCCTGTCTGTCTTTACTGTTGAAACCTACGCACAGGCAGAATACAAATCATTGGAATCGTTCAATAACGACACCTTGAAGTACATCCGATACAATTTCGAAGAAAACAAGCAAAGGTATATCGGACAAGCATACAGCAAACTCATTAAAGAGTTTGAATTAACTCCATATTATGACAAAACATTCAAATGGAGAGAACCTGATAAATCAAAGATATGGGGGGTGAGAATTGCATACTTTCCGGATATGTATGTATTTTTCTTCAACAAAAAGCATTTAGATGATTTTTTGTATATCGATGTAGAATTTGAAAAAGAGTATCTCAGAAGTACGGCTGATTTACGACAGGGTCTTAGCAAAGGTACACCACATTATTTAGACCATCTGTTTGAAGGACACATCATAAAAAACATAAAAGTAAGAACTATTTCGGAAGTCATTAAGCAAAATAAAACGGTTCCTCTTGGAAGAACCATAACAGAGCTATAACGAAAAGGGAGATACAGATACAAAGTCGATATGCCTTTTTTATAGGGCATATCGGCCTCGTATACAGAGGAAATGGAGAAACCACATTCAGCATTTATTCCACCAAATCCGTAAACAATAAAATTATTCCCATAAAATGTAAATAACTACCATTATGAAACACTTATTTTTACTTTTCGCTTTCCTGTCTGTCTTTACTGTTGAAACCTACGCACACGCAGAATACAAATCATTGGAATCGTTCAACAATGATACCCTGAAGTACATCCGATACAATTTCGAAGAAAACAAAAAAAGGTATATCGGGAAACCATTTTGTGAATTCATCAAAGAATTTCAGCTAACTCCATACTATGACAAAACATTTAAATGGAGAGAACCCAATAAATCGAAAATATGGGGAGTGAGAATTGCATACTTTCCGGATATGATATATGTAGGTCTCAAAAACAAGAAGCGTTTAGATTATTTCTTATTTATTGATGTGGAATTTGAAAAAGAGTATCTCAGAAGTACAGCTGATTTACGACAAGGCCTTAGCAAAGGTACACCGCATTATTTAGACCATCTGTTTGAAGGACACATCATAAAAAACATAAAAGTAAAGACCTATACAGAAGTTATTGAAGAAAATAAAACGTTTCCTCTTGGAGAAACGATAACAGAACTGTAACGAAAAAAGGGATACATTACAAAGTCGATATACCTTTTTATAGGGCATATCGGCCTCGTATACAGAGGAAATGGAGAAACCACATTCAG
>ERZ839767.2538-NODE-2538-length-23467-cov-14.429523_pt1 | contig 23467 bp, 19 predicted proteins | sample MGYA00519879_ERZ839767 | MGnify/ENA primary metagenome ERZ839767 (study PRJEB31850, sample SAMEA3708852) | human gut metagenome | biome: human gut; feature: human-associated habitat; material: faeces | place: China | collected 2014 ... | reverse complement strand
TCCACGGTCTGGTCTACTGCGCCACCTGCGGGAAGTCCATGCAGGTGCGGTATGAGAAAGTGGGCCGAACCGGGAAGAACCGCTTCACCGGCGAAATGCGGGAGCCGATTGACAAGGCGTACTATATCTGCCAGACCTACAACCGCATGGGCTGCAAGGTCTGTTCCAGCCACAAGATAGAGGCCAGGGATTTATACAATCTGGTGCTGAAAGACATTCAGGAACTGGCGGCGCAGGCTATGAAGGATGCCGATGCGTTCTACCAGCGGCTCAGCCGCCGGATGGAGCACCGGTATCTGGTGGACGCCTCCCAGACAGAAAAGGAACGCCTGCGGCTGGAAGCCCGAAATCAGGAAATTGACGGGATGTTCCTGAGCCTGTACACCGATAAGGCCAAAGGCATCCTGACCGAGCAGCGGTTTGTGAAGCTGACGGCGGCGCTGGAACAGGAGCAGGAATCCAACCAGAAACGCCTGCATGACCTGGCAATGATGCAAGGTCGTGCCGATGCGCAAGAAAGCGAAGTCCGCACTTTTATCAAGGAAATCCGGCGCTATGCCGCCATCGAGGAACTGGACGAGGCGGTGCTGAACCGGCTCATTAGCCGGATTCTGATTGGAGAAATCAAGAAGATTGATGGTCAGAGGACACAGGAGGTTAAGATTATTTACAATTTTGTTGGGGAAATGTCAAGGTAGAATTTAGACGCTAAATACTTTTAATTTATATCAAAAGTGATACAACAATTTTCTTTTAATGCTATCAGGCAATAAAGTTATTCCTTTGGCCAGAGTAAAAGGGATAACTTTATTTTGCTAAAGCATACTAAAAAGGGCGCGTTGCAGAAAATTATCCGCAACACGCCCTCTTCTATAAGTCCTTATGTCAAAATCAAATTATTGGTAATCTTGAATATTGGGATAAGCGGCACCGTTATTATGCGCGTAAGCTGCTTCAAAGTAGTCGAGGCTTTCAAAAGTAATGCCCTGATAGTTTCCGACATTCAACACATCAAAAGTTAGATTCAGAACATCACCAGCGGAATATTGGTCAAGAAGATTTCCTGCAAATTTCCATCCTATGTTTTCCTCATAAGTATCCTCGGTAAAATAAAATGTAGTCGCATCCTCAGTCGCATCATAACTAATGTCAATAATTATATCAGAGAAATGAACTTGATCTCCAGCATTAAAGTCTTTGAGATAATCTACAGTTTTTCCATCAGCAGGATTAATAAATTGAGCATTAAGTTGTGTCATATCAACAACCTCTGGAGGAAGAGAATTAAGTCTGTAAGATTCTGCAACAGAGAATTGATAAACTCTGTTATTATCCCCAAAGTAAAATCCATCTTCCGTCATAGGAACACTTGAACGAGCATTGGCATTGTAATAATGGGCATAATACAACTGCCATTTGTATGTCTCAGTTGAAACAAACTGTGCTTTCCATGTACCAGAACTGTCTCCTGCTTTCTTTGTATAAAACATATACTGATTTGTACCAGTAGTTGCTTGACTTACCGTATCACCAGAGGCATCTGACAAGATGAGTGCAATCTGTGTAAAAATATCGACAAAGATAATCCTATGTCCATGCATACGGATAGAACCAACGCTGTTATCTACTTCTGGACGAAAATAAACCTCAGGCCCCATATCACCCGTGTTATATTCTATGCTAGGTGAAACAAGATAGGCCCAACTACTATCCTTTTCACTCTGTCCATCGAGATCGATAAGCTTTTCCACATAATCTGAAAGGATAATCCAGCCAATCTTCCACCAATTCACTTTGCTTGCTTCAGCAGAAGAACTGATATTCTCGTTGTCGGCATAAGCAAAAGTAGTGTTAGAAAAACTTATGCACATAACCAAGGAAAGAGTAAGTGCAACAATCTTACGTGTTAGCTTTTTCATTAAAAGCCCCCCTTCTCTTATAAAACCAAAACAATAATGCAAATGATGGATGCAATAAAAAAGAATACTCCAGCAACCCGCATCAAACCAAGATATAAATCTGTAGGTTCACCGCCTTTTACAGAAAAGAAGTGTTCAATTTTCCATAAAAGTTCCGGCTTAAAAATCATAAAAAAACTTAATAGAAGCAAAAGGATAAGCCATATGTTATCTATGTATAACACTTCCTTTCTGCTAATACTGAAAATTCAAATAAAAAAGCGCATAAGTAGACAAATAATCATGCCTAACTTATGCGCAAATAGAAACAATTTTAATTCTAAGCCTCCAAAGCTGGCAGCGTCGGTAAAAATGCTCCATTATTAAGTTAGGCAACTTAACCTTAAAACAAATCATCGGTCTTACCTCCCAACAATATAAATTTCGACTTTTCACTTTTATTTTATCACCTAAAGCAGAACTTGTCAATGAATTTGTCTAAAATAAGTCGATTTTCTTTTTTGATTATGTGCATTTTTAACTAATAGAAAGAAAGTTGTATTGAGGGCGATTGGTGTTCCTTATTCCATATGTCGGAACTGTATGAAGTGAAAATAGTTTATCCGTTGAAGAGTCACTCCACAGGTTATGCTTGATTCTTTCAAAGTTATGTTTCTATAATATGCATCCGTACTGTCATATTATAATTCACATTATTGGATAATATAAATTGACAAGTATAAGATAAACAGACAAGGAGTCGCTGCCACCCGTAAAACGGGTGGCTCGGGACGCAGGCTTTAAGCCCACTCTACTTGGCCGCGCCTCAAGGCGCTAGCTTTCTCTTTTAGGCTATACTAAAGTTTTTATTTCCCTGGTACAACCGGGGATTTTTTTGCTTCAAGCCGCCAATTAGAACGGCAGCCACAAAGATTTTTCTTTGCGGCTGCCGTTTTCTTGAATTCATCACTTGACAATGTGGCAAAGAGCTGATGACACAGGACGAAATTGCAACAATGGACGGCGGAATGTGTATCTTGCAGCTACGTGGTGTACGCCCGTTCTTCTCCAAGAAGTATGACATCACCAAGCACCCACGCTATAAGTACCTGTCCGACGCCGACAAGAAGAACACCTTTGATGTAGAACGCTACATTCGGGTGCAGCGAAAAAAGAAGAAACATCCCTCGGCAGTCATTGTGCCGGAGGAACCGTTTGACCTCTATGAGATTGAGTTGTCCGACGAGGACGCTGATTTTACCGTCGCAGAATAACGCGGCAAAAGGAGCTGTTTATGGAACTCTCGAATTATCAGGCATTTATGGAATGTATGCGCAAGTGGGAAAAGATTGGCTGCAACATCCTCTGCGGTCTTGCCCTTTGGGAGCAGATGCAGGATTGTGACAGGCGCGGTGTTCCCTACACAGATATTGACATTGAAGCGGTTTCGCAGGATGTAGCCTACCGCCTTATGATGTCGCATGACAGGCTGTATGCACTTGCCCTGTACGAATGGACAGAGCAGCACTTCGCCCAGAACAGCGATACTTCCGATGCCGCAGCCGGAGAAAACGGCTGCAATTTTCCTACACACAACAATTCAACATGATTTTATGGAGGTACGAATATGGCATTTTTCAATAGCGCAGTTGGTGTTTTGCAGACCCTCGTGATCGCACTCGGTGCAGGCCTTGGCATTTGGGGTGTGATTAACCTCTTGGAGGGCTATGGCTCGGACAACCCCGGTGCCAAAAGCCAGGGCATGAAACAGCTCATGGCGGGCGGCGGCGTTGCCTTGATTGGCGGCGTTCTTGTCCCGCTGCTCTCCGGCCTGTTCAGCTAACCGATTCTGAAATACACCGCCGCGCCGCCCCCCTGACCGGGGGCGGCGCGGGAAAGGAGGTGCTGCCTTTTGATTATTGATTGGCTGGAGGAATGGTTTAAGGGCGTTCTGATCGACGGAATCATCGGCAACCTGTCGGGGCTGTTCGATACAGTGAATACAAAGGTGGGTGAAATTGCCGCTGATGTCGGAGCGACGCCTCAGGGCTGGAACTCCGGCATTTTCAATATGATCCGCAACCTGTCCGAATCCGTCATCATCCCGATTGCAGGTGCAATTCTCGCATTTGTAATGACCTACGAGCTGATCCAGATGGTGACAGAGAAAAACAATCTGCACGACATTGACACCTTTATGTTCTTCAAATGGGTGTTCAAAACCTACGCGGCTGTTCTGATTGTCACGAACACTTGGAATATTGTCATGGGCGTTTTTGATGCAGCGCAGCAGGTCGTCAATCAGAGCGCAGGCGTGATAATCGGCAATACCAGCATTGACATAGATTCCATTGTGGGTGATCTGCAAACGTCGCTGGAAGCTATGAGTCTTGGCGGACTGATTGGACTGTGGTTTCAATCTCTGTTTGTCGGGCTGACGATGAACATTCTTTCCATCTGCATTATGCTGGTGGTCTACGGGAGAATGATTGAAATATATCTTGTGACCTCGTTGGGACCCATCCCGCTTGCTACCATGACAAACGGAGAATGGCGCAATGTCGGGCAAAATTATCTGAAATCTCTGCTGGCGCTGGGCTTTCAGGCGTTCTTGATTATGGTGGTCGTGGGCATCTACTCGGTCTTGATCCAGAGCATTTCCGCGACGGGCGACGTGTCCGGCGCAATCTGGCTGGCAATGGGCTATACGGTGCTGCTGTGCTTCTGCCTGTTCAAAACGGGCAGTATGGCAAAGGCCGTGTTCAGCGCCCATTGACGGAGGGCTTGCCTATCAGAACATACAACATCATTTACGCAGACCCGCCGTGGCGCTATGAGCAGCGAAAGGTGCAGGGTGCGGCAGAAAATCACTATTCCACCATGAGCATTGACGAGCTGTGCGCCCTGCCCGTGCCGGAGTTGGCGGCGAAGGACTGCGCCCTGTTTCTCTGGGCGACCTTTCCGCAGCTTCCCGAAGCTCTGCGGCTGATCCGCGCATGGGACTTTCGGTATAAAACCGTGGCGTTCGTCTGGCTCAAACGCAACCGCAAAAACCCGTCATGGTTTTACGGCATGGGCTACTGGACACGCAGTAATGCGGAAATCTGTCTGCTGGCGACCAAGGGCAAACCCAAACGGCAGTCGGCAGGCGTACATCAGTTTATTATCAGCCCCATTGAGCAGCACAGCAAAAAGCCGGATGAAGCGCGGGACAAGATTCTTGCGCTCATGGGCGATCTGCCCCGCGTGGAGCTGTTCGCCCGGCAGAAAACGCCGGGCTGGGACGCATGGGGCAATGAAATTGCAAGCGATATTACACTTGCGGAAAGGAGTTAGCGTATGGCCTATGTAAACGTGCCAAAGGATTTGACGAAAATCAAATCCAAGGTGCTTTTCAATTTGACAAAGCGACAGCTTATTTGTTTTGGGCTGGCGGCGCTCATGGGAGTGCCGCTTTTCTTTTTGCTCAAAGGCGGCATCGGGACGACGGCTGCGGCAATGGTGATGATCGTTGTCATGCTCCCCGGTTTTCTGTTTGGGGTGTATGAGAAGAACGGGCAGCCCCTTGAAGTGGTGGGGCGGCAAATCATAGAAAGCTGCTTTCTGCGCCCCAAGGAGCGCCCCTATCAGACCGTCAACGCATACGACGCCCTTGTGTGTCAATATCAAATGGAACAGGAGGTAAAGGCGATTGTCGAAAAGAGCAGACAGCGCGGAAGCAAAAAGCATGGCGGACAAGCCCAAGCTCACCCGCGCCGAAAGAAAACAGATTGAAGCCGTCATTCGTAAATATCGCGGTGACGGCAAGCCCCATACCGCGCAGGACACGATACCCTATCAGATCATGTACCCGGACGGCATCTGCTATCTCGGAAACAGGCGCTATTCGCAGAGCATTGAGTTTTTTGACATCAACTATTTGCTCGCGCAGCCTGACGATCAGACGGCTATTTTTGAATATCTCTGCGATCTGTATAACTATTTGGATTCTTCCATCCATGTGCAGTTCACCTATCCCAACCGCAAGTCCGATCGGGAGCAGCTTGCTCGGAGCTTTGAAATGCCGCCCTGCAATGACGGTTTAGACCCGATCCGGCAGGAGCAGACGGACATTCTCAAGCGGCAGCTTGCCCGCGGCAACAACGGCAGCGTGAAAACCAAATACATTACCTATACCATTGAAGCCGATAACCTCAAGGCGGCACGGGCAAGGCTGTCGCGTATCTCGCTGGATATTCAGGGCTACTTCAAAATCATGGGTGCGGTGTCCCGTGTGCTGGACGGCAAGGAGCGCTTGGAGGTGCTGCACGGCATCATGCACCCGGATGGAGAACGCTTCAACTTTGACTGGAAGTGGCTTGCCGCTGGCGGGCTTTCCACCAAGGACTTTATCGCGCCATCCTCCTTTGCGTTCAAGAATAGCCGTATGTTCCAGATGGGCGGCAAGCTCTGCGCTGCAAGTTTTTTGCAGATCATTACGCCGGAGCTGACCGACCGCATACTGACCGATTTTCTTGATACGGACAGTAGCCTTGTCGTCAATGTCCATATTCAGGCATTGGAGCAGACAGAAGCCGTAAAAATGGTGAAGCGCAAAATCACCGACCTCGATGCAATGAAGATTCAGGAGCAGAAAAAGGCTGTCCGGGACGGCTACGATATGGATATTCTGCCGTCCGACCTTGCTACCTACGGCGGTGCGGCGAAAAAACTGCTGCAAGATCTCCAAAGCCGCAACGAGCGGTATTTTCTGCTGACGTTTCTTGTCCTGAATTACGGCGACACCAAGCGCAAGCTGGAAAACGAGGTATTCCGTACAGCAGGCGTAGCGCAAAAGCACAACTGCACCCTGACGCGGCTGGACTTCCAGCAGGAGCGCGGCCTTGTGTCCTCGCTGCCGCTGGGGGAAAATCAAATCCATATCACGCGGGGCATGACGACCTCGGCCGTGGCAATCATCGTTCCCTTTGTGACGCAGGAGCTATTTCAAGGCGGCGATTCCCTCTACTACGGGCTAAACGCCAAGTCCGGCAACATGATTATGCTTGACCGCAAAAATGCACGTTCGCCCAACGGCCTTGTATTCGGCACACCGGGCGGCGGCAAGTCATTCTCCTGCAAGCGGGAAATGATCGGTGTGCTGCTGAAAACTCACGATCATGTGCTGGTATGTGACCCGGAGGGCGAGTATGCGCCGCTGGTAAAGCTGCTGCATGGGCAGATCATCAAGCTCTCTCCCACCAGCCGCGATTACCTGAATCCGCTGGACATCAACCTGAACTATTCCGAGGACGAAAACCCGCTGGCACTCAAATCCGATTTTGTGCTGTCCCTCTGTGAGCTGATTATGGGCGGCAAGACCGGGCTGGAAGCCATCGAACGCACCGTAATTGACCGCGCTGTGCAGCGTATCTATCAGCCCTACTTTGCAGACCCGCGCCCAGAGAATATGCCGATCCTCTCCGACCTCCATGCCGCGCTGACAGCGCAGCATTTGCCGGAAGCCGACCGTGTGGCACAGGCGCTTGATCTGTATGTGTCGGGATCGCTCAATTTCTTTAACAACCGAACGACGGTTGACATTGACAACCGCTTTGTCTGCTTTGACATCAAGGAACTGCCGAAGAACCTGAAAAAGCCGGGTATGCTGGTGATTCAGGATCAGGTTTGGAATCGTGTCACCCGCAACCGCAACACAGGCGTATCGACATGGTACTACGCGGACGAATTTCATTTGTTATTAAAAGAGCCGCAAACCGCAGCATACAGCGCGGAGATCTGGAAGCGATTCAGAAAATGGGGCGGTGTGCCAACAGGTGCGACGCAAAACGTCAAGGATCTGCTGTCCAGCCCGGAAATCGAAAATATTCTGGAAAATTCAGACTTCATCTGTATGCTCAACCAAGCGGCAGGCGACCGCAAAATTCTTGCTGAACGTCTGAATATCTCGCCGGAGCAGCTAAAGTTCGTTACCAACTCCCCACCCGGCGAAGGGCTGCTGTTCTTTGAAAATGTGATCCTGCCCTTTGCAGATAAGTTCCCACGGGACACCGAGCTTTACCGCATCATGTCCACCAAGCCGAGCGAGGTGAACGGTGTATGACGATGGAGCTTGATACCATTCTCTGCGGCGACAGTCTGAATGTGCTGAAAGCCCTGCCGGAGAGCAGCGTCCATTGCTGCGTGACCTCGCCGCCCTACTACGGGCTGCGGGATTACGGCATGGACGCACAGATCGGGCGGGAAGCTACGCCGGAGGAATACATTTCGCGGCTGACAGCGGTATTCCGTGAGGTGCGCCGGGTGCTGCGCCCGGATGGGACCTTGTGGGTAAATATCGCGGACAGCTATTGCGGCACAGGCAGCAAAGGCGACACCCGCGACCCAAAATATCCGCAGGGGCGCAACGGGCAGAACATTTCCCTCTGCCAAGCGGTGCGGGGCTGCAAGCAAAAGGACATGATCGGGATTCCGTGGATGCTGGCTTTTGCGCTCCGCGCCGACGGCTGGTATCTGCGCAATGACGTGATCTGGGCAAAGGGAAACCCTATGCCGGAGAGTACCAAAGACCGCTGCACCCGCAGCCATGAGCATATTTTCATGCTCACCAAGAGCAGACGCTATTTCTATGACTGGCTTGCCATTGCCGAACCCATTGCCCCCACGACTGCCCTGCGCAAAAAGGCAGGGCGCGGCGTGGGCAAGTATTCCGCGCCCGTGCCGGGACAGCCGCAGACGCAGAATATCAATAAGCCGAGGGAAAAAGGCAGTATCACCGACGACATGATCTCACCCGTCCGGGCAAAGCGCGATGTTTGGTTTATCAACACCGTGCCTTACAAGGGCGGGCATTTTGCCGCCTATCCGCCCCTGCTGGCGGAAACCTGTATTCTGGCGGGCTGTCCCAAGGGCGGCATTGTCCTTGACCCGTTTATGGGCAGCGGCACAACGGGGCTTGCGGCGAAGCGGCACGGCAGGCATTACATCGGCATTGAACTGAACACGGAGTTTTGTTCCCTTGCACGGGAACGGATCGGAGGTGATCCCCATTGAAAGAATTTAAGCCCCGCGATAAGCTCACCCAGCGCATGACCCGCGACGGCGCGGTGCTGGACAATCAGACCACGGGTGAAGAAATCCATATTTCCGAGCGCGACGCGGAAAAACAGCTTTCCCCGAATGGGCAGCCTGTCCAGATGGGGATACGCGATGCACCTATGAATCCGGCAGAGGATGTCCCCAAGCACGGGCGGCAGCTCCGCCCACAGGAGCAAAAAGAGCCGGAAAAGGAGCAGCCCAAACCGCAGCAGCCAAGCACCGAGCCGTTTCAGCCGCAGGGCGGCAGCCCCATTTCCCATATCCCGCAGGACATTCCAACGTCCGCTGCGCCGGGCGGTACAGCGGAAAAGCTCTTTGACCGTGCGGCCGCAGAGCATGATGCGCACAAGGCGCGGCAGGCAGCGCGGATGTCCCGCGACGCGGCGCAGCAGCGGTATTCTGCATCCCGTTTGCAGTTTTCCGAGGAAGAACGCGCTGCGCCGGAGCTGCACAAGCATATCCACCGTGCGGAAAAGGCCGCCGACAAGCTGGATGCGGCGCAGGCAGCGATTCCCAAGAAACGGGTGCTGCGCAAGGAACGTGTCTTTGATGAAGCCAGCGGCACAGCCAAGACCAAGCTGCGCTTTGATACCGTGAATAAGTCCCCGCCCAAGCTGAAACCGAATCCGTTAGGTCGTCCGCTGCGGGAGGTCGCAGTACAGGCGCACGGAAAAATCCATGAGGTCGAGCATGAGAACGTCGGTGTGGAAAGCGGGCATAAAGCCGAAGAACTTGTCGAGCATGGCGCAGGCGGTGCAATTCGCTGGGAGCGCCGTCACCGCAAGCTGAAACCCTACCGCGCTGCGGAAAAGGCCGAACGCAAAGCCGTAAATGCCAATGCAGAATACCTCTACCAAAAGGCGCTGCATGATAACTCTGAAATGCTCTCCGGCAATCCGCTCAATCGCTTCTTCCAGAAGCAGCGGTTAAAACGGGAGTACGCCAAGGCTGCAAGAACGGCAAAGGCTGCGGGCAGCACCGCGCAGGCAACCGCCAAAAGCGCCGAAAAAACCGCAGAAGCCACAGCGACGGCAGCGAAAAAAGCGGCAGAAAAGGCAAAGGAAGCAGCCGAGTTCGTTGCCCGCCATTGGAAAGGTGTGCTGGTCGTTCTGGCTGGTTTTCTGCTGATTGTCATGCTGATCGGCGGGCTGCAATCCTGCTCTGCGCTGGTGGGCGCGGCTGGCGGCGGTGTGGCGGCATCCAGCTATCAGTCGGAGGACGCGGACATTCTTGCCGCCGAAGCCGCCTACTGTGCGCTGGAAGCTGAGCTGCAAGAATATCTCGACACCTACGAACGCACCCATGATTACGACGAGTACCATTATGACCTTGACGAGATCAAGCACGATCCTTATGTCCTGGCATCGATCCTCTCCGCGCTGCATGACGGCGCATGGACGGCAAGCGAGGTGCAGGGGACGCTGCAAACGCTCTTTGAAAAGCAATATATTCTCACAGAAACCGTCGTGACCGAGGTGCGCTACCGCACCGTTACCCGGACAGACAGCGAGGGCAACAAGTACGAGGTAGAAGTTCCGTATAACTACTACATCTGCACCGTCGAGCTGGAAAACTTCAATCTCTCGCATATCCCCGTTTATATCATGGACGAAGAAACGCTGTCCAAATATGCGCTGTATATGTCGGTGCTGGGCAACAAGCCGGAGCTGTTCGGGGATAGCGAGTATATCCCGAAGTACATCACGAACCGCCCGGAGGAATATGAGATCCCGCCCTCTGCAATGGAGGACGAAACCTTTGCCGCCGTTATCACAGAAGCAGAAAAGTATTTGGGGTACCCCTATGTGTGGGGCGGCAGCAGCCCGTCCACCTCTTTTGACTGCTCCGGCTTCGTGAGCTGGGTGCTGACAAACAGCGGCGTGTGCAATACGGGCAGGCTGGGCGCACAGGGACTTTATAACATTTCTACCCCTGTTTCCAGCCCGCAGCCGGGCGACCTTGTGTTTTTCGTCGGAACATACGATACACCGGGCGTTAGCCATGTGGGAATCTACGTCGGCAATTCCATGATGATCCATTGCGGAGATCCGATCTCCTATTCCAACCTGAACAGCAGCTATTGGCAGGCGCATTTCTACGCCTACGCCAGACCGCCGTACAACTAAGGAGGTCGGCTATGCTGACGCTGATCCCTGTTTCTCTTGCGCAGGCGAACGAGTTTGTGCGGCAGCATCACCGCCACCACAAGCCCGTCGCCGGACACAAGTTTTCCATTGGCTGTTCTGAAAATGGGCGGCTTTGCGCCGTTGCCATTGTGGGACGGCCTGTGAGCCGCTATTTGGACGACGGCTTTACGCTGGAGGTCAACCGCCTGTGCAGCGATGGCACGAAGAACACTTGCAGCATCCTCTACGCGGCAGCGGCACGGCTGCGCGGGCGATGGGCTACCGCAAAATCATCACCTACACCTTAGACACCGAAAGCGGCGCGAGCTTACGCGCCGCAGGCTGGACGAACGCCGGACTTGCGGGCGGCAAGGTGTGGACAGGCAGCCGCCGTCCTGCCCAGCCGATCTATCCGGCACAAATGAAATACCGCTATGAAAAGCGGCTGAATGGAGGTTGAGCTTATCAATATTGTTTCCTTTGGGGGCGGTACGAACAGCGCGGCAATGCTGGTCGGGCTGCATCAACATGGCATCCCCGTCGATTTGATTTTGTTTGCCAATACAGGCGCAGAGCAGCCGCACACCTATTGCTTCATTGAAACGATGAACGAATGGCTTGCAGCACACAATATGCCCTCTATCATCACCGTAGAGAATGTAGACCGCTTTGGAAATCGGCTGTCCCTTGAAACGGAGTGCTTGCGCTCTCAAACGCTGCCCTCGATTGCCTACGGGTATAAGAGATGTTCACAAAAGCACAAGATCGCACCGCAGGGAAAATTCTGCAATAACTATCCTCCGTGCCGTGCGGTGTGGGCATCCGGCGAGCGCGTGACCCGCTTCCTCGGCTACGATGCAGGTGAGATCAGACGGTACAATCATTCCAAGACATACGACGCGAAAGACAAAAAGTATCATAATCGTTATCCTCTGATTGAATGGGGATGGAGCAGGACGGATTGTGTCCGGGTATTGGAAGCGGCAGACTTGCCGCAGCCCGGAAAATCCTCCTGCTTTTTTTGCCCCAGCATGAAGCGAGAGGAAATTATGCTTCTGAAAGAACAGCATCCTGATTTATATGCCCGTGCGATTGCCATTGAGGACAACGCCCGCCCTCGGCTGGAAAAAGTGAAAGGTTTGGGGCGCAATTACGCATGGAAAGACCGATTCGGAAAGGAGTAATCACCTATGGCTATGAGCAAAATTGACCGCATTGACCGCGAAATCGAAAAGACCCGCGGCAAAATCACCGAGTACCAAAACAGGCTGAAAGAGCTGGAAGCCCAGCGCACCGAGCAGGAAAACTTTGAAATCGTCAATCTTGTCCGCTCTATGTGCATGAGCCGCGACGAGCTGATGAACTTCCTGCGCGGCGGCGGCAACGACGCGCCGCCCGTGGAAACTGCCTATCACGAACAGGAGGACATGACCGATGACGAGGAATAAGCATTTTCGCTCTGTATTCGCCGCGCTGCTCTGCGCGGTGCTGTGCATGACGGCCTTTGCCACCGTCGCTTATGCGGACGGCGGCGACTACTACGATGACGAGCTGCCGCCTGAAACGTGGCAGGAGGAAACGCAGCCGGAGGACAACACGATTGTCCCCGGCACTCCGTTCACCGAGGACGGCATCGCTGCGACCCGCGATCTCCTCTATGATAAACACACCAACAAGCAGTTTATCACCGTGGAAACCCGAAATGGGCATACGCTGTATATTGTCATTGACTACGATAAGCTGCTGGACGAGGAAGAAGAACGCTATCAGACATATTTCTTAAATCCCGTGGACGAAGCCGACCTGATGGCGCTGCTGGAGGACGACAGCCAGAATACGCCCGTTGTCTGCTCCTGCACCGAAAAATGCACCGCTGGCAAGGTCAATACGAACTGCGCCCTCTGCAAAACGGATATGACGAATTGTGCCGGAAAGGAAGCGACGCCGGAGGAAACAGAACAGCCCGACGAGCCGACCCCGGAGAAGAAAAACAATATGGGCGGCATCCTGATCCTTGTGCTGATCCTTGCTGCGGGTAGCGGCGGTGCGCTGTGGTACTTCAAGCTGCGTAAGCCGAAATCCAGCGTCAAGGGCGGCGACGAGCTGGATGAGTTCGATTTTGACGAGGATGACGAAACCGAAGAATACGGGGATTATGAGGACGCAGACAGCGCCAGCGATCCCGATGAACAGGAGAATGAAGAATGAGTGTTTTGATTATTTGTGAAAAGCCCTCCGTGGCAAAGACCGTTGCCCTTGCGCTGGGTGCTGCGGAGCAAAAAGACGGGTATTTTTCCGGCGACGGACTGCTGGTGTCGTGGTGCATTGGGCATCTTATCAGCATGGCAGACGCGGGCAGCTACGACGAGCGATACAAAAAGTGGCGCTATGAGGATCTTCCCATTCTGCCGCAGACGTGGAAATATGCCCCTACTCCCGGCAAAGAAAAGCAGCTTGCCGTTCTGAAAGAGCTGCTGCACCGCAGCGACGTTTCCGAGGTGGTGAACGGCTGTGACGCCGGGCGCGAGGGTGAGCTGATTTTCCGATTTGTCTATGAACAGGCCGGATGCACGAAGCCCTTTTCCCGCCTTTGGATTTCCTCTATGGAGGACAGCGCCATCCGCGAGGGCTTTGCCGGACGCCGAGCCGGAACGGAATACGACGTGCTGTATCAATCGGCGCTGTGTCGTGCGCGGGCAGATTGGCTTGTGGGTATCAATGCGACGCGGCTTTTCTCCGTACTGTACCATAAGACCCTGAATGTGGGACGGGTGCTGTCGCCTACGCTGAATCTGCTGGTGGAGCGCGACGGAAAAATTACGATGTTCCACAAGGAGAAATACCACATCGTACATATCGACTGCGGCGGCGTGGACGCGGAAAGCGAACGCATTTCCGACGCTGCCGCTGCGGATGCGCTAAGAACGGCTTGCAAATCGTCGCAGGCCGTTTGTGTTTCTCTCAAAAAGGAGAAGAAAACTGCGCTGCCGCCGAAGCTCTTTGACCTTACCTTGTTGCAGCGGGAAGCCAACCGCGTTTATGGCTTTACCGCCAAGCAGACCCTTGACTATGCGCAAAGTCTGTATGAAAAGCGCTTCCTGACCTATCCCCGCACCGACAGCAATTATCTCACCGAGGATATGGCGCAGATGGCAACTGACCTTGTTGCGGCGCTGCTGCCTGTGCTTCCCTTTATGCAGGGCGCAGAGCTTACGCCGGAGATCTGGCGCGTCATCAACAGTGCCAAGGTTTCCGACCACCACGCGATTATCCCCACGGCGGCCTTTGCAGGCAACGGCTTTAACGGACTGCCGGAGAGCGAAAAGAAGCTGATGTCCCTTGTCTGCTGCAAGCTGCTGTGCGCCGTTGCCGCACCGCAGGAGTATGAAACCGTTACGGCGGTCTTTGACTGCGGCGACAAACCGTTTACTGCCAAGGGCAAAACGATTCTGATTGCGGGCTGGAAAGACATTGACACCCGTTTCCGTGCTGCGCTCAAAGCAAAGCCGGACGAGGACAGCGCAGAGGACGTGGCGCTGCCGGAGCTTGCCGAGGGGCAGATTTTTGAAGCGGTCACGGCTTCTGTTTCCGAGCATTACACCACGCCGCCCAAGCCCTACACCGAGGATTCGCTTCTGTCCGCAATGGAGAACGCGGGCAAGGAGGATATGCCGGAGGATGCAGAGCGGCAAGGGCTGGGAACTCCGGCAACGCGGGCAGCGATGATTGAAAAGCTGCTCTCTGCCGGATTTGTCGAGCGCAAGGGCAAAAGTCTTGTGCCGACCAAGGACGGCATCAATCTCGCTGTCATCCTGCCGGATATGCTGAAATCGCCGCTGCTCACCGCTGAATGGGAAACCCGCCTGACGGAGATCGCCAAGGGCAGCGACGACCCACAGAGCTTCATGCAGGGAATCGAGGATATGACGCGGGAGCTGGTGAAGCAGTATTCCCACATCACCGAGGACGGTAAAAAGCTGTTCGCACCGGAAAAGGAAGCAGTCGGCATCTGCCCACGCTGCAAAAGCCCTGTCTATGAGGGCAAGAAGAATTTCTACTGCTCTGACCGCTCCTGCCGCTTTGTCATGTGGAAGAATGACAAATTCTTTGAAAGCCGGAGAACCGTCTTTTCCAAGAAGATCGCCGCCGCGCTCCTAAAGGACGGCAAGGCGAAAGTCAAGGGGCTGTACTCCGAGCGCACGGGCAAGACCTATGACGGGACGGTGCTGCTGTGTGATACGGGAGAGAAGTATGTGAATTACCGTATCGAGCAGAGAAAATGATCCGGCTGAATGACGCGCAGCATCGCAGAGTGAAAAAGCTGACCCGCTGCCATTGCGCCAACAATGTGCGCGGATGCTGCCTGCTGCTGGACGACGGCGAGCCGTGCGTCTGTGTGCAGGCCATCAGCTATTCGCTGATCTGCCGATACTTCCGGGAAGCGGTGCTGCCCGCAGACCGGGAGCTATGCGCAGATCTTGCAGCCACGGCGGACACCCGCAAGAAATGCGAGCTGTGCGGCAAGCCCTTTCCCGCCCGCAGCAACCGTGCAAAATACTGTGACCGCTGTGCGCCCTATGCTGCCCGGCGCAATGCAGCCGAGCGCAAGCGCCGCCAGCGGGCAAAGGCGCGGTGTGTCACGGTTTAAGGGCTTCAAAAGCCTTGCGGCAAGCGGTTTTCCAGATGCGCTTTTGGAGTATGCAGGGTATTCCTATGGAAACTACGGAAAACGGCTTTGAAAGCGTGACAGAACGCATTTTACGGAGATAAAAGAACGATTCAGTAACGCAGCAAGCATAGGGAGTGTGGCTACAACTCCCGAAAATCGCCGTCCGGCACAGACCGGGCGGCGATTGCTTGTTGGGATAGTCCCAAACCCTTATGTCAGAAAGGAGCGCAGACGTGGACGAACACCTTTTGGAAGTATATCTTATCAACACCGCACGGCATACCGAGGAAACGCCTGTTGCGGAATGGGTATCGCTGCCCACCGACGCCGAAACGATGAAAGCCGTTTTTGAACGGCTGGGCGTAGACGGGAGCGACACGGAACAGTATCAGGTATCTGCCTTTCATTCCTCTCTGGACGGGTGGAGCGAAGCTTTGAAGCCCGGCGAAAGTCTGGACGATTTGAACTATCTTGCCGCGCTGCTCACCCAGCGCAGCAACGAGGAACGCGACAAGTTTGCCGCTGCCGCACAGTATGGCGACCATGCGGCAAGCGCGGCGGACTTAATCAACCTGACGCACAATCTGGACTGCTACTGGCTTTATCCCACCGTACACAATTCCGACGATTACGGGCATTACCTCATTGACGATCTGGACGAACTGGAATTGCCGGATGCCGCCAAGAGGTTCTTTGATTACAAGAGCTATGGGCGCGAAGCGGTTAAAGAGGATCGCGGCATTTTTACCGATTATGGCTATGTCTACAACAACGGCAACGATTATGCGGAGTGGTACAAAGCCAGCCAAGTGCCGCAGGAATATCGTCTGACTGCGCAGCCCAGCCCCCAACGGGATATGGACGAGCCGCCGCAGGGCGCGGCGCTGCCTGTCGAGCCAACCCCCGTGCGTCCGCTGGTGCTGAACGCCACCGACACACAGGGCAGAATCAAGGAGATCACCGAGCATTTGGAACAGGGCGTACAGGAGGTTTTTGAAAGTGAGAGGTATCGGGATTACCTGAAAGCCATGTCCCGCTTCCACAATTACAGCCTGAACAATACGCTGCTGATCGTCATGCAGAAGCCGGACGCATCCCTTATCGCAGGCTACGGAAAGTGGCGTGACGAATTTGAACGCCATGTCAAATCCGGCGAAAAGGGCATCAAAATCCTTGCACCCGCACCCTATAAAATCAAAAAGGATGTGGCGAAAACTGACCCGGACACCGGGCAGCCCGTGATCGGCGCAGACGGTAAGCCCGTCACGGAGCAGCAGGAGGTGACGATCCCGGCGTTCAAGGTGGTGTCGGTATTTGATGTGAGCCAGACCGAGGGCAAGGAGCTTCCCGACATTGCCGTGGACGCGCTCACGGGCAATGTGGAACAGTACGAGGATTTTTGGCGAGCCTTGAAGCTGACCTCTCCCGTTCCCGTGACACTTGAAAAAATCGACGGCAGCGCACACGGCTATTATGACCTTGCAGAAAAGCGCATTGCCATTGACGACGGCATGAGCGAGCTGCAAACCATCAAGACGGCGATCCATGAGATTGCTCATGCCAAGCTGCACGATATTGACCTGAACGCGCCGGAGCAGGCGGAGCGACCCGACCGCAGCACCCGCGAGGTGCAGGCGGAAAGCGTCGCCTATACGGTGTGCCAGCATTTCGGACTGGACACGTCGGACTACTCCTTTGGCTACGTCGCCGGGTGGAGCAGCGGCCGCGATATTAAGGAGCTGAAAGCATCCCTTGAAACCATCCGCACCGCCGCCAGCGAGCTTATTTCCGAAATCGAGGGGCATTTTGCAGAGCTTCAGGCGCAGCACACCGCAGAGCAGGAACAGGCTGCTGCGCAGGATGTGCCGGAGAACACCTTTTCTATCTATCAGCTTAAAGACGGCGACGCAACGCGGGATCTCCGATTTGAGCCGCTGGAACAGGTAAAGGCCGCCGGGCTGCGTGTTGACCGCGAAAATTATGAGCTGGTCTATACCGCACCCCTCTCCGACACGGACACGCTGGAGGACATTTTTGTTCGCTTCAACATGGACAGGCCGCAGGATTTTACCGGGCATAGCCTTTCCATGTCCGATGTCATTGTGCTGTATCGTGGGCAGCAGGAAACGGCGCACTATCTGGATCGCGGCGGCTATACCGAAGTGCCGGAGTTTTTACAGCCGGAGCAGACCGCAGAGCAGGAAGCACAGGCTGACACCCCGCCAGCGGAACGGCCTCTGACAGAGTTGCAGAAACAGGCTGTTGAAATTGCCAAGCGGTATGAAACGCTTTCCATGCAGGAGAAAATCGGCGTGATCGCGCAGGCGTTTGGCTGCACGTCCGGCACGATTGAAACCTCGCCCTGCACGGGAAAATGGCGCGGCACAAGTGATATTTCTATTCGCTTTGATAACGGCAGCTCTCTGTTTTTGGGCAACCACATGACGCGAAAAGCCAAAACCAAAAAGGTACAGCAGGAGCTTGTCGATAGCGCGTTGGTGCGGTATAACCCTGAAATCATCCGTGTTGCAAAGGAAACTGCTTATACCGCCCTCAAAGAACGCGAGCTTCAGGACAATGCCATTGCCGGAGAAAAGGGCTTGAAGCCCTACACGCTGCTGAATGTGGAGTTCAACGACGGCACAGATCAGCAAAGCAGCGGTTACATAGGCTGGTACTATGCGACGTTGGCGGTGGACGGAAAAATCTGCACGCATTTGGAAACGGGCTTGAATCACGACATCGCATCCGGCAGCGTAAGCCCGACGCCCACACGAGAGAATTACTACGCAGCCGGAGCGCTGAAAGAAAGTGATGTGGACTATGTTTTCAACAACGTCGGCTTTTCCTCTGCTTCCGACCTTTACTCTCTGCATCTCAGCGACGCCGCACGGGGACGTGCCGAATTGGAGCTTGCGAAAAAGCTGATTGACGATTACTGCCGCGAAGAATTTCATTCCGGCGCAGATTTCAGCGACCTGTCCGCCGTTGGTATTGGACACACGACCATTGCGGATGATGAAATCCCCATTCAGGCATACGCAAACCTGGCGGACTTCCGCATTGAAAAATATTTGGGTGATGTGCTGATTGAAAGTCGACCGTATGAATCGCTGGCTGCGCTGATCCAAGGCGAGCTGAACGATTTGGAATTTGACGACTTGACCTATGCCAGCGACGAGCAGATTGCCATGTTCCACGACCAAGAGAAAGTGTCCGGCAAGGAAGCGCCCTCCCTTGATCCTGCGGTACAGCCTGTCGTGACGATTGTTTGGAGCGAGAGCGATAAGCTGCAAGAGGGTGAACAGCTCCCGCTTGCCCGCGCCGACGCACTTTTTAAGGCACTGGACGAGGAAAAGCGTTCCGAGCGTGAGAAGCCCGGTTACACAGGCGGCTGGTACGATAAAACCAAATTCCGCATTGACTGCACATTCCACGGGGAACGCGACAGCTACGAGGGACGGCAGGACTTTGGTGATGGGGACGGCGCTCTGATCGACCATATCCAAGCCTATCACGAATACTACGCCAAGGACGAAAGCTGGAAAAACTTTGTGCTGCACAACGAGGGTACGGAAGCGTGGGAAAAGGACAAGGCCGAGCGTGAAACGCTTCTCACCGAGTTTGTACCGTATATGCGGCTGCATTGCAATCTCTCCGAGCAGGAGCGCACCGCTGCGGATATGCTGGAAAATGGAGAAGCCCTGACGCCGGAGCAGACAGCATATTTTCATGCGGTTCTTGCTCATGTAGACGCTTGCCGGGAAAAGCTGAACGCGGGCGATTATCACTTGCCCGATCCACCGCAGCTTTCCGATTTTGATAAAGAGCTTCAGGACTACAAAGCCCATGTAGAAAGTGAGATCGCACAGGAAGCCGAAGCCGCAGGCATGACCGTGGAGGAATATGCCGCCAATGGCTATGAGCCGCAGGAGCAGCCCACCGACGTACAGGAGCAGCCGGAGAAAGCGCCGCCCGCAGATACCGCGCCGGAGCAAACCGCCGTCAGGTATTACACCATCAATGAGGGCGCTGCCCGCCGTGCCAACGATGCAAACAGCTACCGCGACTACGCCGCAGGCAGCGCCACCGCCGAATATCGGCAGATGGTAGATCAGGCAGCGGCGATTGCGCAGCGGCAGAAAGAGCGCGTCGATCCCATGTACCATGAGAAAATTGACGCGCTGCTGGACACCTACGCCCGCAAGCTGGCGGAAAACCTGAACGACCACTATGCCATTGAAGCCCGTGTTCCCTCGATCCTCGTTGCAGGCGGCAGCAATTTCCCTGTTCACAAGAAAGAGAAGCAAAACGCCGCCCGTGACCGCAATATGCAGGAATGGCAGGATGTTCAGGGAATTTTGGATAAGATCCGCAGCACAGGCATGGGCGGTATCAGCATGGACGACCCGCAGGCGGCGGCAAAGCTGGAAGCCAAGCTCGTCAAACTGGAATCGGCGCAGGAAACCATGAAAGCCGTCAACGCCTATTTCCGTAAGAATAAGACTTTGGAGGGCTGCCCCAGTCTGACGCCGGAGCAGATCACCAAATTGCAGCAGGAAATGTCGCAGTCCTGGCATCTGGATAAGAGCCGGCCGTACCCCGCCTATATGCTCTCCAACAACAATGCAGAGATCCGCCGCATCCGTGGACGCATTGAACAGGTACGGCAGCATGAGGACACCCATTTCGCCGGATGGGAATTTGACGGCGGGCGCGTGGAAGCCAACAAAGCGGATAACCGTCTGCAAGTGTTCTTTGACGGCAAGCCGGATGAAGCGGCACGGGACGAGCTGAAAGCAAACGGATTCCGCTGGGCACCCAGCGTCGGCGCATGGCAGCGCCAGCTTAACAAAAACGCATACTACGCCGCAGGGTACATTTCCTGTATTCAGCCTATCTCCGGGGAAAAGCCCATTGACGTGCAGCGCAGCGCCCAGCAACAGGAATCCGCTGCCCCTGACGCCCACCTGACCGGGGAGCGCGTTTCAACGCCACGCGGCAGCTTTCATGTTGCTGATATGACCCGCGAGCAGGTAGAAGCCGCAGGCTATGGGTATCACCATAGCACCGATGACGGCAAGTACCTTATCATGGGAAACGGCACACAGGCCTTTGCCATTGCCGCCGATCAGCGGGAGCAGGAAAACTATATGCGCACGGCGGAGCTGTCCACCGAACAGAACTACAATATGATTGACGGACAGATCAACAACACCCCGTCCGTGGACGAGCTGGAAGAAAAGGCAAAGCGCGGCGAGGTGATTTCGCTCTCCGCGCTTGCCGCAGCGGTCAAGGCCGAGGATGGCAGAACGCCCCAGCGCGACCCGGACGGCAAAAAGCCGTCTATCCGCGCACAGCTCAAAGCAGATCGTGTGCAGTCCGGCAAGCCGCAGCAGCGGGAAAAGGAACAGGAAGCCAAACGGAGCATCCGGCAGGCTTTGGAAATGGAGTGACTTATGAACAAGTTTGAAAATGTGGATGTGCTGGCATCCCTGCAACAGATCATGCAGCAGAACACAGCCGCCTTTCAGAGCGATTTTGACATTGACAAGAAGATTCTGACACGGGCGGCAAAGAGTAAAAATGCCGAGGATAGGGTCTATCTATGGTTTTCTCGCCCCAACGGAACGCATTGTCTACGGGAACGGGATGTGTTTCTGCGCGGAACGCGGGAGCATAATACGTTCCGCTTTTACCATGAGCAGACCAAGGAGCGTGTGCTTGCCTATGCCGTGGTGCTGTCCGGCATGGAAAGCGGCAAGGTAAAAGGCAGCATTTATGAGCTGGACTATGCAGCGAAAGCCGAGCTTGCAATCCAGACCGCCTTGCGGACAGACAATAACCGTCTGATTTATGAAAAAGGCTCACGGGAGCTGCCCAAGGAATACCGCTTTGAAGCGACGCCGGATCGGGAGTACGGAAAGTTCGTGCGTTATGAGGCCGTGCCGCATGACCCGGACGCGCTGCGGGATCTGCTGCGCGACGAGAGCCGGAAGCGTGAACGGCTGAAACCCGGTAATTTCAAAGAGCATATCGGACGGCTCTCCGATGAAAAGGTGCTTGCCGAAGCGCAGCGCCTTTCGGCGGCGTTTCAATCCCTGCAAGCGCCCAACAGCCCCAACGGAACGCATTTTGTAGTAGAAGTGTCGCCGTGGTTTGAGCGTATCGCATCCAGCAAGGAGCATGAGCGGCTATTTGCGCTGCTTCCGTATAAGACACTGTATCTTTCTTCGGTCAAGGACAGGCACGGCGTTTTCGCTTTTATCAGCAAGGATGAGCGGCGCGATCTGCCGCTGCGCAGGCAGCGTTCCTCTGTCCGGGCGCAGCTCAAGGAGGGACAGTCGAAAAAGACCGCTGCACCCAAAAAGGCAGCGGCAAAGACAAAAGATAATGATTTGGAGGTATGAGCATGGGCAATGTTCCGTTCACCATTGAGGAAGAAAATCTAATCTGCATTTACCACAAGCACGACCGCCACAGAACGATTGCGGCGATTTCCGACGCGCTGCCGGATATGGGCGCAGATATACGTCCGCTGGCGGGGCAGACGATCCATAAGCTGCACAACATGACCGACGCAGCATTTGAGGAAGCGCAGTTTACCATGACGCTTTCCGACGCAGAGTAAAAGACGACGCGGGGCGCGGCAGCCGATGATGGCTGCTGCGCCCCGCGTTTTTTGTTTTAGGTATTGTCACCATTTGTTTTTATGGCTTCGCTGATAATCTCAGCAATACGAGTGTCTTTTTCAATAAGACAATTTTGAGCATAAATGAAATTATCCAATTCTTTTAGTATGTCGTGATATTCGTATTCTACCTCATCACTTATACCATCCGCTGCTCCACCGTCTTCATCGAAATTCAAATAGCCAACAGTCAGTTTTATATATCCGCTGGTCGTATTTTCATCCCCGTTAGAAAAACAAATGTCAATAACTTCTTCGCTGCCCTCGTCAGGGCTTATCTGATTATCTCCTATGGACAACGATGCTTCGCTTCCGTCCACACCTCTAATTGTAATCGTTTCCCCGAAAGCAATTACATCCGGCAGTGTGTCTATATCCGCGATCTCAGACGCCCGTTCATATTGGGCATTTGCCCATGCTTGAATTTCTTCAACCTCGGAATCTGTGATATTTTCTACATTGGCAATGCGCGGTATATCTGATACTTCCAGCAATCTTTCATATATCAGTTTGATGGTTTCTTTGGGATTGGCAGCATTGAGTTCGGCCAACAAGTCATCAAAACTAATACAGCAGTCATCATACTTTCGGTATAAGCCATTTATTTTCTCAAACCTTTCGATTATATCTGCGTAAAAATGTGAATCAGGCAAATTATCCTCTAAGTATGATTCATAGCTTCCGAGCGCCTGGAATCCAAGTGCTTCTCTGTCCATATCCCGAATTTTTTCTTCATCATCTTCGCCGGGGTGTTCTTCAACTTCATACCTGTTGCTTCTTGAATCACCACCCAAAGCAACTATAAACGGAAACACTTTGAATGTCTTTGCTTCTCGGTCAATCTCAATTCTGCACCCAAACCGTGCTTTATGTTCCTCGCGCATTTGTATCGTATCAACAAATACATATTCTTTTTCTTCCGGATCCCAAGGGGCATTGGCATAATCCTCATAATAGCAATCAGCGGAAATATCTGCTTTACATG